>Ga0335076_10002480_pt1 | contig 18362 bp, 16 predicted proteins | sample Lox_Sample_25_FD_206717 | JGI IMG/M metagenome (GOLD analysis project Ga0335076, IMG submission 206717) | Soil microbial communities from Loxahatchee National Wildlife Refuge, Florida, United States - Lox_Sample_2.5 | ecosystem: Environmental > Terrestrial > Soil > Wetlands | place: USA... | reverse complement strand
GCCCGCCGTCGTCATGCCCGGTACCACGCTGAAGCAGGCCACGCCGGGTGGCCTGGCCGAGAAGCTGGGCCTGAGTTACCGTCGTTCTTCCACCAAGCCGGTTGACGTCACGATCGTCGGCGCTGGTCCAGCCGGCCTGGCGGCCGCGGTCTACGGGGCGTCCGAGGGCCTGGACACCGTGCTGCTGGACGGCGTCGGCACCGGCGGCCAGGCCGCGGCCAGTTCCCGGATCGAGAACTACTTTGGCTTCCCGTTCGGCCTGTCCGGCGCCGACCTGACCGGACTGGCCGTGCTCCAGGCGCTGAAGTTCGGTGCCCAGCTGGCCAGCCCCTGCGAAGCCGTGAAGCTCGGCAGCGGCCAGAACGGCGACCTGCTCCGCCTGCACCTGCAAGGCGGGGAAGTCATTGACAGCAAAGCCGTCGTCATCGCGACCGGCGCCCGCTACCGGGCGCTACCGCTGGAGCGCTGGCCTGACTTCGAGGGCGCCGGTATCTACTACGCAGCCACCGAACTGGAAGCCCGGGCGTGCACGGGCAGCCCGGTCACGGTGGTCGGCGGCGCGAACTCCGCAGGTCAGGCGGCGCTGTACCTGGCCGGGCGAGGCAGTGAGGTCTCGCTGGTCGTCCGCGGCCCGGATATCGCGGCCGAGATGTCGGCCTATCTCGTCGACCGGCTGCAAGCCCATCCGCGGGTCACGGTGCGATGCCGGAGCGAGGTTACTCGGCTGGATGGCGGCGACTTCCTCCAGGAAGTCAGCATCACCGACCGGACGGCCGACAGCACGCAAGCGCAGCCGTGCTCAGGCTTGTTCTGCTTCATCGGCGCCGAACCCGCCACGAGCTGGCTGACCGGGATCGCTACCGGGGACGATGGGTTCATCCGGACCGACGTTCGGCTGACCGACGACGACCTCGGGCCGGTCTGGGCCACGCTGAGACGGCAGCCGCTTCCGTTCGAGACCAACATCCCGGGCGTGTTCGCCGTCGGCGACGTCCACTCCGGCTCGATGAAGCGGGTCGCCGCGGCTACCGGCGAGGGCGCCAGCGCGATCGCCTCAGTCCACAAGGCCATCGCCACGCTCGTCTAACGACAGACGTCCCCGGGGTCTTCACCTCGAGACCTCTGGAACCCGCCGGTCGCTACTAATAGCTTCCTGCCAGCATGTGACCGGACAGGCGCGGCGAGCGGCGCAGTGGCCCATAACCAGCGCCTGCCATCCAGCGCTTAGGCGCGGACGGCATGGCGCACAGTGGGGTGGTGCGTATTACCGTCCGAGTACGGCCCGGGTCCACCCGCCCCGGCGTCGGCGGCGAGCACAATGGCGCGCTGGTCGTGCGGGTCAGTGCGCGGGCGGTGGACGGCCAAGCCACGACGGCCGCACTGGCCGCGGTGGCCGCCGCGTTCGGTGTCCGTCGTCATGAGGTGATGCTGGTCGCCGGGGCGTCCAGCCGGACCAAAATAGTGGACGTGCCTGGCGCCGATCCAGCTGTGCTCGACCGTCTGCTGCAACAATGACGGCCAGGCAAGAACACAGCAACTGCCACGGTCAGCACCGCCACAAGAACCATGTCCCGCACCCGCGAGGGCCAAAGCCAGGACCAGATCGCCGACGAGCTGCGGCCAGCCATCGAAGCCGTCCTCGACGACCTCGACCGCTGGCTTACCCTTGCGACGAAATAGGGGCCTGCCAAAGCCACAGCCTCCCCTGGTGGCCACCAGAACGCAGCGCAGATGAAGCGCCGACCGCGCTGCTGCTCCTGAGCGCATCACAGCCGTGCTTGACCTTCTATACGGGCAGATCCGGCAACGCGCTACCTTCGACACCTTCGGCACTTTCGACAGCTACCTTCGATAAGTACCAACGTTGCTGCCGCCGACCATCCACGCCGTCTGCGCTGCACGCCGCGGTGAACGTCTTGGCTCCTTTGGCGCCGAGCATGCAGAACCGGACAATATGCACACGCTCGCGGCAGTCATTGAAGCGCCGACCCGAGTCGGCGTCTAGTGCGGCCCCTCGATCCGAACCGCACGACCGTGATGACGATCACCGCCACTGACCGGAGATACAGGGCCGACGACAATAAGCATGCGGACGCGCAACGCCCGCTATTCGGCTTCTTGTTCACTAGGCCTCATGAACGTTAACGCCTCGCTACACCAGGGGCTGCGCGTGACCCCGTGTGCCGCCGGGGCCTGGGTCGTGGGTGGTTGGCCAAGTGAGATGCCAAACCGGTTCCAGGCCTTGCTGCAAATCATCGGCGGGCAACGAATGTTCCTTTCGCCCAGGAGAGCGGCAGGCTGGGTTACATCACGGCGAGCTGGCCGCCGTCGATGACCAGCGCGGTGCCGTGGATGAACGCGGCGTCGTCGGAGGCGAGGAAGGCGTACGCGGCGGCCACGTCCTCGGCCCGCCCGGCCCGCCCGAGCGGGATCCGGTCCCGCACGTAGGCCGCCTCGAACGCATCGCCGCCGATCGCGCCGGCGATCGCGTCGTTCAGCGGGGTATGGATGTAGCCGGGGCAGAGCGCGTTCACCCGGATGCCCCGGCTGCCGAGTTCCACCGCCATCGTCTTGGTCAGCAGCAGTACGCCGCCCTTGGAGGCGTTGTAGTGGGCGTAGTCCTCCTCCCCCGCGATGCCGTTGGTGGAACACATGTTGATGATCACGCCGCCGTCCCCCCGCGCCACCATCTGCCTGCTCACCGCCTGCGCCACCAGGAACATGCCGCGGAGGTTCACCTCGAGGATCCGGTCCCAGTCCGCGGGCGCGATGGTGAGGAACGGGTCCCGGCGCGCGATGCCCGCGTTGTTGACCAGCACGTCCACGCCGCCGAGCGCGCCGGCCGCCGCCGCGGTCAGGCGGGCGACGTCCGCCTCCAGGCTCACGTCGCACGCCAGCCCGGAAATCTCGCCCTTGGCGGCGAGGCCGGTGACCGCCGCCTCCACCTCCGCCGGGTCGATGCCGCAGACGAACACCCGCGATCCCTCCTCGAGGAACCGCTCCGCCGTGGCCAGCCCGATGCCGCTGCTGCCACCGCTGATCAGAACCCGCTTACCGCGAAGTCCGCGCATCCTGGCCATCCCTGTCGCCTCGGCCCGGCAGCCCGCCCGGCGACTGCCCTTCCCACGGCCCGGCCCGGGCGCTGCTCCGATCTACCGGATAACCTAGCGAGGAATCCGTTATCTGGTCTATCATTCCGTATGACGGAAAGTACCGTCCGGGGGGTGGTGTGACCAGCATCGACGGCTCCACGGTCGCGAGTGTGGACCGGGCGCTGCGGATTCTCGGCGTCATGGGCGAGGCGTCACGGGGCCTGTCGCTCGATGAACTGGCCGGCCGCCTCGACATCCCCAAGAGCTCACTGCACCGCATCCTGGCCGCGCTGAAGTACCGCCGGTTCGTCTCCCAGCCGGAGCCCGGCGGCCCCTACTTCCTCGGCACCGAGCTGCTGGCCACCGCGTTCCGCTTCCACGCCACCCTCGACCTGCGGGCGCTGGTGCACCCGCTGCTGGCCAGGATCACCGCCGAGCTGAACGAGACCACCCATATGGGCGTGCTCGATGGCGCCGAGATCGTCTACCAGGACAAGATCGAGGCCTCCCACTCGATCAAGCTGTCCTCGGTGATCGGGGGGCGTAATCCCGCCCACGCCACCGGCGTCGGCAAGGCGCTGCTGGCCTGGTCGTACCCGTCCGACGGCGCGCTGGCCGAGTGGGCGGCGCGCTGGGGCCCGCTTGAGGAGCGGACCCCCAGCACCATCACCTCGGTGGTTCTGCTCGGCCAGGAGCTGGCGCTGATCAGGGAGCGCGGCTACGCGCTCGACATGGAGGAGAACGAGACCGAAGTGCGCTGCGCGGCGGTGCCGATCTTCCTCGGCACGGCCGTCCCGGCTGCCGCGGTCAGCGTCACCGTGCTCGGCGCACGGGCGGAGACCAGCAGGCTGTCCGAGCTCGGGCAGTTCCTGCGCCACACCGTCGCCGAGTGGTCGCAGGCACCATTGACACGCGATCCGCCCGGCTGACATGCTCTCCCTGTGGCCAGGAATGCTGTTCCAGGATGCGGAACGATAGCGACGGGGCGGCCCGCCTGCGATGACTAAGCAGCCCGTTGGCGGGAGCCGGCCCGCCGGCGCCTACTCACCCGGCATCGTGGCCGAAGGCCGTCTTGTCTATGTGTCGGGCCAGGGCCCGCTGCGCGACGGCGACGTGACCGGTGCCACCATCGAGGAGCAGACCAGGATCGTGCTGGACAACGTCGCCGCCGTGCTCGAGTCGGCGGGCGCGGGTTTCGCGGACGTGGTCCAGTGCCGGGTGTTCCTCGCCGACACCGCCGACTTCCGCGCCATGGACGGGGTCTACGCGCAGTACTTCCCGGAGCCTCGGCCGGCCCGGACCACCGTCGGCGTCGCGCTGCCGCTGCCCGGCATGCTCGTCGAGATCGACTGCGTGGCCGTGCTCCCGGCCGCCGGCGGCCAGGCGTAGCTCTGGCCGGCGCCGTATGGCCCCCCAACTGACTGAGCTGCCCGTCCCCCGCGCGGCGCTGGGCGAGGGCCCCTGCTGGGAGCCGGCCGAAGGCGCCCTGTACTGGACCGACATCCCGGCGCGCCGGGTCCACCGGCTGGCCGCGGACGGCACCCACACCTCCTGGGACGCCGGCCAGCCGGTCGGCGCCGTCGTCCCGCGGGCGGGTGGGGGCCTGGCGCTGGCGGCCAGGGACGGGTTCTGGGCGCTGGACCCGGCGACCGGCGGGCTGGCCCTCCTCGCGCACGTCGAGGCGGACGTGCCGGGCAACCGGATGAACGACGGGGCGTGCGACGGCGCGGGCCGTTTCTTCGCCGGCACCATGGCCGAGGACGAGTCGCCCGGCGCGGGCACCCTGTACCGCCTCGATCCCGACCACGCGGTGACCCCGCTGCTGCCCGGCGTCAGCATCTCCAACGGCATCGGCTGGAATCTGGATGAGTCGCTGATGTACTACGTCGACTCGCTCGCGCACTCCCTGGACATCTTCGACTATGACCCGGCCAGCGGCACCATCGCCAACCGGCGCGTCCTGGCCAGCATCGGTGACGGCGAGGCCATACCCGACGGCCTGGCGGTGGACTCCGCCGGCGACATCTGGGTGGCGGTCTGGGGTGGCTCCGCGGTGCTGCGGTATGGGCCGGACGGCCGCCTCAAGCAGACCCTCGAGATCCCGGTCGCCCACGTGACCAGCTGCGCCTTCGGCGGCCCGGGCCTGGCCACCCTCTACATCACGACCGCCGACGGGCCGGGCCGCGGCGCCGGCGCGCTGTTCGCCTGCCAGACCGGGGCGACCGGGCTGCCCGCGAGCCCCTTCCGCGGCTGACATCACAGGAGAGGCAACGTGCCCGGACAAGCGGACCCGCACCGATGAAGGCGCTCGTCTTCACCGCGCCGGGCACCCTGGAGCTGCTCGACGTTCCCCAGCCCGAGCCGGCCCCCGGCGAGGTCGTGGTCGAGGTCCGCGCGGCCGGGATCTGCGGCAGCGAGCTGCACGGCGCCCGCACCCCGGGGTTCAGGAAGCCACCACTGATCATGGGCCACGAGTTCGCCGGGGTCACCGCCGCGGGTGACGCGGTGGTGGTCAACCCCATCCTCTCCTGCGGCCACTGCGGCCCGTGCCGGCGCGGGCTGCGTCATGTCTGCGCGGAGCGGCAGATCATCGGCGTGCACCGGGCCGGCGGGTTCGCCGAGCGGGTCGCGGTCCCCGCGTCGGCGCTGCGCCCTCTGCCGCCGGGACTGCCATGGGAGACGGCGGCGCTGATCGAGCCCGCGGCCAATGCCGTGCACGCGTGGAACCGGGCCAGCAGCGCGCTGGGCGCCGACGGCGCCACGGGTGCCCGGGTGGGGGTGATCGGCTGCGGCGCCATCGGCCTGATGTGCGTGGCGGTGGCGCTGTCGTCCGGGGCCGGGCGGGTCGAGGTGAGCGATCTGTCGTCCGCCCGGCTCGCCGCCGCGCTGCGGCTGGGCGCCGGGGCGGGCGGCCCGGCCCTGGAGGGCGAGTACGACGTGGTGATCGACGCCGTCGGGTCGGCGGCGACCCGCGCCGCGTCCGTCGCCCAGCAGCGTCCCGGCGGGACGGCTATCTGGCTCGGCCTGGCCGGCCCCGACCCGGGCTTCGACGCCAACGCGCTGGTCAGGAGCGAGAAGCGCGTCCTCGGTTCGTTCGCTTACCGCGACGAGGAATTCGGCCAGGCCATGGACCTGATCCGGGAGTGGGACCTGACCTGGGCGGCCGACTATCCGCTGGCCGCGGGCGCGGAGATCTTCACCGACCTGATGAACGGCGGCCTGCAGCCGGTGAAGGCGCTGCTGCGGCCCTGAGCCGGGCCGCGCTCCGGCACCGGTGAAGCGGCCGCCGCCCCCACGGGCGGCCGGGCCGGAACCTTGACGCCCAGCCGGACGGGGGAGGACAATCGGTCCGGAAATATCATATTAGAACGGCAATCCGTATCGTGGAATGCCGCCATTCCCGCGGCAGCGTACCCGGCTCATTCGCACAGCGGCGTCGCAAAAGGGGAGTCGAAATGGGCAGAACCAGGACCCGCAGACGCATCATGTGGCGGATCGGCGTGCCCGCGGCGGTCGCGCTCGCGCTGCTCGCCGCCGCCTGCACCAGCAACGGGACCGGATCCACCTCGGCGAACGGCACGGTGAACCTGGTGATGTGGATGGGCTACACGCCGCCACCGCCGGTCAGCCAGAGCGCCGAGTACCTGTCGCTGAAGCACATCGTCGCCGACTTCACCAAGCTGCACCCGAAGATTCACATCCGGATGGTGTACGTCAACAACGATTTCGCGCTGCAAAAGGCGACCGTCGCGCTGCAGGGTGGCCAGCAGCCCGACATCTCCTACCAGTACGGCACGAACATGCCCCAGCTCGCCTCGACGCCGCAGCTGGTCAACCTCACCAACCTGGTGAAGCAGCCGCAGTACGGATGGAATGACTTCTTCGTCGGCGAGCGGGACGTCGCCACCGTGAGCGGGAAGACCCTCGGCCTGCCCGCGCTGGTGGACAACCTAGCCGTCGTCTACAACAAGACGCTGTTCGCCCAGCATCACCTGGCGCCGCCGGCCGCCAACTGGACCTGGAGCCAGCTCGCCGCCGACGCGAAGGCCATCACCAACCCCTCGCAGAAGATCTTCGGCCTGACGTTCCCCGCCGACGGGAGCGAGACCACGGTCTGGGAGTACGAGGCCATGCTGTGGGAGGCCGGCGGGAACATCCTGACGCCGAACAACTCCAAGGCGATCTTCAACTCCGCCGCGGGGGTGCGGGCGCTGACCACGCTCCGGCAGATGCAGCAGGCGCACTCCCTGTATCTGGACTTCCATCCCGACGCGGGCAAGAGCGAGGAGCTGTTCAACTCCGGCAAGCTCGGCATGATCATCACCGGCCCGTGGGACCTGTCCAGCTTCCCGAACGTGCACTACGGCGTGCAGATCATGCCGTCGTTCGACCCCGGCGGCAGCCACCAGACCATCTCCGGCCCGGACAACTGGGTGGTCTTCAACAACGGGCAGACCCGGGTCAACGCGTCGCTCGAGTTCCTGCGCTACCTGACCTCACCCAGCGTGCTGCTGGCGAACTCGCTGGCCACCGGCGACCTGCCGACCAAGGCGTCGGTCCTGAAGATGCCGGGGTTCGCCCAGTTCGACAAGAAGTACCCGGGCGAGGGCGTGTTCGCGCAGAACCTGAGCAACGTGCACCAGGCCCGGCCGCAGATCCCGCAGTACCCGCGGGTCTCCTCCTCGCTCGGCCAGGCGATCGTGGCCGCGCTGCTCGGGCAGTCGACGCCGCAGGCCGCGCTCAACTCCGCCGCCCAGCAGTCCGACACCTACCTCACGACCGGTGGGTAGGCCCGGGCAGCGAGGATGACGCGCGTTCGCCGGATCCTGGAATCCGACAACTTCTCCGGCTGGGCACTGGCGTTCCCGGCGGTGTTCCTGATCTTCGTGTTCGGGATCGTCCCCATCGTGTGGTCGGCCCTGCTGTCGTTCCAGCGGACGAACCTGCTCTCGCCGCCGCAGTGGATCGGGCTGGCCAACTACCGCGCGCTGCCCAGCGACCCGCTGTTCCGCCAGTCGGTCGTGCACAGCCTGGTGTACACGGCGCTGTTCGTGCCGCTGTCGGTGGCGGGCGGCCTGTTCGCGGCCGTCGCGCTGAACCGCCGCATCCGGGGGATCTTCCTGTACCGCACCGCGGTGTTCGTGCCGGTCGTGCTGTCGACCATCGCGACCGCGATCATGTTCCTGTGGCTGCTTGACCCGAACTTCGGCCTGATCAACTTCCTGCTGTCCAAGGTCGGGCTCGGGCCCTATGGGTTCTTCGACAGCACCAGCGGGGCCCTGTACTCCATCGTCGGGATGACGATCTGGGGCTGGATCGGCTTCGACGTGATCGTCTACCTGGCCGCGCTGCAGGGCATCCCCGCGTCGCTGATCGAGGCGGCGGAGATCGACGGCGCCCGCGCCTGGGGCAAGTTCCGGCACGTGACCGTGCCGCTGCTCGGCCCGGCGACGCTGTTCCTGGTCGTCTGGTCCACGATCAACGCCCTGCAACTGTTCGACGAGGTGTACTTCCTGACCAAGGGCGGCCCAGGCACGGCCACCTACGTGGTCGTCTACTACCTGTACAACCTGGCCTTCGCACAGGGCATCGCCGGGTACGCGGCCGCGATCGCCTACGTCCTGCTGGTCGCGATCATGGCCCTCACGCTGATCCAGCTGTGGGTCGGCCGGCGATGGGTCCACTACGCGTCATGACCGGCGACACCATTCCCGGCGCCCGGCCCGCCAGCCGGGACAAGGCGGACGCCCGCACCCGGAAGCAGCCGCGGCCGCGCCGCGAACCGCGTGAGGAGGGCGGCCGGTTCCTGTTCAGCCCATGGCACCTGGTGCTGATCCCGCTGGCCGTGGTCATGCTGGTGCCGATGGTGTGGATGCTGGTGACGTCGCTGGAAACCCTGAACGAGACCAGGCACTTCCCGCCGGTCCTGCTGCCGCACACCCTGGCCCCCGGCAACTATGCCCAGGTGCTGCAGCAGGCGCCGTTCGCGCGCTGGTTCCTGAACACGCTCATCGTCACGGTGGTGACCGTGGCCGGCAACCTGCTGCTGTGCGCGATGGCCGGGTACGCGTTCGCCCGGATCAAGTTCTTCGGCCGGGAAGTGGTGTTCATCCTGGTCCTGGCGACGCTGATGATCCCGTTCCAGGTCGTGATGATCCCGACGTTCATCATCGTCAAGCACCTCGGGCTGATCAACACGCTCGGCGGGCTGATCGTGCCGAACCTGGCCCAGGCGTTCGGCATCTTCCTGTTCCGGCAGTTCTTCCGCACCCTGCCGGTCGAGCTGGAGGAGGCGGCCCGGATCGACGGCGCGTCCCGGATCGGCGTGCTGTTCAGGATCGTGCTGCCGCTGTCCGGGCCGGTGCTCGCCACCGTGGCCGTGATCACGTTCCTGTACACCTGGAACGACTTCCTGTGGCCGCTGATCACGATCTACTCGCCGAACAACATGACGCTGCAGCTCGGCCTCACCACGTTCGAGGGAACCCACCAGACCGTCACCAACCTGCTCATGGCGGCCAACGTGATGAGCCTGCTGCCCGTGGTGCTGCTGTTCTTCCTAGCGCAGCGCTACTTCATCCGCGGGATCGCGAGCACGGGACTGAAAGGGTAGGACGGCTAGCGATGGCACAGGTCCGGCTGGACGCGGTGACCAAGGAGTTCGCGGGCGGCGTCTGCGCGGTCTCCGAGGTGTCGCTCGAGGTGCCCGACGGCGAGTTCCTCGTCCTGGTGGGGCCCTCGGGCTGCGGCAAGACCACGGCGCTGCGGCTGATCGCCGGGCTGGAAAAGGCCACCTCCGGCACCATCACGATCGGCACCGAGGTGGTCAACGGCATCTCGCCGCGCGACCGGGACATCGCGATGGTCTTCCAGAACTACGCGCTGTACCCGCACATGACCGTCTACCGCAATCTTGCCTTTCCGCTCCGGGAGCGCCGCACGCCCAAGCCCGAGATCGCGCGCCGGGTCGCCGAGATCAGCGCCATCCTGGGCTTGGACGAACTGCTGAAACGCCGGCCAGCGCAGCTGTCCGGTGGCCAGCGGCAGCGGGTGGCGATGGGGCGCGCGCTGGTCCGGGAGCCATCGGTGTTCCTGCTCGACGAGCCGCTGTCGAACCTGGACGCCAAGCTGCGGGTGCAGATGCGCGCCGAGCTCAAGCGGCTGCACCAGAAGCTGGGCATCACCACCGTGTACGTGACCCACGACCAGGTGGAGGCGATGACCCTGGCCGACCGGATCGTGGTGATGTCGGCGGGCAGGACCCTCCAGATCGGCCCGCCGCAGGAGATCTATGCCAAGCCGGTCAATCTGTTCGTGGCCGGCTTCATCGGCAGCCCGGCGATGAACCTGCTGCGCGGCAAGGCCGCCGGATCGCGGGTGACCGCCGGGGAGCTGGCCTTCGAGCGTCCCGGCGTGCCGGACGGCGAGGTGGTGGTGGGGATCAGGCCCGAGTCGCTGACCGTGGTGGGCGCCGGGGGCGCGGGGGGAGTGGAGGGCGCGGGGGGCGAGCCGCCCGGCCCGCCCGGCCTGCCGTGCCTCGATCTGCACGTGGACCTGGTCGAGCCGCTGGGAGAGACGACGCTGGTACACGGCACCGTGAGCGGGGCCGTGGCCGAGAGCGGCGCCGAGGAGGAGCAGTCGATACTCGCCGACGCGGCGGCGCGGGCCCCGGTGACGGCGGTGCTGGCCAGCTCACACGAGGCGCGGCCGGGAGACCGGATGCGGGTCGCCGCCCCGCCTGACCGGATCTACCTGTTCGACGCCGGCACCGGGGAGGCCATCAGATAGCGGGCCGGCCGGGGCGGGCACCACGGCGCGGCTCACCACCGCACGCACCAGCTCACCAGCGCGGGCATCAGCTCAGGAGAGGAAGGCGGGGCCAGGTGGCAGCAGATCAGCCGAGAATCGTGATCGTCGGTGCCGGCGGCTGGACGTTCCCGGCCGAGCTGGCCAGGGACATCCTGTCGTTCCCATCGCTGGCGGGCGGCACGCTGGTGCTCTACGACATCGACGTGCCGGCGGCCGAGCGCACCGCGAAGGCGGTGCGCCAGCTGGCCGAGATCGGCCGGACGAAGACGGCCATCGAGGTGCCCACCGGGCTGCGCGAGGCGATGGCGGGCGCCGACTTCGTGGTCACCGTCTTCCAGGTCGGCGGCGTGCGCGCCTATTCCCGCGACATCGAGATCCCGCGCGAGTACGGGATCGACCAGACGGTGGGCGACACCCTCGGCCCGGGCGGGGTGTTCCGGGGGCTGCGGACGATCGAGGCGCTGCGGGTGATCGCCGAGACGATGCTCGACGTCTGCCCGCGCGCGCTGCTGCTCAACTACACCAACCCCATGTCGGCCAACATCTGGGCCACCGACCTGCTCGGGGTGAAGGTCATCGGCCTGTGCCACAGCGTGGCCAACACCGCCGAGCTGCTGGCCCGGGAGCTCGGGGTCCCGCTCGGCGAGGTGACGTTCGACAGCGCCGGGGTGAACCACACGGCGTGGTTCACCACCTTCCGCCGCGGCGAGGAGGACCTCATCCCGAGGATCCGGGAGGTGATGACCGCCCGCTACCTGACCGGCACCATGCCGCTGCTGCCGAGGTCCGACGACCCCTACGAGAGCATCGAGCGGGTCCGCACCGAGCTGATGCAGCTCACCGGGTACTTCCACACCGAATCCAGCCACCACGCCAGCGAGTACTGGGCGTGGTTCCGCAAGAGCCCGGAGCTGACCGGCCACTACCTGGACCGGCACTGGGACAACCTCGAGGTCTCCCGGGCGGCCGACAAGGAGGCCGACGACGCCGCGATCGTCGAGGAGGCGCGCCGGGAGGGGCTCGCGCACGGCGGGGAGCTGGCCGCGCCGATCATGGACAGCGTGCTGACCGGCACCCCGCGCACGGTCCACGTCAACGTCCGCAACGGCGGCTCGATTACCAACCTGGCGCCCGACGCGTGCGTCGAGGTCGCCTGCATGGCCGACGCGCGCGGCGTCCGGCCCGGCCGTTACGGCGAGCTCCCGGCCGCCTGCGCGGCGCTCAACCAGATCCAGATCGCGGTCCAGCGGCTCACCGTGCAGGCGGCGATGACCGGCAACCGTGAGCTCGTCCACGCCGCCGTGGCGCTCGACCCGCTCACCAGCGCGCTGCAGACGCTGCCGAAGATCCGTGAGATGGTCGGCCGGATGCTGGCGGCCGAGGCCGAGTGGCTGCCGCAGTTCGCCGGCGCGGGCCCGGACCATGCGCAGGCGGGCGGGCGGGGCTTACCACGATGACCGGCATGACGGGGGCATCGCGGCCCGCGGCCTGGCTGGCGCTGGCGGCCGCGCTCGTGCTCGCGCTGGCGACGGCGTGCACCACCAGCAAGCCCCCGGTCCCGCACCACTCCCCCACCACCGCGCCCACCTACCCGGCTACGATCAGCCCCCCGGTCCCCCGGGGCACGCTGCGGGTGACCGGGGTGCTGCGGGACGGCATGCCGGTCCGGGCGGCCGGGCTGTCCTGGCTGCCGCCGCGGGTGCTGCGCGGCGACAAGCTGCTGAGCTTCGGCGTCGGCTACGCGTGGCAGGCGTGCACGGCGCCGTCCGGCGGTCAGGGCAGCCACTGCGCCACGGCCGCGGACGCCACGGCGACCCCGTTCGCCGCGCAGCGCTATCTGGCCGGGCACGACGACACCGGGAAGTACCTGAAGGTCACCGTGACGGCCACCGAGGTCGTCGAGACCAATGCTTATGCGGTTCACCCGGCCAGCTTCGCGTTCAGCGTGTTCCGCACGTCGCGCAGCTACACGGTCCCGCGAGCGGTAGCGCACTACCCCGGCGGCAAGCGGCCCTGGAGCGGGTTCCTGAACGGGCTGCCCGAGCAGCGCACTGGCTCCAACCAGGAGTTCTTCCAGGTGAGCCCGCCGCATTACAACGCGTCGAACGGCCCGGCGTCGCAGCGCTACCGGGTGGACGGCGGGCCGTGGCAGCCGATGCCGGGCAACGGGGTCTTCGAGACCGGCAAGCTCGGCGTGGGCAGGCACAGCGTCGAGGTGCTCACCGCCGACCGGGCCGGGAACAGCACGACGTCCTTCCACTGGCAGGTGGTGCCGCTGCCGGCACCACTGGCCTGCACCCGGCCGCACGGCGGAGCCTGTTGGTACCCGCCGCACCTGGACCGCACCGGCCATCCCATGCGCTGGGACTGGCAGATCGGCCGGGTGGCCCCGCTGGAGCGGACCGGCAAAAGCGCCGTCGACATCTACGACATCGACGGCTTCCTGACCACCCAGGCCGAGATCCAGCGGATCCACACCACGTGGCAGGCGGCCACGCTGCCGCACCCGAAGGCCGTCTGCTACCTGGACCTGGCGTGGGAGGACTACCGGCCGGACGGCAGCGTAGCGCCGTACGGCCGCTACTTCCCGGCCGCCACGCTCGGGAACGTCTACTACGGCTACCCGGAGGAGCGCTGGGTCGACTTCCGCCAGCTGAACGAGCTCAAGCCCATGCTGAACGAGCGGATCGCCATGTGCGCGCGGAAGGGGTTCGACGCGGTCGAGCTCGACGACATCGACAGCTTCGACCCGCCGTCCACCACCGGCTTCTACCTCACCCCGGGCGACGCGCAGAACTACCTGGCCTACGCGTTCAACCAGGTGCACCGGGACGGGATGACGGTGCTGTGGAAGAACACGCCCGGTCTGGCCTGGTGGGGGGTGCGCTACACGGACGGCGCCGTGGTGGAGGAGTGCTATGTCTACCACGAGTGCTTCACCTTCTGGCAGGGCGGCACCCACCAGGACGGGATCACCTGCTCCGCGCTGCACGGGCCGACCGCGTGCGGCTGGGACGTGTTCACCACCGACCGCACACCGCACCAGCCCACCGGCAAGTGGGTCGGCGAGGCCGAGTACGGCGACGACCACTATGTGTGCAACCCGGGGCGAAGCTGCCCGGCCAAGCGGATGTTCACCACCTTCTGCGCCCGCGTGTACGCGCCGCCCGACGGCTTCGCCGCGGTCAAGTTCGACGTCGACCTCGACGGCAAGGTCTTCTGGCCGTGCCCCACGGGCGTCTAGACGCTCCGGGCCCACGGGTCCAGCCGTGGGGTGTCTAGCTCGCCTGGATCAGGGCGGGCAGCTCGGTGAGCGAGCCGATGCGCCAGTCGGCCAGCTCGCGCACCTTCGGGTCGTCCGCCCACAGGTGCCCCCACGGACCGCGGCGCAGGTACGCGGCCCGCAGCCCGGCGGCCTTGGCCGGTACCAGATCGTTGTCGCGGTGATCCCCGACGTAGACGGTCTCGTGCGGCTCGGCGGGCGCGGCGCCGATGACCCGGGCGAAGAACGCCGGGTCCGGCTTGGCCACGCCCCACTCGCCGGACGTGGCCAGCAGGTCGGCGGGCAGGTTCAGGCCACGCAGAATCTGCCCGGCCCGCGCGGTCTGGTTGCCCGCGACGCCGACCCACACCCCCATCTGGCGCAGCGACGCCAGCGCCGGCCGGGCGTCGGGGTAGAGGTCGTCCTCGCCGTAGCGCTCGCCGGCGCCGGTGTCCTCGCGCCGCCGCCGTTCGGCGTCCACGTCGAATCCCGGCACGAAGTACTGGAAGACCTCGCCGACGTCGCGGCCCTCGGCGGTCACCGCGCCCAGCACCGCCGCGAAGGTGTGGCGCGGGACGTTCAGCCAGTCGGCCCAGGCGCCGAACTCGCGCGAGTCGTCGAGCAGGGTCTCGCCGATGTCGAAGACCACCGCCCGGACCGTCACGGGTGCTGGGCCGCCCGCAGCGTCTTCCACACCCGCTGCGGGGTGGCGGGCATGTCGATGTGCCGCACCCCGAGGTGGGCGAGCGCGTCGATGATCGCGTTCTGCACGGCGGGCGTCGCGCCGATCGTGCCGGCCTCCCCGATCCCCTTGGCCCCGAGCGGGTTGTAGCTGGTCGGGGTGGCCATGTCAGCCAGCTCGAAGCTGGGCACCTCGGTCGGCGACAGCACCGCGTAGTCGGCGAAGGTCGCGGTCAGCGGGTTGCCGTCGGCGTCGTAGACGACCTCCTCGCAAAGCGCCTGCGCCGCGCCCTGGGCGATGCCGCCGTGCCGCTGACCCTCGGCCAGCAGCGGGTTGATCACCGTGCCGGCGTCGTCGACGGTCACCACCCGGCGCAGCACGGCCTTGCCGGTCTCGGTGTCCACCTCGGCCACCGCCAGGTGTGTGCCGAACGGGAAGGTCGGGCCGGGCGCGCTGAACACCGAACGCACGAACAGCCGTTCGGGTTCGGCCAGCGTGGCCAGCGGCACCGAGGCGGCCGGGTCCCCGGCCACGGCGAAAGCACTGCGCCCGGCGTCGAAGACCAGGTCGGCCGGGTTGGCCTCCAGCATGTCGGCCGCCCGCTGCCGCGCCAGCTCGATCAGCTCCTGCGACGCCTGCTGGACCGCCGCCCCGCCCTGCTGCAGGCTGCGCGAGCCGCCGGTGCCGCCGCCCTCCGGGATCAGGTCGGTGTCCCCCCACTTCACCGTGATCCTGTCGACCGGGATGCCGAGCTCGTCACTGGCCAGCATGGCCCACACGGTGACGTGGCCCTGCCCGTGCGGGGAGGTCCCGGTGAGGATCGTGGCGCTGCCGTCGGGATGGACCTCGACGGTGGCGTTCTCCCTCGGGCCGCCCTCCTCCATTCCCGGCCCGGTGATCTCGACGTAGCAGGACATGCCGATGCCGAGCTGGACCACGTCGCCCGCCGCGCGCCGTTTCGCCTGCTCCTCGCGCAGCCCGGCGTAGCCGGCCGCGGCCAGCGCCTTGTCCAGCGCCGCCGCGTAGTCGCCGCTGTCGTACACCGCGCCGAACGCGGTCGTGTGCGGCTCGGTGAACTTCGGCAGCAGGTTCTTGCGGCGCACCTCGGCCGGGTCCATGCCGATCTCGGCGGCGAACAGGTCGATGGCCCGCTCCACCGCCGCAGTGGCCTCCGGCCGGCCCGCGCCGCGGTAGGCGCCGACCGGGGTGGTGTTCGTCACCACCGACTTCGCCACCGCCTCGGCGCGGCCGAACGCATACGGGCCGGGTGCCATCAAGATCGTCAGGGCGGGCAGGAACGCGCCGAACCTCGGGTAGGCCCCGGCGTCCTGCAGGATCTCCAGCCGGTAGGCCGCCACGGTGCCGTCCCGGCTGCCGCCGATCGTGACCGTCTGGCGCTGCGCGCGGCCGTGCGTCATCCCGACCAGGTTCTCGCCCCGGGCCTCGGCCCACCGCGCGGGACGACCGAGCTGGCGGGCAACCCAGCACACCACCGCGTGCTCCGGGTCGGCGCCGAACTTGGCCCCGAACGCGCCGCCCACGTCCGGCGTGATGACCCGCAGGTCCGACGCGTCGATGGCGAGCATTTCCGCGAGTGCGTCACGCGTGCCCTGCGCGCCCTGGTTCGGGATCCATGCCGTCAGCCGGCCGTCCTCCCAGACCGCGGCGGCCGCGCGGGGCTCCATCGGGGCGGGTGCGACCCGCTGGTTGACGATGGTGCGGGTGACGACCACGTCGCAGCCGTCGAACAGGCCGGCGTTGAACTCGGCGGGGTCGCCGAAGGAGGCGGCGACGTTGGTGCCGGCGTCGGGGAACAGCACACCGGCCCCGTCGGCGGCCTCGGCCATGTCGATCACCGGCGGCAGCGGGTCGTAGTCGGCGTCGACCAGTTCCGCGGCATCCTCGCCCTGGTGGCGCTCCTCGGTGACGACCACGGCCACGGGCTCGCCGACGAACCGGACCGTGCCGGTAGCGAGCAGCGGCTGGCCCATCGCATCGTTGATCATGCCGGGCATCGGCGGCGCTATGGGCGGCAGCTCGGCCAGGTCGGCGCCCGTGAACGCGGCGATCACGCCGGGCGCCCCGAGCGCGGCGCTGACGTCTACGGAGCGGATCTTGGCGTGCGCGACCGGGGACCGCACGAAGTGCACGTGAACGGCACCGGGGAGCCGGATGTCGTCGGTGTAGACGGCGCCGGTGGTGAGGAAGCCGGGGTCCTCCGTCCGCAGCACCCGGGTACCGAGAATGCTCACGCCCGATCAGCTCCTTTCTCCGACGATCGTGCCTGGCCGGGCGGTGGACGGTCAAACACGCCCGGCTCAGGTCAGGCGGCGGGGCCAGTCGCCTTGTCCACCGCGACCCGGACCACGACCCGGACCGCCCCCGGGGGGTCAGGATCCTTGTCCTTCCCGTCGTACTTCCACGACAGCTCGCCGTCCAGCCGGCCCCCGGGGTCCGGGGTGATCTCTGCCCGCCCGCGCAGCTCGACATAGTTCTCGGGGTCGGCCGCCTCGTGCACGGTGATGCTGACCCGGGGGTCGCGCAGCATGTTGCGGTACTTCACGCGGCCCTGCAGGGTCGACATCAGCAGGTCGTTGCCGTCGCGGCCGACCCACATCGCCGATGTCTGCGGGCTGCCGTCGGCGTTCACCGTGGCCAGCACCGCGTAGTTCTTGCCGTCAAGGAGCCTGATGGTCGCATCGCTGAGAGAGATCCCCACAGGGACTCACGGTAGCAAGCGCCGGTCCGGCCGGGCCTATTCTGGGAAGCGCGTCACGTCCGGGCGGTGTCGAGATGTGGTTCCGGGTTGCCGTTGATCTGGTGGTCGCCGTCCACCTGCTGTTTATCTGCTTCGTCGTCTTCGGCGCCTTCCTCGCCTGGCGCTGGCCCAAGCTCATCTGGGTGCAGCTGCCGGCCATGGTGTACGGAGCGCTCATCGAGTTCATCGGCTTCACCTGCCCGCTCACGCCGCTGGAGAACTACCTGCGCCACCGCGCCGGGGAAGCCGGGTACCGCGGCGGGTTCATCGGCCACTACCTGGTCTCGGTGGTCTACCCGCCCGGGCTCACCCGCGGCGTGCAGATCGGGCTGGGGGTGGCCGTGCTGGTCATCGCGATGATCGGCTACGCAGGCTACCTGCGGCGCCACCCCCCGCACCTGCCGCCCCGCCGGGCCGCCCGGCGGATCGGCTAGCTCGCGGCCGAGCGGGCCGGCTGGCTTACGCCTGGGCGGACTCGGCGGACTTGGCGTCGGCCTCGATCTCGGCGGTGTCGGCCTTCAGTTCCTTTTCCTCTATCTTGTTCGCCCTCTTCATGGCGCGCTCGATCTTCGCGCCCATGTCCGACACCCCGACCACGACCAGGCCCGCCTGCCCGGCGTCGAGGTGCTCGCCCAGCTCCTTCAGGTCGTGGCGGCTCATGCCGGCGGCCGCGTGGCCGGCCACCGCGCCGAGGACGGCACCGCCAGCCGTGGTGGCCAGCAGCAGGCCGCCGCCGATGGCGGCGAACGGGAACAGGGC
>Ga0335076_10002479_pt1 | contig 18363 bp, 15 predicted proteins | sample Lox_Sample_25_FD_206717 | JGI IMG/M metagenome (GOLD analysis project Ga0335076, IMG submission 206717) | Soil microbial communities from Loxahatchee National Wildlife Refuge, Florida, United States - Lox_Sample_2.5 | ecosystem: Environmental > Terrestrial > Soil > Wetlands | place: USA... | reverse complement strand
GACAAGCGCCGAGCGCGGCTGAACTGTATCTCGCATCTGCTCAGCCTGATTCCCTATAAAGAGATCAAGCGCGAGAAGGTCAAACTGCCCAAGCGGCAGAAGCCCAAGGGCTATCAAGAGCCGCGGAATCGCCCTTACAAGCACGTGCCGCAGCGGTATTGACGGGGAACGTGTTCGGCATCCGGCCATCGCGCGCGCGGGGCGCTCGATTACGCCATAATGAGTGCAAAAGATCCCGCCCGCGTTGCCCGATCACCGTGCCGATCCAGGGGACAACTGCATGAAGCCGAGGCGACAGATCCGGACTAGAGGTTTATCGGGCGCGCTGGTGCTGGTGGCCGCCGTGGTCATCGGCTTCGGTGACAGCTTGGCGCACGTCGCTGCCGCGCAGTCGAGCCCGCCGCCGAGCGGTAAGCCGCCGGCCCCGGCGCCGGCCGCCCCGCCGCCAAAGGGCGGCACGCCCGGAGCACCTGCGGCGCCCGCGGAGGGTGCCAAGATTGCGGCGGATCAGCTCGACTCGCTGGTGGCGCCGATCGCGCTGTTCCCGGATCCGCTTCTGGCACAGACCCTCGCCGCCTCGACCTATCCTCTCGAGATCGTCCAGCTGCAGCAGTGGCTGGCGAAGAATCCCGGCCTGAAGGACAAGGCGCTGGCTGATGCCGTGGGGAAGCAGCCGTGGGACGCGAGCATCCAGGCCATGGCGGCGATGCCCGATCTCGTCAAGCGCCTGGCCGATGACATCCAGTGGACCACCGATCTGGGCAACGCATTCCTCGCCCAGCAGAAGGACGTCATGGATGCCGTGCAGCGCATGCGCAAGAAGGCGCAGGACAAGGGCACGCTCAAGACCACCGAGCAGCAGAAGGTCGAGACCCAGACCATCGAGAACAAGAGCGTGATCGTGATCGAGCAGGCCAATCCGCAGGTCGTGTACGTGCCCTCGTACGACCCGGTGGTCGTCTACGGTCCGCCGGTCTATCCCTATCCTCCGATCTACTACCCGTACTATCCGCCGGGATCCCTGGCCGTCAGCTTTACCTTCGGCTTCATGATGGGCGCGTGGATGGGAGGTGCGTGGGGCTGGGGCTGCGGTTGGGGCGGCAACAACGTCTACATCAACCACAACAACAACTTCATCGGCGCCGGTGGCGGTGCCGGAGGAGTTGGCGGAGTCGGCGGTGTAGGGGGCGTCGGAGGTGTGGGTGGTGTTGGAGGTGTTGGAGGTGTTGGAGGTGTTGGAGGTGTTGGAGGTGTTGGAGGCGTCGGAGGTGTCGGCGGCGCCGGGGGCGTTGGTGGCGTAGGCGGCCCGGGTGGTGCCGGCGGCGTGGGTGGTCCCGGATCCCCCGGCGGAGTAGGGGGCGTTGGCGGGCCGGGCGGCGGGAATTCAAATTGGCAGCACCGCCCCGAGCATCGTGGCGGTACTCCCTATGGAGATCGCGCCACGGCTGACCGCTTCGGCGGCTCCTCGCGCGGCGCCTCGGCCGCGAGCCGCGAGGCCGGCGCACGCCAGCAGATCAGCCGCCAGGGAGGCAGTCTGCCGAGTGCCCGGGACGTGGGCGCGAGTAACCGCGGCCTGGGCTCGGCGGGAACCGGCGGCATGGGATCGGGCGCCGGCAACCGGGCCGGTGGACCGGACAGCATTGGCGGTCGCGATCTCTCGCGCGGCAGTGGGGGAGGCGGCGGTGGACGCGATGCCTTCTCTTCCGGCGGTGGCTATAGCGGTTCGCGGACGTCCGCGGCGAGCAGCCGGGGTGCCTCGAGCAGCCGCAGCTCACGGGGCGGCAGCAGCCGGGGCGGCGGCGGGTTCAGCGGCGGTGGACGCGGTGGCGGTGGGGGACGACGCCGATGAGCGCTGGCAATCGGAAGCGGAGCACGAACATGCAATCAATGCTTACGAGGCGGGCTCACCTCGCCGTCCTCTGCGCCGCGGCCGCGATGCTTGCGCTCCCCGGCAACGCCGCTGAACAGACGGCGGCGACCCCCAAGGCGAGCACGACGCCCCCGGCTGCGGCCTCCTCGGGTCCGCAGACATTCGACTCACCGCAGCAGGCCGCGGACGCCATCGTCACGGCGGCGGAGAAGTTCGATGTGCCGGCTCTGATCCGCATCGTCGGCAGCGGCAAACAGGACGTGGTGCTCACCGGCGAATACGCGCAGGACAAGGAGCGCGCCAAGCAGTTCGCGGCGATGGCCCGCAAGAAGTCGCACATCGCCGTGGATCCCAAGACCGAGAGCCGGGCTTTCCTGCTCATCGGCGAAGGGGACTGGCCGTTTTCACTGCCACTGGTGAAGCACGGCGGCCGCTGGTCGTTCGACGCCGACGCCGGCAGCGAGGAACTGTTCAACCGTCGCATCGGCGCCAACGAACTGGACGCCATCGACATCTGCCACGGCTTCGTGGACGCCCAGTTTGATTATGCCTACCGCAAGCGCAGCGGTTACGACGCGCCGGCCTATGCGCAGAAAGTGATCAGCAGCCCTGGCAAGCAGGACGGCCTGGCCTGGAAGAACTCCGACGGCACCTGGGGCGGACCCATCGGCGAGAAGATTGCCCGGGCCATCGAGCAGGGCTACAACCTGAATGCCGAGCCCTATCACGGCTACTTCTTCAAGGTGCTGAAGGGCCAGGGGTCGCACGCCCCGCTTGGAGCAATGGATTTCGTCGTCAAGGGCGTGATGATCGGCGGGTTCGCGCTTGTTGCCGCACCGGCCGAGTACGGCGAGACAGGCTTCAAGACCTTCATGGTCAGTCACACCGGCGTCGTCTACGAAAAGGACCTCGGCCCCGATACGCTCGATGCTTTTGAGAAGATGCAGCTGTTCGATCCGGACAAGTCCTGGACGCCGGTTACGGACGACTGAGTTTTCGCGGCTCCTGCACGGCGGCCGGCGCCGTCTTCCGGCTGGCCTGCTTGGGTTCTCGCCGGGCGCCGGCCCGGGCGGCCAGGAAGGCCGCCGCCCCCGTAGAGCCCGCTCCGCTCAGGAGCAGGAGTGCTGAGCCAATGCAGGCAGGGCACACGGGCGCGCCCTCAGCCGACGCTGCCGCTGCAGCACGGAGCCTTCTGCCGCGCACGCGGCCATTCACCCACCCCGCCCGGCAGGAGATCGAAGAAGTGCCACAGCGCGCAGAAGTCATCGCCCGGGCTGAAGCCGGTGTCGGAGACGCGCAGGATCGTCCCGCCGTCGCGCCTGAACACTGACACCCCCGGCATCCAGCCTCCCTTGGCGGAGACGTAGCCCATGTCGGTCGCAAAGGTCGAGCCCGCGTGACTCACCATGGGGAACGACCAGCCGCGGCTCGCGGCGAAGCGCTTCTGCACGGCAGGCTGATCGGGGCTCGAGACCGCGAAGCCGGCCCGCGGCACGACGTGCTGGTGCAGTCCGTTGTAGCCGTCGGCCCACAAGGTGCAGTAGGAGCACGACACTCCCATGTTGTGTATGACGATGAGGTCCTCGTGCTCGCCGAAGAGCGCGGACAGGCGCACCGGGCCCTCGAGGTTCGCGAACGTATAGTCCGGAACCGGCTGGGGCTCGACGGTGGCGAGCGTCTCGCGCATTTTCTCGCGAATCGCGCCGATCTGGCGGCGGTAGTCGGCAAGCTTGCCGTGCACGTCTGTGTATTTCATGAGTGAGTCTCCGGCGATCCGTCGCGTCAGGTGTCGTAAGCCGTACGGTGGCGCACCCAGGCCATCGGGTAGGGCAGGGCGTCTTCGTCGCGGCCCTTGGGCGCGATATCGAGGTAGTGATAGGCGGCGTTCAGCATGTCCAGTCCGCGCCCGTAGGTCGAGTAGGTGTGGAAGATCTGTCCGTCCTGGTGACAGAAGACACTGATGCCGGGCAGCTCGCTGCGGGTGACCTTCTGGCTGACGTAGTTGTAGAGCGCCTCACCGCGCGCCAGCGCCTCCGGTGAAAAGGAGACACTGAAGTCGAAGTTGAAATCGCTGCCCTGCGAGGAGACCCACCTGAACGTCCAGCCGAGCTTGCGTGCCTGCTCCTGCAGCTTGGCCAGCGGCGCGCGCGAGACCGCCACCAGCGACACGTCACGCTGCTTGAGGTGCGGGATGATGCCGTTGAAGTTGTCCGCCCAGAACGAGCAGCTCTTGCAGCCGATGTCCCAATCCGGGTCGTACATGAAGTGATAGACGATGAGCTGGCTGCGTCCGCCGAAGAGCTCAGCGAGCGTCTCCGCGCCGCGCTCGCTGTGGAAGCGGTAGTCCTTCTGGATGCGCTCCCAGGGCAGCTCGCGACGCTCGCGGCTGAGCTCATCACGCAAGCGGGTAAATTCCTTCTCCTTGGCGAGGAAACGCCGTCGGGCCTCGAGCCATTGGGCGTGCTCAACGATCTGTGGCGTGCTCATCGTTTTCTCTCCTGTTTGTTGGCGGCGGGCGCGTGACGCCCAGCCGGCTTCCGTGCCGAATTTGATCGTCCGCGTACCGGTGCGCGCGCATCGATGTCCGCCAGGGTCGCGGCCAGCATGTCGAACTGCTGCTGCCAGTACTTGCTGTAGCGATTCATCCATACGGCGGCATCGAGCAGCGGCCCTGCGTCCAGGCTGCAGCGGCTGATGCGGCCGCTGCGTTCCTGCGAGATGAGGCCGGCGCGTACCAGCACCTGGATGTGTCGCGAGACCGCCTGCAGCGAGATCTGAAACGGCGCGGCGAGCTCGGAGACGAGCAATGCCTGGCCGTCGAGCCGCTCGAGGATGCTGCGTCGCACCGGATCGGAGAGCGCAAAGAAGACCGCGTCGAGGCGCTCCGCGGCTGTCTGTTCAGGGGCCGGATCGCCGACGACGTGCAGCTGCGTGCGGATACTCATCATGCATATTAAATATCAACATTTAAGTTGACTGTCAACATTTATGTTGATTATTGCGCCCGCGGGCGCGTCAGCTCACTGGTGTTGCGCGATCCAGCTCACGATCCGGCGGCTGATCGACTCGTCGAACTCGAGCGATGGTCCGGTGAATGCGGCCTGCTGCGAGGCGACGTGCTCGAAGGTGTGGCCAGCGGATGGCAGCGCCACGAATTCGGCGGAGCCCGGGGCGTTGTGATTGACGACCGCGACCATGATTTCCAGGTCCTGGCGGCTCATGATCCAGTCGAATTCACCGTGCAGCGCGAGCAGCGGAACCCCCACCTGCGACCAGGCCTGCATGAGGTCGAGCTGCTGCAGCTGCTGGTAGTAACTGATCGGTCGCCCGTACTGCTGTGTCGGATCGCCGTCCCACAGCGAGCGCAGTTGCGGCGCGCGCGCGAAGATGTCGGCGGGCGCCTTGCCCTCGAGGAGGTACTGGCTATAGAGCGCCTCCACGTCCTTCATGAGCGCGTTGAGCTCACTCGGCGGATGGCCCGCCAGCGCCAGACGTCGCCGCTCGATTTCGAGCATGTGCTCGAACCAGGTCTTGATCCAGCCGCCGACCACGACGTAGCCGCGCACGGGCGCGCCCTCGGGCACCAGCGGGGCAAAGCCACCGCCGTTGCTCAGCCCGAAGATGAAGATCCGGTCGGTGTTGACGAAGGCGGTGGACCGCAGTGCCTGGAAGGCTCGTCGGTAACCATCGAGCTCAGCGACGAAGTCCGTACGGGCACAGTCACCTTGCGAGTCGCCGACGCCCGCCTTCTCCAGGCGTGCGGTCGCCGTGCCTGGCATCTGGGCGATTGCCTGGAATACCCGCTGTGCGGCTCCGCGGGTGCCCGGCGGGGCCTCGACCGTGTCACAGCTCAGCCAGCCGGCCACGAACACCGCGGGCAGCCGACCCGGCGCGCCATGCGGATGAGTCACGATGAAGCGCAGCCGCCTGCCCGCGCCATCGGTTATGGCACGGTATTCGACGTCGACGCCGGGGTAGGACTCCCGCGGGCCGGCATCGGCGCGCCGCGCCAGCTCGGCATCACCCGCTCGCGCGATGGCGCTCAGCGCCAGCAGGGTCCCCCCGACACACACCCGCATGCTCGTGCGCTGCACTGCTGGCCTCCAAGTCATTTCACGCCCGGTAGGTCTGCACGCCGTATATTAAGGAGTGCGCGGCGCGCGGCCGCAGAGCGGTGAGCCCAGCTGCCCGATTTCCGGGACGAGCGCGGCGGAGCAGAGCTCGAGCTCCCGCTGTGTTCGCCGACTACGCCCGGTCACCGGAGGCAGGCAGAATGAGCGCGCGTCCAGAATCCCATCTCCGCCGCGCTCTCAAGTCGGTGGCGCCACCAGCGCCGAGGTAACCTCATGTCGATCTCGCTCTACTCCGCCACGATCCCGGCCTTTCTGCAGACCCTCGGGGCCGTCGCAGGCCTGCTCCAAAAGGCCGAGGCCTTCTGTGCCGAGACAGGGATCGCGCCCGGCGATCTCATCCAGGCCAGGCTCGCGCCGGACATGCACCCGCTGGCCTACCAGGTGAAGTCCACCGCCGTGCACTCGCTCGGAGCCATAGAGGGTGTCCGCCGCGGCAGCTTCTCGCCCGACAACACGACACCGCCCGAGACTTTCGCGGCACTCCACGAGCGGGTCGCGCAGACACGCAGCGCTCTGGAGGGCATCACGCCTGCGGAGGTCAACGGCTTCGTGGGCGGGCCGATGCGCTTCGTGGTTGCGAATCGCCAGCTGGACTTCACGGCCGAGGACTTCCTGCTGTCCTTCTCGTTGCCGAACTTCTACTTCCACGCCAGCACTACCTACGACATCCTGCGACTGAAGGGGCTGCCGATCGGCAAGCGTGATTTCCTCGGCAAGATGCGCCTTAAGGACCCAGCCGGCGCGCGCTGAGCGCGAGCCCGGCGCGCGTCCGGGCGAGGACAGCCGCCACCTAGCCCGGATTTCTCACACTGAGGGAGTGCATCGGCTCACGAGGTGAGTAAAACTTGTTGTACCAGAACGAGTTGACACTCACGAACAGGAGAGCCGATGCACACACAGTGTAACGCCGAACAGCTTGAGTTTTCATGTGTCGGGCGGCGGCGGGTGGTGGGGGCGTTTGATGGCGGTCGGGTGAGTTCGGATGCCGGGGCGCTGCTCGCGCAGAGCGGCGGCCACCCACCCCTCGAAACTGCCCAAGTGGCCGACTGCCACACCCCGACACGCTCCCCCGTGATCGGCCTGCGCCGTCAACGTACCGGCCGCTAAAATCAGCTCCGCTGTGAGAAATCCGGGCTAGTCCCGCAGCACCCAGCCATGGCGCTGATTGGTGCGTACTCCCCCGGCATCGCGGTAGTCCTCGCGCAGCTGGGCGAAGCGATCCGGGAGTGGGCGTAGCAGCGATGCAGTGGGACCCTGCTGCGAGCCGGCGGCATCGGCGAGCGTGGCGCGCAGCTCCGGGGGTATGCGCGCCGCAAAGTCGCGCGGCACGGGCTTGTAGGGTCCTCCGGCAGCCGTCGCGGTGCGGGAATCGAGCTTGTACAGGCGGGCGGAGTTCAGGCCCAGGATCTTGCGGCGCGCCGTCTCATCCAGGCGCGGGTAGCCGTATTTAGCGGCCATGGCCTCCGGGATCTGGAAGCGCCACAGGGCCTCGATCTGCCATTGCGGTGCGCCGTACCACAGCGAGTCGGAGCCGAACACGATGCGCTCTGCGCCCCAGTACTTCAGCAGCTGCCCGAGAATGTGCGCGCACACGCTCGGGAAGATCGTCACCGTGGCGGCGAAGGTGGTGCCGAGCTCCGCGTACACGTTGGGCAGGTCGGCGCACTGCTGCGCCATGCGCGTCACCCACTGCACATCGGGCACCCCGTTCAGCAAGCGCCCTTCATGGAGCGCCCGTAGCGACTGCTGCCCGTAGAACAAGGGCGCCCAGGCGGCGTGGTAGATGATGAAGTTGAAGTCGGGCCAGTCGCGCGCCGCCTTCGGGATGTCGTTGGGGTTGCCCATGATCGCCTGATCGCTCGCCGGGTCGGCCGGATCGCCGAGCGTCGTCAGGCCCTTGTGGATGCAGATGTTGAAGAAGCCCGGATGGTTCTTGAGCTGGGCGCGGTTGCGGCGGATGAGCTCGAAGGTCGGGTAGGCCATCGCCTCGTCATCGAGGCTCCAGCGATCCATGGCGCGCGTCGGGTCGTCGTTGTCCTTGGCGGAATACGCGATGGTGTAGCCCTTCCAGGAGTCGGGCTGGCACTCCTCGATCTGCTGCTGCATGAAGTCGAGATTGCGCTTGCCGGGGTAGAACTGTCCGTGCGCCAGCATGCGCTTGGAGCCGGCGATGCGGTTCACGAAATCGCGCACCGCGGAGGTCTGGTAGCCGGTCAGGATTTCCGAGGACAGCGATTCGGCGATGGTGCGCGGCGGGATCGGCTCCTTGGCTCCGGGCGGCAGGAACAGGCCGAGGGGCGCGTTGCTTAGCACCGCGACGCTGACATGACTGTCGAGGTAGACGTCCTTCACCAGCGAAGTGAGCGCGAAGTCCGTACCGACGTTCGGCGCCTGCTGCAGCGAGTCCGTCCAGGCGGACCAGGGGTTGCCGAGCTCGTCCGGGTAGCCGGACGGGTTGAAGGGATTCGTCTTGAACCCGGCGGCCGTGCTGGCCGCGCCGGCGCCCTGCGACGTGGCGCGTAGCGGCATGCCCGCCGCACCCTGGCTGTCGCGCACCATGTGCAGCTGATCATCGAAAACGAACAGATCCTTGGGCGGCCCCCATTCCGCGGCCGCGGCGCTCTCGAACAGCTCGAACGGACTCGCCTCGAAGTAGCGCCCGAACACCTCGTTCATCGCGATGAAGGAGGCGGCCATGCCACCGGCCCCGCACAGGAAGCGCCGTCGCGAGACCCCGAGCCGGCTGGCTGAACCCTCCGTCAGCGCCGCTACCCGTGCCTCGACTTCGCGCTGCGCGGGAGTCTGCGCCAGCGGCACGTACTCGCCGTTGGAGACATTGCGCGTCGGTACGGCGGCGCAGCTGGTCTCGGCGAGGTCGGCGCGCTCGAGGCGCCTGAGCTGCTCTTGCGAGAACCAGGTGTCGTTTTCTGGGGAATCCGGCTTGTGCTGGCTCACGAGTCCTCCCGAGGCAGGCTCACACCATGTTGGGCAAACCCTGGCTCATCGTCCAGTGTCCCGACAGGGGCAGCGGCGCTGCGTCCGGCACGCCGGGCGCGCTCAGCTTCCTCGCAGCGCTGCGCGCACCTTGGTCACCGTATCCCAGCTGCGGGTGGTCGCATCCTTGCCCAGCGTTCTCTCGATCAGCTGCATGAATACCGGTCCGCGCGGGTTGGGCAGATAGGTGCTGAAAGCATGCACGCCCTCGACGTGCAGCAGGCGCGCGCCATCCTGCTCGATCGGCAGCCGCAGGTCGGCGGCGGGTGGTTCGCGCATGAAAGTCACGAGGCGCTTGCCGTCCGCGCGCAGGCGAAAGGCACGGTAGGGATCGGAGCTCACCAGCTCCTCGAGCTCCGCTTCGCTGCGCACGAAGGTCATGAAAACCTTGGCCAGGTGCGCCTGCATGGCCTTTTCGACGCGCCGCTCGAGGGCGCGGGTCGAGCCCGCAGGCGACTCGAAGACCACGTTGCCGCTCGCGAGCAGCGTCCGCACCTCGCGCAGCCCGGCTGACTCGAGACAGGAGCGCAGCTCGCTCATGGCGAGATTGCCCGGAAATACGCCCCGGAGAAATGCCGCGTAGCGCATGCGCCCGCGATCTTAATCGAGGTGGCGCCGTGTGTCGGCCGGGGCTGCCGCTGCGCTAGATCCAGCCCCAGGCCTTCAGCTTCATCTTGATGAGCAGCATCAGGTAGTGCCACAGGGCACCGAGCTGCTCGACGAAGGAGGGCTCATAGGCTGCGCGCTCGCGGATGTAATGACGCAGGGCATCGAGGTCCTGGGCGCCGAGCTCAGGAAACGCGGGCATGCCGCGGCTCTCGAGCCCACCGTGCAGCACGCTCTCGAAGGCCTGCGCGTTGAGCGGCACCGGCGAGGCACGCAGATCCGGCGCGAAGCCGCCGGCAACCACCCCGGTGCCGTGGCAGATGAGACAGCGCTCGTAGAGACTGCGCCCCTTGGCCGCGAGCGCCGGGTCAACCTTGAAGGAGTCATCCTGCAGCGGCGTCGGCTGCGAGGGCGGCGGCGAGGGTGGCAGGGCAGCGCTGCCGCCGAGCACGTAGGTCAGAAGCCGCCGCGGGTGCTCGCGACCCACCCAGCCGTGCTGCGCGCTGAGCGAGCCGAGCAGCATCTGCCCTCCCGCCCAGCCCGCGAGGATCGTGACGTATTGCCGGCCGCCGACGCTGAAGGTGATCGGTGCCGCCTGCGTGCCGACTCCCATGTCGGCGCTCCACAGTGCCTCGCCGTTGCGGTCGTCGCGCGCCACGAACCTGCCGTCGGACTGCCCCTGGAACACCAGGCCGCCGTGCGTCGCCATGACGCCGCCGTTGGTGGCGCCGGGCAGCGCGATCTCCCAGGCCTTCTTCTGCCGGGCGGCATCCCAGGCGATCAGCGAGCTGCTGCCGGCGCTCTTGGGAACGTCGTCGTGGAAGGCGTTGAGGCCCATCGGGCCGTCGCGGTCCATGTCGTAGGTCTTCGGATCGAAGCCCGTGTCGTTGTAGTAGCCGGCCATCTCGTGCACCGGGACGTAGGTGAGCTTCGTGTCCGGACTGAAAGCCATCGGCTGCCAGTTGTGCACCCCGCCCGAGCCGGGCCACATCAAAGCCTCGCCGTCCTCGTAGCGCACGCCGCGGTTCTCGATCGGCCGGCCCGTGGCCATGTCGATGCCCTTGGCCCAGGTGACCTTGCCGAGCTTCTCGGCCGAGATCAGCTTGCCGGTCTCGCGGTCGATGACGTAGAAGAAGCCGTTCTTCGGTGCGTGCAGCAGCACCTTGCGCGGCTTGCCGTCGATGCTGAGGGTCGCCAGCACCAGATCCATCGTCGAGGTGAAATCCCAGCTCTCCCCGGGCGTCGTCTGGTAATGCCAGACATACGCGCCGGTGTCGGCATCGAGCGCGACTACGGAGCACAGGAAAAGGTTGTCCCCGCCCCCCGGGCTGCGCAGCTTCGCGTTCCACGGGCCGCCGTTGCCCGTGCCGATGTAGAGGCGGTTGTAGTCCGGGTCGTAGGTCATGGCGTTCCAGGCCGTCCCACCGCCGCCGAACTTCCACCACTCGCCCTTCCAGGTCTTTGCCGCCATCGCCATGGCGTCGTTCTCGAAGCCGTCGGCCGGGTTGCCCGGCACGATGTACCAGCGCCACAGGAGTGCACCGGTCTCGGCATCGTAGGTGCTGACGTAGCCGCGCACGTGGCCGAAGTCGGCGCCGCCGTGCCCGACGATGACCTTGCCGTTGAAGACCCGCGGGGCACCGGTGATGTAGCGGTTGTCCCCCGGCTGCGTGGTGACCGTCTCCCACAGGAGCCGCCCGCTCTTGGCATCGAGTGCGAACAGCCGGCCGTCCTGCACGCCGGCGATCACCTTGCCCTTCCAGAACGCCAGGCCGCGGATGCCCCAGGCATAGCGCATCTTCTGCGACGACACCTGCGGGTCGTAGCGCCACAGCACCTTGCCGCTCGGGGCGTCGATGGCGTAGATCACACTGAAGCCGACGGCGATGTAGATCGCTCCGTCGACCTCGAGCGGCACGCTCGAGACGTTCCAGACATCCGGCAGCTCCAGGGTCCAGGCGAGCCCGAGCTTGGAGACGTTCTGCCGGTTGATCTGCTCGAGCGGGCTGAAGCGCTGCTCGCTGAAGGTGCGTCCGTACGCCCCCCAGTCGGTGCCGTTGGCCTCATTGTTGAGGGTGGCATCGTCCACGTCCGAGCGCGCCGGGTGGCTAAGACACAGGCCGAGGATGAGGGCGCTCAGTGCACCACTCAGCCGGCGCGCGACTACTGCATTCTGCATCTGCGGTGATTCCGTATCGGCGTGGGCGGGAGATCCAGGGCCAAGGCATTTTCAGCGGCCCGGCGGACATTGCCAAGCTGGCGCCGGCGCATCATCGTCCGAAAGAAGGATGCCGCCGGGCTACATGCCCGGCCCGGGTGGGGCTGGCCGCTAGGAGAGCGCCGCCGGTGCGCCCGTGAGGCGTATCAGGTCCTCGACCGAGACGCTGCCCCCGCAGCACAGCAGCGCGACCGAGTGGCTCGCAAACTCCTCGCGGTGACGCAACGCCGCCGCCAGCGCGATCGCGCCGCTCGGCTCGAGCACGATCTTGAATTCCTCGAAGGCGATGCGCATGGCCGTGCGCACGGTGTCGTCGTCGACGGTTATGCCGCGCGCCACCAGGTGCGAGGCGGCCTCGAAGGGCACGGCCCCGGGCGTGAAGGCCTGCATGGCATCGCAGATGGTCGCGGGGTTGCCGAGGTTCTGCTCCCGGCGGTGGGAGATGAGCGAGCGGCGCATGTCATCGCAGGCCTCCGGCTCAACCGCGATGACCTCCGCGCCGCTGCCGAAGTAGTGCTCCGCCAGCGCCGTGCCTGCGATCAGCCCGCCGCCGCCGACCGGGCAGAGGATGGTGTCGAAGCGCAGCTGCTCGCGCTCGGCGTCCAGCTGCACCTCGCGCATCAGCGTCGACTGGCCCGCGACCACCAGCGGGTCGTCGAACGGATGCAGGAACACACGGTCCTCCTGTTCGGCGATCTCGTGGGCGCGCGCGTTGGCCACCTGCTCGCGGTTGCGGGTGCCGTGCTCGGTCAGCACCACCGTGGCACCGGCGCGGCGCGTGAGATCGACCTTGCGGCGCGGAGCATCGCAGGGCATGACGATCGTGACCGGCACGCCGGCGAGGCGGCCGGCATGCGCCAGCGCCTGGGCGAAGTTGCCGGACGAGAATGCCACGACGCCGCGCGAGCGCTCCGCGGCCGAGAGCCGGCTCACGCGGAAGCAGGCGCCGCGCATCTTGAACGAGCCTGCCAGCTGCAGCGACTCGGCCTTGAGATAGACGCGCGCGCCGAGCAGGGAATCGACGTAGTCCGAGTGCAGCAGCGGGGTCCAGCGCACCACCGGCCGCACCGTACGCCACGCATCTTCGAGCAGGGCTCGTTCAATCATGCTCGCTCAGGTGCTCCGCGGCGGGAGTGAGACTGGGCCAGGCGCTTTTACTCTGGCCTCGGTGGATCGGCCGGTCAAGCGCGGCGCGCCGCGGCCGCAGGGCGCGGTTGCGATGGAATCGGTCACACCTCTCGGCTACGCTCGCAGGCGCAGCAGCGGCCCCGGAACACGCCAGCGGGCGAACCTCGCGAGGATCCAGACAGTGGCGAAGATTCCCCCGGGGGTCGGCCCCAAAGTCCCGCACGTGATCGTGCTCATCGGTGCCACGGGCGACCTGTCACGCCGCAAGCTCCTGCCGGGACTGTTCCGCCTGTCGCGCGCCGGCTTCATACCTGGCTGCCGGATCATCGGCATGTCGCTCGATGAGATGAGCCCGGAGGCGTTCCGCGAGTTCGGACGCCAGGCGGTGTCCGGGGCGCGCAACTTCAGCGACGAGGCCTGGCAGAGCTTTGCCCCGAACCTGAACTACCTGCCGCTGACCGCCGGTCCCGGTGCCCTGCGCACCGCCGTGGAGCAGGCCGAGGCGTCCTTCGGCAGCGGCGAGTGCCGGCGGCTGCACTACCTCAGCGTGCCGCCGAGCGCGGCGCTGCCCGCGGTGCGCATGCTGGGGGAGGCCGGCCTGGTCGAACGCGCGCGCATCGTGATGGAGAAGCCCTTCGGTGTCGACCTGCAGAGCGCGGTGTCGCTGAATGCGAGCCTGCACGAGGTCTTCAGCGAGGAGCAGATCTTTCGCATCGACCACTTTCTCGGCAAGGAACCGGCGCAGAACATCCTCGCCTTCCGCTTCGCCAACGGGCTGTTCGAGCCGATCTGGAACCGCAACTTTATCGACCACGTGCAGATCGACGTGCCGGAGACCCTGGATCTCGGCCGGCGGGTCGCCTTCTACGAGGCCACGGGCGCCTACCGCGACATGGTGGTCACGCATCTGTTCCAGATCCTGGCGTTCGTCGCCATGGAACCGCCGACGGCGCTCGAGCCGGTCTCCATCAGCGAAGAGAAGAACAAGGTGTTCCGCAGCCTGCTCGAGATCCGCCCGAGCGACGTGGTGCGCGGGCAGTACGTCGGCTACCGCGACGAGCCGGGTGTCGACCGCGAGTCCGACACCGAGACCTTCATCGCGCTCAAGTGCGCGATCGACAACTGGCGCTGGGCGGGCGTGCCGTTCTACCTGCGCACCGGCAAGCGCCTGGCCGAGGGCCAGCGCATCATCTCCATCGCTTTCCGCGAGCCACCGCGCAGCATGTTTCCTCTGGACTCCGGGGTGGGCGCGCAGGGGCCCGATCACCTGACCTTCGATCTCGCGGATGCCTCCAAGATGTCGCTGTCGTTCTATGGCAAGCGCCCCGGACCGGGCATGAAACTCGACAAGCTCAGCCTCCAGTTCGCCATGCACGATACCGGGCACGTCGGGGACGTACTCGAGGCCTACGAGCGGCTGATCCTCGATGCGATGCGCGGCGATCACACGCTCTTCACCACCGCCGAGGGCATCGAGAGGCTGTGGGAGGTCTCCACCCCGCTACTCGAATCGCCACAGCCCGTGCGTCCCTACGCGCCGGGCTCATGGGGGCCGAACGCCATCCACCAGCTGATCGCGCCGCACACCTGGCGCCTGCCCTTCGAGCGCGCCTGGCGCGACCCGAACACCCTGGGCGCTTAAGCGCAGTGCGCCGGCGCCGCTAGCCGACCATCGAGACCTTGAGGTTCCAGATGTCGGCGGCGTATTCGTGGATCGTGCGATCGCTGGAGAATTTCCCCGAGCACGCCACATTGCGGATCGCCTTGGCGGTCCAGATCTCGGGGCTGGCGTAGCAGCGGTCGAGCTCGCCGTGCGCGCGGGCGTAGTCGCCGAGGTCGGCCAGGTGGCGGTAGTGGTCGCCACCCTCGAGCAACGCGTGGCGGATCGGGTCAAACACGCCCGCCTCCCCGCGCGTGAGCTCATCGGACACCAGCAGGTCGAGCGCGGCGCGCGTTTCAGGTTCGTGGGCGTAGTGCCAGTGCGGGTCGTACCAGCCGGTGCTGTCGGTGACCTGCTGCGCGCTCAGCCCGAAGAGGAAGACGTTCTCCTCGCCGGCTTCCGCCGCCATCTCGATCGTCGCACCGTCGCGGGTGCCGATGGTGAGGGCGCCGTTCATCATGAACTTCATGTTGCCGGTGCCGCTGGCCTCGAAGCCCGCGGTCGAGATCTGCTCGGAGACATCACTCGCCGGGATCAGCCGCTCGGCGAGGCTGACGTTGTATTCGGGAAGGAACAGCACCCGCAGCCGTCCGCGCGCCAGCGGGTCCGCGTCGATTACCGCCGCCATGCGGTTGATGAGCTTGATGATGAGCTTGGCGAAGTAATACGCGGGCGCGGCCTTGCCGGCGAAGAGGAAGGTGTGCGGCGCCATCGCGTAGCCGGGGTCCTCGCGCAGGCGTTGATAGAGCACCAGGATGTGCAGCGCGTTCAGCAGCTGGCGCTTGTACTCGTGGATGCGCTTCACCTGGCTGTCGAAGATCGAGTCCGGATCCACCACTTCACCGCAGGCGCCGCGCAGCCAGGTAGCGAAGGCCACCTTGGCGGCGCGCTTGGCACGGCGGAACTCCTCGCGGAACCCGGCATCCTGCGCCAGGGGCAGCAGCGCGCGCAGCCGGCTCATGTCGGTGACCCAGCCGTCCCCGAGGGTCGTGTTGAGGAGGGTCGTCAGCGCCGGGTTCGCCTGCTGCAGCCAGCGCCGTGGCGTCACGCCGTTGGTCTTGTTGTTGAAGCGCTCGGGGTAGAACTCGGCAAAGTCGCGCAGTACCCGCGTGCGCAGCAGCTCGGAGTGGATCGCCGCCACGCCGTTGGTGCTGTGCGAGCCGACCACCGCCAGATGCGCCATGCGCACCCGCCGTACCGGGCTCTCCTCGATCAGACTGACCCGCTGCACCCGCGCCTCGTCCCCGGGGTAGCGGCGCCGCACGTCAGCGAGGAAGCGGCGGTTGATCTCGTAGATGATCTCCAGGTGCCGGGGAATCAGGACCTCGAAGTGGGCGACCGGCCATTTTTCCAGCGCCTCCGGCAGCAGCGTGTGATTGGTATAGGCGAGCGTGCGCAGCGTGATGTCCCAGGCCTGCGCCCAGGAAAGGTGGGCCTGATCGAGAAGGATGCGCATGAGCTCGGCCACGCACAGCGCCGGGTGAGTGTCGTTCATCTGCACGGCGACCCGGTCGGGCAAGGCGGCCCAGTCGGGGTTGTGGCTCTTCAGCAGCCGCGCGACGATGTCCTGCAGGGAGCAGCTGACGAGGAAGTACTGCTGCAGGAAGCGCAGCTTGCGCCCAGATTCGGTCGAGTCGTCCGGATACAGCACGCGCGTGATCGACTCGGCGGCGACGTTACCCAGTACCGCCCCGACGAAGTCGCCCTGCGAGAACTCGGCGAAATCGAAGGACTCGGGCGCGGCCGCGCCCCACAGGCGCAGCGTGTTGACGCAGTTGGCACCGTAGCCGACTACCGGGCGGTCGTAGGCGATGCCGAGCAGGTGTGCCGGGCGGTTCGGCGTGAGCCGCAGCTCCGCACCGCGCAGCTCGAAGGTCGCGTGCAGCGGTACCGAGTACACCTTGGTTGGCCGCACGACCTCCCACGGGTCGCGGCTGCGCAGCCAGTTGTCCGGCTGCTCGCGCTGCGCGCCGTTCTCGATCAGCTGCCGGAAGATGCCGTACTCGTAGCGCAGCCCGTAGCCGATCGCCGGGTACTGCAGGGTCGCCAGGGAGTCGATGAAGCAGGCGGCGAGGCGCCCGAGGCCCCCGTTGCCGAGCCCCGCGTCCGGCTCCTCCTCGATCAGCGCCTCGAGGTTCCATCCCTGGTTCTGCAGCGCATCACGCACCAGCGGCTCGGCGGCGAGGTTCATGATGTTGTTGCGCAGCGCCCGCCCGAGCAGAAACTCCATCGACATGTAGTGGATGCGCTTGGGGAGCGTGCGCTCGCGAACCCGCGCGGTCCTGATCCAGCGATGCGCGATCAGGTCGCGGATGAAGCGGCTGGTCGCCTCGAACTGCTGACGCGTGGTCGCGGTCGGCGGATCGACCACGTGCTGGCACAGCAGGTAACGCTCGGTCCACTGATCGGCGTTGTCGCTGAGTCCGAGCCGCTCGAGGCGCCGCATCATGGCCGGGCTGACGGGATCGCGCACCACCGGGGGTGCGGGGCTGGGCAGCGGGGCGCTCATGGAGATACCTCCGGCGGCAGAGCTGTGCAACAGCCTGCGCGGCGACAGCGCGGGCGTACAGGGATTCTAGCCCGGCGGCGCGCGAATTCACGGGCGAGTGCGTGCAACCGCATGCAACAAAAATGACACAATCGCAGCGGACCATCCCTTCGATCACCCGGAGATTCCATGGCCGAGATCTCAGCCCTCGATCACGATGAAATCATCCGCCGCGTCAGCCTGGAGCTGATCGACGGCTATGACGAAGAGCTGGAGATGGAGATCGAGGACCGCCCGCGGGGCGCCGACGGTGAGCGGCTGCCGGAGGAGGGGGTGCCGCCGGAGTACCGCCGTCTCTACTTCCGTGAGCTGTTCCGCCTGCAGTCAGAGCTCGTCAAGCTGCAGGACTGGGTGGTGGTGGCCCGGCAGCGCGTCGTCATCCTCTTCGAGGGACGGGACGCCGCCGGCAAGGGCGGCGTCATCAAGCGCATTTCGCAGCGCCTCAATCCCCGCGTCTGCCGCGTGGTTGCCCTGCCGGCACCCAACGACCGCGAGCGCACGCAGTGGTACTTCCAGCGCTACGTGCCGCACCTGCCCGCGGCCGGGGAGGTCGTGCTGTTCGACCGCAGCTGGTACAACCGGGCGGGCGTCGAGCACGTCATGGGCTTCTGCACCCCCGAGGAGTACGAGGAGTTCTTCCGCTCGGTACCGGAGTTCGAGCGCATGCTGGTGCGCTCGGGCATCCGGCTGCTCAAGTACTGGTTCTCCATCACCGACGAGGAGCAGCACCTGCGCTTTCTCAGCCGCATCCACGACCCGATGAAGCAGTGGAAGCTCAGCCCGATGGACCTGGAGTCGCGCCGCCGCTGGGAGGACTACACCAAGGCCAAGGAGATCATGCTGCAGCGCTCGCACATCCCCGAGGCGCCTTGGTGGGTGGTGCAGGCCGTCGACAAGAAGCGCGCCCGTCTCAACTGCATCGATCACCTGCTGAAGCAGTTCCCGTACACCGAGGTGCACAAGGCGCCGATCGTGCTGCCCCAGCGTGAGCACCACGAGCACTACTCGCGCCAGGCAGTGCCGGCGCAGATGCTGGTGCCGGAGGTCTACTAGGCTGCCCGCCGCGACCCGCCGCGCGTCATGGCAGCGCGCGGCGGGTCATCCGCATCGAGTTACCAGCGACCGCCCTTCAGGTCGAGCGCGTCCGTGAGGTCACCCATCGGCGGCTTGCGGTGGGCGAGCAACGTCCAGTCGCGCGCCAGCAGG
>Ga0335076_10002478_pt1 | contig 18364 bp, 16 predicted proteins | sample Lox_Sample_25_FD_206717 | JGI IMG/M metagenome (GOLD analysis project Ga0335076, IMG submission 206717) | Soil microbial communities from Loxahatchee National Wildlife Refuge, Florida, United States - Lox_Sample_2.5 | ecosystem: Environmental > Terrestrial > Soil > Wetlands | place: USA... | reverse complement strand
CGGGAGATTCAGCCCGTCGGTTCCCACCAGCGGGACGCCGGTGATCAGCGCCGTCTGCAGGTCGAGCGAGCGAAGGTCCTCCGGCTCGAGGTCGTGCACGTCGGCCTTTCCGCACGCGCGAGCGAACATCTGGATCTCCATGATCATGGAGCGCAGGAAGTTGATCACCCGGTCGGCCGCCTCGTCCACGGGCAGCCGCTTGATGAGCTCCTCGTCCTGCGTCGTGATCCCGACGGGGCAGCCGCCGGTGTGGCAGTGGTGGCAGAACCCCGGCTCGGTGCCCAGCCGCTCGTAGTCCTCGCGGTGGACGTCCTTGTTGCAGTTGAGGGCGATCAGCGCGGCCGTCCCGATGCCGACCGCGTCGGCGCCGAGCGCGATGGCCTTGGCCGCGTCGACCCCGCCGCGGATGCCGCCCTGGATCACGAGCTGGACCTCGCCGTACAGCCCGATCTCCTCCAGCGCGCGGCGCGCCTCGACGACGGCGGCGATCGTCGGGATGCCCGTGTGGTCGAACAGCACCTCGGGCGAGGCTCCCGACGCGCCCTCCATGCCGTCGATCACGATCACGTCGGCGCCGGCCTTCGCGGCCAGCTTGACGTCGTCGCGCACGCGGCACGCCCCGATCTTCACGTAGACGGGCACGCGCCCCTCGGTCGCCTGGCGCACCTCCTCGATCTTGATCACGAGGTCGTCGGCGCCGGTGAAGTCGGGATGGCGGACCGGCGAGCGCTGGTCGACGCCCAGAGGAAGCGTCCGCATGCGCGCGACCTCCTCCGAGACCTTCATCCCCAGGAGCACGCCGCCCGTTCCGGGCTTGGCGCCCTGCCCGACGACGATCTCGACCGCCTCGGCCTGCCGCATGTGCTCGGGGTTGTTCCCGTAGTGGCTCGGGCAGATCTGGTAGACGAGCGTCTTCGAGCTCTCCCGCTCCATCGGATGCATTCCGCCGTCGCCGGTCGTGGTCGACGTTCCCATCGCCGTCGCCGCCCTGCCGAGCGCCGCCTTCGCGTTGCGCGACAGCGCGCCGAACGACATGCCGACGATCGTCACGGGGATGTCGAGGGTGACGGGGTTGGCCGCCCGGGTCCCGAGCACCGTCGTGGTGTCGCAGCGTTCCCGGTAGCCCTCCAGCGGAACGCGGGAGAGCGTGCAGGGAATGAACGTCAGGCCGTCGAAGCTCGGAACGGCGCGGTGCAGCGCCCCGCCCGCGTAGCGGTAGCGGCCGACGTCGGCCTTGGTCTGGATGTCGTCGATGACCGCTCGCGTCCAGATCGGACTCTCGCGAAGGACCGGCGCGGCGCCGTGGCCTAGAACGCTTCCTTCCATAGCTCGTATTTCTCCTTCTCGAAGTGCCACAAGGTGCCGGCGGACGTCACGTGCTTCCAGGGGCGGTCCCATTCGTGGCCGAGCGGTTCGAGGAGCCTGCGCAGCCGCGCCAGCTCCTCGTCGGTCGCGTCGCGCTGCACCGCGTCGGCGCCGAGGCTCTTCGCGGTGCCGCCGAGGAAGATGTCGCCCTGATACATCGAGTCGCCGAGGGCGTCGCCGGCGTCGCCGCCCACGATCAACGTCCCCGCCTGCATCATGAACCCGGTCATGTACCCGACCCCGCCGCCGACGATCACCTCGCCGCCCTTCAGCGCGATGGCGGCGCGAGGCCCGACGTCCCCGTCGACGACGATGCGCCCCCCGCGGATGGACGCCCCCACCGACGAGCCGGCGTTGCCGTGCACGGTGACGCTGCCCCTCATGAGGTCGGCTCCCACCGACCAGCCCGCGTTGCCCCGAATCTCCACGGCCGGCCCCATCCCGAGGGCGCCGACGAAGTACCCGACGTTGCCCTCCGCGACGATGCGGGCGTCGCCTTCCATCGCCACCGCCAGGTTGTGGCGGCCCTTGGGATGAGCGATCCGGATCTCGCTCGCGCCCTCGGCGATGGCGGCGCGCAGGCGGGCGTTGATCTGGTCGACGTCGAGTTCCTCGGCGTCGATCGTGACGCCGGCGTCCACGCTCACGCGGCGGCCTTCCGCGCGTCCAGGGTCCACGTCAGCACCTCGCCGGCCTGGACCTCGCGCGTCGCGCCCGTCGTCTCGCCGAGCGCAGCCTCGATCGCGTGCTCCTCGGAGGCGACGGCCACGGCGCGGTCGTCCTCGTAGATGACGCCGGGCTTGCTGGCGAAGGGGTCGCGCGCGACCCCGAACCCCTCGGCCGTCGAGATCAGGTACGTGAACGAGCCGTCGAGGTCCCGCATCGACGCCGTGACGGCCTCGTTCAGCGAGTCGCCGCGCGCGAGGCGGTCGGCGATGTACAGCGCGATGAGCTCGGTGTCGTTGCCCGTCCGGAACCGGTAGCCGCGCATCTCGAACAGCCGCCGCAGCTTGTGGTAGTTCGTGAGCTGCCCGTTGTGCACGACGGCGACGTCCTCGAAGGGGCGGGCCCAGAACGGGTGTGCGTGCGCGACGTCGACGCGGCTCTCCGTCGCCATGCGCGTGTGCCCGGTGCCGTGCCGCGCGTGGATGCCGTTCAGCCCGTAGGTCCTCCCCAGTTCCTCGGCCGCGAACTCGTGCTTCACGATCTCGAGCGACCGCCCCACCGAGAAGACGTCGACCCCGCACCGATCCAGGACGTCGGCGACCTCGGCGGCGGACCCGTCGGTGGCGACCTCCACGCGGAGGTAGCCGGCCGTTCGATCGTCGTGGCGAACCGTCCATCGCTCCTTGAGCGCCTCGAGAGCCGCGGCCGCCGCGTCGTCGTCGTCGGCGTACCAGCCCCGCACGACGAACCCGTCGGGCACGCGCGGTCCGTACAGGGCCACGCCGCACGAGTCGGGGCCGCGCCGGTAGAGCGAGCGCACCATGGCCAGGAGCGCCTCGGCGGCCCCGGGGGCAGCGGCCTCGTCTTTCTGCAGGTAGCCGGCGATTCCGCACATGACGGGCTCTTCCCCTCCTCGGACGGCGAACGAGGAGCACAGGCTACGGCGCGGCCGGCCGTCCCCACCAGGGTCTCGCGCCCACTCCCGGATGCCCGCCCGGTGTGCACCGCGCATAGTTCCCCGGTGCCACCCGTGGGCCGTGCTATCCTGCGGCCACCCTCACCAGGAGGCCGGATCCTTGGCGCAGGCAGCAATCCCACGATCCAAGGGCGGGGCACGCCGCACACAACCCGGCGAGGCCGCCAAGGCGCTTCGGGACATCCTCCAGGGCCGGCGAGCCGAGATGCAGGCGGTCGTCGACATGGTCGCCACGCTCACCTCGACGCTCGGGCTCCAGCGCCTCCTCGACTACGTGGTCAAGGTGTGCGCCGAGCTCACCGGCTGCGCCGGCGCGCTCGTCTACCTGTGGGAGGAGGACCGCGAGCGCCTGGTGGTGCGTGCCGCCGTCGAGGGGTACGAGCAGTGGGTCGGGCGCTTCTCGCTGGCGCTCGGCGAGGGCCTGACGGGATGGACCGCCCTCACCCGGCAGCCGGGGATCATCACCGAGAACCCGACCGCCGACCCGCGGTTCAAGTTCGTCCCGGAGCTGAACGACGACCGGTTCCAGTCGTATCTGACGATTCCGGTCGTCTCGCCCGCGGATCGCCTGCTCGGAGTGATCACGCTGCACACCGAGGCGCCGCACGAGTTCGGCGAGGACGACCTGATCCTGATGAACACCCTGTCGCGGCTCTTCGCGGTCGCGGTCGAGAACGCCCAGTTGTACGAGCGGCAGGACCGGCAGGTGAAGGTGCTCCACTCGCTCGCCGAGACCAGCCACGCGGTGGTGCAGACCTCCTCGCTCCGCCACATCCTGTACCGGCTCGCCTCGACGGCCGGCAGCCTGCTCGGAGCCGACCACTGCGCGGTCATGACGCTCGACGAGGAGGGGAGCCACCTCGGGCTCGAGACCATCTGGTCGTCGGGTCCCGAGACGCGGGGGAGCCCGCCCGCCGCCGTCCCCGCGACCGGTCACTGGGCGCGGGTCCTCGGCGCGACCGCCCCCGTGGTGCTCGCGCGGCGCGACCACCGCGACGCCTTCGCCGCGTTCGACGCGCTCGTCCCGCACGCGCGAACGGCGCTCGTGGCCCCGATGCGGGTCTCGGACCGCGTCGTCGGGACGTTCATCTGCTTCTCGGACGCGAGCCGCTCGTTCGGCAGGGAGGACCAGGAGCTGCTGTCGACGGTCGCGTCGCAGGCGGCCCTGGCCGTGCAGAACGCCCGGCTGATCGAGGCGCTCACCGAGCGCAACGTGGTGCGCGACCTGTTCGAGGCGCTGATGCTGGGAGAGGAAGGCGAGCTCGGGCTGGAGGCGCGCGCGAGCCGCCTCGGCGTCGACCTCGCCCGGCCCTACGTGATCGTGGCGTTCGAGGTCACCGCCCACCCTCCGGACTTCGACGGCGACCGCCTGTGGCTCGGGCTCCGTCAGGACCTGGTCGGCGGGTTCCCGGGCACGCTCTGCACCTACCGCGACCACTCGCTCACGGCGCTCGTGCGGATCTCGGACGCGACCGACCTGGAGGCGTTGGCCGAGCGCCTGGACGAGACGGCCTCGCACCACGAGCGCCCGCCGGACCTGCTGATGTCCGCCGGCGTCTCCCGCGTGTGCCGGAGCCCGGCCGACTACCCCGACGCGTTCGAGCAGGCGCGCCAGGCGCTGCTGATGGGCAGGGCCGTCCGGGGCCCCGGCGCGGTCGTCCCGTTCGACGAGCTCGGCGCCCAGTGGCACCTGTTCTCGGTTGCGCAGCAGCAGGTCCGCGACATCTACCAGGAGCGGCTCGAGTCGCTGCTGGCCCACGACCGCGAGAAGGGCAGCCAGCTCTTCAGGACGGTCGAGGTCTACCTGGAGTGCATGGGGAACGCGAAGCTCGCCGCCGAGCGGCTGTACATCCACCGCAACACGCTCCGGCAGCGGTTCGACAGGATCAATCGCGTCACCGGCGTCGACCTCGCCGACACCGAGCGGTGGTTCGACCTGATGATGGCGCTGCGGATCATCCGCCTGCGCGAGCTCGCCGGCTGACCGTCCTTCTCCTGGAGCACCGGGCCGGGGTACCGTAGGCGTCCGGCCGCGCCTCGGCGGCGGGAAGGAGGGGGCCTACGGTGAGCGACGTCGACGGGGTGCTGGAGGACTGGGGGCGGCAGGGCATCGAGTACGTCCGCTTCGAGCTTCCCGACATGCACGGGATCTCGCGGTCGAAGACGATCCCGCTCCGGCACGCGCGCGACTACGCGGAGCGCGGACTGAACATGTACGGCGGGACGAGCGTGCTCGACTCGCGCTCGGACGTCGTCGGAGGGACCCTCTACAACGAGGAAACGGGATACGGCGACCAGCTGTTGTTCCCCGACCCCGCGTCGGCCGCGATCGTCCCGTGGGCGGATCGCACGGCGCGGTTCATCTGCGACGCACGGTGGTACGACGGGCGGCCGCTCGAGGCGACGCCCCGGCACGTCTTCCGCCGCGCGCTCGACCGGTGCCGCGAGATGGGCTTCGAGCCCGTCATGGGGTCGGAGTTCGAGTTCTACCTGCTCGACCCCGAGTCGCACGAGCCCCTGTTCGACGGCTACCACATCTTCAACACGGTCCGGAACGACTGGGTGCCGGCGATCCGCGTCATCCTCGACCTGATGCCCGAGATCGGGGTGGACATCATCACGTCCAACTGCGAGTACGCCGGCGCGCAGTGGGAGATCAACTTCGCGCCGGGCAAGGGCCTGGCCGGGCCGGACAACGCGTTCACGTTCAAGAACGGGACCAAGGAGATCGCGCGCCGCGAGGGCTACCTGGCGAGCTTCATGAGCAAGCCGTGGGCCGGGTCGGCGGGCAGCGGGTGCCACACGCACATCTCGTTGCTGCACAAAGATTCCGGGAAGAACGCGTTCGGCGACGCCGACGCCCCCCAGGGGATCAGCGACACGTGCCGAGCCTTCGTCGCCGGCCAGCTGCGGTACGCGAAGGCGGTCGACGCGATCATCGCGCCGACGGTCAACTGTCACCGGCGGCGCCGCCGGCACACGTTCAGCCCCACCAACATCTCGTGGGGCCTCGAGGACCGGTCCGCGCTCCTGCGCGTCAAGGGCGGGACCCCCGAGTCGAAGCACGTCGAGAACCGCGCGCCGACCGCGCTCTCCAATCCCTACCTGGTCGGCGCGGCCCTCCTGCAGGCGGGGCTGCAGGGGATCGCCGACGGGCTCACCCCGCCGGAGCCGTCGAAGGTCGGTGTTCCCGCGGAGGAGGACCCGTCGAACGAGCCCCTGCCGACGTCGCTGCCGGAGGCGCTCGGCGCGCTCGAGGCCGAGCCGAAGGCGGCCGACTTCTTCGGCGGGGACTTCCTGACCGCGTACCTCACGATGCGCCGGTACGAGCTGTCGCGATTCAGCGACTGGGTCTCGGATTGGGAGCGGCAGGAATACCTGGAGGTCTTCTGAGCGCCGACCTCCTGTTCCTGTCGCAGGAGGACGTCGTCGCCGCCGGAGGGCTCGACATGGCGCCGACGATCGACGTGGTGCGCGAGGCGTTCCGGCTGCAGGCCGCCGGCGAGACGCGGCTTCCGTCCAAGCCGACGATCCGGTGGAGCGACGCGCTCGACTCCGAGGAGCGCGAGGGCCGGATCATGGCGATGCCGGCGTACGTCGGCGGCGGCATGGACGTCGCGGGGCTCAAGTGGATCCCGTCGGTGCCCGACAACGCCGCGCGCGGGCTCCCGCGTGGGATCGGCCTGATCGTCCTGACCGACCGCGCAACGGGGCTGCCGCTGGCGGTGATGGACGGGACGGTCGTGTCGGCGATGCGGACCGGTGCGGTCACCGGCCTCTGCTGCACGCTGCTCGCGCGCGAGGGCGCCGAGGTCGCGGCGCTGCTCGGCGCCGGCGTCCAGGCGCGGACGCAGCTGCTGGGGCTCCGCGCCTCCCTTCCCGAACTGACGGAAGTTCGCGTGTGGGACATCGCGGCCGGCCGGGCGGCCTCGTTCTGCGAGGAGGCGGACGCCGCGGCGGGCGGGGACGGACCCGCCGTCGTGCCCGTCGAGGACCCCGAGGCGGCGTGCCGGGGCGCCGACGTGGTCGTGCCGGTGACGATGGCGCGCGAGCCCTACGTGCCCGCGGCCTGGATCGGGCCGGGCACGCTGTTCGTGTCGATCAGCTCGCTCGACCCGACGATCGAGCTGATCGAGGCCTCCGACGTCCTCGTGTGCGACGTGTGGGATCACGAGACCGAGCACGAGTCGCGTCCGTTCGCCCGCGCGCTCGCGGCCGGCGCGGTGCGGCGCGAGGACGTGGTCGAAGTGGGCGACCTGGTCGCCGGCACCGGCGAGGGACGGACGTCGCAGGACCAACGCGTCTTCGTGTCGCCGGTGGGACTCGCCATCGAGGACGTCGCCGCGGCCCACCGGGTGTACCTTCGGGCCAGGGAACTCGGCCTCGGCACGCCGCTGTCGCTGTGGGACCGGCCGATCTGGAGTTGACCAGGAGCTGTCAGAGAAGAAGGGGGAGCACGTGGACGTCGGCAAACGGATGCGAATGAAGAGGGTGATCGACGCGGACGGCGTGTCGGTCATCTGCGCACTCGATCACGGGATGACCTCGCCGACGTTCCTCCGGCCGCTCGCCGACATCCGCGCACGGACGGCGGAGGCGGTCGGCGGGGGGGCGAACGTCATCATGATGAGCAAGGGCATCATCCGGGAGGCCGAGCCGGAGTTCTCGCCGACGACGTCGCTCGCGCTGCTGCTCTCGGCGTCGGCGAACCCCGGCGAGGAGAAGCCCTCGATCGTGAACATCGCGCAGGTCGAGGAGGCGTGCCGCCTCGGTGCCGACGCGGTCGTGCTGTTCGTCGCGCTCTCGGGCGAGAGCGAGGCCGGCATGATCCGGATCCTCGCCGATGTCGGCCGAGAGTGCGAGGCGCTCGGGATGCCGTTCATCGCCGAAGCCGAGTTCCCGACGACGTACGCCAAGGTCGAGGACCTGTCGGCCGAGTACGGCTTCGGCTACCTCGCGCGCAACGTGCGCCTGTGCGCCGAGCTCGGCGCCGACATCGTCAAGACCAACTGGCCCGGTGACGGCGACTCGTTCGGCAAGCTCGTCGAGGCGACGTCCGGCATCCCCGTCGTGCTGGCCGGCGGTTCGCAGATCGAGGACCGCGAGCTGCTCGAGCGCATGGAGGCCGCGATGGCCGCCGGAGGGATCGGCTGCTCGGTGGGCCGCAACATCTTCATGCACGAGGACCCGCGCGCGCTGACGACGGCGCTGTCGCGCGTGATCCGGGAACGCTGGCCGGCCGCGAAGGCCTACGACGAGTTGGTGGGAGGCGGGTCGTGAGGGCGGCGATGATGCAGGCCGTCGGCGAAGTCCGCGTCGAAGACGTCGAGGAGCCGAAGCTCGACCCCGGCGGCGCGCTGCTGCGGGTGCTGGCCTGCGGGATCTGCGGGACCGACGCGCGGACGTTCTTCAACGGCGACCCTCGGGCGCCCGAGCCGTGGCAGCTGGGACACGAGCCGGTCGGTGTGATCGAGGCCGTCGGCCCCGAGGCCGAGCTGCCGCCGGACCTCAAGGTCGGCGACCGCGCGTTCCTCGGTTCGATCCTCACGTGCGGGCGGTGCCGGATGTGCCAGGACGGGTTCCAGAACCTGTGCCGGCACGAGGAGCTGTACGGGTACACGCCGCACCCGGGGGCCTATGCCGAGATCGCCACCGTCCCGCCGATCGGGATCAAGAACCTCATGGCGCTCGACCCCGAGCTTCCCTCGTATCTCGCGACGATCGCCGACCCGCTCGCGTGTGCGCTCAACGGCATCGAGATGCTCGACATCCGCATCGGCGACACGGTCGTGGTCATGGGCTCGGGCCCGATCGGCTCGATGCAGTGCGCCTTGGCGCGCGACCGCGGAGCCGGCCGCGTGTTCCTGCTGGAGGTGAACGCCGACCGGCTGCGCCTCGCGACCGACGTCGTCGGAAGCTACATCGACGACGCGTGGGTGCCGGACGAGGACAACGGCGTCGAGGGGGTGCTGGCGCGCACCGACGGGTTCGGGGCCGAGCGGGTGATCGTGGCCGCGCCGGCGAAGCCCGCGCAGCAGGCGGCGCTCGTGATGGCCGCCCCGCGGGCGCGGGTCGTGTACTTCGCGGGGCTGCCGAAGGCCGACCCGACGATGGCGTTCGACGCGAACCAGCTGCACTACAAGGAGCTATCGGTGCTCGGCGCGTACGGATGCACGCCGCACCAGTACCGCGTGACGCTCGAGCTGCTCGCGCGCGGCCGCGAGATGTACGAGCGGATCGTGACGCACCGATTCCCGCTCGAGGAGATCGCGGAGGGGTTCGCGACGATCAAGGCGGGGACGGGCCTGAAGGTCGTCATCGAGCCGTGATGGGCTCGACGGAGCCGGGACGGGGGAGCGGGCTGCCATGCGGTACGTGATCGGATGCGACCTGGGAAGCCAGGGGACCAACGCCGCGCTGTACTCGGAGGACGGGGCCCTCGTCGCCACCAGGTACGAGCCGCACGAGCTGAGCTATCCCGCGCCGGGATGGGCCGAGCAGGACGCCGAGGAATGGACTACGGCCGTCACGGCGGCGGTCGGCGCGCTCGTGCGCGAAGTCACCGATCCGTCGGCGATCCGCGGGCTCGCGTTCGGCAGCCAATTGGACGGCATGGTGGTGGTCGGGAAGGACGGGCGGGCCCTGCGCCCGGCGATGATCTGGATGGATCGCCGCGCCGAGGAGCAGGCGAGCGACGTCGCTCGCCGCGTGGATCCCGCCGAGTTCTACCGGCTGTCGGGGGCCAACCTCGACTCGTCGCACGCGGTCTTCAAGGCGCTGTGGGTGCGCGACAACGAACCGGACGTGTTCGAGCGGGCGGCGCTGCTACTTTCGCCGGGCGCGTTCGCGTTGCAGGCGGTCTCGGGCGAGGCGGTCGTCGACTACTCGAACGCGTCGTCGATCGCGCTCCTCGACCCGCGGACGCGCGAGTGGTCCTCGAAGCTGCTGGACGCGACCGGCATCGACGCAACCCGGCTGCCGCGCCTGGCCGGAGCCACCGAGTCGGCGGGGACCGTCACCGCCGCGTTCGCCGAAGCGACGGGCCTCGCTCCGGACACCGTCGTCGCCGTCGGATGCGGGGACGAGATGGCCGCGACGCTCGGCGCCGGCGTGTACCAGGAGGGGGAGGTGTGCGACGTCGTCGGCACCGCCGAGCCCGTGTGCGCCGCGAGCACCGAGCCGCGGGAAGACCCGTCGATGCTCGTCGAGTGCCATCCGCACGCGGACCCGGCGGCCTGGCTCCTGGAAAACCCGGGCTTCGTCTCGGGCGGCAATCTGCGGTGGTGGCGCGATCACTTCGGAACGGACGAGGTCGAGCGAGAGCGGCGCGGCGAGGGCGACGCGTACGACCTCCTCGTCGGCGCGGCCGGGAAGATCCCGCCCGGCGCCGACGCCCTGGTCTTCCTTCCCTGCATGCAGGGCGCGATGGCGCCCGAGTGGAACGGCGCCGCACGGGGCGCCTTCTCGGGGCTCACGCTCGCGCACACACGCGCGCACATGACGCGGGCGATCCTGGAGGGGAGCGCGTTCGCGCTCCGCGACATCCTCGAGGCGATGCGGGGCGCGGGGCTGGAGGTTCGCCGGATCACGATGGTCGGCGGCGGCGCCAAGTCGGCGCTCTGGCGCCGGATCAAGGCCGACGTCACCGGGCTCCCCGTTCGCACGCCCGAAACCGTCGAGACGACCGCGACGGGAGCGGCGATCCTGGCGGCCGTCGCGTCCGGCGTCGCGGCGAGCGTCGATCAGGCGGTTGCCGCGTTCGTCCGGTACCGGCCGGAAGAGGACGAGCCCGACCCCGGCACCGCCGACGCGTACGGGGAGGCGTACGAGCGCTACCGGACGACGTACTTCTCGCTTCGTGACGCCTTCGTCTAGCTAGGCGTCGGCCGCTTCGCGCACCGCGACCTTCGCGAAGCTCGAGAAGAAGGTCTCGGCGCGCTCCTGCTGCGCCGGGAGATACCGTTCGATCTGCTCGCGGAGCGACTCGGCCGTGGTTCCCCACTCGGGTTCGAGCCGGTCGCGCACCACGTCGATCCAGTAGTCGAGATTGGGCGCGGTGACCTCGGGGTGGAACTGGATCCCCCACGCGCGCTCGCCGTAGCGGAAGGCCTGGTTCGTCACGTCGTCGCCGGTCGCGAGGAGCACGGCACCGTCGGGGATGGCGAACGTGTCCCGGTGCCAGTGGAAGACGCGGTCGCCGTCGGCGAACGCGGACAGCAGCGGGTCGGCGCTCGCGGCCGGGGTCGGGTGCAGCGTGGTGAAGCCGAGCTCGGTCACCGGCGAGAGCGTGACCTCCGCGCCGAGCGCCCGCGCCAGCAGCTGCCCACCGAGGCACACCCCCAGGACCGGGACACCGGCGTCCACCGCGTGGGCGAGGAGCTCTCGTTCGTGAGCGAGATACGGGTGCCGGTCGATCTCGTCGGCGTTCATGTCGCCGCCGAACACGACGATGCCGGCCGCCTCGCGCAGGTCGGCCCATTCCACGTGCGCCCATCCGTCCACGAGGCGGACCTCCGCGCCTGCCCGCCGGAAGATGGGGACGGCCACGCCCATCGTGTCGCTGTCCTCGTGACGCACGCAGACGATCGGCTTCACGCCCGCCAGTCTACGTGGGGTTTCGCGGGAGCCGGAAGGTCCCGAGAGGTCCGGCGGAGATGGGCGCCGTCCGGCGCGCGTGCTTACTCGGGAGTCGTGTAGGCCGCGGTGATCCCGCCGTCGACCACGAGCGCCGCTCCCGTCATGAACGAGGACTCGTCGGACGCGAGGAACAGGGCGCCGTTCGCGATCTCGTCGGCTCGGCCGAACCGGCCGACCGGCACGTGCACGAGGCGACGCTGCCAGTTGCTCTCGTCACCGAGGAGCGAACGCAGCAGCGGCGTCTCGATCGGTCCGGGGCAGAGCGCGTTCGCTCGGATTCCCTGGCGCGCGAACTCGACGGCGACCTCTCGCGTCATGGCGAGCACGCCGCCCTTCGAGGCGGTGTAGGCGATCTGGGGCGTGGCGGCCCCCATCAGCGCGACGAACGACGCCATGTTCACGATGGCGCCCCCGCCGCCGTCGAGCATCGCGGGGATCGCGTACTGGCAGCCGAGGAACACGCCCTTGAGGTTGATCGCGATCACGCGGTCCCACACGTCCTCCGGCGTCGTCGTGACCGAGTCGTCGCCGGGCAGAAACACACCGGCGTTGTTGAACAGGACGCTGAGAGGTCCGAACAGATCGACGGTGGCGGTCACCATCGCCTCCACGTCGGCGGCCCGCGTGACGTCCGCATGCACGAAGGCGGCCGACCCGCCCGCGTCGCGGATGCCGGCGGCCGCAGACTCGCCCGCGTCGTCGAGGACGTCGGCGAGCATCACCGCGGCGCCCTCGGCCGCGAAGCGCTCCGCCGCCGTCCGCCCGATCCCGCCGGCCGCTCCCGTGACGAGCGCGACCTTCCCGTCCAGCCGTCCCACGTCCCGTTCCTCCGTGTTCCGCCGTGCGCGTTCGGAGGATACCGGGCTAGCCACGCCCGCGCGCGACGTCCCAGACGTCCTCGTTGACGAGCGTCGGCGGACGTCTGCCCTCGAGGGCGGCGATCACGTTGGTGACCGCGAGCGCGCCCATCGCGAGGCGCGTGTCGACCGTCGCGCTTCCCAGATGGGGGACGATCACGCAGTTCTCGAGCGTGCGGAGTCGTGGGTGCACCTCGGGCTCCCGCTCGAACACGTCCAGCCCGGCCGCGAAGATCCCCCCCGCGGCAAGGCACTCGGCGAGCGCCTCCTCGTCCACGACCGGCCCGCGGGTGGTGTTGACCAGGATGGCCGTCGGCTTCATCTGCGCCAGGCGCCTCGCGTCGATCAGGTGACGGGTGGAGGAGTTCAGACTCACGTGCAGGCTCACGACGTCGGCCTCCGCCAGCAGGTCGCCGAGGTCGCGGCGCCACTCCACGCCCAGACCCGCCTCGACCGCCGGCGACGCCCGGTGCGCGCTGTGGTACATGACCCGCATGCCGAACCCTGCCGCCCGCGGCGCCATGGCGCGCCCGATCCGCCCGAAGCCGACGAGGCCGAGCGTCTTCCCGTGCACGTCGACGCCGAGCATCATGCGCGGATCCCAGATCCACGCGTCCCCCGATCGCAGGAGCCGCTCGCCCTCGCCGATCCGTCGCGCCGCCGCGAGGATCAGGGCCCAGGCCATGTCGGCGGTGGTCTCGGTCAGCACGTCCGGCGTGTTCGACACCATGACGCCGCGGCGCGTGCACGCCGGCACGTCGACGTTGTCGTAGCCGACGGCGTAGTTGGCGACGATGACGAGCCGCGGGCCGGCCGCGTCGAGGAACTCGTCGTCGATGCGCTCGGTCAGCAGGGCGAGCACGCCCGACGTCCCGGCGGCGGCGCGAAGGAACTCCTCGCGGGGCATCGCGCGTGGGCCGTCGTACACGTGGACGTCGAACCGTTCGGAGAGCGCCCCGACTTCGTCGCCGGGTAGCTGCCGGGTGACCAGGACGCGCTGGTCGCCGGACGTGGGGGCAGGCGGGCTCACGCGCGAAGCGAGGGCAACGACGCCTCGATCGCGTCCAGCGCCTCGCGAATCGCCTCCACGGAGTTCGCGTACGAGAATCTGAGGTAGCCGTCGCCGCCGGCGCCGAACCCCGCGCCGTCCAGGCACGCCACGCCGGCCTCGTTCAGAAAATGGTCGGCGACGCCCGCCGAGCTCGCGCCGAGCCCGGTGACGTTCGGGAACGCATAGAACGCGCCGCCCGGCTCGAGGCAGCTGATGCCGGGAAGACGGTTCAGACCATCGACGATGACGCTGCGGCGCTTCTCGAACTCCGCGACCATCGCCTCGATCGGTTCCCACGGCCCCGTCAGGGCCGCGACGGCCGCCTTCTGGGTGAACGCCGCGGTGCACGACACGGAGTTCACGATGAACCGGGTGAACGGCGCGACGAGGTGCTCGGGCACCGCGGCCATGCCGAGGCGCCAGCCGGTCATCGCGAAAGTCTTCGACCAACCGTCGAGCAGGATCGTGCGGTGGGACATTCCGTCCAGCGACGCGATGCTCACGTGCTCGGCGCCGTAGGACATCGCCCAGTACACCTCGTCGGTCAGGACGTGGAGGTCGTGCTCGATCGCGAGCTTCGCGATCGCCTCGACCTCGTCCCGCGTCAGCGAGCTGCCGCAGGGGTTGTGCGGCGAGTTCAGGATCAGCAGCTTCGTGCGGCCGGTCACGAGCGCGGCCACCTCGTCGGGATCGACCCGGAACCCGTGGTCCTCGTGCAGGGGGACGGGCACCGGCGTGGCGCCGGAGAAGCGCGCGATGGACTCGTACATCGGGAAGCCCGGGTCCGGATAGATGACCTCGTCGCCTTCTTCGCAGAGCGAGAGGATCGTATAGAACATGACCGGCTTGGCTCCCGGCACGATCACCACGCGGCCGGCGCCGTAGTCGGCCCCCCGGGTGCGCCGGAGGAATTCGGCGGATGCCTCGCGAAGCTCCGGCAGGCCGGCCGAGGGCACGTAGTGCGTCAGGCCGGCGTCGAGCGCCTCCTTCGCCGCGCGGACGACGTGCTCGGGCGTGTCGAAGTCCGGTTCGCCGATCTCCAGGTGGATGACGCTGCGACCCTGCGCCTCGAGGGCGTGTGCCTTCGCGAGCACCTCGAACGCCGACTCGGTTCCCAGGCGCGACACGCGGGCGGCGAGCTGATCTGCCATTCAGAGAAGCTACCGGCCGCCCCAGGGGCAGTCAACGATCGCATGGTTCGCGTGGATTCCGCCGCCGTCGACGCCACAGTTGATAGATTCGGGGTTCCCATGGGAATCGATCCTGCCGACGAGCGCTACCTGCCACCCGAGCGGCCGCCGCGACGAGCCGGCCAGGAGCCGAGCGCCCGGCTGACGCTGGACGCGTACGTGCGCCTGCGCAAGGAGCTGGAGCGGCTGGAGACGGAGGGGCGGACGCACATCGCGGAACGCCTGCTGCACGCCCGCGAACTCGGCGACATCAGCGAGAACGCCGAGTACGAGTCGGCCAAGCACGAGCAGGCGCTGATGGAGGGTCGCATCCGCGAGCTGCAGCACCGGCTGAAGGACCCCGAGATCGTCGAGGGGGCGGCCGGCGACTCCGCGGAGCCCGGGACGCTCGTCACCGTGCGCCCGCTCGACGAGGACGACCCGGAGGACGAGACGTACCTGCTCGCCCACGCGCCCGAGGAGCGGTCCGCCGGCGCGCGCACGGTCACGGTGTCCTCTCCGTTCGGCGCCGCGCTGTCGGGCTCTCGGATCGGCGACCGGGTCAGCTACGAGGCGCCCGGAGGGACGTACACCTACGAGGTCGTCGCGATCGAGTCGTACCGGCCCTGATCACCCCAGGCGCCGCCAGGCGAGCCAGCCGCGCTGGATCGCCGTCCCGAGTCCGAGCACCGTGAGCAGCGCCAGCACCGGCAGGAGCGCGCCCGGGATCAGCAGGCCGAGCAGCAGCAGCACGTAGCGCTCCAACCGCTGCACCGCCCCCTCGGTGAGAACGAGCCCGGCGGCCTCGGCCTCGGCGCGAAGGTCGCTCACCATGAACGACGAGACGAGCGCCCCGAGGGCGAACGCCGCCGCGGCGTCGGACCCCTGTCCGGTCAGCGACCAGAAGAGACAGCCGAACACCACCACGTCGGCGACGCGGTCACAGGTCGAGTCGAGGAACGCGCCCGCCCTGCTCGCGACGCCCCGGAGGCGGGCGAGGCCCCCGTCGAAGACGTCGAGCGTGCCCGCGAGGGCCAGGACGACGGCCGGGAGGATCCGACGACCGGTGAGCAGCAGCCACCCGGCGGCGAGGTTCCCCGCGAGCGACACCAGCGTCAGGTGCCACGGGCGAAGGCCGGCGCGAGCCAGTCCCGCGAGGATCGCCCGGTAGGGCCACGCGAAGATCCGCCCGAAGGCCGGACCGATCATTCCGCCCGCCTTCCGCGGCGCGGGGACGTCGCGCACGTGCGGCGCGCCGGTCATTCGGGACGCGTCAGGACCCAGGGGACGGTCAGGAGGGGTATCCACGCGATGAACAGGGGCCAGACGTCGTGGGTGGCCGCCGCGACGCCCACGAACACGAGCGCGACGAAGAACAGCAGCGCGACGGCGCCGAGGCGGCGCGCGGGGCTCATGGGGTCATCGTACTGCCCGCCCGGGGCGCCGGCCGTGGGCCTATGCGGATCGCTCGCCGCCGGCCGTCGCCGTGTCGCCGTGTCCGGCGAGGAGCAACCCGTACGTGTAGGACTCGGCGAGGGCCTCGTACGAGGCCTGGATGATGTTCTCCGACACGCCGACGGTGGTCCATTCCCGCTCGCCGTCGGTCGTCTCGATCAGGACGCGGACGACCGCGCCGGTGCCCTTGGTGCCGTCGAGGACGCGCACGCGGTAGTCGGTCAGCTTGAACCGCTCGAGCTCGGGGTAGGTGCGCCCGAGCGCCTGGCGGAGAGCGTTGTCGAGGGCGCCGACGGGGCCGTGGCCCTCCGCGGTGGCGATGTGGCGGTCGCCGTCGGTCCGCGCCTTGACGGTCGCCTCCGCGAGCGCGCCCTTCGCCTCGTGCTCCTCGACCAGGACGCGGAACGACTCGACGGCGAACAGCTCGTGACGCCAGCCGGTGGTGCGGCGCAGGAACAGCTCGAGCGACGCGTCCGCGGCCTCGAAGGCGTACCCGCGGGCCTCCAGCTCCTTGAGCGAGGACAGCACCTCGGCGATGCGGTCGTCGGGAAGCTCGACGCCGAGTTCCTCGGCCTTGCGGACGAGGTTCGCGCGTCCCGCGAGGTCCGAGACGACGATGTGGCTGGCGTTGCCGACCGCCGAGGGCTGGACGTGCTCGTACGCGTCGGGTCTCCGGACGATGGCGGACACGTGCAGGCCGGCCTTGTGCGCGAAGGCGTTGCGTCCGACGTACGGCTGGTGGGGGTCGGGGACGATGTTCGCGATCTCGCCGACCAGGTGCGCCGTCTCGGTGAGCCGCTCGACGCTCTCCTTGGGGAGCGGCGAACGGCCGAGCTTGAGCGAGAGGTTCCCGATGATCGGCACGAGGTCGGCGTTCCCGCAGCGCTCGCCGTAACCGTTGACGGTTCCCTGGACCTGCAGGGCCCCGGCCTCGGTGGCCAGGAGCGAGTTCGCGACCGCGCAGCCGGAGTCGTTGTGGAAGTGAACGCCGAGCGGAACCGACGTGGTCTCGGCGACGGCGCCCACCACGCGCTCGACGTCCTCGGGAAGCGCGCCGCCGTTCGTGTCGCAGAGCACCAGGCGCTCCGCGCCGGCGTCCTCGGCGGCGCGGAGGACTGCCAACGCGTACTCGGGGTTGCGCCGGTAGCCGTCGAAGAAGTGCTCGGCGTCGAAGAACGCCCGCCGGCCGTCGGCGACGACCTGGGCGATCGATTCGCCGACCATCGCGAGGTTCTCGTCGAGCGTCGTGCGGAGCGCGTCGGTGACGTGCAGGTCCCACGACTTGCCCACCAGGCAGACGACGGGCGTGCCGGCGTCGAGGACTTCTCGTAGCACAGGGCTCTGGTCGGCGCGCTCGCCGGCACGCCGCGTCATGCCGAATGCCGTGAGCGTGCTGTGCCGCAACGTTTCCCGCGTGGCGAGCCGGAAGAACTCGGTGTCGCGGGGATTGGCCCCGGGCCACCCGCCCTCCACGAAGGGAACGCCGATGGCGTCCATCGCGTGCAGCACCTTCAACTTGTCCTCGACGCTGAACTGCAAGCCCGCGCGCTGCGCGCCGTCGCGGAGCGTCGTGTCGTAGATCTCGGGCACGGTCGTCTCGCCGGCTTCGTTCGTCTGCTCAGGCATTGAGCGCTCCCTCGGCGACCATGTCGCCGACCTCGGACGTCGACGCGCCCATCTGGCCGGCGCGCATCGACGGCATCTTCGAGACGGCGAGGCGGATGCCGGCGTCGATGCGGGCTGCGCCGGCGGCCTCGCCGAGTGTCTCGAGCATCAGCCCGCCGGCCGCGATCGCGGCGATCGGGTTGATCGTTCCCCTGCCGGTGTGGTCGGGCGCCGTCCCGCCGATCGGCTCGAACATCGAGACGCCGCCCGGATCGGGGTTGAGGTTGGCCCCCGCGGCGACGCCCATCCCGCCCTGGACCGTCGCGGCGAGGTCGGTGAGGATGTCGCCGAACATGTTGTCGGTGACGACCACGTCGAACCGCCTCGGGTCCTCCACGAGGTAGATGCACGCGGCGTCCACGTGCACGTACGCGGTCGCGACGCCGGGATGGTCGGCGGCCATCTCGGCGAACGTCCGCTGCCAGAGGTCGCCCGCATAGGTGAGCACGTTCGTCTTGTGGGCGAGCGTGACGTGGCCGCGGCGATCGGGCCGCCCGGCCTGGCGGAACGCGAACTCGACGCA
>Ga0335076_10002477_pt1 | contig 18365 bp, 16 predicted proteins | sample Lox_Sample_25_FD_206717 | JGI IMG/M metagenome (GOLD analysis project Ga0335076, IMG submission 206717) | Soil microbial communities from Loxahatchee National Wildlife Refuge, Florida, United States - Lox_Sample_2.5 | ecosystem: Environmental > Terrestrial > Soil > Wetlands | place: USA... | reverse complement strand
GGCCCGCCGGCGCTCGTTGTGCGCGGCGATCATCTGATCGAGGTCCTCCGCCTCGAGCGCCTCGCGCCGTTCGGCGAGCTCGCGCGCGGACCTCTGGCCGATCTGCTCGAGCCCCGACCCCGGGTAGTACCTCCCGAGGAGCCACAACACCACCGCGACAGCGATCAGGCCACCGACCACGACAACGGTAAATGGGTCCACGGGGCGCGAGTCTAAACCTGAGCGCAACTTCACCCGCGAATGCGTGTTTTCAGGGGCGTTCCAATAGCCGCCGCCTGGTACGGAGCCGGGAATCCCAGCGGAGGCACTCAATACACCACCGCTGGGAAAGGAGCCTCATGCGCCTTCGCCTTGCCGTGCTCGCCACGCTGGTGACAACGCTCGCGGCGGGTGCCGTGAGCAACGTCGCCGGCGCCGCGCCAAGGCACAATCGCGGCCTTACCATCAACGCGATCCCCAACCCGATTGACGCCGGGGAGGGTGTGTTCATCTACGGTCAGTTGAACGTCGGCCCGGTGGGTGGCCAGACGATCGTGCTGTACCACCACCTGGCCGGCTCGGGCCGCGGGTACACGAAGGTCGGCCAGACGACGACCGACTCCCACGGTTTCTATGAGTTCACTCGCGCCGAGGATGTGGTGATGTCGAACCGCAGCTGGTTCGTGCGCGAGCAGGGCATCCACCAGATCCACAGCCGCACCGTGTTCGAGCGGGTCTCGGCGCTGGTCAGCCTCACGTCGAGCACCACCTCTGCCGTCACCGGTCAGCCCGTGACATTCACCGGAACCGTCACCCCGAATCACGCCTTCGAGCCTGTGATCCTGCAGGAGCAGGGGGCCGGCGGTAATTGGCGGAACCTCAAGAGCGCTCGCCTGGACGGCGGATCGAACTACGCGATCGTCTATCGCTGGCGCTTTGCCAACGACTACACCGTTCGTGTGCTGTTCCGAAGCGATGCCCGCAACATCGCGGGAAGCGCAAATCCCGTCACGGTCACCGTCCAGCAGAAGCAGGTGCCGGGATTCACGATCTCGAGCTCCGATCAGCTGATCTCCTACGGTCAGCCGGTGACGATCTCGGGCGTACTCGACCAGTCCGGCTCGTCGACCACCGGCGAGGCAAACACCCCGGTCACCCTGTGGGCCCGGAGTGCCTACCAGAGCCAGTTCCGCCCGGTCGCGGACACGACTGCCGGCTCGGACGGTAGTTACACGTTCATTCCTCAGGTGCCGACCTACAACACCGTGTATCAGGTCCGCACCACGTTGGCACCGCACCGTCACAGCGCGGCGCTGTTCGAGGGAGTTCAGGACATACTGACGATGGCACCGAGCTCGACCGCCTCGGAGGTCGGTGGTCACATCACGCTCACCGGCACGGTCCTTCCGGACAAGGCAGGTCACGTGATCTACCTCCAGCGCCTCGGCGCCGACGGTGACTGGCACAACGAGGAGATCAGGTTCGTCACGAACGCCTCGACGTTCCGGTTCGGGTGGACGTTCGGCAAGGCCGGGTCGTACGAGTTCCGCGCCCGGATCACGGGCGATCGGGGCAACGTCGGTGGGGCGTCGGCACCGGTGACGATCACCGTGTCGCCGGCCGTCTCGACGACGATGCTTCCGCCGTCGTCCTAGCCACTGCGGACGCACCGGACTCGGGGGCGGCCCCCACGGCCGCCCCCGCTCCGGTAGCGTGCCGCCCCATGGACTTCGAGCTCACCGACGAGCAGCGCCTGGTCCGCGAGACGGCGCGCGCTTTCACCGACAACGAGATCGTCGAGCGCGCGCGCGAGAACGATCGCAACGAGCATTTCGACCTCGAACTGATCGAGAAGATCGCTGCTCAGGGCTACCTCGGAGCGATCGTGCCGCGGGAGTACGGCGGGGCCGGGCTGGACTATCTGACCTACGGCCTGATCGTCGAGGAGGTCGGCCGCGGGGATTCGGCGATGCGGACCGTTGTGTCGGTTCAGACCTCGCTGGTTTGCTCGGCGCTCGTGCGCTGGGGCACCGAGGAGCAGAAGCAGCACTACCTGCCCAAGCTGTGCTCGGGCGAGTGGCTCGGGTGCTTCGGCCTGACCGAGCCGGACACCGGATCTGACGCCGCCAACCAGCGCACCCGGGCCAGGAAGACCGACTCGGGCTGGGTCATCAACGGCGCCAAGATGTTCATCTCGATGGGCAACTACGCCCGGCTGGCGCTCGTGTTCGCCCAGACGGACCCCGATCTCGCGCATCGCGGGCTCGCGTGCTTCCTGGTCGACACCGACCAGCCGGGCTACCAGCCCACGGCTGTCCACCACAAGCTCGGCCTGCGCGGGTCGGACACCGCGGAGATCTCATTGAGCGACGTCGAGGTGCCCGAGGGCGCGATGCTCGGCGAGGTCGGCGACGGCTTCAAGGTCGCGATGACCTCGCTCGACTCCGGCCGGTACAGCGTCGCCGCGGGCTGCGTCGGGATCTGCCAGGGCTGCCTCGACGCGTCGATTCGCTACTCGAAGGAACGCCAGCAGTTTGGCCGCCCGATCGCGAGCTTCCAGCTTGTCCAGGAAATGCTCGCCGACATGGCACTCGAGACCGATGCGGCGCGGATGCTCGTCTGGCGCGCCGGCTACCTGAAGGACACCGGTAAGCCGAACACGACCGAGACCTCGGTCGCCAAGCTGTACGCGACCGAGGCCGCGGTCAAGTGCGCCAACGCCGCGATTCAGGTCCACGGCGGCTCGGGGTACGTCGACGACTACCCGGTCGAGCGGTACCTCCGCGACGCTCGCGTGACCACGCTGTACGAGGGCACCTCGCAGATCCAGAAGCTGATCATCGGGCGCGCCCTGACGGGCATCAACGCGCTCGTCCCGGCGTAAGGCGTGGCCGGTGCGGCCGGCACGATCGGCGTCGCCGGCGCCGGGACGATGGGCGCCGGGATCGCGCAGCTCGGCTGCCTGTCAGGCGCCCGCACGCTGCTGCACGACCCGGACACGGCCGCGCTCGAGCGCGGCCTCGACGGGATCAGGACACGGCTCGAGCGGAGCGCCGAACGCGGCCGCCTGAGCGCGGCGGAGGCGGCGGACGCGGCCGGGCGGCTCGAGGCGGCGCCCGCGCTCGAGGACTTCGCCGGCTGCGAGCTCGTGATCGAGGCCGCGCCCGAGCGCCTCGAGATCAAGCGCGAGTTGTTCACGCGCCTGTCCGAGGGCATCGTCTCGGACGAGTGCGTGCTCGCGACCAACACCTCGTCGCTGCTCGTGACCGCGGTGGCAAGCGCGGCCGTGAGGCCCGAGCGCGTCGTCGGCATGCATTTCTTCAACCCCGCGCCGGTGATGCATCTGCTCGAGGTCGTCGCCGGCGAACAGTCCTCGGACGCGGCGCTGGCGCTCGCCCGGGCCACCGGCGAGGCGATGGGCAAGCACGTGATCGACGCCGCCGACGGCCCCGGATTCCTGGTCAATCGCTGCAACCGGCCGTTCGGCCTCGAGGCGCTCAAGCTGCTCGAGGAGCGGATCGCCTCGATCGAGGAGATCGACCGCGTCTGCCGCATGGGCGGGGGCTTCCGAATGGGGCCGTTCGAGCTCATGGACCTGGTCGGCGTCGACACCGGCCTCGACGTCTCGCGGTCGTTCTACGAGCAGAGCTTCGGCGAGCCTCGCTGGCGCCCGTCGCCAATCACCGTCCGGACGGTCGCCGCCGGTCGCACAGGACGCAAGGGCGGGCGCGGCTACTACGACTACGGCGACGGATCGGGCGAGCACCGGCCGCCTGACCCCGGGCGGCTCACCGCCGGCGGCGGCGACGGCCTGATTGTGATCGCGGGCCACTCGGCGCTCGCGCGGGCGCTGGAGACCGCCGCGTCGACCGCCGGCTGGAGCGTGGCGTATCCGGACGAGGCGCAGGAGCGCGAGGCGCCGTTCCTGATCGTCGACTGCAGTCCCGGCGAGGACCCGGAGGCGCCTCTGCAGGGCGGCCCGCAGGCGATCTGCTGCGCCGCGGGCTCGCTCGCGATGCTCGACCCGGGCGGAGGCGCCGTCGGCTTCCACTCATTGCCGCCGCTCGACGAGGCGAGCCTCGTCGAGCTGACCCGCGGACCCGACACCGCGCAGTCGGCCGCGACGGCCGCCGAGCACTTCTTTCAGACACTCGGCAAGCACGCGTCGTGGGTCGGCGATGCACCCGGCCTCGTGCTCGGGCGGATCGTCTGCCAGGTCGTCAACGAGGCGGCGTTCGCGCTCGCCCAGGGCGTTGGCAGCGCCGCGGACATCGACGCCGGCATGGTCCACGGCTTGAACTACCCGCGCGGAATCCTCGATTGGGCGGACGAGATCGGGCTCGACCACGTCCTTTCGGTGCTCGACGCGCTGTACGAGGAGCGACGCGAGGAGCGCTACCGCGCGGCCCCTCTCCTTCGGTCGCTCGCGCTGTCCGGGCGGCTCGGCCGACAGACCGGCGAAGGCTTTTTCGCCTACGAGGACTGAGCCGATCGCTTTCCGGGTATTACGCCGCCCGGGCTCGTGGGAGGACCCGGCATTTGGACGTTCTGTGTCCGCCCGCGTCACTTTCGCATCACTTTTGTCGACCAATTGGCCATATAAGTTGTGCCGCCTGCGTGGGTTGGCGGCTACTTGACGATGTTGCCCCCGATGCGAAGCCGGCGTCGTCTCTCGCGACTCGCGATCGCGATTCTCACGGTCATCTCGACCTCCGCGCTGGCGATCGTCCCGGCGGCGACCGCAAGCACCTCCGGCGCCAGGCACCGCGTCCGGCGGGCTCGCGTCGCCGCCTCGTGCAAAAACGAGAACGCGGTCGTGGGCCGCGCTTCACCCCGAGCGCTGCGCATGGCGGTCGTGTGCCTGATCAACCAGCAGCGCACGAGCCGCCATCTGCCGCCGCTGCGCGCCTCGCTGCTGCTCGACCGCTCCGCTCAGAAGTGGACGAACGCGATGGTCGCGAGCGATGTGTTCAGCCACGGCACGAACTTCGCCGCGCGAATCAGCGCGGTCGGTTACGTGTGGCGCTCGGCCGGCGAGAACATCGCCACCGGCTTCCAGACACCCCGGTCCGTCGTCAACGCCTGGATGGCGAGCACCGGCCACTGCCAGAACATCCTCAACCCGACGTATGGCAACGTCGGGACCGGCGTCAGCAACCGCGCGGTCCGTGGCTGGGCCAGCGGCGCGGGAACCTGGACCCAGGACTTCGCGCTGTCGATGTTCAAGTCGCCGCCCTCGGCCAACTGGGGCCCGGCGGACCACTGCCCTTATTGAGACGTTCTCGCCGCCGGTCGTGAGACCCTAGGCGGAGGCCTGCGCCGCGCTCGCGCTGGCCGAGCTCACGACGTCACCCGGAAACGGCGTGTCGCGCAGGTACCACTCGGCATCGAGCGCCGCCTGGCAGCCGGACCCGGCGGCGGTGACCGCCTGTCGATACGTGTGGTCGACTAGGTCGCCGGCGGCGAACACGCCCGGGATGCCGGTCAGCGTAGAGCGGCCCTTGGTTACCACGTAGCCGGCGGCGTCGGTCTCGACCTGGCCTTCGACGAGCTGCGACTGCGGCTCGTGGCCGACCGCGATGAACGCGCCGGTCACTTCGAGATCGCGCGTGGAGCCGTCCACGGTGTTGCGAAGCCGCGCCACCGCGAGCGAATTTCCGTCGCCGCCCGCGAACTCCTCGACGGCGTAAGGCGTGACCCACTCGATGTTGGGCTTGGCGCGGGCGCGTTCGAGCATGATCTTCGACGCCCGGAACTCGTCCCGGCGGTGCACGATCGCGACCTTCTTGGCGAACTTCGACAGGAACATCGCCTCCTCCATCGCGGAGTCGCCGCCGCCGACGATCAGCGTCGGCGCGTCCCGGAAGAAGGCGGCGTCGCACGTGGCGCAGTAGCTGACGCCACGGCCGGAGAGCTCGAGCTCACCCGGGACGCCCAGCTTGCGGTGCTGCGCGCCCATCGCGAGGATCAGCGCCCGGGTCTCGTGCATCTCGTCCGCCGTCCAAACCCTGTGCAGCCCGCCGTCGGCGGAGACCTCGATCTGCGTCGCGTCGTCGGTCTCCAGGCGCGCGCCGAACCTTTCGGCCTGGTCGCGGAAGTGCTGCATCATCTCCGGGCCCATGATCCCCTCGGGGAAGCCCGGGTAGTTCTCGACATCGGTCGTCTGCTGGAGCAGCCCGCCCCACGCGAAGCCCTCGATCACCAGCGGCTCGAGGTTTGCGCGCGCCGTGTACAGCGCGGCGGTGTAGCCGGCAGGACCACCCCCCACGATGATCACATTCTCGACGCGGCGATCGTTCACTTCAGAAAGTATAGCGTGAGATCGAGACCGGCACGGCGCCTAATTACACCGGATCCGACGCGCCGCGGAGCATCGCCGGCGACTCGGCGCTCCAGCGGTTGACCGTGCGGCGCAGCTGGAAGTACGCGACCGCGCCCGGCAGGGTCGGCAGCCAGAACGCGAACGCGCGGTAGGCGAGCACCGCCACGACCGCCAGCTCGGCGTCCACGCCGAACGCCACGAACGCGCCGATCATGCCGCCGTCGACACCCCCGATTCCGCCCGGGAGCGGCAACGTGTTGGCGAGCATCCCGAGGAAGTACGACATCACGATCACGCCCTTCGGCGGGGAGGCGCCGAAGGCGTGGAAGCACGCCCACAGCACCGCGATGTCGAATCCCCACCAGCCGATCGCGCCGAGCAGGGCCGGGTTGCGCGCGCGCACGAGATCGATCGCCGTCCGGATACCGCTCGCGCCCGTGGCGGACCCCTGCGCCAGCCGGATCCCGAGCCGTTCGAGGCGGCCCCTGCCGGCGGTCAGGTGTCCGACCATCTGTGGCATCTCGCTCGGAAGCGTCGAGATCCCGAGGAACACGGCGATCACGACCGCGCCGAAGATCGCCGGGGCCATCGTGATCGCGAATGAGCCCCCGCCGGGGATCACGCCGAGATACAGGCCGACGCCGTCGACCACCAGCGTGATCATGTAGACCGCGTACAGGATCACCGTGAACGCGACCAGCCGGCACGCGACGGTTCGCGCTCTCATGCCGGAGCGGCGCAGCGCCCACGCGGTCAGAGCGATCCCGCCCGCTCCGGCCGCCGCGAACAGACGGGTGGCCGCCAGCCCGGCCATCGTGATCTGGTAGCTCTCGGGCCAGTCGATCCGCGATTCGCCGCGCACGAACACGCCGCGAAACAACCACACGTACCCGAAGAACGAGCACACCTCGAGCACGGCGGCGAAGCCGAACCACCACCCGTTGCCGTGCTGGATCCGATCCCACGTGTCGTGGAGGCCGAGCAGCTTCGGGAGCACGAAGTACAGGAATGCCAGAGCCGAGGCGACGAACAGCAGGGTCCCGAGCGCGCGCCGGCGCGTGAACACGACCCGCGACGGCTCCTCCGCGTTCATTTCCCGGCTCTCTATCCGTGCTCCGGAGGTCGCGACCCCTTGCCGCGAACCGTTCAGGGCGTCCTCTGATGTGTGCGTTCGCTTTCCCCCTGGCAGCAAACTACGCCCCCGCGCGTAGTTCGAGCGTTTGCAGGCCCGCCGACAGGCGCCGGTAGAGCGGCTCCAGGCGCGGCGCCGCGGCCCGGACGCCCTCGGCCAGCGCCGCGCCCCCGATCAAATCGGCCGCGTAGTGTTCCCCCAAGTACACGAGCGCCAGACCGAGCGTGGCTGCATAGACCCACCCGACGGTTCCAGCGATCGGCCCGACCTCCGAGAGCAGGTGAGCAGCCATGAGAGACGTGGCGAAGTGCAGCGACGGCATGGCGGCCAGCGGATTTCCTCCGAGGACATCGTAGAGGGCGCCCCAGCGTTCCCTCCAGAACTGCTCTCCGTACTCGATCATCATCCGCCGGATGCGCAGCGCGTCGCCGTCCTCGAGGCGGCCGCGGGAGGCCGCGTACCAGGGCGGGGCGGTCGGGATCGCCCAGTAGAACACGGCGCCGGCGTCGAACACGCCGTACATCCGCGCGGCGGCGCTCGGGAACCGCTCCGGCGTTCGCCACCACACGTAAGCGACGGTCGCGTGCGGCACGGCGAACCACATCCAGTGGCACCACACGAGCACGCGCTCGAACCGCTTGATCTCGCCCGGCGTGGCGAACGCCCGTTGCAGGCGAAGCGTCGGCGGCACCCCGAACCCGAGGACCCGGTCGATCGCGACCGGGTAGTCGATGAGCACGCGGGACTCGAGCTTGGCAGGGTCGTCGTTCGGCATCTCGTACGCTGCCAGGTACGCCCACATGTTGAGCAAGCACACCCCGGCGTCGCGCTTGCGCGTGCGGGGCATCGCGACGCACAGCGCCGCCGGCGTCAGCCCGGCGCCGCCGAGCACCACCGCCGGCGGGATCTTGAGCCGTCGCCGCAGGACGGGCAGCGCGACGCCCGTCGCGACGAGAACCCAAGCCGTGGCTCTGATGGCCCTCCGTGCGCGCAAGGGCGGCGAGTATATGGAGTGCCTCATGGAACCCCGGTGCGCGCGGGTCTTGTAGCACCCGCCACGACCGATGGCGTGGGGGTCAAGCCGAGGTCGGCCTAGATAGAATCGCGCAGCCTTGCGATCCGACGCCTCCGACGCCCAGCGCCGACGCCGTACGCCCATCCTCCTCGGCGCCGCCCTCGCGTCCTCGGTCCTCGTGTCGCTGGTGCTCGCGCCGAGCGCGTTCGCGAACTTCATCACGCCGAAGACGGGCGGCTCGCCGAACGCGAACCAGATCCACTCGCTGTACCTGATCATCCTGTACGTCGCGGCAGTGGTGTTCGTGATCGTCGAAGGGGCGCTGGTCTACTCGGTCTACAGGTTCCGCGCCAGGAAGGTCCGTGCGGCGGCCCAGATCCACGGCAACACGCGACTCGAGATCGGCTGGACGATCGCGGCGGCAGTGATTCTCGTGGTCCTGACCGTGGTTACGTTCGTCAAGCTCCCGAGCATCCTCAACCCGCCCAACTCGAGCGCCCCGTTCCTCGAGTCGTCCCTCACCCAGCCGAGTCCGCCCAACGGCAAGAAACTGACGATCTGCGTTCAGGGCCGGCAATACATCTGGCGCTATGTCTACGGCGCGGGCTGCCAGCACGACCCGTTCGCCGCGAAGCTGCCCTACTCCTTCCAGGAGATGGTCGTTCCGGAGGGCACGGTAGTGGTGCTCAGCATTACATCGATCGACGTGATCCACTCCTGGTGGGTTCCGTCGCTCGGCGGGAAGGTCGACGCGGTGCCCGGCTACACGACCTACACGTGGTTCAAGGCCAAGGGGCCAGCCCTCTACCACGGCAACTGCGCCCAGTTGTGCGGGCGCCAGCACGCCTTCATGACCGCGCTCGTCGATGTCGTGTCCCCGGCCCAGTATCGGGCCTGGCTCCAGCGCCAGTCGAAGTTGATTTCGACCGCGAACTCGCAGGTCACCCAGCTGCGCTCGTACCTCATGCGAACCGGAAACCTCTAGGAGACTGCGAATGTCCGTGATAACCGAGCCAGCGGCGCGACCGGTTACCGAGGCGGTCCGACCGGTCCCCCAGGTACTCACGCACGGCGTCGAGCGGCCGCGCACGAGCAAGCGCTGGGTCGAATGGATCGTGACCACCGACCACAAGAAGATCGGGATCATGTACCTGGTCACGACGTTCGTGTTCTTCATGCTGGGCGGCATCGAGGCCCTGCTGATGCGGATCCAGCTGGCCGAGCCGAGCAACACCCTGCTGAGCGGCGAGCGATACAACGAGCTGCTGACGCTGCACGGGACCACGATGGTGTTCCTGTTCGTGGTGCCGGTCATGGCCGGGTTCGGCAACTACTTCGTGCCGCTGATGATCGGCGCGCGGGACATGGCGTTCCCGCGCCTGAACGCCCTCTCGTACTGGCTGCTGCTGGCCGGCGGGATCGTGTTCTATGCGACGCTTTTCTGGCACCCGCCAGAGGCCGGCTGGTGGAGCTACCCGCCGCTGTCGAGCATCCAGTACTCGCCGAGCGGAGGGCAGGATGCGTGGATCTTCCTAATCCACCTGACCGGCATCTCATCGCTGCTCGGCGCGATCAACTTCTACGCGACGATCGTCAACATGCGCGCCCCCGGCATGACCTGGGGCCGTCTGCCGCTGTTCATCTGGACCATCCTCGTCTACGCGATCCTGCTGATCATCGCGCTGCCGGTGGTCGCGGCGGCGGTCACGATGCTGCTGACCGACCGCCACTTCGGCACTCACTGGTTCGACCCGACCGCGCACGGGTCACCAATCCTGTGGCAGCACCTGTTCTGGTTCTTCGGCCACCCAGAGGTCTACATCATGGTCCTGCCCGGCTTCGGGATCATCTCCGAGGTCATCCCGGTGTTCTCGCGCAAGCCGATCTTCGGCTACAAGGCGATCGCGGCGTCGACGGTCGTGATCGCTTTTCTGGCCACGCTCGTGTGGGCCCACCACATGTTCGCCTCGCCGATTCCGGTGGTCGTGCTCGGGTTCTTCATGCTGAGCTCGTTCCTGATCGGCGTGCCGACCGGGGTCAAGATCTTCAACTGGATATCGACCCTGTGGCGAGGGTCGATCGTGATGACGACTTCGCTCTACTACGCGGTCGGGATGATCGCGATCTTCACGGTCGGCGGTATCACCGGCATCTTCCTGGCCGTGTTCCCGGTCGACTGGCAGCTCAACGACACCTACTTCGTCGTCGCCCACTTCCACTACACGATCTTCGGCGGTGCGATCTTCCCGGTGCTCGCCGGTATCTACTACTGGTTCCCGAAGATGACAGGTAGGTTGCTCAATGAACGCGTAGGCAAGGTCTCGTTCTGGTTCACGTTCATCGGCTTCAACATGACCTTCCTGGTTCAGCACGCACTGGGCCTGACCGGCATGCCGCGGCGGATCTACACCTACCAGCCCGGTCTCGGCTGGTCGACGTACAACCTGATCTCGACGATCGGCGCGTTCATCCTCGCCACCGGGATCCTGATAACAGTCGTCAACATCGCGATGAACTACAAGACCGGGCCGTTGGCCGGGCCTGACCCGTGGAAGGGCAACACGCTCGAGTGGTTCGTCCCGTCGCCGCCCCCGGTCAACAACTTCGACGAGATCCCGCGCGTACGGTCGGTCGAGCCGATGCGCGACATCCGCCGCCAGATCGAGCGATCGACCGGTGCTCGCCAGAAGGGCGGCGGCAGTGAGCGGTTCGCCAGGGCGTAGTCTGTTTCGGTCGTGGACGCCTCGCCGGTAACCCAGGTCCCATCGGCGTCGGTTGCGTCGGGCGCCCGACAGCTGCTCGCGGACTACTTCGAGCTGACCAAGCCGAAGGTCCAAACGCTGCTGCTGTTCACGACGATCACCACGATGGAGATCGCCGGCAACCCGCCGGCGTCGTTGATCGCGCTGACGTGCCTCGGGGGATACCTGTCGGCGGGTGGTGCGGGCGCGGTAAACCACTACTACGACCGCGACATCGACGCCCAGATGCGGCGTACCGCATCGCGCCCGATCCCCTCAGGCCGCGTGTCGCCCCGGGCCGCGCTCGTGTTCGGGTTCACGCTCTGCGCGCTGTCGTTTCTGCTTCTGTCGTTGACCGTGAACCTGCTGGCGGCCGCGCTCGCGCTCGCCGGGTTCGTGGGCTACGTGGGCGTGTACACGATCTGGCTGAAGCGCCGCACCGCGCAGAACATCGTGATCGGCGGTGCCGCCGGCGCCGTGCCACCGCTGGTCGGCTGGGCCGCGACGCGCGGCTCGCTGTCGTGGACCGCGGTGTATCTGTTCGCGATCGTGTTCTACTGGACGCCGCCCCACTTCTGGTCGCTCAGCCTGCTGATGAAGGACGAGTACGCGAAGGTCGGGGTGCCGATGATGCCGGTCGTCCGCGGCGAGCGCGAGACGCGTAGGCAGATCGTCCTCTACTCGCTCCTGCTGTACGCGATCACGCAACTGCCGTTCTGCGCCGGCGAGTTCGGGGTCGCGTACCTGTTCGCCTCGATCGCGCTCGGCCTGGCCTTCATCGCGGGAGCGCTGTGGCTGTACCGCCAGGCCGACCGGCGCAGCGCCCTGCGCCTGTACCTGTTCTCGCTGGCGTACCTCGCGCTGCTGTTCGGCGCGATGGTCGCCGACGTGAAGCTGTAGCCTTCCGCGCTAATGGACCGAAGGCTCGCACGCAAGAACCTCCGCTCCGGTCTGATCGCGGGCGCGCTGTGCGCCGTCATGTTCGGGATCACGTTCGTGGCGTCCGCGATCTACGTCCATCCGTGACCGACAGCGACCACCCCACTCCGGCGCCTCCGGCCGGCGAGCAGCTGCACCTGCCCGGGCCGAGCGTCAAGCCGTTCATGACCGCGATCGCGATCACGCTGATCGTGATCGGGACCACGATCAACATCATCCTGAGCATCGTCGGGCTGATCGCGCTAGTGATCCTCGTCTGGTTGTGGGTCGCGGACACGCGCCGCGACATCGCCGAGCTCCCCGAAGAGCACGGGCATTAGGTAGCGCGCCGCGCTCCCGACTCGAGCCGGATGGAGCTGCGGCCCGGGCTCTCGGACCGGCGATCGCGCCACCTTCTCCCTGAGATGCCCGCGCCTCAAGCCGTCTGCATTACCCGCTCGGCGCCAACTGCGCCGGACGACCGCGCGGGGCGGCTAAGCCTGAGCGGCCGCGGCCGGAACGTCGCTGGTCGCGCCGTCCTGGGTCCAGCAGCGCATGATGTCCCGCATCGACAAGATGCCCGCGAGCTCGCCGCGCTCGTACACGACCAGGTGGCGGAAGCTGCCCCTGACCATCGTCGCCGCCGCCCGCTCGAGCGACCAGTCGGGAGACGCGAGCGTCAGGTTCGACGTCACGTGGTTGGCGACGAGCTCGCTGTCGGGGTCCTGCCCGGAGCCGACCGCCTGGAGGATGTCGCGCTCGGTGATCACGCTCGGGCCCGGCGCATCCGGGTCGAGCACCACCGCCGCCCCGACGTTGCGCCGGCACATGACCTCGGCGGCGTTCCGCAGCGTATGACTTGGGCCAATCGTCAGGACGGTGTCGGACATCCCCTCACGTACCTGCATCTCGCCTCCTGATAGATTGCAACAATTGCCTCAATCATAGTTGAACCCGTGGCGCCGCTGGCAATCAAATCGCGTCGCGGTTTTCGGCGGTTCGGGTTATCCGAACGAGCCACGGCGGCCTGGCCGGCCCGCTGAGCGCTGTCTCGACGTCCTTCGTCGACCAGAACGCTTAGGATGCGAGGCCGAGTGACGCCCGCGGGCCCGCAGACTCAAGACCACCGTGCGTAACCGTCCCATTCTGCAAATGGTCGTGATCGGCGTGGTCGTCACGGCGATCGCGATCCCGCTCGCGCTGATCATCCCGTGGTTCCCGGCCAAGGGCTCGATCCAGGCGGGCAACGTGCGGACGCTCTACACGGTGCTGCTGATCGCCACCGTGCCGATCTTCGTGCTCGTCGAGACGGTGGTCCTGTTCTCCGTCTGGAAGTTCCGGATGCGTCCCGGGCAGGAGGAGATGGACGGTCCGCCGATTCACGGCAACACTCGCCTTGAGGTCGTCTGGACCGCGGTGCCGGCGATCCTGATCGTGTCGCTGTGCACCTACGCCTACACGGTGCTGCGCTCGAACGAGGACAGCAAGAAGGGCGAGATGACCGTGAACGTAACCACGCGTCAGTTCGCCTTCGAGTTCTCCTACCCGCGGTCGCCGGGCAAGCAAGTCGTCTCGCCGGTGCTGTACCTGCCGGAGAACCAGCCCGTGGTGTTCAAGATCCGCTCCCTCGACGTGATCCACAGCTTCTTCGTGCCGAGCTTTTCGGAGAAGCTCGATGCCGTTCCGGGGATCGTGACCACCCTGCGGGTCACGCCCAACGCGCTCGGCACTTATCCGGTCGAGTGCACTGAGCTGTGCGGCGCCGGGCACTCCCTGATGCGGAGCGCCGTGCACGTCGTGACCCCGGCCGCGTTTGCGACCTGGCTGAAGTCCCAGCCGATCAACGGCCCGCCGCCGGTGGGGACGCCGCCGTCGACTGTGACCCAAGCGGTGCCGGATTACAACGCGGTCCCGGGCGCCGGCTCGTCGTCGTCTTCGAGCCCGTCCTCGTCTCCATCATCGTCGTCGTCCTCGTCGTCGAGCGGCTCGGGGACGAGCGCCGCCGCCGGCCAGGCCGTGTTCACCGGGCAGGGCGGCTGCAGCGGGTGCCACACGCTCGCGGCGGCGAGCGCCACCGGCACGGTCGGTCCGAACCTCGATGTCAGGCTGCGGACAGATTGCGCCAACCCGGCCTCTCAGAAGGTCCGCGGCACGACACTTAAGCAATGCATCGAGACCGCGATCACCAAGCCGTACGCCTACCTTCCGAGCGGCTACAGCGCCGGAATCATGCCGTCGAACTTCTCGCAGCGGCTCACCCCGACGCAGATCCAGGCACTCGTCAACTTCATCTCGAGCGCGGCCAAATGAGTAGCTGTCCCGGCCCCGCAAGCAGGTATCGTCCAGAGGCGATGGATAGCGGTAGCCGTCGCGAGTCCGCGCGCATTCGCATCGCCCAGAGCGGGACCCGTCTCGGAGAGGAGGCCGACTGATGGCAGTCACTACCGCGGCCCACGAGGCCCCGGTCGCCCGCCGCACCCGCGTGCCGCTCCCGCCGAGCCTCCGGCGGGCGGGCTGGTACCGGGCGGCGCTGTTCGAGGTCGTCGGGTTTGCCTTCGCGTTCGGTCTGACGGTGCTCATCCGCGCGCTGATGCACGACCACCCCGTGATCGACGGCCATGCGATCACGATCGTCGTGCTGATCGCGGTCCCGCTGTTCTTCATGGTCGGGTTCGGCACCGCCGACTACTGGCTGTACTGGGCCGCCGGGCGCCCGACCCGCCCGGAGGACCACTCCGGCCACGGCGCTCACACCTGGCGCGACTATTTCCGCGTCAACACCGACCACAAGGTGATCGGCATCCAGTACACGGTCACCTCGTTCTTCTTCCTACTGGTCGGCGGCCTGCTGGCGATGCTGATCCGCGCCCAGCTGGCCAAGCCGGGCATGCAGTTCCTGACTCCCGAGCAGTACAACGGCGTGTTCTCGGTCCACGCCACGATCCTGATCTTCCTGTTCGTGATCCCGGTGTTCGCGGGTTTGGCGAACTTCGTCCTGCCGCTGATGATCGGCGCGCCGGACATGGCTTTCCCGCGCCTGAACGCGCTGTCCTACTGGCTGCTGCCGCTCGCCGGGATCATGATGCTGTTCAGCTTCCTCGCCCCGGGCGGCTCATTCGCGGCCGGCTGGACCGCATACGCGCCGCTGTCGACGACGATGCCGGTCGGGCAGCTGTTCTTTTCGATCGCCGTTCAGCTCGCCGGGGCATCATCGATCGCCACCGCGCTCAACTTCCTCGTGACGATCATCACGATGCGTGCGCCCGGCATGAGCTTCTTCCGCATGCCGCTGCTCGTGTGGGCGAACTTCTCGACCTCGCTGCTCGTCGTGATCGCGACTCCGTTCATCGCCGCGTCGCAGTTCTTCATCCTGCTCGACGTCGCACTCCACTTCCACTTCTTCGACGCGTTCGTCGGACCGGACAAGAACGGCAATGTGCTCATGTACCAGCACGTGTTCTGGTTCTACTCGCACCCGGCCGTGTACATCATGATGTTGCCCGGGTTCGGGATCATCTCCGAGGTCATCGCGGTCAAATCGCGCAAGCCGATCTTCGGCTACCGGATGATGGCGTTCTCGCTGCTCGCGATCGTCGTGCTCGGCTTCACCGTGTGGGCTCACCACATGTTCGTGTCCGGAATGGCGCCGTGGATCCGGATCCCGATGATGATCACGACGGCGATAATCGCGATCCCCACCGGGATCAAGATCTTCTCGTGGCTAGCGACGCTGTGGCGTGGGGTGCTCCACCTCGACACGCCGATGCTGTTCGCGCTCGGGTTCCTGACGATGTTCACGCTCGGCGGGATCAGCGGCGTGATGCTCGCGATGATCCCGTTCGACATCCACGTCAGCCAGACCTACTTCATCGTCGCCCACATCCACTACGTGCTGTTCGGCGGCTCGCTGTTCACGATCTTCGCCGGCGTGTACTACTGGTTTCCGAAGATGACCGGTCGGATGTTCGACGAGCGACTGGGCAGGTGGCACTTCTGGATAACGTTCATCTTCTTCAACCTGACCTTCGGCCCGATGCACCTGATCGGGATCCAGGGGATGCCGAGGCGAGTGGCCGAGTACGCGGAGAGATTCGCCGCCTGGAACCTGTTCATCTCGATCTCGGCCTTCATCCTCGGCGCGAGCACGCTGATCTTCCTCTACAACATGATCGTCAGCTGGAAGGGCGGCCCGCGCGCCCCGTCGAACCCGTGGCGTGCGCTGACGCTCGAATGGCAGGTCTCCTCGCCACCGCCGATCTTCAACTTCGACACGATCCCGACCGTAGTCGGCGGGCCTTATGAGTACGGCGTTCCCGGCGCGGTGCACGGGATCTTCAAGCCTCCAGTCGAGGCTGGACGCGTCACGGCCGGAGCGGGGGCGACACCCGCCCACGGGAGACACACGTGAAGACGGTCCTGGTCGTCGCCAACGAGACCCTCGGCGGCCGCTCGCTGCTCGAGGCGATTCGCTCTCGGTCCGCCAAGGGGAACGTGCGCTTCGTGCTGGTCGCGCCGCAGAACCGGCCCCGAGCGGGCCTCGTCGTCTACGACGATTCGGTGTTCGACGCCGCCCAGACGCGTGTCGATCTCGCGCTCGAGCTGGCTCGCGCCGAGCACATCGACGCGATCGGCGAGGTCGGCGACTCCGATGCCTACTCGGCGACGATCGACGGCGTCCACACCTACCGTCCGGACGAGATCATCATCTCGACGTACCCGGCCACCCGGTCGGGATGGCTCCGCCGTGACCTGATCGAGCGCGTCCGCGACGCCACCGGGCTCCCCGTCGAGCACGTGGTCGCGGATCCCGATACCGAGGGTCTGCCGTTCGATGTGACGCTGGCGGTCGCGAACCGGACCGCGAGCGGCGACGAACTGCTCGACGCGCTCAAGGCCAAGGTCGACGCCGAGCCCGAGGGCCGCAACCGCCTGTTCGTGGTGGTGGTGCCTCAGGAGGGCGGCAGCGGCCAGGACGCGCGGCGAGCGCGCACGCGCCTGAAGCTCGTGATCGACCGCCTCCACGCCCGCGGAATGTTCGCGGCCGGGATGATCGGCGACCCGGATCCGTTCACCGCGATCACCAACGCGCTTCAGTACTTCCGCGTCGACGACATCGTGATCTCCACGTTCCCCGATACCAAGTCCGGCTGGCTCCGCACCGATCTGATCGAGCGGGTCCGGCGCGCCACCGGAAAGCCGGTCGAGCACATCGTCCACGAGGACGTCACCTCGACGAGCGCCGCGTAGAGTCTCGAACGAAATGAGCGCCAGATTGAGATGGTCGGGGATCGAGCGGGGCGGCGGCGGCGATCGGCGTGGTGTAGCGGCGCTACATGAGCTAAGCGTCGCTCGGATGACGCGAGCGCGGCCGAATCAGGCGAGGCCGGATGCCGAGCCGGCCGCAAGCGAGTGGGTATCTGCGACGATCATCCGGCCAGATCCAAACCGCGGTCATCTCGAGAGAGGCTCTTAGGTCATGGAAGCCGCCTCGATCGCCCACGGCCACGCCGAGCACCACGGCCCGCCCGCCGCCCACCAGTCGTCGAGGGTGCACGCGCCGACCCTCGGCATGCTGCTTTTCATCATGTCCGAGATCATGATCTTCGGCGCGTTCTTCACCGCCTACTTCTTCATCCGGGTGGTCACACACAACCCGTGGCCGGCCCGCGGCACGGCGGTGCCGGAGGCGGTCGCCGGCGTCAACACCGCGATTCTGCTGTCGTCCTCGCTGACGCTCCACTGGGCGCTGACCTCGGTGAAGAACGGGAACCGATTCGGGCTTCGGGCCGGAATGGCCTCGACGTTCATGCTCGGCCTGACCTTCCTGTTCATCCAGATCAACGAGTACATCCACCTCGGCTGGGCCGCCCACGACTCAGCCCAGGCGACGGTCTTCTACTCGCTGACCGGCCTGCACGGCGCCCACGTGTTCATCGGCCTGTGCCTGCTCCTGATGGTGACGGTCCGCGCCTTCCGCGGGCATTACTCGCCGGAGGCCCACACCGGAATGGAAGTGCCGGGGATCTACTGGCACTTCGTCGACATCATGTGGATCATCGTGTACACCTCGGTCTACGTGCTCTAGTGTCGCGAGTCAGGAATTCGGCGGCACCGAGAGGGGTCACCCGCGGATGCTTGGCGAGGACGCAGGGTCAGGCGTGTGGCAGACCTACACGAGGATCCGAGGACAAAGCGAGGGGCCGGCAGGGGCCGCTCGAACACCATCCAGTTTCTGACTTGGGGCACTAGCGCCCCGTG
>Ga0335076_10002476_pt1 | contig 18367 bp, 18 predicted proteins | sample Lox_Sample_25_FD_206717 | JGI IMG/M metagenome (GOLD analysis project Ga0335076, IMG submission 206717) | Soil microbial communities from Loxahatchee National Wildlife Refuge, Florida, United States - Lox_Sample_2.5 | ecosystem: Environmental > Terrestrial > Soil > Wetlands | place: USA... | reverse complement strand
AGTTGCCGAGATAGAACGTGAACATGCCGGCCAGCACGAGAAAGATCACGATGAAGACGTACGCGACGGGTGTGGCGAAATAGCTCGCCAGCTCGCGCCGGAAGACGGTCTTGATGGCGTTCATGCCTTGCCTCCCGCAGCGCGGTCAGCCCTGCGGCACGGGGACGTGCCGCTCGCGCGAGCGTCGATGCTCGCGCCCTGGAGTAGCGACGCGTTCATGCGTGTGCCTCCTGCGCCTGCCCCTGCGTGATCGTGCGGAACACTTCATCCAGACGCCCGCTCTCGAGCTGCACTTCGCTCACCTGGATGCCCTGTGCCTTGAGCAGGTCGCTGACGGCAGCGAAGATCTGCCGGCCGGCTTTCGGAAAGGCGGTGATGCGGTGATCCTGCGGATCGATCTCGACCGCCGCGACATCGGCAATGCGCGACAGCGCTTCCTTCGCCGCCGCGACGTTCGCGGCGGTGAGCGAGACCGCCTGGTAGTAACGCGACCGCGCCTCGAGTTCCGCCGGCGTGGCGTCGGCGAGCACCCTGCCCTGCGCGATGATGATCGCGCGGCTGCACACGGCGTGCACTTCCTCGAGGATGTGCGTCGACACGACAATGGTCTTGTCCTTTGCCATCGCGTTGATCAGCGTGCGCACTTCGTGTTTCTGGTTCGGGTCGAGCCCGTCGGTCGGCTCATCGAGGATCAGTACGGCCGGATCGTGCAGGATCGCCTGGGCCAGGCCCACGCGGCGCTTGAAACCCTTGGACAGCGTCTCGATCGGCTGCGCGAGCACGGCGTTCAGATGCAGGCGCTCGATCACGTCGTCGATGCGCTGCGTGCGCCGCGCACCGGACAGCCCGCGCACGTCGGCGACGAAGTTGAGAAAGCGCAGCGGATTCATCTCGCCGTAGCACGGCGCGCCTTCCGGCAGGTAGCCGACCACGCGTTTCGCGGCCAGCGGTTCTGCGCTCACGTCATGACCGCAGACGAGCGCGGCTCCCGAAGTCGGCGTGAGGAAGCCGGCGATCATCTTCATCGTCGTGGACTTGCCCGCGCCGTTCGGGCCGAGGAAGCCGAGCACGCGCCCGGGTTCCACCTTGAAGCTGATGCCGTCGACGGCGGTCAGCTCGCCGTAACGCTTGGTCAGTTGCCTGGTTTCAATCATGGTTCGGATCACCGGTTGTTGTTCTGTCTCGTTCCTGCGCCCGGGGCCGCGTCTACACCCCCTGCGAAACCACAGGGCGCCGGGCAAAATACCGCAAAGTCGTGAAAAAGTTCCGCAAACGCAAAGCACCATCGACAGACCAGGCGCACGCCTGCGGGCGTCCTGAAACAAGGCCAGGAATGCAGCGTTGGCGCCTGGTGCCCCCTCGAGTCGAGGGGGCGGTCAAACCCCTTGCCGGGCAAGGTTTTGACGGAGCCGTGGAGACGATGCGCGTGCCCGGAGAAGAGGCAGCGCGCGGCTCGCTCGCACGTTCCCTTACTGAATCTGGATCGGCAGATACACGCTGAACGACTGCTGGTCGTCCGGGGCGTGAGGATCGGTCGTGGTCAGCTCGTCGTAGAAGCGGCCGGAGCCTTCCGAACTCTCGTCGAAAATGTAGCCGTGCGTGTAGGCGTAGGCCTTCAGCACGAGGCGCATCAGCGGCAGTTGCGCCGCCGACCCCGTGTAGGACGTCACCAGCGCCTTGCCGCCACCGATCTGGCCCACCTTGACCGGGTCGGCCGCGACCGCGTCGCTGCGGTCGACCGGCAGGGCCACGTCGAAGTCGTAGTTCTCATCGCCCCAGTTCGTGGTAACGGTGATGCGCGGCCCGGTGACGTTGAGCTTGTTCTTCTTGACGTAGGCCTGCAGCGCGGTCATCGCCTTGTCGGTCGCGTCGGCCACCTCGTCGAGCGAGCGCTTGGCCGTGGTGGACACGAACACGATCGGACGCGCGGGGACGTCCTTGACCTCGACCGGCAAATCCTTGTAGTCCACGGTCGGGAACGTTGCCAGCATGTTCTGCAGGCGGGCGAGCTGCATCTGGATCTGGGTGGCCGGATCGCCCTCCAGATACAGGCCCGAGTAGCGTGCGACCAGGTCCCAGCCGTAGTCGACGTCGTAACCCATGGTGATCTTCGTCGTCTTGCCGTTCGCCGACGGGGCGATGTCGATCGTGAAACGCTTGTTCTCGCCGCGCCAGTTGTTGGTCACTGTCCAGACGACCTGTTCATCCTGCTTGGGCGCCGGATCGGACGCGATGGTGAGATTGCCGCTGCCGATGCGCTCATCGGTGCTGGACCAATCCAGCCTGGCGCCGGCTCCCATGACCGGGCCCTCGAAATTCAGCTGCACCTTCTGGTCGTAGGCGACCAGGGCGTTCCACGACGGATACGTACGAAAGCCGCTGACGACATCGTAGACCTGGCGCACGGGAGAGCTGACTTCGACCGACCGCTCGATGTGGCGGTGGCTCGGCAGGGCGATGGCGAACACCACGGCCAGCACCAGAACGATGGCGATGGCGACGAGTACCTCGAGCAGACGGGTCATTCCGGCATTCTCCACGGCAACGAGCCGCAAATGGTACTTGCTCCGCGCCGCGAAGGCTACCCGCGGGGTGCCGGGTCAATCCGGGAAAAGGCGCACGGCGGGAGAAACCTCCCGCCCGCTCTAAACGATGCCCAGCTCGAACGCCTTCAACACCGCGCGGGTGCGGTCGCGCACACCCAGTTTCGACAGGATGTTGGAGACGTGATTCTTGACCGTGCCTTCGGCAACCCCGAGGGAATTGGCGATTTCCTTGTTGCTGTAGCCGCCGGCCATGAGACGCAGGATCTCGGTTTCGCGCTCGGTCAGCGGGTCCGGGCGATCGAGGCTGGTGAAGTCGTTTTGCATGCGCTCCAGGCCCGCGAGCAGCCGCTGCGTGACGACCGGGGCGACCAGCGAGCCGCCGGACGCGACGGTCTTGACCGCATCGACCAGCTGGTCGAGCGAGACGTCCTTGAGCAGGTAGCCGCGAGCTCCGGCCTTGAGCCCGGCCAGGACCAGCTGGTCGTCGTCGAACGTCGTCAGGATGATGGTCGGCGGCAGCGCGTCCTTGCCGGCGAGAGCGTTCAGGACGTCGAGTCCGGACATGCCCGGCATGCGCATGTCGAGCAGCACGACGTCGGGCTTCGCCTGCGGAATCACCTCGACCGCCTGGGCGCCATCCGCGGCCTCGGCGACGATGCGAATATCGTCCGAGAGTTCGAGCAGCGAGCGGATTCCCTGGCGGACCAGTGTCTGGTCGTCGACCAGGCAGACCGAAATCGTGCTCATCGCGAGGCCTCCAGGGGCAGCCAGGCATCCAGACTGAAGCCCTGGTCGCGGGCGGTGCTGATATTCAGTCGCCCGCCGATCTGGGCCAAGCGCTCGCGCATGCCGGTCAGGCCGTTGCCGTGGCGAACCTCGACCGCACCGCGCCCGTCATCGCGGGCATGGATCGCCAGTTCGTTCCCGGCGGTGCGCTCGAAGCGCAGCCACAGGTTGCGGGCGTGGGCGTGACGCACCGTGTTGGTGATGATTTCCTGGGCGCAGCGCAGCAGCACCTGCGCGCGGCGCGGATCATCGACGGCGAAGCGCGGTGGCAGCTCCAGGTGGATTTCGATGCCGGGAACGCCTTCGATCAGCGTCTTGAGCGCCTCGGTGAGATCGATGGCATCGCCCTCGCGCAGCTGGCTCACCACTTCGCGCACATCCGACAGCAGCAGCTTGGCCACGCTTTGCGCCTGCTGCACGTGCTCCAGTGCGGCCCCGGAGACGCGATGGCTGGCGACTTCCAGGTTGAGGCTCAGCGCCGTGAGGTGATGACCGATGAGATCGTGCAGCTCGCGCGAAATGCGCACGCGCTCGGCGATGCGGCTGGATTCGGTGAGCAGCTTGCGCGTCGCGCGCAATTCCGAATTGAGGCGGCGCTGCTCCTCGCGCGAATCCGACTGCTGGCGCGCGACGAGCGAGGTGACGTAGGTGAATCCGGAGAAGCCCAGATACAGCGCGCTCTGGAACAGCGCAGCGAACCAGCCGTATTCGCCCACCGGCTCGCCGTGCACGATGATCGGCAGGCTCGCCGTGATCGGCGCAAGCGAGAAATTCTGCACCACGACCCAGACCAGCCCCGGCCAGAACGGCATCATCCACGGCAGCACGCCGGCGATGACGAGCATGAGAATGCTCGACAGCTGGCTGTGGCTGAAGTAGCTGATGGCGATCGCCGTTCCGTTCATCGTCAACAGCAGCGGGATCTTCAACTGCCACGGCTTGCGCGCGCCGAGTTCACGTGTCACCAGCCAGTAGGCCAGACCGAATACCAGGTACGAAGCCAGCCACCACGCCCGTTCCGTGGGATCACCCGCGTCCTCCGCCGGGCGCAGGCTGTCCCACAGCAGCGGGATGCCGACGCACGCGTAGGTGAACAATCCTGCGTAGCGCAGCAACTGGATGTGGTTGAACGAGGAAACGCGCATCTGCGCATCATAGACCGCGGCGGGCCGCGCGCAACCTGCCCTAAGTCATTCGGGACGAGGCCCGACTCACGCGCCGTTAACGAAAAAGCCACCCCACCGACATGTTCACTCCACGACCTGCGTGCGATAATTGGGACCGGAACGACACGCGGACATCGCGCCGCGTGGCCTGGAGGGAAGCATGAGCATTCTGATCCGCGACGTGTTCGAGCATGAGCTTGACTCCGTGCTCGCACTGAACAACGCCGCGGGCCCCACGATACTGCCGCTCGACATGGCACGCCTGCGCGCGCTCGCCGAGCAGGCGGCATACTTCCGCATCGCACTCGTCGACGGCCAGGTCGCCGGATTCCTGATCGCGCTGCGCGAAGATGCCGACTACGGCAGCCCCAATTTCCGCTGGTTCCGCGAGCGCTACGCCAAATTCCTCTACATCGACCGCATCGTGATCGCGCGGCCGTACCGGGGCCTGGGTCTGGGCCGCGTGTTCTACGCCGATGTCACCAGCTTCGCCGAGGTGCGCGTGCCGCTGCTGTGCTGCGAGGTCTTTCTCGAGCCGCGCGACGACGTATCGGTGCTGTTCCACGGCACCTACGGTTTCCAGGAAGTCGGCCAGCAGCTGATGGCCGGTGTGAACCGGCGCGTCTCGCTGCTGGCGAAGGAACTGTGCAGCTTCGCGTTCGTGCGCGATACCTACCTGCAGGGTTCCCCCGGCGCGCTGCCGAACCAGCCCTGGCTGGCGCAGCGCGTGCACGGCCGCGATCTCCCCGCGGCGCGCGCCGCCGGCGCGCAGTAGCCCTTCCATGATCGGGTTCGCGCCCGTTCGCGCGGCGGACGTGCTCTGCGTCGACGATGTCGGCTGGACGCCGTGCGCCGACCTGCTCGCGCGATGCGGCCTCGTCCTGAACCGGATCGCGCCGGCTGCGCCGATACCCGGCACCTACTGGGGCGAGCCGGAAGCCGGCCTGATCGGGACAAACGTCTACGCCCGCGGCGACACGCCGCTGCATTCGCTGCTGCACGAAGCCTGTCACCTGATCGTCGCGCCGCCGGAGCGGCGGGCCGGCATCCACACGAATGCATCGGAATCACAGGCCGAAGAGGACGCCGCCTGCTATCTGCAGATTCTCCTTGCCGACGCCATCCCCGGTGCCGGACGCGAGCGCCTGATGGCCGACATGGACGCCTGGGGCTACACCTTCCGCCTGGGTTCCGCACAGGCCTGGTTCGCCCATGACGCAGACGATGCCCGCACCTGGCTCGAGGCGGCACTGGCGTGCGGCCTGCTCACGGGTGCTTGCGCGGAAGCGGCCGGCGTTCTAGCCTGCACCCACCGCACCCTGGAACCCCGGCCATGCAGCGCTGGCTCAAACTCCCCGATGGCAGGTTTCTCGACGCCAACCGAGTCGTCTACGTAGGCAAGGTGGAGACCTATCCGCGCCTGGACGACGACGGCAACGACGCCGGGGTTGGTTACGCGGTGAATCTTGGCCTCGATATCCCGCGCGAGCGTCAGCTCACGGTCATGGGATCGAAGGACGAAGTCCTCGGCCTGCTCAAGTCCCTGCTGGGCGGGGCGCCTGCGACCTAGGCCGCATCGGGATCATCAAGCAGCTCGTGCTCGATGGGGCCGGCACGAGGAGCGCGCTTCGCGATCGCCCGGTACCAGCGCCACGCGAGAAATCCGCAGACGTAGAAGAACAGCGCGGCGAGCGCCAGATCCAGCACGCTGTCGCTGCAGCGCGGTCCGATCGCGCCGGCCAGCAAGGCATTGAACGTCAGGGTGATGAACGCCTGCACCGATGACGCCGCGCCGCGGTGCAGCGGGAAGCGGTCGAGCACGAGCAGGTTGATCGTCGGCGCGATCAAATTGATGCCGACGCCACCCAGGGCCAGCGGCAGCACGGCCCACGGCACCCGCGCCGGCACGACGAGCCACGCGACCAGCACGCCGGCGGCAGCTGCGCCGAGCATGATCGTCGAGGCGATCCCGAGGATGATCCGCGCACTCACGCGGCCCGCCAGGCGCGCGGCCAGGGTCGATCCCAGAACCAGCCCGGTGATCGCCGGTATGAACAGCCACGGAAACTGGTTCTGGTTGAGGTGCAGCAGGTCGAGGATGAATGCCGGCGCACAGGCGATGTAGAGAAACAGGCCGGCAAAGTTTCCGGTCAGGGTCAGCGCCAGCGGCAGGAACTGCGGATCGCTCAGGATGTCCCGGTACGTTCGTGCGAGCCGGCGCGGCGAGAGCGGCGCGCGGTTCGCGCGCGGGTGCGTTTCCGGCAAGACGAACGCACAAAGGATCAGAAGCGCCGCGGTGAACACCGCCAGCACCCAGAACAGCGTGTGCCAGCTGCCGAGCGCAACGAGGCCCGCTCCGATCACGGGCGCCAGCGCCGGCGCGACGCCGAAGATCATGCTGATCTGTGCCATGAGCTTCTGCGCGACCGCGCCTTCGAAGCAGTCACGCACGATCGCGCGTCCGACGATCAGGCCGACGCCGGCACTGCAGCCCTGCAGTGCGCGGAACGCGAGCAGTGCGTTCATCGACCAGGCGAGCGCGCAGCCGAGCGTCGCGACGAGAAAGACCGCCACGCCTCCCAGCACGACGGGCCTGCGACCCCAGGCGTCCGACAGCGCACCGAGAAACAGCGACATCAGCGCGTAGGACCCGATGTACACGCTGATCGTCTGCTGCATCGTGATCGGACTGGCGCGGAACTGCGCCGCGATCGGCGGGAAAGCCGGAAAGATCGCGTCGATGCAGAACGGACCGAACATCGCCAGAGCCGCAAGCAGCCCGGCCAGCGCGATCCGCGATGGAACGGCGACGGTCATGAGCAGGAAACGATGCGGCAAGCCCCCGAGAGGGCACATCATACGCAATCGCTTGACGACGCGCCGGCATTCGCTACCATGGGCACGTCACAGGGAGATGGCATTCCTCCTCGAACCGCCGCAAGGCTGATGATGCCTGTCAAGCTGCCCGGAAGCGGGTAGCGCGCAGGCATCGCTACGAGCCTCCTCGCGGTGATGCAATGCGCGTATCCCGCTTCCGGACGTGAACCAGACCGGGAGACGTATGGGAATACCTGCATTTCTTGCTGTCGGCTTCGGCGCCTTCGCCGGCGCGCTGCTGCGCTGGCTGTTCGGCATCCTGTTCAATCCGCTGCTGCCCGTGCTCCCGCTCGGCACGCTCGCCGCCAACCTGCTTGGCGGCTTCGTCATCGGCGCTGCCATGGGCGTATTCGCCCAATACCAGAGCCTGCCGCCCGAGGTGCGCCTGTTCGTGACCACCGGATTCTGCGGCGGGCTGACCACGTTCTCGACGTTTTCCGCCGAGACCGTGACGCTGATGCTGCGCCAGCAGTACGCGTGGACCGCCGCGATCGTGTCGACGCACCTCATCGGATCGCTGCTCATGACCTTCGCCGGCATGGGCCTGATGCGCGCATTGCTCAAGGGTTGAGGACAAACCATGAAAGGTATACATCTGCGCTTTTATACCTACGAGAACCGCAAGCACGGCGCCGCGCTCGTCTACGAATGGCTGCTCGAGTTCGCACGCAGGCAGGGCATCCACGGCGGCTCGGCGTTCCGCGCGATCGCCGGCTACGGCCGTCACGGGCGCCTGCACGAGCAGCATTTCTTCGAACTCGCCGGCGACGTGCCGGTGCTGGTGGAATTCATCTGCACCGAAGCGGAGGCCGATGCGCTGCTGACGGCGCTGCGCGGGGAAAATGTCCACCTGTTCTACGCGCGGCTGCCGACCGAATTCGACTGGATCGAACCCGCGGGCGCCGGCGGAGCACGTCCATGACCGACGTCTACGTGTTGGCATCGATCTGGGTCGGCCTCGCCCTCGTCGCCACCCTGCTGTCGATCTGGCTGCGCATCGCCACCGCGATGAGCGAGATCATCGTCGGCACCGTGGCGCAATTGCTGATCGGTGCGGCGCTGGGCGCGCAGTTTCTCGGCACCGACGATGGCTGGATCCGGTTCCTCGCGTCGATCGGCGCCGTGCTGCTGACCTTTCTTGCCGGCGCGGAGCTCGATCCGCAGCACCTGCGCCAGAACTGGCAGGAGGCCACCGTCACCGGCATGGTCGGATTCGCAGCGCCGTTCGTGGGCTGCGCCGCGGCGGCGTACTTCCTGCTGCACTGGGATCCGCAGGCCAGCCTGCTCGCCGGCATCGCCCTGTCGACGACGTCGGTGGCCGTGGTCTATGCGGTGATGCTCGAACTCGGCCTGAATCGCACCCGTTACGGCAAGGGCATACTCGCTTCCTGCTTCGTCAACGACCTCGCCACCGTGATCGGCCTCGGCCTGCTGTTCGCGCCGTTCACCTGGAAGACCCTGGTGTTCGTCACGACGAGCGTCGTCGCGTTCGTCGTCCTGCCGTGGCTTACGCCGCGCTTCTTCGCCCGCTACGGCAACCGGCCGTCGGAACTCGAGGCGAAGTTCCTGCTGCTGGTGCTGTTCGCGCTCGGCGCGCTCGCCCTGTGGTCGGGCAGCGAACCGGTGCTGCCGGCCTACATCGTCGGCATGATCCTCGCCGGCACCGTCGGCCGCAATCATGGGCTGATCCGCCGCCTGCGCACGCTCACCATCGGCCTGCTGACGCCGTTCTATTTCATCCGCGCCGGCTCGTTCGTCTCGCTGCCGGTGCTCGCGGCCGCCCCCACCGGCTTCGTGGTGCTGCTGCTGACAAAGATGGCGACCAAGTTCCTTGGCGTGTTTCCGGTGACGAAATTCTACCGCCAGCCGCACCCGGAGGCGACGTACACCACGCTGATGATGTCGACCGGACTTACCTTCGGCAGCATCAGTGCGCTGTTCGGCTACACGCACCACATCGTCGACCAGGCCCAGTACTCGTTCCTGGTTGCGGCCGTCGTCGCCAGCGCCGTCGTACCGACCATGATCGCGAACGCCTTCTACCTGCCGCACCATCTGCTGCCGCGCGACGAAGCCGATGCCGCGCTCGCCGGAACTGCCAGGCCGGACTGAGAAGGGGCACGCAGGGGAGGCTCGTAGCCGGCGCAGGATGCGTGCGACGACACATAGCGTTCGTGCCTCCGGCACAGGCCGTCGTCGGCGCGCACGGAGGCGAAGCCGGAGCCGAGGCTGCGCAAACCGGGGATCGAGCGCTCCAGCGCGAGCGGCTCACGCTCGAAGTGCATGCAGCATGCGCAACCGTATCGTTCTTCGCGAACCTTGTTCACGGCGACGGCTGTCCGAGCTTTTCCCAGAAGTCGACGAACACCACGGTCGACAGGACGTAGCCGAGAATCACGTTGACGATGACGCCGGCAGTGAAGGCATAGAACGGCTTCGCACCTGCCTTCGCCAGTTCGCCGAGGCGCGTGCTCAGTCCGATGCTCAGGAAGCAGAACGTGAACGCCCATGTGCGCAGGCCGATCAGCGGAGCGACGAGGTCCGTCTTCGGCGCCTTGTTGAACTCGGCGTAGCTGTAACCCTTCACCGTCAGCGTGATGATCGCCGAGGCAATGAAAAAACCGAGCACGAATTTCGGAAAGCGCCGCCAGATCTCTCCGCCCGTGGCGCGCGCGGTGATTCCGGTGTTCTCCCAGCGCGTGACCGCGATGATCGAAAGCACCAGCGCCCACACGCCGATCCAGACGTCGCGCCCGATCACCTTCATCAGGGTGAACGCCTGCACCGAGGCATCGGCTGTGCCGGCGATCCCCGGCTGTCCGGCGTAACCGGAATAGGTCTGCGCCGCCGCGAAACCGGCGGCATCCGCGAATTCCGACGTGCCGATCCAGGCACCCGCGACTCCCGTCGACAAGCCGAGGCTCTTCGCCACGAGCGGCAGCACGAAGATCATCACGATCGCCCAAGTGACGACCAGCGTGATCGCGATCGGCGCGTGCTCCTTCTTCGCGCCCACGGCGCCCGCCACCGCGATCGCCCCGGAGACGCCGCACACCGCGCCGCCGGTTCCCAGCGTCGCGGCCAGCCGGCGGTCGAGCCCGAGCTTCACGGCGAAGGCATAAATCACGCCGAAGGTGACGAGCGAAATGACAGCCGCCTGCACGATCGCGACCGGCCCGGCCCAGGCGATCAGCGTGAACGGCAGCTGCGCGCCGAGCAGGACGATGCCGGTCTTGACATAGAACTCCACGCGCAGACCGCTATCCAGCCAGCCGGGCAGGCGGATCAGGTTCGACACGAGCAGCCCCAGGGCCAGCGCGACGAGCGGCGGCTCGAGGTTGTAGCGCGAGGCCTGGTCCCAGGCGCCGAGCGCGAAGATAAGCGCGGCGACGACGAAGACGAGCGCGAATGCCGGCACAAATTCGCGCAGGCGCAGCCCCATGACCTTCACCGCCGCACCGAACAGGACCAGCCAGAGCGCGAACAGAGAGAAATAACGCCCGGCGTTCGTCGAGAACTGATCGCCGATCTGCGCGAGCGTCGACCACTTCTGCGGCACCACGGCGATCCACTTCAGGCTGCCGCCCTGATCGAAGAGGATGACGGCGACGATGACGAGGCCGAGGCCGATCCAGATCGCCCACCAGTCTTCCCTGGAGATGAGTTCACGCCAGGCCGATGCCGGCGCGGTGTTCGCAGGAGTGGACATGCACGATCCCCGAGAAAATGCGCCAGCGGCGCGGCAACGTCGCCCGGATGTGGCGGGGCGGCGGCCCTAGCATGGCAGATCGCCCGGCGCGGCGCATGACGCGCGGCGATAAGGATATTCCGGCTCCCGCGGCGCTATTCGTCGCAGCCCAATTCCAGGCCGCTCTTGAACAGGCGGTCGTCGATCGCACCCGGTTGGCGCTCGTAGGCACCGATGTCCGCGCCGGTGCCGACGACCCGGCCAAAGCCCGAACCGCGCTGGTCGACACCGAGCGCCGCGTTGTTGTTCCCTGACTCGATCGCCAGGCTGCCGCTCAGCAGCGGGTGCGTGAGTGTCGGACCGCCATTCGCGGTGAGTGGGCCCAGGCGCGGGCAGGATCCGATGAGGCTGCCCGGCACCGTCAGTCCCGTCGACCGGATGAGATTGTCTGCGCCGGACACCACGACGCTGGAACCCGACAGGTCGAACTCAACGCCTGCGCCGAGATTGTCGGCGATGATGGTGCTTTGCAGATCCAGGCTCGCGTTGAATGCCTCGACGGCCGCGCTGTTGGCAGTCGCCTGGTTGAACGCGATCGTGCTGTTCCTGATCGTCGTCGTGTGCTGGGTGTAGAGCGCCGGCCAGTCGATGCCCTTGTTTCGGGAGATCGTGCTGTTGCTGATCAGCATGGCCCGCGTGCTGGCGATGTTTGCATCGATGCCGGCTGCGATGCCGGCGCTGTTGCCGGAAACGGTCGATTCGGCCAGCGTGAAGTCGCGCCGCGGCGCATAGATGCCACCCCCTCTGCTGTAGGTCGCCGTCGTGGCTTGCGCGTCGTTGCCGCTGATCGTGCTGTACTTGGCCGAGAAGTTGTAGTTCACCGCGACGCCGCCGCCTCTCGCATGGCCGTTGGCGATGAGCGAGGTCGCCTGGTTTTTCGTCACCGTGCTGTGGGTGAGCGTGAGATCGCCGTAGGTATAGATTCCGCCGCCGATGGCCGCCTGCGTCGTCGTCGCATTCACCGTGCACAAGCTCACCCTGGAGTAGGCCAGCGTCACGCTCGCGCCGGAGGAAATGCAGCCGCCTTTCGGCCCGGCGCCGGAGTAATACCCGCGCGTGATCGTCGCGCCCGAGATCGACAATGTGCCGACGTTGCTGAAGATGTGGTGCAGAAGCACGCGGTCATGGAAGCCGCCGTCGATCGTCAGCTGATCGGCACCGGGGCCGTTCAGCGTGAGGTCCGCCTGCGTCACGTTGAGATGGCTGTTCAGCGAGATGGTGCTGCAGGCCAGCTGAGTCAGGTCCACCGTGTCGCCGCTGTCGGCGCAAGCAATGATGTCGCGCAGGCTTCCGGCGCCGCTGTCCGCGCAACTCGTCGCGACGAGACTGGAACAGGTCGCGGATACGTCGGCGGCGGCCAGGCCGAGCGCGCCAGCCATGGACGCTGCCAACGCCTTTCGGCGCGACGTGGCGGAGAAGAAACGATTGGATGCCGGCATGCAGGAGTCCCTCGTGAGATGTCGCCTATTGGTAGCCGTTGCGGAACAGCACGTCGCTTTCGTACGCGCCGATGTCGACGTGCTTGCCCTGCACGCGCGCGTGGCCGTCCGGATCACAGCAGCCGCCAACTCCTCCCGGCGCGGTGTCGAGGCCGGCGTTGACCAGCGGCGATTCGGGCGCCAGGGAAACGCTGAGGAAGCCGTTGAAGTCCGGATCGACGCTCAGGTTGTTGCTGGCGCTCTGCGCCGTGAACCCGCCCATCACGCCGATGTCGTTGTTGGCGTAGTGCGTCAGCCCGGCCTGGTCGTAGATGTCGTAGCCATCGTTGTTCCAGAGGATATTGTTGGTGACCCAGACCGTACCCGTGCCAGTCAAGTCCACCGCGCCCAGTCCGGTATGGTTGAAGAGCTGGTTCGCAACGATCGTGTTGCCGGTGACATAGGTGCCTCCGTTGCCGTACAGGTAGATCGCCGCGCCACCGGAGGACGTGTTGGCGATGAACAGATTGCTCCACACGAAGGCGTCGCCGTTGGCCGACGTGCTCAGATAGATCGCACCCCCGGCGTTGCCGGACGCCGTCTTGTTGCTGATGAACTGGCTCGAAAACACGTAAGTGTCGGCGGCCGAGTCGTTGACCAGGCTCAGCGCTCCGCCGTAATACATCGCCGGATTGCCATGCTCGAACGTGATCCTGCCCAGATCGACTTCGCCCGCCGCCGTGATCGAGAGCGGCCGCACGGCATTCTGCCCGTCGAGAATCGTGTTGCCGGAACTCGCGTATCCGCTGGAGCAGCCCGGCGTCAGGCCGCCGATGATCGCCAACTTGTAGGTTTCGTCGGACGCCGCGAAGTAGACCAGCTCCGAACTGAGCGAGTACGTGCCTACTTCGAGATAGATGACGTCATCCTCGCCGTTGTCCTGCGCGGTGGTCAGCGCGGTGGCCAGCTGCGCCGGGGTGTTCACGCAGAACGTGGCTGCCTGCGCACCCGCAGAACCGCTGAAAAGCAGCACGCTTCCCAACCACGATCGATTCATGATGTTCACTCGAGCCTCCGTGGGCCTATTCGAAGCCGTTGCCGAACATGTGATCGTTCTCGAACGCGCCGATGTCGACGTGCGCTCCCATTACACGCGGAAGAAAATCGAGGTCGACGCTGGTCATGCCGCCGAGAGCGTTCTCGTCGCCCGCGTCGATCAGGGGCGAGTCGTCGGCCAGCGCAAAACTGAAGCACAGCAGTCCGCACTGGAGGAAATGCGGATCGACGCTCAGCTCGCCGCTGACGACGTCCGCGATGGCGGTGCCGCCGATGCTGCCGATGTCGTTGGAGTAGCGGCTATGCGGCGCCGATGCATTCAGGTCGACGTTGGAGTTCTGGTTGTTGTTCCAAAGGATGTTGTTGTTCAGCGCGTAGTATCCGTTGCCGATGAGGCCGATGCCGCCGGTCCCGATCTGCGTGTCGTGATTGAGCACGACCGTGTTGCCGACCACGAAGGCCACGCCGCTGTCTTCACTGAGGGCGACGCCACCGACTGCGCCCGCGGTATTGCCAAAGACGAGGTTGTTCCTGATGAACATGGTTCCAGTGCCGGACCCCGCCAACAGTGCCCCTGCGAAGCCCGCGTTGTTACCGATGAACTCGCACAGCTCCACGTAGATCGACCCGCTGAGACTGCTTATCTCCATCCCGCCGCCGCCGTCGAACATGAAGTTGTTCAGGCCGTTCTGGATGCTGAAATGTTCGACGTGGGTTTCGCCGTAGTCGTTGGTGATTCTCAGCGTCTGGTACTGGTCCTGCCCGTCGAGCACCGAGAAGCCGGATGTCTGCGCCTGACAGCCGGTACTGAAGCCGCCGAGAACCTGCAGCAAATGGATTTCCGATGAGCTGAAGAACAGTCCGGAAGTCAGCGCATACGTTCCCGCCACGACGCGGATGACATCATCCTCGCCGTTCGCCTGGGCGGTCGTCAGCGCGGCCTGAAACGCATTCTGCGAATTCACGCAGAACTGCGCGGCATGCGCCTCGCTGCCCGACAGCATCGCCAGTACCACCAACATTGTGCGCAACATGCTTCTTCACCCCAGGCCAACGGTCTTACGCAGCTGAGAAATGCCGAGGCGCACGCAAGCGAACGCCACGCGGGCCGGAATGCCGCCGGCGCGATTACCCCGCCCGGTTATCGCGATAACCGCAGTTAATGCGGCGATAGCTTGGTGTTATCATGGCCATGGGGACAGACTGGGGTACATGGCGTGACGTCACGCTTGTCATCGGTTCAGATCGAGTCTTTCATGACGCTCGCGCGCGAGCTCAACTTCTCGCGTGCGGCCGAACTGCTGCACATCACGCAGCCGGCATTGACCAAGCGCATCCAGAACCTCGAGGAAACGCTCGGCCAGGCGCTGTTCGTGCGCATGCACGGCGGGCTCGAACTGACGGAATCGGGTCGCGTGCTGCAGCGCTACGGTGCGACGATGGAGCACCAGGAGCAGGAACTGCTGGCGAGCCTCGTCGGCGGCGACAATCAGGACCAGACCCTCGGCGGATTTTTCCGTATCGCATCGTTTTCATCCGCGCTGCGCTCCGTGATCGTTCCGGCGCTCGGCGTGCTGCTGCGCGAGAATCCGCGCCTGGCCTGCCAGACCTTCAAGACCGAGGTCAACGAACTGCACGACTGGGTCGCCGACGGCAAGGCCGACTTCGTCGTATCCCTGTCCGAATGCGAGCGCATGGGGATCGAGAACGTGCAGATCGGCGTGGAGCGCAATGTTCTGATCGAATCGTCGCGCTATGCCGGGCGCGAGGATTGTTACATCGACCATGAGCCGCGCGACAACTTCACTGAAAAGTTCTTTCTCAGCCAGACCGGCGCGACCGTGCCGAAGATGCTGCGCGCCTATTTCGACGACATCTACGGGCTGATCGACGCCGTATCCGAAGGAATAGGCCGCGCGGTCGTTCCGCTGCACCTGGTCAAGCCCGAGCACGAGGTACGCGCCGTTCCCGGCTACCGGCCGTTCGAGGTTCCGGTGGTACTGCAGTTCCACCAGCAGCCGTACTACACGCGGCTGCAGAAAGCCGTGATCGACACGCTGACGCGCGAGTGTCCCGGCCTGCTCGCACGCAACCGCATGCAGAGCGACGGCGAAGGCGCCATCGCGGACGATGCGCTGGTCGCCGCCAATCGCCGGCGCGTGCGCAACCAGAACACCTGACTCTGCCGCCACCGCGATAACCCGCGGCGATCGCGCCATTACCCACCGTTATCGGCACAACCCGCGGCGATCGGCCGATTCCGCCGCGTTATCGGCATAAGTCACGCCTATCGGCGGATAGCGAACTTTCATTGGACGCCCCGCGGCGCGATTTCCACAATGCGCGCCATTCGATCACGGGGGCGTACACATGTATACAGATGCGGACACATCGGCTCCGGCTTCGCCTGGCGCAGCGGAATGCAGCGACGTGTTGCTGCTGCAATCGGCGCGCCTGGGTGACGGCGCGGCACGCCAGATGCTGTACGCACGCTGCCTGCCGGTGCTGCGGCGCTGGGCGCGTGCGTGGTTGCCGCGCGAATGCATCGGGGTCAACGATGCCGACGATCTGGTGCAGACCGTGCTCCTGCGCGCACTCAACCGCCTCGACGACTTCGAGCCGCGTGGGGATGCGTGCTTCCTCGCTTACCTGCGTCAGATCCTGCTCAACGAGGTGCGCGGCGAATTGCGTCGGCAGCGCCGACGCGGCGAAACCGTCGAGGTCGACGACTCGTTCGCACTCGAGGGCGACCCGGTGGTCGAAGACGCGCTGCGGAGCGAGCGCGAGCACGCTTACGCGACGGCGTTGCGCCAGCTGAATCCCCGCCAGCAGCAGCATCTCACCCTGCGCCTGCACGATGGACTGAGCTTCGGCGAAATCGCCAGGCAGGTCGGCGGCAGCGCCGACGGCGCGCGCATGATGGTCGCGCGTGCGATGCGCGTAATTTCCGACTACATCGCGGTCGCGGCCTGAGAATGCTGTCCGGTCATTCGAAGCCGTCGGCAAAGACCGCGTCGAGCACCGGCGGGACCCACGCCATGGCGACACCGCGGTAGACGGTGTTGGCGGCCGCAGTGGCGAGGACGCTGAAGGCCGGCGAGGCGGTGCCATCGTCGACGACGCGCACCAGCTTGTTCTGGTCGACCAGCGTCGACGTCGTCGCCGTCGTGGCGTAGAGGACGACGTGGCCACCGACGACCTCGGCGGCGAGACCGCGTACCCCGGTGGTTAGGCCGTTGGTGAACGTCGCCTGCAAGGACCATGTGCTGCCGTTGAACGTCCACTTCTGGATACCGCCGCCACTGCCCGTGGCGCGATCATCGGCGATGTAGAGCGTATCGAGTCCGGCGACGCCGGTACGATCGAAGAAAACGAACGCGTACGGCGACGCGCCCGACGTCGGCAGACCCGGCAGGACGGTTGCGGTCAGCCCGGTCGTGTCCGGCAGTCCACTGCCGATGGTGAAGATGCTCGCGTAGTTGTTGCTGCCGGAGCTGCCGTAGAGCTGGCCATTGACGATGCTCAGCACGCGCACGTTACCCGGGCTCGACATGAGCTGCGTGCCGCCGTTGAGACCCAGCAGTTCGTACCAGACTCCGCCGTTGCCAGCGCTGCCCCCGCTGCCGCACATCCAGAACGTGGTGCCGTCGTCGGTGACCGCGCCGCGGGCGGCAGAGGCGAAGGCGTTGCCCAAAGACGTCGTCGTGTCGACGTTGCCCGCCGGGTCGACCATCGCGACGACGCGCGAGGCGGTCGACGGATCGAAACCGGGAGCAGCCGCGTAGCCGGCCAAGGTCAGATGGTTGCCGTCCAGACTCAGCGCCAAGGCGCCTTCGGTCGTGCCGGTGCCGCTCAGCGCGAACGGGAAATCCAGGCCGCTGGCGGCCGTCGGCATCGCGATCGGGGTCGACACGAGGGAACCATCCGACGCGCGGCGCTCCAGGAACACCGGTGCGGTCGTGGTACCGAGCGCCGCGCTGCCGTCGCCGATGCGCACGACGACGACGTCGCTCGCGCGGACCGGCCCGGCCCAGACGGCGCACGCGAGCAACGGCACAAGAACTGACGGAAGGTTTCGCTGCATGCGCATCCCCAAGTGACGAAGCCCGGACATGCTACTCGTAACACGTGGCCGCGCGAAGTTCTGCTTACTCCGTCACAGGGAATCCGGCACAATGCGCGGGGCGCCAAGCCGCGTTTTCCTGCCGAACGAACTCCATGAACCTGCAAGCCAATTTCGAACAGATCCCGCTCAAGGACTACGCCGAGCGCGCCTATCTCGACTATTCGATGTACGTGGTGCTGGACCGCGCCCTGCCCTTTGTCGGCGATGGTCTGAAGCCCGTGCAACGCCGCATCGTCTACGCGATGAGCGATCTGGGCCTCGACGCCGGCGCCAAGCCGCGCAAGTGCGCGCTGGCGATCGGCGAGGTGCTGGGCAAGTACCATCCGCACGGCGACACGGCGTGTTACGAGGCGATGGTGCTCATGGCGCAGCCGTTCTCGTACCGCTATCCGCTGATCGACGGCCAGGGCAATTTCGGCTCAGCCGATGATCCGAAGTCGTTCGCGGCGATGCGTTACACGGAAGCGAAGCTCACGCCGATCGCCGAATTGCTGCTCGACGAAATCGACCAGGGCACGGTCGACTTCGCGCCGAACTACGACGGCACGCGCCGCGAGCCCGCGTGGCTTCCGGCGCGCGTACCCCACGTGCTGCTCAACGGCGCGACCGGCATCGCCGTCGGCATGGCCACCGACATCCCGCCG
>Ga0335076_10002475_pt1 | contig 18371 bp, 19 predicted proteins | sample Lox_Sample_25_FD_206717 | JGI IMG/M metagenome (GOLD analysis project Ga0335076, IMG submission 206717) | Soil microbial communities from Loxahatchee National Wildlife Refuge, Florida, United States - Lox_Sample_2.5 | ecosystem: Environmental > Terrestrial > Soil > Wetlands | place: USA... | reverse complement strand
CGTGTGAAGAGCATCCGAGCTCAGATCGAAGAAACGACCAGCGATTACGACAAAGAAAAGCTGCAGGAACGGGTCGCGAAGCTGGCCGGCGGTGTAGCCCTGATCAAAGTCGGCGCCGCAACCGAGATGGAGATGAAGGAGAAGAAGGCCCGGGTGGAAGACGCTTTGCACGCCACTCGCGCCGCAGTAGAGGAGGGGATCGTGGCAGGCGGTGGCGTTGCGTTCATCCGCGCACGTCAGGCGATCCAGGCCCTGAAGGGCGCGAACGCGGACCAGAACGCCGGCATCAAGATCGTGATGCGCGCTTTGGAGGAACCGCTGCGCCAGATCGTGGCCAACGCCGGCGCCGAGGCTTCCGTTGTCTTGAACAAGGTCGTGGAAGGCAAAGGCAACTTCGGTTACAACGCTGCGACCGATCAGTATGGCGATCTCGTCGAGATGGGAGTTCTGGATCCGACCAAAGTCACGCGCTGCGCGTTGCAGAACGCGGCTTCCGTGGCTGCCCTCATCTTGACTACTGACGCGATGGTTGCCGAGCTGCCGAAGGAAGAGAGCCACTCGCACGGTGGTGGCGGCGGCATGGGTGGTATGGGCGGGATGGGTGGAATGGATATGTGACGCACGGGTGCGCATGTCATCCTGACCATAGTCAGGATCCAAGTTCCAGAAAGAAACACCTCGGATCTGGTGAGGGATCGTGATCCTTCACCAGGTCCTTTCTTCTAGGAGGCGAGCATGCCCAAAGGACAGCAACGAAGCAATCGCGAGCAGAAAAAGCCCAAGCAATCGAAAGTAAAGTCCGCCATTCCGGCGTCGCCGTTCCCAACAGCGCAAGTGAAACAGGCTACTCCCATAAGCGGGAAGAAGAAGTAGGGAAGGGGACCACTTCTCTCGTCAAGAGATTCTGCGGACATCTACCCTGACGTCCATACCGCGGTAGTCGGCCGGATTTCCAACCCAGGTTCCGGATAGCGGCGCCGCTTGCGCGGGATGGCGCGCTATTGCTACCCGGATCAGCTCGTGCCCGCTGGTCAGACGGTTGGTGGGATCGTAGGGCACCCAACCGGCTCCGGGCAGATAGACATTCAGCCAGGCGTGCGTGCTGCCGCTTCCCGGGCCTCTGAAGCCTCCGCCGTCAAGCCCTGGATCGTACAAATATCCGGAAACGAATCGAGCAGCGAGACCCAGGCATCGGACGGCCTCGATCATCAGCCATGCATAGTCTCGACAGGTCCCTGACCGCAATCGCAGCGTCTCCTGCGCTTCCTGTGTCCCCTCGACGTCGCGGGTCCGGTAGATGAATTGCTCGCGCATGTAATCCATCATGTGCTGCAGCACTGGACGCGTTTCATGGTTGCCGGCGCGCAGCATGTCTCTGGCCCAGGCAGCGACGCTGCCGATGGCGTCGCGCGAATGTGGCCTGAGGAAACCCTGTAAGTCGATCCACTCGTCCGGGGTAAGCTCCAGCGGGAGTTTCTCCGCTCTGCTTTCGAGCGGAAGCTCGTGCTCTCGCACCCCATAGTGTTCGACCGAGAATCGACAGACGAAAGTAAGCTCGGCCGCCGGCTCATCGAATGTGACGACTGCCACCGAATTGGAAAACGTGTCCTGTATCCAGTGTGCGTGCCACGGAACATTTGTAGTCAAATCCCAATCGAGTACCCGCAGATCATGACCAGCAAGAGGCCGGAACATCAGGCGGTGTTCTCCGAAGCGCACAGGCACAACGTAGGAATACGTCGTTCGGTGAAGTACCTCCAGAATAGTGCTCATCGCCAGCGTTTTGAGGAGCGCGAACGGCGGTGGTTGATCACGTGCAACCTGCGCGGCCGATGTCTTCCCTTCATTGCCTCTCTAGTTCTCGACAAAATGCAATGGATCTCTCAGATTCTGCAGCTCGCGGTAGTAGTAGAGCGGCGTCGGGTGCCTCTCCCTGAAGCGCAGCCGCTTCAGGAATATGACTTCTTCGTGAGTCACATCACCGCTCAGCGCCGCATCCTTGAGGAACGCTCTGAGCCCCGGCTCCTCTCCGGAAGACTGCGTGGGTTCTGTCTCGACAAACTCGAACCGCTTCGATTGCGTTGGACTGAACCTGCGATTGAGCACGATGTTCATGCCGAACGTAGCGGGATCGATCTCCCAGGAATCGATCACTGGATCCAGAAACGAATTGCACTGCTGCGCCGATACGTGGAAGACGTCCGTATCCAGGAACTCGAGAATGATGACGCGCATCTGCTTATAGCTTCGCCCACTGTGCTGGGCCATAGAGCGCAGCCATCTATCGCTGTTCAGTTCTTCTCTCGCCACTCGTTTGACCACGTCCAACAGGTTTTGCGTCACCAGGCGCTCCAGTTCGCCGAACGGCTGTTTCTCGAACACCGCTCGCGTCTGCTGCTGCTTGTCCGGGGCGCACTTGCGTAGAATCAGCTCTCGCACCTCCTGAAACAGCGGTGCAGGGGGCTCGTCGAGATTTCTCTTCAACTCTTCCCTGCGCTGGAGCTTGGCCAGCTGCGCCAGTTTGCCGCTCGGCATCTTGAGGACCTTCCCGATCTTCTCGTACAGGTCGGTTCGGTCGGGCGCTGGAGGGGATTTCTTTCGTGTGAGCAGCTGGGAGATGTAGGAGTCCGTGACGTGGACCGCTGCTGCCAGGTCTTTCTGCTCCAATCCCAACTGCCCCAGCCGTTCCTTGATGACCAGGCAAACATCCATCCGAGTGCCTCGTGATTAACCAGTATCGCTTAATTCTCTGGATATTCCGAGATATCGATTGACACGTCAAGTGAATCCGCCTAGGCTGGCGACGGGTCCGAGCCGGACACCGCCGGTGGTAGGGAGCGCGCGCGCTCTTTTCTATTGAATGGAACTTGGCGATCGCTGGAGATCTCTGATGCTTGGAGGCTGGCGGGGAGCAGGGCTTTGATGGCAAATGCAGTGTGGACGACGTCTCTCGAACCGTTGAAAACGCGCCATGAGGTGCGGGGTTTCCTGGCCAGGAGAGTTCAAGAACTGGTCGAGGGCCAGACCCAACGGAATCCGCTGGTCGAGCTTTCCGATCTCGCGACGGGCAGTGATCGCGAGGTTATCGAGTCCTACCGCCGGCTCAGCAAGTTTTGCGACGGCCTTAGCACGAGGGACGCGAGGTACGGCGGCATTGTTGTGAGCCTTGACCTGCGAGACCTCTTTGCGAAGGGGCTTTCGCGAATGAAGGAATTGCCGCCGGACCCGCGCGAGACCCTGCAAGCGCAGCTGGCGGGTGCTGCCGGCTTGACGCCATCCGGGCGGAAGTGACAAGAGTCCGAGAGTGAGCCGGCGGCCACCGCAGACTGGCCGCCGGACGACCCGCGGCGTGCCGTTGCGCTCCCGTTGACCAGAACCGTCCGCACCCCCGCCGCGAAGAGCGGCGCTACGGCACTTGTGTCGGCGGCGCAATCTGGTGTGCCACCATGAGGAGAGAATCGAATGTACGAATTGCTGAGCGCTCTAATGGCAGCCGTGCTCGGCCTTGCGCTGACCAACGCGATGGCGCAGTCGCTCGACACCCGAGCACAGAAGAGTTCCGATGTATACAAAATGGCGAAGGATCCGTGCAAAAGCCTAAGCGATGCCGGCATGCAGCAATGCGCTAGAGAGCTCAAGGTAGCGGAGGAAAGCTCGCGGTTGCGATGCGGGCCGCTGACGGATCAGGCCAAGAGGCAGTGTGTGCTGGAGGCGTTCGTACAGCAGCATGACCGCATAATCTCTGGGCCTCGAGTCGAGAACAGCGAGGGTGCGCCGTTAACGGGCACACAGCCAAAGTAGGGCGGCCGAGTGTGTCGCGAATCGAGCATCAGCCTGGAGATGCGAAGACCGATGGGTCAGCAGGGATGGTCTGGAAACGAAGTTCGCAGCGGGCCCCGCGATATAGGATTGATTCCGATGGCGATTGCGCGTATGGCTCGCTGGAAAACGTGTTTTTTGAGTCGCTGTTACTGAGCACTGTGCCCAAGGACTGCGGGCTCTTCAGGCCGTTGTCAGGTTCTCTGGGCTAGTGTGAACTCGCCACAACCTACCCCTTGATCAACCCATTCCCCTCGTCTGTGTCCGGGTGGGTGGACGCATGTGTGCGCTACCGCACAGAAGCGGTGGGACATTCTTAACTACACTCGCTCGGGCGCGTAGGCCATGACCCAAGAGCGTTCGGTCTCGATGGGTCGCTCAACGTCGCTACTTAGGAGTTCCATGACGAAATCGCCCGCTGGGCGACAGGTGTTCCACCTGTTCCTGATAAAGCCCTCGCACTACGACGACGAGGGCTACGTAATTCAATGGATGCGGTCATCCATTCCCGCGAATACATTGGCAGCACTCTACGGCCTTGCGCTCGACTGCTCGGAGCGGAGCGTCCTGGGCGCGGAGGTCGAGCTCCGGATCACCGTCTGGGACGAGACCAACACTCGCATCAGGCCGGCGCGAATCATCCAGCAGATCCGAGCGTCGGGTGGCCATGGACTGGTGGGTTTGGTCGGTGTGCAGACGAATCAGTTCCCCCGAGCTGTCGACATTGCCCGGCCGCTGCGCGCGGCCGGTATCCAGGTCTGCCTAGGAGGGTTCCACGTCAGCGGCTGCATCTCCATGTTGCCGGATATGCCGCCGGAGCTGCAGGAAGCGATGGACCTCGGTATTTGCCTGTTTGCGGGAGAGGTGGAAGGGCGACTGGACGATCTGTTGCGGGCCGCATACGGCAAGACACTCAAGCCGCTGTATAACTTCATGAAGGATCTGCCCAGCCTGGAAGGAGCCGCGGTTCCGTTCCTGCCGCTGGACCTCGTTCGCCGCACTGGCGGCATGCGCACGAGCTTCGATGCAGGCCGGGGTTGCCCTTTTCTGTGCAGCTTCTGCACCATCATCAACGTCCAGGGCCGCAAATCGCGCAGCCGCAGCGCCGACGATGTAGAGAGGATCGTCCGCGCCAATCTTCTGCAGGGGGTCCACAATTTCTTCATCACCGATGACAACCTGGCGCGAAATCAAAACTGGGAAGCAATCTTCGACCGCCTGATCAAGATGCGAGAAGAGGAGGGGGAGCGCATCAACATCGTCGCGCAGGTCGACACGATGTCCCACAAGGTTCGCGGCTTTATCCAGAAGGCGGGTCGTGCTGGCGTCAACCGCGTGTTCATCGGCCTGGAGAACATCAACCCTGACTCACTGAAAGAAGCCAAGAAGGGCCAGAATCAGATCTCCGAGTACCGCACCATGCTGCAGACCTGGCATGGTGTAGGCGCGCTCACCTATGCCGGCTACATTCTAGGGTTTCCGGGAGATACGCCGGCGTCGATCGAGCGCGACATCGGCATTATCCAGCGCGAGCTGCCAATTGACCTGCTCGAGTTCTTCATCCTCACGCCGCTGCCAGGTTCCGCCGATCACAAGAAGCTGTATTTGGGGCACGTGGAGATGGAGTCTGACATGAACAAGTACGACGTGGTCCATGTCACCACGCGCCATTCGACCATGTCGGACGCGGAGCTCCTCGGAATCTACCGCAAGGCTTGGGATCTCTATTATTCACCCGAGCATGTGGAAACGGTGCTGCGCCGGGCGAAAGTATGGGGCTTCGATCCCCGGAACATGATGATGAAGCTCCTCATGTTCCACGCTGTCCCTCGCCTGGAGCGAGTGCACCCTCTGGAAGGCGGGTTGTTCCGGCGCAAATTCCGTCGTGACCGGCGCCGCGGAATGCTGCTCGAGGGCCGATTGGCGTTCTATGCGCGCTACGCCTGGGACATTCTCTCGAAACACTTTCGTTTTGCCGCAATGTATGCGCAATACAGCCGTACGCTGAGGCGTGTACTCCGAGACACCGCCGCGTACACGGACACGGCCATGACTGCGGTCCAGGACACGGAGTTCCAGACGCTGGAGATCTACAGCGCAACGCGCGGCGCGACGTCAGTAGTCGAGAAATTGCGGCGACGATCCTTGGCGCGGTCCGAGGCCGCCGCCGTCGCATCGGCGACCGAACCAAGCTGACGCGCCAGAGCTTCCCTAGTTCTGGCTGCTCATTGCCGGCTGTTCCCGGTAGTCCTGTGGAAGCATGCGCTTCAAGTTTGCGATCTTCGGCAGGTCATTTACGAAGATATAGGGATGATCCGGGTGACGGATCAGGAAATCCTGGTGATAGCTTTCGGCAGGATAGAAGGCCTTCAGCGGATCGATGCGCGTGACAATGGGCTGCGGAAAAACATGTGCGCGCTCGAGCTGTGCGACGTAAGCCTGTGCGATGTGCTGCTGCGATGGATTGGCATAGAAGATCGCGGACCGATATTGAGATCCTACGTCGGGCCCTTGGCGATTGAGTTGAGTTGGATCGTGGGCGACGGAGAAGTAGATCCGCAGGATCTCTCCGTAGGAAATCTCGTGTGGATCGAAGACGATCTGCACGGATTCGGCATGACCCGTCTGTCCGGTGCCGACCTGCTCGTAACTGGCTCTCGCTTTCTCGCCACCGGAGTAGCCTGAGAGGACCTGCGTCACGCCCTTTGTGTGCTGAAACACGCCCTGCATCCCCCAGAAGCAGCCACCCGCCAGCACCGCGGTTTCAGAAGCGCCACTCGCACTTTTCGCATTGTCGATCTCAGGGGGAGGCAAAGGCGTCGCAGTTTCCCCTGTCCGCGCCCACGGGTGCCAGAGGACGGCTATCACCGCCAAAGTCAGCAGCGCGAGCCGCAGGCGCTGGCGTCCGTGTTCGGGCGAAGCGTGCGGTGAAGCTTTATTCAAGGCCTTACTCATGATGTCCTCCTCGACGGACAGAACGCGGCTCGGGCGGCCGAGACGGCGCCTCATTGACATATACGTGTGATGCGCTCAGGTGGTTGCACTCCCTTCCTCTGACCCCGGCGGGCACAGTCCTGCACGCTGCCCGGCCTCCGCGTACTCAAGGCCGGTGCAGACGCGAGAGAGACAGGTCAGCCGAGCTCAATTGATCGATGCCCTCTTCGCCTGATGCCAATACGGTATAACAGCGGAGGAGCGCTGACCGCCGGCGCGGAGCATTGCATCAGGACGCGGCAAGAAGATTACAGGCTTTGAGCGGCGATTTCCCCGGGCGGTTCGCCATCTGCCAATAGCGTCGACGCCCTTGCCGTTGCTCCTGGCACCGCCCAGAAGTGCACGCTGAGGCGAAGCCCCGGGATTGAGCTCCTCGTGCGGCTCATTGTGCTCAAGGTGGGTTGTCGTGCGACGATAACTTCTTGTCTGGTTGGGACTAGTTGGTCCACCCGTCGACGGAGGTCGCAATGATGACCAATCTCGGTGCCGACGTGACCGGCATCGGCCGCTTGATCTGGCTGTTTGCCGTCGGTGTACTGGTCGCAGCTTGCTCCTCCGCGGAAGACATCGCGGCGGCGGAAGGGCAGATCTCGCACTTCAGACAGATGATGGCCGGACAACAGTTTGGCCGGGTCTATGCCGAGGCAGCGGAAGAACTGCGGAAGGCCGCGACCGAGCAAGACATGGTTTCCTTGCTGGCGGCGGTAGATCGAAAACTGGGTGCGGTCAAAGGCAGCGAGAGGAACAATTGGAGCGTGAACTACCAAACATCCGGCACGTTTGTCACGCTCGGATTCAAAACGCATTTTGAACGAGGGGACGGAGTCGAGACGTTTGTATATCGCGTCGCAGACGGCAAGGCGCTGCTCATCGCCTATCACATCAACTCGAATGAGCTGATTACGCATTAGCTCAGCGCTCATTCTACCGAGCACGAATCCAACCTCTCTTGCCTCACTCGTCCCGACAGAGCACCACACCTCATGGCGATCAAAGGTAAGCCGGTTGGCATCTGGATACTGGCGCTCTGGGCGGCGGCCCATACCATTCCGGCCGTGCTCATCTCCGCCGACGCCAGTGGCCTCAAGAGTTTGATGATCGGGGTGGCTGTGGTTGCGGAGCTTGCGATCGCGGGTGGACTTCTCATTCGTTGGCGTCCAGCCCGCTACCTGGTCATCGCCCAAGTTGCGCTACACGTGTTCGTATGTGCACTTGCGGTCTGGGCGTTCGTGTTCGTCGCGTTCGCCTGGGGCACGCATGGCAGCGACGTGCCGATCATTGCGTCGATAACCGCATACTTGTTGTTTGCCTGCTGGGCCTTCATGTACCTGTTTCATCCCGGGGTAGAGGACTACTTCGTGGTGGTCGGTTGGCAGGCAGCTTGATCGTTCCGCCAAGCCTGTAGTCGGCCGGCGTCGCCCAGCGGCGGCGCCAATCTCTCCGCGGAATCGCTTGCGCAAATGTGTGCATTGCGATTCAATCGCGAGTTTGTCGCGTTGGATCGGAGAAGAGCCATGAAGATCTCGATGTATCAAGCTTCCGTACCCATGTTCGTCCGTATGCTGAATAATCTCGCCGCGGTCCTGGACAAGGGTGCGGCGCACGCCGAAGCGAAGAAGATAGATCCGTCGGTACTGATCAATTCCCGCTTGTACCCTGACATGCTGCCGCTCGCGCGCCAGGTTCAAATCGCCAGCGACGGGGCAAAGGGCGCGGCGGCGCGACTTGCAGGCCTCGAGCCGCCAAAATACGAAGACACTGAGACCACCTTCTCGGATCTGAAAGGGCGCATTCAGAAAACCATCGCCTATCTGAATACTTTCAAGCCCGAGCAGATCGACGGCTCGGAAGAAAGAACAGTCACCTTGCAGATCCGCGGTCAGCCGGTCCCGTTCCAGGGGATGCCGTATTTGTTCAATCACGCAGTCCCGAATTTTTACTTCCACATCACGACTGCCTACGACATCCTCCGGCACTGCGGAGTGGAGATCGGAAAAGCGGATTTCCTGGGTACGCGCTAGGGAATCATTTCATTCGACATACCAGGACTGGGTCCGGGACGGAGAGCTCCGGCGGTCTTGCTTTGCTCAGGTTGGCAACCCGCACGAGTAACCGCGCGCCACGATATCTCGTAAAGCTTACGCGAACACCTGAGCCACAGTTCCTCCATCCACGTGCATCTCCTGGAACGTGTTCCGATCGACTTCAATGTCGATCATGACCGGCGGAAAGGTTCCGGGAACCGCAGCTGAGGCGACGAGCAGCGCCTGGAATAACTGCAAGGCCTGGGGATGATGGCTGGCCGCAATTTTGGTCGTTTCAGGTGGACCGGCCGAAGGGCGTCCAGATTCGTCGTTCCTACCAGCAGGATGCGTCCTTTGGCATGCTCAGCTGCGATCGCGTCAAGAATGTCCTGAGTTATGTTTTTCTTGACCAGATTCCACAACGGGGTGTTGTCGGCCAGCGCGTCGTTGAAGAGCACGGAGAGGATCGACCGGTATGCCGCGACGTCGCGAAAGGAAATGCTTGTATAGGGAGATTTCGCGTTCGGCGCCGGCTTTCTGAACGGCTGGACCAAAGCACCGGGACGCTCATCGCGCCTTCGCATTTCTCGGCCCAGCCTGCGACGTCTCAGCGACTCGACGTCTTCAGCCTCGCGCGGGAGCCGACCTCAATTCAAGCTCGTGACCGGCATCAGCCCGGAAGTAACGAATCCGGCTCGTGTACCTGGGAAGTCCGCTCGATCCGTCAAAGCGTCGGGAACTGCAGGCCGGCACGGCACGGCGCGGCCCACGGGGAGTAGTGCGAGGATACGAGCGTCAGCGCCAAAGACCTTCCGGTCCCGCCGCGCGAAGCCGTCGCCATGGCTTGCCTGCCTACGATTCTCCGGTCTCTACGCGGAACAGAGCCAGCTCATAGTCCTCTCCGCTCTCGCGCAACTCTCTCGGCAAGAGTGGATAGATGCGGTCGAATGCACGCATCATCAGTGTTTGATTAGGGACGAACGTACCAGGCGGAAGCATTAGCATGATCTCTCCCTTCTGCGCGCTGCCCTCGCTGCTGCTGAGCAGAAGCAACGCATCGCGCTCCTGATGCGAATCTGCGGAGCGAGTCCTGTTCACGCCGACCTTCACCACGCCTCGGGACAGCGATTCGATGCCGACGTGCATCGTGCCGGCTGCCGGTCTCGCAAGCCGGCGCACCACGCCGATCCCCCAGCTGGCGCCTTCCTCCGCTCGGATACCAAGCACGCTACCGATCTCCAGCCAGTCGCTGACCGTTTCGCGTACCGCCGCCCCGAATCCGCTCTGGCTCTCGTTCTCCACGCCCCAGGTTTCCACGTTCGAATCGAAATCCAATTCCTGCGAATCGCCCGAAACCATGGCAAGGATAGAATCGAAATCGTGCACGACGCTGATACGTGCGGGAGCGGCTATGCGCTCGCTTGCCCGGGTGGGTGGCGTAGGATCCCAATAGCGCGCGAGATGATCCAGAACTTCGAGTATCGACGCGGCCTTGTACATGCCGCCGGGATTCAGCTCGGAGGGAACCATCCCACGCTCGCTAATAGTCTCGATCGTGCGGTCGAGCATGCTCGCAGCTTTGTCCGGACCGAAGTAGCGGATTCCCGGAGCCGGAGGGACTCGCTCGACCAGGCGCGCAGGCGTGCCGCCTCCGACCATGTCGACATAGTAGTGGCAGCCCCTCCTGGGGGCGCGCACCAGAGCGAAGAACTCCGCATAGTGCTCGACCATCGACTCCACCAGGTGCAGATGCTCCGGCGGCAGAGTATCGGTAGCGGAAACCCAAAGCATCAGCGTCTGCAGGTATTCGAGTTGCACGCTGGAGAGCTCTTGCGTCCCCGGATAGATCTTCAGATCTTGGGAGGCCATGTTGGCTCCCTCCGCGTAGGAGTGAAGCGCTCCCGCCAGTTTCCAGAGAACCTGATCCACCGGCCCTTGCCGCAGCAGGCTCCACTTGAGCTCCAGTCTGATTGCACGAATGCCCCGTGCGATCAGGACGGGTAGCACCGGTTGCAGAAGCTCAGCTCCGGGCACGCGCTGACGGTACTGATCGACGAGGAATTGATAGGTAGCACCGAGCTCGCGCGAGAACTGAAAGGAGGTGTTCCAGGTACGCTGGGCCTGGAATTTCTGGTAGCGACTGCCCAGCGCAATGAAATCCGCGGTGAGTTTGCTCTGGGGTCCCTTGGCGGTCACGTCGAGCAGGTCCACAACTTCATACGCACGTTGCGGGACGATCGCGTAGGCCTCGCGCAATGCCTTCAGCCAGTAAGTGATTTCTTCCAGCAGCCGGAACGGATCGTCACGTGGCAATCGCGCCAGGAACTCCTCGGCGTGCTGGCGGTCGACCATCGGGTGGTCGCTTCGTCTAGATTTGTTCCAGTGCACTGTGAGTTATCGCTTGCAGGTAGGGGTGCGCCGTCGTTCAGAGCTGCGGTGGCTCGATCCAATTGTGGAGAGCGAGACCACCGTCGACGACGACAGTCGTCCCGGTGACGTAGCGCGAGAAGCGGTCGCAGAGGAGCGCTACGGCCATTCCCGCGATGTCGTCGGCGGTTCCAAGGCGGCGCAAGCTCGTGCACCGAACGAGGTGATCGACGCCGGCCGCGCTCGCGTCGAAGCCACCGCCGGGGATCGCGCCGGGCGCGATCGAATTTACCCGGATCCCATGCGGACCCAGGGCTCTGGCAAGCTCCTTCATCACCATCGTCTCGCCTGCCTTTGCGGCGCTGTAGTGAGGAAGGTTGCGAGGCGTGTCCGCGTGGAGAGAGGTGACGAACAGCATTCGCCCGCGGACGGCATGAGCGATCATCTCGCGCGCGCACTCGCGGGCCAGCACGAATCCCGCCCGCAGATTCACTGCGAGCATCTGGTCCCAGACGGCGTCGGTGACTGCGAGGACGGTGTCGGATTCAAAGCGACGCGGACTGGCGCAGTGAACGAAAATGGAGAGCGGGCCTACTGCGTCCAGAACATGTTCGCAAAGTCCTGCCGGGCCGTCCTTTGTGGAGAGGTCGGCGGGCACGAAACGCGCGTCGTGACCTTCGCCACGCAGCATGCCAGCGACTTGCTCGCCGCGGCCGGCGTCGAAATCAGCCAGAACCACGCGCGCGCCCTCGCGAGCGAGGGCGACTGCTATGCCGCGGCCGATGCCTGATGCCGCGCCGGTCACCAGCGCTGTGTCCCCCTCGAGCAGCTTGCTTTCCATCGTCCCAAACTAGACTGCGAACACCACTGGTACCCCCTCTCGCGTGACGCGCGCGCCGATTCTACCTAAAAAAGGTGGCTGGCCCCATTCTGATGGCCTGTCGCAGGCAAGCGTTCCTACTCTCCATCCGTTCAACCTGATCGTGAGCGTCCCAGGGTCATGCTAGAGTAATCCTAGACCGATGAAATTGAGGAATGGGTCCCGGCGAGCATGTAGGGCATAGCAAGATCCTCCAAGTCCGCGCTCACAACCGCCGCTATCATCACGCGTGACCATGACCAGCCACGGATTTGCGCTCTTCGACACTCCCATCGGGTCATGCGGCATCGCGTGGGGAACCCGCGGGGTAGTCGCTGTCCAGCTGCCTGCGGCGCGCGAGCTCGAGACTCGCGCGCGCTTGTTGGAGCGGCTTCCGGACGCTCTCGAGAAACCGCCTCCGCCCGACGTGCAGCTTGCGCTGAATGCCATCGGTGCACTGCTGCGCGGCGAGGCGAGCGACCTATCCGTGGTCCCTCTCGACATGGACCGGGTGCCGCCTTTCCACCGGCGGGTGTACGAGGTTGCGCGCACAATCCCACCGGGCGCGACATTGTCGTACGGCGAGCTTGCCGGCCGGCTGGGTGCGCCGGGCTCTGCGCGCGCGGTAGGGCAGGCCCTCGGTCGAAATCCGTTTGCCATCGTCGTGCCTTGCCATCGCGTGCTGGCGGCTAGTGGCAAACTCGGCGGGTTTTCTGCGAATGGCGGGGTTGCGACCAAGCTGCGGCTCCTGTCGCTAGAGCGTGCACGGGGAGACGGGGCGCCACCACTTCTGGTAGGGGACGGCGTTTTCGGCTTCGATCCCGACCTCGCCGTCGACCATCTGCGGACGGCGGACCCCGTGCTCGCGCGCCTGATGGATGCCGTCGGCCCGTTCCGGATGCGGCTCAAGAGCGCACCCAGCGTCTTTGCCGCACTCGCGGAGGCGATCGTATACCAGCAGCTCACCGCGAAAGCCGCGGGCACCATCTTTGGACGTGTGTGTGCGCTGTTTCCGCAAGCGCAGGAGGGCCTCAAAGCCGGGCACATCCTGCGCGTCTCGGATGAGAAGCTCCGCGGTGCCGGGCTCTCTCGCCCCAAGCTGCTTTCGCTGCGCGATCTTGCCGAAAGAGCGGTCAGCGGAGGCCTCCCCACGATAGCCGAGATCAATAACATGGAGGACGAGGCGGTCATCGAGCGGCTCACGGAGGTGCGAGGCATTGGCCGCTGGACAGTGGAAATGCTCTTGATGTTCCAGCTAGGGAGGCCCGACGTACTGCCGGCAGATGACTACGGCATACGCAAGGGGTTCGCCGTCGCTTTCAGGAAACGCGATCTACCTCGGCGCGATCAGCTGGAAAGACGCGGTGCCCGCTGGAAGCCCTACCGCACGGTAGCCAGCTGGTATTTGTGGCGCGCGGTCGAGCTCGCGAAGACCTAGAACCTATCTCATAATCGTTCACGTGTGCGATGGAGACGATTTTCGATGACCGGCTAGGCGCGAGCGAGGAGGTTTGGTGGGCCCAAACGAGGAGCGAGCAACAACGCCGGGCGCGAAAAGCGTCCCATCCCTTCGGGTTGCGGCGCGCACCGGAACGCGGAGCAGGGGCCCCGTTCATGGGGATGCGACCGTATAGGTTGCGCACAAGAACGCGCTTCGATGGTACGCGGCATCCCGCTCCGGGGGTGGCATCCATCGGGCAAGCCCGACGGAACCTGCTCCACCCTGCGCGGGCGCACGGGCGTTGGCTGCGTTACTCGGCTTGTCAATAGCGCGCGTATTGACTGCACCTCGCGCCTTGCGCCCATCCCGTTCTGGCCGCAACGCATCGCGCGAACGAAGATGAGATAGGTTCTAGTGTCATGAGTCAGAGGTTCGCCGCCGAAAACAGCTCAGTTCGACGCCACGCGTTGTTACTCGGCCTCGCCGCGGCGCCTGCCACTGTCATCAAGGCCGAGATGCCCAGCCTGACGCCGAACTGAGCAGTTTTCCGCCCGCTCTCGGTCCGCTACCGAGGATTGCTTCTGGAGGCTTTCGGTCTGCGAAATATATCCGACGAACTTGTGACTCATAACACCAACTCGACGCCGCGGATGATCCGGTCGGTGTTCATGGCTTCGCTTGGCCGCGGCGGGTAAAATCGGAGGCGATGGCGACCACCAAGTTATTGCGCAGCGGCTCGATCTCGGTAGTCGACTATCGATGCAGTGCCGGACCAGGCGATCGGCCCTTCGTGGAGCTGCACGATGGGTTTTCCATTTCGTATGTACGCAAGGGGAGTTTCGGATATCGCTTTCGCGGCGGATCCTACGAGCTGGTAGCCGGTTCCGTTCTGGTCGGGTATCCAGGCGACGAGTTCATGTGTACCCATGACCACCATGTCTGCGGTGACGAGTGCTTGTCGTTTCAGCTGTCCCCCGCGTTGGTGGAATCGATAGGGCAGGGAACCGAGAGCGGGAGCGCCGAAATCTGGCGGGCAGGCGCGCTGCCGCCTTTGCCGGGACTCATGGTGCTGGGCGAATTAGCGCAGGCGGCCGCAGGCGGCGCCAGCGACTTCGGCCTCGACGAGGTCGGGATGCTGCTGGTGAGCCGCTTCGTCGCGACGGTCTCCGGACGGACGTGGAGCTCGCCGCGGGCGCAGGTGCGCGATCGTCGTCGCGCAGTAGACGCAGCGCTTTGGATCGACGCGAACTCGAATCAGCCGATCGATCTCGAGAGCGCCGCCGCACAAGCGGGGCTGAGCTCGTTTCATTTCCTGCGGCTGTTCGCAAGCGTTCTGAGTGTGACTCCGCACCAATATCTCGTTCGCTCACGCCTGCGTCACGCAGCGCGCCTGCTCGCCGACGACGCCCGCTCCATCACCGACGTTGCGCTCGACGTCGGCTTCGCTGACCTGTCCAACTTCGTCCGGACTTTTCATCGTGCCGCCGGCGTTTCGCCCCGATGTTTCCGTCGGGCGGCCAAGGGAGATCGCAAGATTTTCCAAGCCCGGCTGGCCGGCGCTGTCTAGGATGGCCCTTTCAAAGGAGGCCATCATGTACGACCACATCGGATTGAAGGTGAAGGACATCGACGCCGCTGTGCGCTTCTATCAGAGTGCCCTCGCGGAGCTGGGCATCGTGCTTTGCTCCCGCGACGTCGCCGGCGCGGGCTTCGGTCCTCCGGGAGAACCGGCCCTTTGGCTCTATGCCTCGGGTGGTACACCCGGTGCCGGAGTGCACATTGCGTTACGCGTTGCCGATCGCGCCGGCGTCGACCGGTTTTATGCAGCCGGCCTAAAGGCTGGCGGTCGCGATCACGGCCGGCCCGGCTTACGGCCCGATTACAGCCCCACCTACTACGCAGCGTTTCTGCTCGATCCCGACGGCAACAATATCGAAGCCGTTTGCGTGCGCTAGGAAAGCGGGGCAGAGGCTGCCCGCCAGCCTACCTCTTGGTGGGCTTGGTTTGAGAAGCGGCAGCGATATTCGCCTCAGCGAGGCTGGCCATCTGTTTGGCGGCTTTGACCATCGTTTCGTAAACGCTGTTGGTAGATTCGACCGCAGACTTGGCCGCTGCGAAAGCTGCTTCCGAACCGGGCGGAGCCGCCTTCATCGCCGTGTCCAGCGAGGACAGCATCTTCTTGTTGAGTTCCGCGACCTGCCGCTCCAGCGTGCCGGCGAACTGAGACTGGGCTGCGGCGACCGTGTTGTAAAACTTCTTCGCGTAGCTGGTGGCCTCTTCCCATGCTGGTTGGGCCATGCCTTTGGACAAATTGCTCAGCTCGCCCAAATCTTTCACCGCCGCGAGTTGTCGGAGCGTGTTCAGGCTGTTGGCGTAGACGGCCTTGGCGGCACTGAGCTGTACTTCGGCGAGTTTTTCCATGTGCTCAGCCGCAGTCTCGGCCATCTTGAGAGCTGCTTCCATCTGCGCCTTGTTGAAGGCGGCAAGTTGATCGGTTCCGTGGGTCATGGCGGGACTCCTTCCTCTGGATTTGAACTGCAGTTAACGATCGTACTCCTCGGCATAGTCGGACATCGCTGCGGAGACGACCCTCTCGGCCTGCAAGCGTCCGTAGACACTTCCCACCGACACGGGATTGTCAGGTCGGCGAACTCGCTTGTAGGTCGAAAAGTAATGAACCAGCTGATCCAGGATCGCGGCGGGAAGCTGCGTTACTTCCGTCACTTCTCCCCACGCGCCGTCACCCACCAATACGCCGATCAGCTTGTCATCCGCTTCGTGCGAATCCAGCATGGGAATACCTCCGACGACGCGCGCCGTGAGCAGAATCTGAGATTGCGAGATGGGGTGGCTCGATACCACGCAGATATCCAGCGGATCGTCGTCGCCGGACACCGCGTCTTCCATCAGCTGACCGACACGGGGGCCGGACAATGTCCTCGGTATGAATCCGTAAACTGTAGGGGGGCGAGACGAGGAGAGCTGCGGGCGGTCGACCTTCAAGAAGCCCGAATGCTTGTCTACTTCGTACTTGATATGGTCGAACGGCGTGATTTCGACGAATACCGTGACCGAAGAGGGTGGGTTCGGCCCGGTCTCCAGGCCGTGCCAGGGATGCGGTCGCCATCTCAGATAGTCACTGCTCATATCGTCCAGCCTCGTTCGGTTGCACGCTACCCATCTCCTTTGGCAATCGTATTCTTTCTCGCGCTGGCCGATGAGCGCGCGGGGCCCCGTGTGTCCGCCAAGTTATTCCTCTCGCCATCTGCGCTCGGCTTCGTCCCATGTTGCCAGCGGTTGCAGGTCTGGAACCCACGCCAACCCGGATTTCGCGTCAGACGAGACCGCATCGGCGGTCACCAGCACGTCGAGCAGCGCGGGGCGGTTCGCGAGCGCGCGATCGATCGCTGCGGGAAGCTCGTCCGCAGTTTCCACTCTCTCGGCGTGCATCCCGAACGCACGTGCCATCGCAGCGTAGTCGGCATGTTGCAGGCGTGTGCCGACCACGTGATCGTACGTGCTGACCTGATCGTAGACTTCGATCTGCCAGGCGCCATTGTTGGCCACCACGATGAGCAGCGGTACCCGGTGGCGCACTGCCGTGTCCACCTCGATGGCGTTGAATCCGAAGGAGCCATCTCCGGTTGCAACGACAACCGAACGATCGGGTTGAGCCAGGCTTGCCGCAATGCCAAACGGGACCCCGATCCCGAGGCAGCCCAGCGATCCCGGATCGAGATAGGTCCCGGCCCTCAACCCGACGCGGGCGAAGCTCAAGAAGTCGCCGCCATCGGCAATCACGGTTGCGTTCAGCGGCAGTTTGTCCTGTAGCGCAGCCAGCAATCGGTTCGGGTGCATGCGACCGTCGCGTCCCGACGCGGCAGTCGCCATCGACTTGCGCAGTTTTGCCGAGCGTTGCTCGTGCTGCGCGCGCAACGCCATCGCCCAATCTCGATCGACCGCAGACGCACGCTCGCCCGCAGCTGTGACGATCGCGTCCAGTGCCGCGCCCGGGCTGGCGAGCATCTCCACTGCGCCGCGGCGGTTGTCGCGCAGCTCTGATGGCGCGTCGGCGATTCGCACGAAACGGGCGGTGCCGAATACCGCGGGAGAACCATAAGCGAGCTGGAAATCGAGACGGCGCCCTATCGTTACCACCGCATCCGCCTCGCTGAGAACGGTTCCGCGCATCGCCGCCACCACCGACGGATGCTCTTCGTCGATCAAGCCCCGGCTTTCTCCCGTGTCGAGATAGACCGCCCCTAAACGATCGAGAAAGCGCCGGAGTTGCGGCCCCGCGTTGCGCGCCCCTCGCCCGCTGATGACCAGCGGCCGCCGCGCCGACCACAGCAGATCGACTGCCTCATCCACCGCTTTCTGATCAGGTGGCAGAACCGCAGGAGGTCTGGGCTGAAAGTGTTCTGCCAGCTGGACCGCTTTGGGGACTTCGCCCCGCACCGTGTTGGCGGGAAAGTCGACGTATACAGGCCCGGGGTCCCCACCCTGACCGAACGCTCGGGATACCGCTTCGTCGAGCTCCTGCAGCACCAGCGCCGGCTCGCGCACAGTGCGCGCGTAGCGGGTGATTGGACGCACGAAATCGATATGCCCGATGTCCTGCAGAGCCCCGCGATTTTCCTGCAGGGTCGGCGGCAAACCGGAAAGCACGAGGACGGGCGCGCGGGCAACGTGAGCGTTGGCGATGCCGGTCATTGCGTTGGTAACGCCGGGACCGGCAGTTATCAGAGCTACCCCCAAACTACCGGTGATTTCAGCATGCGCGTGCGCCATGTGCACGGCAGCGCGTTCGTCGCGCGCATCGATGATGCGTATCCCCTCTTTGTCGATTCGCATCCAGATCGGCATG
>Ga0335076_10002473_pt1 | contig 18377 bp, 16 predicted proteins | sample Lox_Sample_25_FD_206717 | JGI IMG/M metagenome (GOLD analysis project Ga0335076, IMG submission 206717) | Soil microbial communities from Loxahatchee National Wildlife Refuge, Florida, United States - Lox_Sample_2.5 | ecosystem: Environmental > Terrestrial > Soil > Wetlands | place: USA... | reverse complement strand
CTTGGCCACGATGCGCGACGTGTTCCATGCGCCGGCCATTCTGCTGATCGGCAACGATCCGACCAACCAGCATCCGCTATTGGCGTGGCAGATCCGAAACAACGTCCGCCTGCATCGCGCGCGGCTGTACATCATCAACTCTCAACCGATTAAGCTGAGCCGGCAGGCGGCGGGCTCGGCACAGCTTCCGGTGGGGACCGAGGACAAGCTGGCTGCGTTCCTGGCAGGCGACGATGCCGCGGTGGTTGCTCTGAGTGGGGTAGCAGGCACCTCTGACGAGACGTGGGTGGCGCTGCGCGACAAGCTTCGCGGCGAACAGAATCTGGTGATCATCTTTGGATCGGAACTGCGCGGCGCTGCGATCGCCTCGTTGGTGAAGTTCGGTGCCGGCATTCCCGGAGCGAAATTTGTCTGTCTCGCCGATTACGCGAACTCCCGTGGCGCGGCTGACATGGGTCTCTATCCTGACCTTCTGCCCGGATACGCGCCAGTTGGCACTCCCGGCAGATTCCACGAGGAGTGGCCAGGGCTTCCGACGGCTGCGGGCCTCACGCTTCCGGAGATGATCGATGCAGCCAAGGCAGGACGGTTGAAGGCCTTCTACGTGGTTGGAGCCAATCCGGTCGGACGCCTGGCGATTGATCCCTTCGCCTTCTCCAACAGTTTCGTCGTAGTTCAGGATATGTTCCTGACGGAAACCGCGGTCATGGCCGACGTGGTCTTGCCTGCCGCTAATGCTTACGAGAAATCCGGCACCTTCACCAACACCTGTGGCGACCTGCAGGTGGTGAAGAAGGCGGGCGAGGTCAGCGAGACCAGGAGCGATTTCGAGATGATTGTCCGCATCGCGGATGCGATGGGATACGAGGTGCAGAAGCTGGTTCCGTACGGCGGCGCCTCGCGGGCCGACATGGGCCAGTCGCGCGGCGCGCAATCCGGCGAAGTGGATCGGCACGGCGTCTGGCTGCAGGCGCGGGGCCTGGAGCTGAAGATGAGTCCGTTTGATCCCATGGCGACGCTCGATGAAATTCAGCGGCTCGTGGCGGCATACGACGTTTCGCGGATGAAGCTGCTGGCCGGCAACGATCAGCAGACCACCGCAATCGGAACCGGGGATGGCGCACAACAGGCGGCAGAACTGATCGCTCCGGCAAATGATGACTTGTTCACTTCTGGAACCCTGGGCCGGTATTCGCGCGCTTTGAATTCCGTAATGGAGAGCCGGCAAGGAGAGCCTGCGGAAGTCGCAGCCGATTAGCCGATGAATCATGTGCGTCGTCCTAAGCGAGGGATCTGACGTGCAGCGACCGGAATGCTTGGGCGCAACAATTTTTCATAACCTGGCAGTGCCGCGGGAAAGTTTGGAAAGAGACGCACATTGCTGAGCGTTGAGACTTTCATACTCGTTTCAGTGATCAAGACCGTGATCGCCCTCATTGTGCTGCTCACGGCGGTGGCCTACACCGTTTGGCTGGAGCGCAAGGTGGTGGGCCACATCCAGAATCGCTGGGGACCCACGCGGGTGGGGCCGTTCGGGCTGCTGCAGCCATTGGCGGATGGCGTCAAGTTTCTGTTCAAGGAAGACCTCACGCCGCCGCACGTATATAAGCCGCTCTACATCGCCGCGCCGATGCTTTCGCTGATCTTCGCGCTGACTTCGATTGCGCTGATTCCCGTCGGCAATGTGGTTTCGGTCGGCGGCATCCGCACACCGCTGGAGATCACCGACGTCAACATAGGCCTGCTGATTATCCTGGGCATCACCTCGATGGGCGTGTACGGAGTGGCCCTGGCGGGCTGGTCGTCGAACAGCAAGTATTCCCTGCTCGGCGGCTTGCGGGCCAGCGCGCAGATGGTGAGCTACGAAATCGCGCTCGGCCTTTCTCTCATTGGCGTTCTCATCATGTCAGGCAGCTTCAGCTTGCGGCAGATTGTCGACGCCCAGGGCGGAACGTTTCTCGGCTTCATTCCCCGCTGGAACATTTTTCAAGGACAGATTTTCGCGTTTTTTATTTACTTGATAGCGGCCTTTGCGGAAACGAACCGGGTTCCGTTTGATTTGCCCGAGGCCGAAACCGAGCTGGTGGCGGGGTATCACACCGAGTACAGCGCGATGAAATTTGCCATGTTCTTCATGGCCGAGTACGCCAACATGATTACGGTCGCCTGCCTGGCGTCGCTGCTGTTTCTGGGCGGATGGCATGGGCCACTGTTTGGCCCGCCGTTGCTGCAGGCCATACTTCCGGTAATTTGGTTTGCGGCAAGAATTTTTGTGTTTCTCTTTCTCTACATCTGGATTCGCGGCACGCTGCCGCGTTTCCGCTACGACCAACTGATGGCTTTCGGCTGGAAGGTTCTTCTGCCCCTCGCCATCGCCAACCTGGTGATAACCGGATTCATCGTGGCCTTGAAGTCGTAACTGATAGTTGGAGCTAAGAACTGCTTTCATGATTCATCTGACCTTATTTCTGGTGTTTGGCGCGATCTGCGTAGCGGGCGCGGTCAACCTGCTGGTGCAGCGCCACCCCATCAACAGCGCCCTGTCGTTGATTGCGGTGCTGGCCTCGCTGGCGGTCGAATATCTGCTTCTCGGCGCGGAGTTCGTAGCCGCGGTGCAAGTGATCGTTTACGCGGGCGCGATCATGGTGTTGTTTGTCTTCACCATCATGTTGTTGAACGCAGGTGAGGAAGAGCGCACGCGCGGAAGCCGGGTGGCCATGGTGATCGGCATCCCCAGCCTGCTGATCGGCGGCGTGCTGCTGGCCTGGGTGCTGGTCCGGCACTCCGGCACGGAGGCTGTGTTGGCGGGAGCGCTTCCTGGTTCTCCCGAGAACGTTGCCTGGATGCTGTTTCACGAATTCCTGTTGCCCTTTGAGGTCACGTCGGTTCTTATCCTGATTGCCATCATGGGGGCGGTAGTACTGGCGGCGCGGCCGGAAGCCACCTCCACCGGTCCGGGGAAGGAGAGTTGATGGTACCTCTTTCCTACTACCTCATCCTCGGCGGAATCCTGTTTGCCTGCGGGGTATGCGGATTCCTGATCAGGCGCAACATCATCACGATTTTCATGTCGATCGAGTTGATGCTCAACGGGGTGAACCTTACTTTCGTCGCCTTCGCGGCGCACTGGCAGCGGCTAAGCGGTCAGATATTTGTTTTCTTCGTCATGGTGGTGGCGGCGGCGGAGGCAGCCGTGGGCTTGGCCATCATTATTTCGGTCTACCGTACGCGTGAAACCTTGAATGTGGACCAGGTGAACCTGCTGAAGCTATGACGCCCGATCTACATCTCTGGCTGATACCGGTGTTGCCGCTGATCGGCGCGTCCATCAATGGCCTGCTGGGACGCCGTTTCTCGCGGCAGGCGGTCGCCGGCGTCGCCCTGGGATTCTGCGGGGCGGCGTTTGCCTGGGCGTTGTGGGTGGCGATGCAGCTCTCTTCCCTCGCGCTGCCGCACACCGAATTCCTGGCGCACTGGATTCGCGCCGGCAGCTTCCAGGTAGACTTCGCTTTCTATCTCGACCAGCTTTCGCTGGTGATGCTGCTGGTAGTGACCGGCGTCGGATTCCTGATTCACGTCTATTCGGTCGGATACATGTGGGAGGAAGGAGGCTTCTACCGCTTCTTCTCCTACCTGAACCTGTTCATGTTTTTCATGCTCACGCTGGTGCTGGCCAACAACTACCTGCAGATGTTCATTGGCTGGGAGGGCGTGGGCCTGGCGTCGTATCTGCTGATCGGATTCTGGTTCGTGAAGGATTCGGCTGCCTCCGCCGGCAAGAAAGCATTCATCGTCAACCGCATTGGCGATTTCGGTTTTCTCATCGCACTGTTTCTGCTGATCAAGCATTTCGGATCACTTGATTTCCAGGCCGTATTCCAAAGCATTAGCAAGCTCAGTCCGGAGACAGCGGGTGGCGGCCTGCTCACTTCGATTGGACTGCTGCTCATGGTGGGCGCGGCCGGAAAGTCGGCACAGCTGCCACTGTATGTCTGGCTGCCGGACGCGATGGAGGGCCCTACTCCGGTTTCAGCCCTGATTCACGCCGCGACCATGGTCACGGCGGGCGTCTATATGGTGGCGCGCTCACACGTGATTTTCGACCGGGCACCAACGGCGCTGATGGTGGTTGCCATCGTCGGCACGCTCACCGCGCTGTTCGCCGCGACCATCGGCATCGCGCAGACCGACATCAAGAAAGTGCTTGCCTACTCGACCATCTCGCAGCTCGGCTACATGTTCATGGCTTGCGGTGTGGCTGCATATTCGGCGGGCATCTTCCACCTCATGACCCACGCGTTCTTCAAGGGTTTGCTCTTCCTCGGCGCTGGCTCGGTGATTCACGCTGTGGGTGGCGAGCAGGATATGCGCCGCATGGGCGGGCTGAGAGAACACATTCCCTGGACCTTCTGGACGATGACGGTGGCTACGCTGGCCATTGCCGGCATCCCGCCCTTTGCTGGCTTTTTCAGCAAAGACGAAATCTTGTGGAGGGCCTACCAAGGGAGTTGGGTTTACTGGGGTATCGGAGTCTTCACCGCCTTCCTCACTTCCTTTTATATGTTCCGCCTGTGGTTCATGACGTTCTTCGGGGAATACCGGGGCAATGGACAGGAGAGTTCGGCACATGCATCAGGGCACAGTTCGCCCGGACACTCGCAGATCCATGAGAGTCCGAAGGTGATGCTGATTCCGTTGGCAATTCTGGCAGTGCTGTCGCTGACCGGCGGCTGGATTGGAAGCGTGCGCTTCGAGAAATTCCTTGGGCCCGTCTTCTACACCAGCATGGCGGAACATGCTGCCTTGGCTAGCGGGGCCGAAGCTGCTGCGGTCCACGAAATGGCTAATCTGGAGTTCGTGTTCACGCTGATTTCTGTCGCGGCTGGATTGCTCGGGTTATGGCTGGCATGGTTGCTGTACTGCCGGCGGCCCCAGTTGCCGCAGCGAATTGCGGACGGCCTCGGACGTTTCTACTACGCGGTAGCCAACAAATATTACGTGGATGAGCTTTATGCCATTCTTTTCGTAAAGCCGGTGGTCGAAGGCTCCACCAGCATTTTGTGGCACGGCATCGATCAAAACGTGATTGACCAGACCGTGAACGATTCCGCCGACGGCGCCCGCCAGATTTCGGACTCTGCCCGGCACATGCAGTCGGGAAATTTGCGCTCATACGCCGGCTGGGTGGCGGCCGGCGCAGCGGTGCTGATCGCTTACATGATCTGGATGGGAACCCGATGAACTCGCCGACACTCGACAGCGCGATCCTCAGCCTGGTGACGTTTATCCCGCTGGCGGGGGCGTTGTTACTGCTGCTTTTCCCCCGCCGCGATCGGGATATCCGGGTCTTCGCACTGGTCGTCTCGTTGCTGGCCTTCGTACTCTCGCTGCATCTGCCGGTTCATTACGATCGCGCCCAGGCCGGTTTCCAGTTCGAACTCAATCAGCCATGGATTTCGACGCCCCATATTCACTACCACCTAGGCGCGGATGGAATTTCCCTCTGGCTGGTGGTGCTGACGACTTTCCTCACGCCGCTGTGCGTGCTGATTTCCTGGAAATCGATCCACGAGCGGGTGAAGGAATTTTTCATCCTGCTGCTGATTCTTGAGACGGCACTGATCGGCGTTTTCGTGTCGCTCGATCTGTTTTTGTTCTATTTCTTCTGGGAAGCCACGCTGATTCCCATGGCGCTGCTCATCGGCATGTACGGGCACGAGCGGCGCGTTTATGCGGCGGTGAAATTCTTCCTGTACACCATGATCGCTTCGGTGTTCATGCTGGCGGCGATCCTCTGGTTATATGCAAAGACGGGCACATTCGACCTGCTGGCTATCGAAAGCGCGATTCGCAATGGTCAGGTCACCGGCTTTGCGACGGCCGCTCCGTGGCTCTTCCTGGGATTCTTCGTTGCTTTCGCGGTGAAAGTCCCGTTGTTCCCGGTACATACATGGCTTCCCGACGCGCACGTCGAAGCTCCGACGGCCGGTTCGGTGCTCCTGGCAGGCGTTCTGCTGAAGATGGGGACTTACGGTATGCTGCGGTTTAACCTGGGTCTGTTCCCCGAGCAATCGCGGCAGAATGCGTCATGGATTGCAGTGTTAGCTCTGATCGGAATTATCTACGGCGCGCTTGTGGCCATGGTCCAGCCCAACATGAAAAAGCTGATCGCCTATTCCTCGATCAGCCACCTGGGATTTGTAGTTCTGGGGATCTTCAGCTTTACCCAGGCAGGGCTCGACGGAGCCACCTACGTCATGCTCGCCCATGGCGTCTCGACCGGCGCACTGTTCATGTTGGCGGGCATTCTCTACGAACGCCGCCACACCTACGAGATCTCCGAATTCGGCGGGCTGGCTACGCCGATGCCCGCCTATGCGACGTTTTTCCTGTTCATCGTGCTGGCGTCGGTCGGACTGCCTCTGCTGAACGGGTTCATAGGTGAATTCCTGGTGCTCAGCGGCGCGTTTCAGGCGCGGGCGGTGTGGGGCATTCTAGGCGCCAGCGGCGTGATCTGGAGCGCGTGCTATCTGCTATGGATGTACCAACGGGTTTTCTTCGGCAAGGTGCGGCATTCGGTCAACGAGTCACTGCCTGATTTGCTGGCTCGGGAGAAGGCCGCATTGTGGCCCGCGGCGGCGGCGGCACTGATCATGGGCGTTGCGCCCCTGCTCTGGCTGAATGCTATCGATCCGGCGGTGCAGAGCGCGCTAGCGCCCTTTGCCCAGCTCAGCAAGCTGGTGGGCCGATGAATCCTGCTGACATGATGCAATACGTGCCACAAGCCTTGGATTATGTGCGCATCCTGCCCGAGATTGTGCTCGCTCTATTCGGCATGGTGGTAATGGTCCTCGATCCGCTGCTGCCGGAGGAGCGAAATCAGCGGGTTCTCGGAGGAATTGCCCTCGCAGGTGGCCTGGCGGCGATGGTGGCCACGCTGATTACGGCGAACTCTCCCGGCCTTGCCTTCTGGGATGTCATTCAAGTCGACGCGTTCAGCAGCTTTTTCCACTTCCTGGTGGCCACGGTCGCGGTGGTCGTGATTCTGTCTTCCTACGAGTACATGCAGGTACAAGAGATTCGCGCCGGAGAGTACTACGCTCTGATTCTGTTCGGCGCGGTGGGCATGAGCCTGATGTCGTCGGCGACAGAACTGGTGCTGATTTTCATCGCGCTGGAAATTTCTTCGATCTCCACCTACATCCTCGCCGGCTTCCGACGCCGTTCCGCCATGAGCAGCGAAGCATCGCTCAAGTATTTTCTGCTCGGCTCCTTTGCCACGGCATTTTTTCTGTATGGCATCGCGATGATGTTTGGCGCTACCGGTTCGACCAGCATCCGTGTTATCAGCCAGGCTTTGCGCGCTGGAAATACCCCTGTCCTGGCCTACGTCGCAGTGGCGCTGATGTTTGTCGGCCTGGGATTCAAAGTGGCTTCCGCGCCATTCCACATCTGGACTCCGGACGTCTATGAGGGATCTCCGGCTCCCGTGGTTGGCTTCATGTCGACCGCGCCGAAGGCGGCGGTTTTCGCGGTGCTGCTGCGAATCTTCTTTCAGGCGAATGCTCCCGGACGCCTGTGGCTGATTTGGGTATCGGCGGCGCTGTCCATGACGCTGGGCAATGTCGGGGCGCTGGTGCAAACCAACGTCAAGCGCCTGCTGGCCTATTCCTCGATCGCGCATGCCGGCTATTTGCTCGTCGCCTTTGCCGCGCTGCCGGCCAATGGAATTCCTGCCGCAATGTTCTATACCGCGTCTTACGCCGCGATGAATGTCGGCGCTTTTGCAGTGGTCAGCCACTTCGCCAGCCGGGGCGAACGCTACGTCACGTTGGAAGACTATTCGGGATTGGGAAGGCGCTCCCCGCTGCTGGCCGCTACGCTGACCATTTTTCTGCTTTCGCTGATTGGAATCCCCATCACCGGTGGCTTTTTCGCCAAGTTCTACGTGTTCAGCGCTGCCTTGCAGGCGAACCTCACCGGCCTGGTGATCATTGGGGTCATAAACAGCGCCGTGGGAGCGTACTATTACCTGCGAATTATCGTAATGATGTACATGCGTGAGCCCAAAGAAGACACTCCCCTGGCTCCGGTTCCGGTGGCGCTCGGCACTGCCCTGGCAATCAGCGTGTTCGCCACTCTCTACCTTGGCATCTTGCCGAATTCCGTGCTGGCCTATGCCGCCCGCTCCGCCGCGGACCTGTTGCGCTAAAGGACACCGCTTACTCCACCGACACGGCGATATCCACCCAGGCAAAAATGCGCGCGGCGATCAGCCAGAAAAACACGGTTTCCAGCACCGCCAGTCCGAGCGGCAGCCACAATTGCGAGGCTGGCACCTCGAAGGATGACCCGAGTACCGCCGATGCCAGCGTATAAACCGGAATGACATTCACCCAACGCGTGGAGACGATGCGTCCCATGAGGGGAGGCAGGATGAGTACCAGGGCCGTGGCCCCGGCGGCAAAAAACGGATTCAGAAAGGTCGAAAAGGTCAGCGCCACAGTCCCCGCCAGAGTACAAGCGGACACCAGGCATAGCATCAGAAACCAGACCTGTGAGATTCGAAAACCGACTCCACTGAGGGTCCAGCTCCCGGTCAGCCCGAGTGCAAAGCAATAAATCACCGACGCCAGAGTGACGCCCAGCACCAGGCCGGAAAGATATTGTTGCCGGCTCACGGCCTTCGCCAGAACCGCCAGAATGCGGCGCGATCGCCGCTCGTTGTAGATGGCAGATCCTCCGAAGAAAATACTGAAGACGACAACATAGGCGCCCACGATCTTGAAGATCAACAGCAAGTCATCGTGAGAGTTCGGCTCCGCCAGCCCGAGGAAGGCGAGCAGCAATACCCAAATCAGAAGCACGAGAATGGGCCAGCGTTGTTCTCGAACAAAATTAAAGGCGATTAAGGCCACAGGCTTCATAGACTGGGATCTCCCTCCGTGGCCGGAGGTTCGGTCACTTCAAGAAAAATCTGTTCCAGGGTTCGTCGAACCGGGTTCACGCTCACGATCTCACCGCCCAGGCTCCACACCCGCTCCAGCGCCGCACGCTGATCCCCCGACACCACGGAGAAAACCACGAATCCGTTTCGCGCGCGCGCGCCGGCGAAGGCATCTTCGGCGACTCCCCGTGCCGCAATTTCCGTCCGCGCGCCGGCTTGCAGCAAGTCCTCGGTTCTGCCCAGGCGAACCAGTCGCCCGCGATGCAGCACTCCCACCCGGTCACATACCAGCTCTACCTCTGACAGCAAGTGGGAACTAAGAAAAATCGTCTTTCCGGAATTACGGGCTTTTACCAGAAGCTCCCGCACCGCCACGCGCGCTAAAGGATCCAGGGCGGAAGTTGGCTCATCAAGAATGAGCAACTCGGGATCGTTGACCAGCGCCTGCGCCAGCCCTACGCGCTGCAGCATGCCGCGAGAAAACTTGCCAACATTGCGACGGGCTTCGTGCTTCAGTCCGACCGCCTCGAGAGCTTCCCCCGCCCGTCTCACGAGATGACTCCCGGTCATGCCATCCAACGCCCCATAGAACCGCACCAGGCGCTCAGCGCGGCGGTGATAAAGGGCAACATTTTCCGCCAGAAAACCGACTCGGCGGCGCACCCGGGTATCACCGAACGGCGCCCCCAGCATTCTGCCGCACCCGCCGGAGGACCTCATGAAACCCATCGCCAGATGAATCGCCGTGGTCTTGCCGGCACCGTTAGGTCCCAGAAATCCGAATATTTCGCCGGTTTCAACCCGCAAGGTGAAATCCTGCAGGGCGTGAAGACGCCGGCGAGAAAAGAGTCCACGATACTCTTTGGAAATGCTCTCAAATTCCAGCGCGGATTCCATTGGCAGCCTATTCTAAACGCCCGTCGTCGGTGGCGGGCGCTGCTGTGCCGTATTCGGCATGGGTGGGCCATGCTTGTCTTGAATTTGACAATCAAGGGCCTTCGCCTGCATTATGGTCACCGCAAAAGGTGTCTCGTCTGGAGGGCTGTATGCGTGACCTGTGGCAACGGATCTTGCGCGACGAAGCGGGTCAGGACATTGCGGAATATGCGGTTATGCTGGCAGTGATTCTGGTTCTGGTGGTTGGGACCATTCGGCTGATCGGATCTAACGCAAACAACGTGTTCTCTGAGACCGCCAGCTCCATTCAATAGGCCTGCAAAAGGCTTGAGGATGGCGCTCGTCAGGCTGCCACCTGAGCGGTTGAATTCTGTGTGCAACGATAAGTTCATGAAACGATTTACCCAGTACGCCTATCCCTTTGTCCGCTATTGCTTTAGAAGGCACAGCGGCCGGGACGGGGCGTGTGGGCAGACGGAGAGGTAAAGCAACAGACGAAAGAGACCACACAGTTCAGTCAGCGGCCGCGATCTTAAGGATCGCGGTTTTTTTTGTCCGGCATTTTCCCTGAGGAGGGCCCAAAAAAATGATTGTCAACATGTCCGAGAAAGCGACCGAACAACAGATCGCGCACGTGATTGAACGCATCCGGGAAGCGGGATATCAGCCTCACGTCACTCGGGGAACCGAACGCACGATCGTCGCCGCCGTAGGAAGCGGGCGGCGCCACGAGATCGAAGCTCTCAAGGTTGCGCCGGGGGTGGAGGATGTCGTGCCCATCGCGCAGCCGTTCAAGCTGGTGAGCCGCCAATTGCGGCCGCAAGGCAGCGTGGTGGAAGTGGGGGGAGTCAAGATCGGCGGCCCCCAAGCCGTGGTCATCGCCGGGCCCTGCTCGGTGGAGTCGCGGGAGCAACTGCTCTCCACGGCGCAGGCGGTGAAGAATGCCGGGGCCAGCATGCTGCGCGGGGGAGCGTACAAGCCACGCACCTCGCCTTATGACTTCCAGGGCCTGGGACTGGAGGCGTTAAGAATTCTGCGCGAGGCGCGCGAGCAAACCGGACTGCCCGTGGTCACCGAGGTGATGAGCACGGAGGACGTCGACATTATCTGCGAGCACACCGATATGCTGCAGGTTGGCGCCCGCAACATGCAGAATTTCGCCCTGCTACGCCGTCTGGCGACCATCCAGAAACCCATCCTGCTGAAGCGCGGCCCCTCGGCTACGGTCAAGGAATGGCTGCTGGCCGCGGAATATTTGCTCTCCGGAGGAAACAACAACGTGGTTCTCTGCGAGCGCGGCATCAAGACCTTCGAGACCGAGACTCGCAACACCATGGATCTGGCGGCAGTGGCGCTGGCCCGAGAACTCTCCCATTTGCCGGTGATTGCCGATCCCTCGCATGGCACCGGCCGGCAAAGCCTGATTGCTGCGGTGTCGCGCGCCGCCATTGCCGTGGGGGCGGACGGCCTGATTATTGAGGTGCATCCCTGCCCGGAACGAGCTTTGTCGGATGGCGTACAGTCACTGGACTTCGCGGGATTTGAGAAGGTTATGCTGGGCCTAAGCGCTCCCCTGCGACCGGTGGCAGCGCCCCTTGGCCGCCCCACTGCGTAGGCGCGAGACCAACGAACTACTGCAAGGCCGACTGGGTAAGCTTGACCGCGCAGAAGGTCGTATTTCCGCAGGGGCCGTTATTCCCCTTTGCCAGGGTCCCGAAGTAGATGCTGGACGCCTGCGGCAGCGGGCTATCGTTGTCGATCGCGAACGAACTGGTCCCGCCCAATTCGTTGGTCGCGGTCGCCGCCGGGGTGGTGGTGTTGGCGGTGATCCGGTTGGTGATATTCCACATCGATACCAGATTGGCCCCGGTAGTACTTCCACTCCGTCCCACGCCGACGAACAATCGGTCGACGCTGCCATCAAAGAATTCGATCATGGGGGAACAGGTTCCGTTCGGATTGGCTGCGGAATTGACGTGCACATCGTTGGCCATCACCGCCGCCGTGTTCATGACGCCGCTGGCTTGAAATGACAACGTATACAATGCCGGCTTGTTGCCGCTGCCGGTTTGAGTGCCGCAGGCATAGAGAGAGCCGGTCGCCGGACCGTTGGTGTAGTACTTGTTGTCAAAATCCCCATCCAGAATGTACTGGGCGGTGGTGGCCGGCCCGATGGCAGCGTCTACTTTGGAGGCCAGAGAAATTGGCATCTGCGACACGATCGTGTTCGAGTTGGCGACGTTGTGGCTGGAAAACGCGTACACGAATCCATTGGTGGAATCCACAATCGGAGAGAGCTCGATGGATCCAGCGGTTCCCGCGACCTGAATATTGCCCGCAGCGGTGAACGACGATGCGCCCGGGATATAGGCATAGACCTTCTGGCCGTCGGAGACAAAAACCTTCCCTGACACCGAGTCATAGACAGGCGAAGTCAAGGAGTTCCCTGCGCTTACAGTGGTGCAGTAAGCCACCGTGGGCGTACCCCTGAAAATCCCTTTGATACGGTATAGGACACCATTGTCGGCACCCACGTAGGCGACGTCGTTTGTGTAATCCACGAAGGGAGAGGAGGCGCTGTTGTCCGAGGCATTCGCGGCGCAACCGGTGACCGTGATGTTGGTGTAGTCGAGGGTCGCCACGGAAGAACCGCCTCCCGGCGCCACTGCGCCAGTCGTAGCATTGGTGCCCTGCCCGGCCACCCAGGTCAACACATTGAAGGTGGCATTGGGGTTGGAGGCTTCGATGAACGCGGCCTTCTTACCGTCATTCGACAATACCGGAGACAGCAGAATTCCACCGTTTCCCACGGCGTAAGACCACATGAAGGTGGGCGATGTTCCGCAGAGGTTGGGAGCGGGGCCGCTGTACAGATTGTTGATGGCCAGGATGTTGGCCTGGGTGCCCACACCCGGAGTGGCGTTCACCACGAAGACGACGAAATCGTTGGCGCAGTCGGGCGTGCCACTGGTATTGAAGGTAAACTTGGCGGGAGTCTCGGCCACCGGCATTCCTGCGGTCGCGCCCAGAGAGATCGCCCAATCGGTTCGGGTGGCAAAGTGATTGCCGGCAATCCGCGGCAACTGAGGCTCATCCTCGGTCGATTCCGCGGCAGCCGCGCGCGCGGCTTGCGCGCCACGCTGCGGGAAGGTACGCAGCACCCAGTTGATCCAGCTACGCGGATCCCTCGCCGAGGCTGCCGCCACCTCGGGTGTTGCCCCGTTGGTAAAAATGACGTGATGCAGGCTCCAATCTTGCGGTAAGCCTATATGCTCGGGGGCTTCCTGCGCCCACAGAACGGTGGTGGCCAAGCCTACAAGCCCGGCTAACAGCAGGAGGTAACTCCTTTTTCTACAAAGCTCCATGGCATGCCTCCGCAGGTCGGCCAGGGCAAGCCCGGTCTACGACCGATGCCCGGTCCGTCTCCCGGCTCATCATGCCTATATTATGCGGAAACATCGGGCAACCGAGCGGGAGAACCAACACAACCAATAGCGGGAGTACGGGTAGGACCGTGTCCTTTTGGTCGAGCTGAATGCTTACCAAGTCCGGCTTGGCGAGTCTATACTCTACCCGAGGGTAGCCTTGGTTCAGCGACTAGCGTTGTTCGCGCCTCATCCCAATCTCAGCGATGAGGTCAATCGCAACATCGTGCAATCGGAGATCGAAGGCGGAGTGTTCCTCGCCGACCTGCCCCCCTCGACTGTGCTGCAGATTCACACCCAGAATCATTGCTACACCACCGTGCTTTTGGACAAGAACTACGCGCTGATTTCCGGACACCCGCAGTTCTGTCCTCAGCCCGTCCTGGTGAGCATCGCCGGATCCACCTGGGGCGGTTCTATGTTGAAACTACACTTTGTCGGGCGCGGAATGCATCTGGAGTTCTGCCATCCCGAATTCCGCACTCCCATCATCACATCGCCGATCCAGGAAATCCGAGAGTGCCGTCCGCGCCGCGTCTTCCGCAGCGACGACCGCGCCACCCACGCCCTTCCGGATTAGGCTCTCCGAACCATCAGAGTCCGACCCTCTTAAGCCGCCCTTACTTCCGCGATCGCGCCAGCCCGCCGCGGATAACGGCCGGTAATCCTGCGCAGCCAGCCATGCACGTGGTGCACCGTTCCGCTGTCCGGCAGGAACATAAGCGGACACTGGCCCGGGATCACCTTGATTCCGTGTTCGCGGCAGAACTCGACGGCTTTCTGGTTTACCGCGCCTTTCCCGCTCGCGCGGTACATCCATATGCGCGATATGCCGGCTTGAACGCAGTCCCGAACCACGGCTTCGGTCACTTCCGGCGAGGTCATCAACAGGGCTGCCTCCGGTGCCGGACGAATGTCCTGCACATTCATGAAGCAGCGTCGCCCCATCACCTCCGCGACATATGGATTCACGGGCACCATGTCGTATCCGCACAGGCATAGCTCTTCGAACAACTTCACGCTGAAACTGGTTGCCTGCCGCGAGATTCCAATCATCGCAATTCGTTTTTGAGACAGGAAGTCTTCGATTGTTTCCAGGCTTAGAGCTTGCGGAGCCATATTCCTCCTTCGCGCTTCAAGCAATTCTCGTTCGGAAGTGGCAATGCTTCGGCGTCAGGAATTTAACAAGGACCCGCGAACCCAGCAGTGACGGCGATCACTCCTTCGGGTGTTCGGACCTACGCGAGGCAGGCAACGCTGGGGAGCTGACGGGAAAGCGAATCGGCCCGGGCCGCGGCAGGGCGCGAACGCCGGGTCTTTCGCTGCTATGCTACCGCCTGCTGCTGCTGCTCGAAAAATGCCAGTAGTTCCTGGTTGACCTGGTCTTTCAAGGTTGAGCACATCCCATGCGGTGCGCCCGGATAGACTCTCAACGTGGCTCCTTTCACCAGTTTGGACGACTGCATCGCCGCGGCACCGATGGGCACGATCTGATCGTCGTCCCCGTGCAGAATGAGGGTGGGCACATCGAACTTCTTGAGGTCTTCGGTGAAATCGGTTTCGGAGAAAACCTTGATGCACTCATAAGCAGCCTTGTGCCCGCACACCATTGCCTGCAGCCAGAACGAGTCACGCAGGCCTTGTGACACGTGGTTTCCGGGCCGGTTCGCGCCATAAAACGGGGCGCTGAGATCCTTGAAAAACTGCGAGCGATCCGCCTGCACGCCAGCCCGAAGCTGGTCAAATGCCTCGATAGGCATGCCGCCCGGATTCGCCGCGGTCTTCAGCATCAAAGGAGGCACAGCACTGACGAGTACGGCCTTGGATACGCGCTTGGTGCCGTGCCGGCCAATGTAACGGGCAACCTCTCCGCCGCCGGTGGAATGTCCCACGTGGATCGCGTCCTTCAGATCCAGCGCTTCGACCAGCGCCGCCAAGTCGTCGGCGTAGGTATTCATATCGTTTCCGTCCCAGGGCTGGCTGGAGCGGCCATGGCCTCGGCGGTCATGGGCCACGCAACGGAAGCCTCGGTCCGCCAGAAACAACATCTGATCCTCCCAGGCATCGGAATTCAGCGGCCAGCCATGGCTGAACACAACCGGCTGCCCGGTTCCCCAATCCTTGTAATAAATCTCGGTACCATCCTTAGTGGTAATCGTAGACATGATCTTTCTCCTTAAGTTGCGATGATTTTTCATTTGGCACCCCGCGGCGATTGCCGCGGGCGCAAAGCTGCCGTCCCGGATTGGATGACAATTCTACCCCTCCGACTCACAACTACCATAGAGGGAGGCCGGCGGCGGGGCGAAATTGTGCTCCATGTGCTCCGGCAGTTTCACTTGGCGCCCTGCCACGGCTGCGGCATTGTCACGAAGCGGCGAGCCGAACGCTGGTCGAAGCTTTTTACAGGATTCACAGCGGAAACAGCCCTAAAACTGTCATGCGCTATGGTTCAGGCTTTACGCAGATTGGGGGAGCGCTCGACGGAGAAACCACCAGGGTCCGCAAGAGATGACCTGCCTGTTGCCACCAGCCGGAGAAGACTCGGTCACCACATTCCGCCTGCAGTGGCCGCCATCGATTCAAGCCGCGTAACGGAAGAGTCGAGGAATTCTGTGGCGATCTCACGCGGTCCTGGTGTGGGCGGACAACGACACAGCGGGTATCAAGACGCAGTCCGGTATGCAGGGCCTTGAGCGCGCTTTCTTTCCCGCTCCATAACAGAGCAATAAGGCGTTGCCGCTCGAAGGAGTCTTCCCCATGGATCAAGTCCTGCTCTTCGCGGGTAAAGTAGTCGGCGACAAAAGGGTCGCTATGAGATTCGATCATTTCCAGATCACAGCCGAGCGCAACATCGGAGGGCGCGAGCGCACAGATGGCCGTGCCAGCGCGGTGGCTCAGGGAGATGGTGACGGCGGCCGGCCGGTGATCCAGGTACACCTCGGGTGCTCCGGAGGAAGCTGCCAGTATCTCGATTTCCGCAAGGTCGCGACGATTTTGATTCAGGCGGACGGCGAGCAGGAGTTTCGCCGTCCAGCGTCCCAGGCGCCAGTCGGTTCGGCGTTTGGCAAACCGCATTCGGTCCAGACAGACCAACTCCCGCGCGCTGAGCCAGTCACTTTCCGGCGGCACATCCGCTTCGGTCTGTTCCAGCCAATAGACATTCATGTTGCCTGCCCGTGGGTCACGCCGCGACCGTTTCCAGGGACATGGCGGTCTGCAGCGCTTTCAACCGCTCCGCGTCAATGGAATCGGGCAGCGGCACCGTGCGATAGCCACTCAGATGCAGGAATTGGTTTCCCTGAGCGTCCACCACATCAGCCTCGAAGCTGCCCTGATCCGCGTGGGGAGTGACGATGGCGCACAAACGGCCCTCGGCCAGTTCCTGGACCCGAAACAGACAGACTTTGTCGATATGCAGCGGCAACCCCATCCGGCCTTGCACTCCCATTTCCCAGAGCCCTGCGGTCTGGAAGCAAAGCTCGAGCAGGCGCGGGGCCATGAGAGTCGGACGCTCGAACGGCTGGTGATTGATGGGCAAGGTCTTGCTCATCAGGCCCACAATCCGATTTCCGTCCCACCACGCCCGGTCCACCACCTGATACGCGGGACCGTGGAAGTACAAACCATATATGTCAGCCGCCTCGATGACGCGGCCGTTCAGGTTGCCCAGCACCGCAGTCCGCGTTGCGGAGGCATGCCTGGTCAGCCGCACCCGCCCGGTGAAGTGGATGGTGACTTGCGGCTCGGTCTGAGTAGGAAGCGAACGGCGGCCGATCAACCGGCACTCTGCCACCACCGCATCATTTTGCGGACGAATGAGGGCCTCGACTGTAAGAGTGCGGGGCTGGTTACGATAGAACTTGAAAGGCGCCAGGAAATCTACCTCTTCGACGGCCTCGATGTGCCAGTCTGGAAGCAGGTAGGCGGCGGCTTCGGCAAAAGCCTCGACACCCATGACACCGGGCAGCACCGAGGTGCCGTCAATTTGATGATCGTGCAGGAAAGGCTGCACCGCGGGGTCTAACGTGGTTTCGATGGTGAGACCGGTGTGAATGCCCATGGCTGAAATCTTGCCGATCATCGGTCCTTGCGCGCTTGCTTGTGCGTCAACGAGAGCCCGGGTGGTATTGGTATCCAGGCCGCCAGTGGTGTCCCATTCATGGAGCAAGACGCCCAGGCGCTGGCCGACGACGATTTCACCCCGGGTTCCTCCTGCGGTCAATTCGCGGCGAATGAGTGGAATGCCGGCTTCCGGCGGCAGCATGTCGATGCCGGCGATTTCCATCATCTTGGGGATGGATCCGCGTGTGGCCATGCCGATTCCGCCCCACGCCGTCCAGTCAATTACGATGGCGCGCGTCTCCGGACGCGTGGTGCGGAAGTTCGACGTGATTTTGCAGAGCAGATCATTGGCGGAACTGTAATCCGTTTGACCGGCATTGCCGAAGCGTCCAGCAATGGAACTGAACGCCACCGTTGCCCCCAAAGGCATGGCGGCGATAGCGTGGAGAAGATTGAACCAACCATCGCTCTTCACGTCGAAGACCAGGTCGAACTCACGTGGGTCTTTCTCCGGCAGGAAATGGCTGCGTTCGATACCGGCGGCGTGCAGCAGCAGGTCGATCCGCCCGCTGCGTTGGCGTACCTGGTCGATCACTTTGGCCACGGCGTCTGGGTTAGCCAGATTGACGCTGTGGTAGTAAGCCGTTCCGCCCGCGGCGCGCACCGCTTCGATGGCGGCCCGGGCCGCTTGTGCGCGCTCCAGTCCGGCCAGTTCCTTTTCCACCAGCGCCGGGGTGGCGCGTTCGCCGCGCGCCTGAATACGGGTGAACAGGTCGCGCTTGAGGTTGTCTTTGTCGCTCACAAAGCGTTTCAGGTCGGGGTTGGCCGGATCGGGTTCCGGCACCAGATCAAGCAGGTAGAAGGTGCCGCCGGAGGCCGCCGCCAGGTCCGAAGTGATAGCTGAGACAATACTCCCAGCCGCTCCGGTAATGACAAATACGGTGTCCTTGCCCAGTTTCAGGCCCGGCTGGCCGTCCGCCGCGGGACGTTCCTGAAGGCTTACGGTCCAGCGGTTGCCGGCCTTGTAGCCGATTTCAACTGCT
>Ga0335076_10002472_pt1 | contig 18379 bp, 15 predicted proteins | sample Lox_Sample_25_FD_206717 | JGI IMG/M metagenome (GOLD analysis project Ga0335076, IMG submission 206717) | Soil microbial communities from Loxahatchee National Wildlife Refuge, Florida, United States - Lox_Sample_2.5 | ecosystem: Environmental > Terrestrial > Soil > Wetlands | place: USA... | reverse complement strand
ACCGCGCGGGTCGCCTCGCGGGCGTCCTCGGTGTGCAGCAGGCGGGTGCTGTAGCCCTGCTCGACCCGGTAGCCCTCTTGCACTGGCAGCGCCTCGGAGTCGTTGAGCGACTGCTTGCCGAGGCGCAAGCCGAGCGGGCTCTTGCTGGCGATCAGCTCGGCGAGGTCGCGCACGGTCGGCTCGAGCCGGCGCGGCGCGACCACCTGCTCGACCAACCCGACGCGCTGCGCCTCCCAGGCGCTGATCGGCTCGCCCGTGAAGAACATCAGCCGCATGGTGCCCTGGGGCACCAGGCGACCGACGAAGGCGCCGCCGCCGCAGCGCCCGACATTGATCTCGGGCAGCGCGAAGGTGGCGCGCTCGGAGGCGATGCGGATGTCGCAGTTGGCCGCCAGGGCGCAGCCGGCGCCCAGCGCCGGGCCGTTGATCGCCGCGATCACCGGGATGGCGCAGGTCTGGATGGCCGTGAAGGTCGCGCGCACGATGCGGGCGCGCTCGGCGTCGTCCGCCGCCGCGGCGGTCGCGAATTCCTTGAGGTCGAGCCCGGCGCAGAAGGCCTTGCTGCCGCGTGCCGCCAGGACCGCGCAATGGACGTCGTCGCGCCGCGAGATCGCCAAGAACGCCTCGGCGAGCTCCTGGTAGCGCGCCAGGGTCAGCGCATTGACCGGCGGGAGGTCGAGGGTGACGGTGACGACCTTGCCGGCCGTCTCGACCACGATGCCGCTCATACGGGCCTCCTCCCTACCGGTCGCCGGCACCGACTATGCGGGTCCGGCGGCCGGCCGGGTACCTTCGTCGTTCGATGGGCTTGACGGCGCCCGAGAACCAAACTAGAACGCCTGGTGTGTTTTGCTTTTGTTCCGCACCACTCCTGGTGCAGGTCAACCCGGTCCAAGGTGACGCATGCTGACGCGTAAACAGCACCAGCTCCTGCTCTTCATCAATCAGCGGCTCAACGCCAGCGGCGTCTGCCCGTCGTTCGACGAGATGAAGGACGCCCTGGGGCTGCGCTCGAAGTCCGGCATCCACCGCCTGATCTCGGGCCTCGAGGAGCGCGGCTTCATCCGCCGGCTCGCCCACCGGGCGCGCGCGCTCGAGGTGCTGCGGCTGCCCGAGGGGGCGGCCACCGCCGAGCCGACCCGCCCGGGTTTCGCCCCCACCGTGATCAAGGGCGACTTCAAGTCGGCCTTCCCGGGCGCCTCGGCCGAGGGCGGGGTCGAATCCGTGCAGCTGCCGCTCTATGGCCGGATCGCCGCCGGCACGCCCATCGAGGCGCTGCGCGACCATTCGAACTCGATCGACATCCCGGCAAGCTTGCTGGGCAACGGCGATCATTACGCTCTCGAGGTCTCGGGCGACTCGATGATCGACGCCGGCATCCTGTCGGGCGACGTCGTCGTGATCCAGCGCTGCGACACCGCCGACAACGGCAGCATCGTGGTGGCGCTGATCGACGACCAGGAGGTCACCTTGAAGCGGCTGCGCCGCAAGGGCGCCTCGATCGCGCTCGAGCCCGCCAACAAGGCGTTCGAGACGCGCATCTTCGGCCCCGATCGGGTGAAGGTGCAGGGCCGCCTGATCAGCCTGCTGCGCCGCTACTGAGCCGCCGCGGCGGCGCGCCGGCGCAACTCGGGCGCCGGCGCCCACGGCCGCACGCCGCGATAGTCGCGCACGCTTTCGACGGTTGCGCCGCGTTCGGACAGCCACAACGCGTGGGCGCCGGCCCGCCACAGATCGAAGCGATCGATCACGATGATGGCCGAGTCGCAGCGCCCGCGCACCGGCACGGCGCTAATCACGATGCTGGCAACGCGGCAGTCCTCGGCAAGCGCACGCGCGTCGGTCGCCAGCGCAACGACCTGCGATCCGGCGCGGTAGAGGCAGCCGAAACGATCGCAGTGCGCGCCGGCCTCCGGACTCGACGCGGCGAGCTCGGCCGGCTGCTCCTCGGCGAAGCGCGCCAACCAGCTCTCGGCGGTGAACCGCTGGCCGGTCAGGCTCGACAGCATCAGGTGGCCGTCATGCGGGTTGACCGCCATGAGCCGGCCATCCGCCGAGACCAGCAAGTCCGGCGGCCGCGCCAGCACGGCGGCGATGCAGCCGGCGGCGATCGCTGCGAGGCCGCATACGCGCCAGGCCCGGCGCCAGATGCTGAGCCACAGCGCGCCGAGCGCGATCACGGCCAGCGCATCGATCGGGAAGGCCGCGACCTTGATGACCGCCGACGGCCATCCGGCGATCGCCACCGCCACCGCGTTGATCGCCGTGATGCCCCAGCCCATGGGCACCAGCCCGACGGCTTCCCAGCCGAACGGCATCAGGAGCACGCCGATCAGTCCCGCCGGCATCACGAGCACGCCCGACAGCGGCACCGCGACCATGTTGGCGATCAGGCCGAACACCGCGATGCGGTTGAAATGGAACGCCGCAAACGGCGCGGTCGCGGCGGTCGCGAGCAGCGACGAGAACACCAACCCGCCGACGTAGAGGAGCACGAAGCGCCACCAGCCGCCGGGGGCACGCCAGCGCGTCATCGCGGGCTGCACGACCTCGTAGCCGGCGATCAGGGCGATCACGGCGCCATACGACATCTGGAAGCTCGGGTTGAGCAGCGCCTCGGGGATGAAGGCCAGGACGACCAGCGCCGACCACGCGACGACCCGGAGCGAGATGGCGCTGCGGTCGATCATCAGCGCGGTCAGGACCAGCGCGCTCATCAGGAACGACCGCTGGGTCGGCACCGTCCAGCCGGCCAGCAGCGCGTAGGCGCCGGCCGCCAGCAGCGCCGCGAAGGCCGCCCACTTCTTGATCGGGTAGCGCAGCGCCACCGGCTCGCAGAGCGCGAGGCCGGCGCGCAGCAGAAACATCACGAAGCCGGCCACGATGGCGATATGCAGCCCGGAGATCGACAAGAGATGTGCCAGCCCGGAATCGCGGTAAGCCTGCTGCATCGGCGCCGAGATCTTCGACTCGTCGCCGGCGATCAGGGCGGCGGCGACCGCGCCGGTGTCGCCCGGCAGAACCGCGAGCGTGCGCGCCGTGATCGCGGCGCGCAGCTGGGCGAGCCGGATCGCGGCGTCAGCGCCGTCATCCGCGGCACCGGCGAGGCGCTCGATCGGCGCGAACGCGTTGCCGGTCGCGCCGATGCCGGCGAAGAACAGGAAGCGCTGAAAGTCGAACGCGCCGGGTGCCGAGGGCGAGGAAGGCGGCCGCAGGACCGCGCGCAGCCGCAGCCGTTGGCCGGGCGTCAGGCCGGGATCGTCGGCACCGCGCAGCGACAGCCGCACGCGCGCCGGCGTCTGGGCCGGTGCCAGCCCGGGCACCGACAGCTGGTCGAGCAACAGGCGATGGCCGCTCGCGGTGGTGTCGACCCCGACCACGCGGGCTTCGATCGTCGCCGGGCCGACGCGGCTCTCGAGCATCGGCGTGGCGACCCGCTGGCTGCGCAACGCGGCCAGCGTGAACCCGGCGGCGATCGCGAGCAACGCGACCATGACGATCGCGCCGACGCCCGACCGCCGCAACACCAGCGCGCCGGCAAGCAGCAGCGCCGTGGCCGCCGCGCCCGGCCACAGCGGCGGCTCGACGGTCAGGCGGAAATAGAGCCCGATGCCGAGCGCCAAGCAGACCGGCAGCCACAAGGCCCAACGGTCGCGCTCGGCGAGCGCGAGCGCGGCCGCGCGCGCCCACGGCGTGGCGCGCGGTGGCGGGACATCCGCGTCGACCTCGATGGCACTCATCGGTCCGGCTTCCGGGGGCGATCGTCGCCGTCGATGCAACCTTATATCCCGGCAGGGGCCCGGCGCATCCCCGCCACGCTCGACCGGGCGCGCGGTTTTGCGGTAAAGCCAGCGGGTCCATGACCGTCATCACCCGCTTCGCGCCCTCCCCGACCGGCTTCCTGCACATCGGCGGCGCCCGCACGGCGCTGTTCAACTGGCTGTTCAGCCGACATCACGGCGGCAAGTTCCTGCTCCGCATCGAGGACACCGACCGGGCGCGGTCGACCGAGGAAGCCGTCGCCGCGATCCTCAATGGGCTCCATTGGCTCGAGCTGAACTGGGACGATGAGGTCGTCTATCAGTTCTCCCGCGCGGCCCGCCATGCCGAGGTGGCGCGCGCGCTGCTGGCCAAGGGCCGCGCGTACAAATGCTTCGCGACCCCGCAGGAGCTCGACGAGATGCGCCAGGCCGCGCGCGCCGCCGGCCGCTCGATGCGCTATGACGGGCGCTGGCGCGACCGTGATCCAGCCGAGGCGCCCGCCGGCGCGCCCTACGTGATCCGCCTCAAGGCGCCGACCGTGGGCGCGACCACGGTCGACGATCTCGTGCAGGGCGCGGTCACGGTCGACAACACCCAGCTCGACGACATGGTGCTGCTGCGCAGCGACGGCACCCCGACCTACATGCATTCGGTCGTGGTCGACGATCACGACATGGCGATCACCCACGTGATCCGCGGCGACGACCATCTCACCAACGCGTTCCGCCAGCAGCAGCTGTACGAGGCCTGCGGCTGGGCGCCGCCGCGCTTCGCCCATATTCCGCTGATTCACGGTCCCGACGGCGCCAAGCTGTCGAAGCGCCACGGCGCGCTCGGCGTCGAGGCCTACCGCGAGATGGGCTATCTGCCCGAGGCGCTGCGCAACTACCTGCTGCGGCTCGGCTGGGCGCACGGCGACGACGAGATCATCCCCACCGCGCAGGCGATCGCGTGGTTCGACCTGGACGCGGTCGGCCGGTCGCCGGCGCGCTTCGACTTCGCCAAGTTGCAGAGCCTCAACGGCCACTACATGCGCGAGCGGCCCGATGCCGAGCTCGCCCGCCTGGTCGCCGCGCGGCTCGTGCCGGGCGCCGACGCCAGCCTTCCGGAGGCCGCGCTCGACCGCCTGGTGCGTGCCATGCCGGGGCTCAAGGGCCGCGCCAAGACGCTGGTCGAACTGGCTGATTCAGCCAGATTCTATCTCGCGCCACGGCCCCTCGCACTGGAGCCCAAGGCGGAAGCGGCGCTGGCGGCGGGCGGCCGCGGCACCTTGGCGCGGCTGGCGCCGGCGTTGGCCGCGCTCGCCGACTGGCAGGCACCGATCCTCGAGCAGGCGGTGCGCGGCTTCGCGGACGCCAACGGCCTGAAATTGGGTGATATCGCCCAGCCCCTGCGCGCGGCCCTGACGGGCAGCCTGGTGTCGCCGCCGATCTTCGAGGTCATGGCGGTGCTGGGGCGCGCCGAAGTCTTGGGACGGCTGGCCGACCAGGGGGCCGCGATTGATTCCCCGTAGTCCCAGATCTATGTTCTATGTTGCACCACAGCATGAGATGCTGACGCGGCCTCCAACGGCAGGAGCACACGACCGATGAGCGACGGCGCCCAGACCTCCTCCCGGAGCAAGCCCGATGCGGTCAACGAGACCGTCACGATCATCGACAACACGACCGGCCAGAAGGCGGACTTCCCGCTGCTGTCAGGCAGCATCGGCCCCAAGGTGATCGACGTCCGCAAGCTCTACGACAAGCTCGGCCATTTCACTTTCGATCCCGGCTACATGGCGACCGGCTCGACCGAGTCGAGCATCACGTACATCGACGGCGACCAAGGCGTTCTGCTGTATCGCGGCTATCCGATCGAGCAGCTCGCCGAGAGCAGCGATTTCATGGAGGTCTGCTATCTCCTGCTCGAGGGCCATCTTCCGAACAAGCACGAGAAGGAGGAGTTCGAGCGCGCGATCACCTACCACACGATGGTGCACGAGCAGATCAGCTACCTCTACCGCGCCTTCCGCCGCGATGCACATCCGATGGCCGTGATGGCCGGCGTGGTCAGCTCGCTCGCCGCCTTCTATCACGACTCGACCGACATCCATGACCCCAAGCAGCGCGAGATCGCCTCGCACCGGCTGATCGCCAAGATGCCGACGATCGCCGCCATGTGCTTCAAGTACTCGGTCGGCCAGCCGTTCGTTTATCCCAACAACGGCATGAAGTACGCCGAAAATTTCCTGCACATGATGTTCTCGGTGCCGTGCGAGCCGTGGAAGAGCAATCCGGCGCTCAACCGCGCCATGGACCTGATCTTCACCCTGCACGCCGACCACGAGCAGAACGCGTCGACCTCGACCGTGCGGCTCGCCGGCTCCTCGGGCGCCAACCCGTTCGCCTGCATCGCCGCCGGCATCGCCTCGTTGTGGGGGCCCGCGCACGGCGGCGCCAACGAGGCGGTGCTCAAGATGCTGGGCCAGATCGGGTCGCGCGACCGCATCAACGAGTACATCAAGCGCGCCAAGGACAAGAACGACAGCTTCCGCCTGATGGGCTTCGGCCACCGGGTCTACAAGAACTACGATCCGCGCGCCAAGATCATGCAGAAGACCTGCCGCGAGGTGCTCAACGTCCTCGGCGTCAAGGACGAGCTGCTGGGCATCGCGGTGGAACTCGAGCGCATCGCGCTCGAGGACGAGTACTTCGTCGAGCGCAAGCTCTATCCCAACGTCGACTTCTACTCGGGCATCATCCTGCGCGCGATGGGCTTCCCGGTCGCCATGTTCACCGTGCTGTTCGCGGTCGCGCGCACGGTCGGCTGGATCTCCCAATGGAAGGAGATGATCGAGGATCCCAACCAGAAGATCGGCCGGCCGCGCCAGCTCTATACCGGCGCAACGCAGCGTGCCTACGTCCCGATCGAGAAGCGTGGCTAGCCGCCCGTCTTCGACCTCCGGCTCGACCCAGGGCGACGGCCGCGCGCCGGCGGTCCATCACGTCGTCCAGTTCGCGCCGCGCGAGCGCGCCCTGGCGCCGCCCGCCAACGACAATCTCCGGCGTCCCCGGCAGCGGCGCGTCGCGCTGCTCGGGTGCGCGCTCGGGTTCGTGCTGCTCGGCGCAGCGCTGGTCTATTTCTCGCTAGGCTGACGCGACGCGGGGCGCGCCGGCGCCGCCGCGCCACGCCTCGATCGCCTCGAGCACGGCCGCCGCGGCGCGCCGGCTCGGCGCTTCGCCGCCCTCTCCGAGCTCGACCGCGACCGCCGCGGCGGCCTCGCGCTGGGCTTGGCGCACCGCCGGATCGCGCAGCAAGCTTTCGAGCGCCGGCACCAGGCGATCCGGCCGGCAGTCCTGCTGCAGGAGCTCGGGCATCACCGTGCGCCCGGCGATGATGTTGGGCAGCGCGACGTGGCTGACCCGGATCAGCCGGCGCGCGGCGAACGCGCTGACCGGGTTGAGCCGGTAGGCGATCACCGAGGGCGTGCGGCTGAGCGCCAGCTCGAGCGCCACCGTGCCCGACGCGGCGAGCGCGCCGTCGGCGGCCGCAAACGCGTCGAACTTCTCGGCCGTATCGCGCAGCACGATTGCGGGCAGCGGCCAGCCGGCCGCGCTCGCCGCGACCCGCTCGGCGACCGCCGGCATGGTCGGCAGCACCGCGACCAGGCCGGGGACGCGCGCCGCGAGGCGCGCGGCGGTCTCGGCGAAAATCGGCAGCAGCCGGCCGACTTCGCCGTGCCGGCTGCCCGGCAGCACGCACAGCACCGGCGCCTCGGCCGCGATCGCGTGCCGCCGTCGGAAGGCGCTGCCGTCGCCGTGCCCCGCCCCGCTCTCGATGACGGGATGGCCCACGAACCGGCAGTCGATGCCGTGTGCCGAGAAGAACGGCGGCTCGAACGGCAGCAACGCCAGGAGCCGGTCGAAGGCCCGGCGCAACTCCCTGGCCCGCCCGGGACGCCAGGCCCAGACCTGCGGCGCCACGTAGTGGATGCGCGGAAAGCCGAGCCCGCCGACGCGCCGACCGACGCGCAGGCAGAACGCCGGCGCATCGATCGTCACGAGCGCGGCGGGACGCAGGTCGCGGATCAGGTCGAGCGTGAGCTTGATGCGGCCGATCAGGTGCGGCAGGTGCGGGATCAGCTCGGCCGCGCCCATCAGGGACAGCTCGTCCATCGGGAACACGCTGTCGAGCCCGGCGGACTGCATCGCCTCGCCGCCGATCCCGGCGAAGCGCGCGGCGCCGCCGGTCAGCGCGCTCAGCCCGCGCATCAGCGCGCCGCCCAGCTGGTCGCCGGACGGCTCGCCGGCGGCCAGGAAGATCAGCGGTCCATCCGCCGTCATCGGAGGTCGAGGCCCTCGACGAACAGGCCGGCGTCATCGGCCGCCGCCACCACGCCGGCACGATCGAGCACGAGGGTGGCGCCGGCCTCGAGTGCGATCCCGGCGAGCCCCGCGGCGGCCGCCTTCTCGACCGTCGCGACGCCGATGGTCGGCAGGTCGACCCGACGATCCTGCGCCGGCTTCGCGAGCTTGACGAGCACGCCACCCGGACCGTCGCGCCGCAGCGAGGCGACCCGCGCCAGCAGACCGTCGGTACCCTCGGCCGCCTCGACACCGAGCACGATGCCTTGCTGCACCACGACCGCCTGGCCGACATCGACCGCGCCGAGCGCGCGCGCCACCTCGACGCCGCGCGCGATGTCGGCGCGCGCCTGGGCATCCGGGGCGACCCGGCCGAGCCGACCGGCCGGCGCCGGCAGCGAGCCCAGCACGTCGGGCACGCCGATCACCCGGAAGCCCTCGCGCTCGAGCTCGGCGATCACGGCGCGCAGCAGGCCGTCGTCGCCGAAGGCACGCAGCGCGATGCGGGCGAGCAGCTGGGCGCCCTTGGCGTCCGGCTTGAGGGTGAGGAGCGAGGGCCGCCGGATCGCACCCGCCAGCACGATCTCGCGGACCCCGGCGCCGCGCAGCAGCTCGAGTACCCGCCCGGCGGCACCGAGCGCGACCCAGCCGTGCGGCACGCCGTCGACGGTCGCGCGGTCGGCCTGGCCCTCGAACGCGACCACGAAGCACGGCCGCGCCGCCTCGCGGCATGCCGCGACCAGGCGGCGCGGCAGCTCGCCGCCGCCCGCCAGGATGCCGAGCGGACCGTCGTCGGTCACTTGGGCTGGCAGATCGCGCGCGAGGAATCGGTCCGGATGAAGTCGATGATGTCGATCACCGGACCGGTGTCGTGGAACAGCTCGGCGACATCGGACAGCCGCTCCTGCATCGTGCCTTCCTGGGCGAACAGCAATCGGTATGCGTTGCGCAGCGAGTGGATCTGCTCGCGGGTGAAACCGCGCCGCTTCAGGCCGACGATGTTGAGGCCCGACAGGCGCGCGCGGTCGCCCATCACGGAGCCATAGGGGATCACGTCGTTCTCGACGCCCGACATGCCGCCGATCATGGCATGCCGGCCGATGCGCACGAACTGGTGCACGGCAGCCAGGCCGCCGACATAGGCATAGTCGCCGACCTGGACATGGCCGCCCAGGGTCGCGTTGTTCGCCATCACGACGTGATTGCCGACCGTGCAGTCGTGCGCGACATGCACGCCCACCATGAACAGGCCGCCGTCGCCCACGGTCGTGATGATGTTCCCGAACGCGGTGCCGGGATTCATCGTGACCTGCTCGCGGATCGTGTTGTTGGCGCCGATCACGAGCTCGGAGCGCTCGCCGATCGGCTTGAGGACCTGCGGCGGCGCGCCGATCGAGGCGAACGGATAGATCACCGTGCCGGGTCCGATGCGGGTGTGGCCGGAGACCACGACATGGCTGATCAAGCGCACGCCATCGGCCAGCACGACGTGCGGCCCGACATGGCAGTACGGACCGACAACGGTGCCGGCGCCGAGCTCGGCGCCAGGCTCGACGATCGCGCTGGGATGGATCTCTGCCATTACTCGGTCAGGATCATCGCGGCGTAGGTGGCTTCGGCGACCAGCGTGTCCTTGACCATGGCCTTGGCGCTGAACTTCCAGACCGAGCCACGCTGCCGCTCCTTCTGCACGTGGATCAGGATGGTGTCGCCGGGCCCGACCGGTTTGCGGAAGCGCGCATCGTCGACCGACATGAAATAGACCAGCTTGCCCTCGGCGGACGGGCCGAGGCTGTGGACGACCAGGACGGCGGCGGTCTGCGCCATCGCCTCGATGATGAGCACCCCGGGCATCACGGGCCGCGTCGGAAAGTGGCCTTGGAAGAACGGCTCGTTGATGGTCACGTTCTTGACGCCGGTGGCGCTCTGGCCGGCCACCACGTCGACCACCTTGTCGATCATGAGCATCGGGTAACGGTGAGGGATCATCTCCATCACGCGGCCAATGTCGATCTCCGCGACTCTTTCCTGGAGCGTATCGCCGTCCATCCGTCAGTCGCCCTTCCGCCTGGCCAGACGCGCCAACGCCAGGGTCTGCCGATGCCACTGGCGGATCGGCACCGCCGGTGAGCCGCCGACCTCACCGCCCGGCTCGATGTCGCGCATCACGCCCCCCTGGGCCGCAACCCGCGCACCTTTACCGAGTTTGAGGTGATCGCTCAAGCCCGCCTGTCCACCCAGGACCACATGATCGTCGAGCCGCGTGCTCCCGGAGATGCCAGCCTGCGCGACGATGATGCAGCCCTGCCCCAAGGTCACGTTGTGCGCGATTTGCACCAGATTATCAATGATGCAGCCGGCCCCGATCAGCGTGTCGCCGGCCGCGCCCCGGTCGATCGTGGTATTCGCCCCGATATCGACGTCGTCATGGATGACCACCCGGCCGAGCTGCGGCACCCGCTCCAGGCCGCGCGGCCCCGGCACGAATCCAAAACCGGGCTGGCCGATCCGCGCCCCCGGCCAGATGCGCACGCGGGCACCGATCACGGCGTGGCTGATCGTCACCCCGGCGCCGATCCGGCAATCCGCTCCCAATACACATCCAGCGCCGATCACCGCATGCGGGCCGACATGGCAACGCTCGCCGAGCTCGGCACGCGGCCCGATCACCACGCCGGCCTCGATCCGGCATCCGGCACCCAGGCGAGCGTCGAGGTCGACCATCGCGTGCCGATCGACCCCCGGCTCGAGCACCGGCTCGGGATAGAACAGGTTGGCGACGCGGATATAGGCCAGATACGGCCGGTCGACCCGCACCAGGCGGAGACCCGGCCGAGCCGGCGGCGCGGCGCTGCGCGCGATCAGGCAGGCGCCGGCCGCCGTCTCCGCAAACCCGGCGGCGCGCCGCTTGTCCTCGAGAAAGCTGATGTCCTCGGGGCCCGCCAGCTCGAGCGGGGCGACATCGCGCACCAACCCCCTGCCATCATTCCCGGGATCGAGCTCGCCCCCGACCGCATTGGCCAGGAACTCCAGGCTGAAGGGTCCACGGCGCTCGAAGAACCGGGGATCCGCCATGGTTATTTCTGGAGCGGCGGCAGCTTGATCGCCACGGTCTTGATCCGGTTGTCGAGCCGTCGCTTGACGTCGTCGGTGATGTCGAGATTGTTGTCGGCCAGCAGCATCAAGGCGCCGCGCGGCATGATGAGGTTGAGGCCGCGCTCGGTGGCGATCTCGCGCAAGACCGCGCTCAGCGCGCCGTCGACTTGGCGCATGCCTTCACTGAAGGCCTTGTCGAGCTGCTGCTTGCGCGCGGCCATGTAGCGCTGCGACTCCCCGACCTGGGCTTCGAAGTTGCGTCGCCGTTCGGCGAAAGCGTCGGCCGACAGCAGGGTGCGCTGCTGCTGCAGCTCCTGGTCGGCGGCGCGCAGATCGTTCTCGCGCTTGGTCAGGTCGGCGCGCAGCCCGGCCTCCTCCTTCTGCATCTGGTCGCGGATGCTCTTCATCACGCTGGCCTGCTCCTGGATCAGCGCCATGTCGACCACGCCGATCAACGGCGGCGGCACCGGGCCGCGCGGCGCGGCTGCGGGTGCCGGCGCGGCGGGCGAGCGCGGCGGGTTCTGCGCCGCTGCGGGCAGGATGATCGCGCCAATCAGGCCGACGATCGCAATGAAACGAAAGAGCATGCTCATGGTCAAAATTGCGTCCCAAAGCCGAAACGGAACAGTTCCCTCTTGTCGCCGGGCTCCTTGACGACAGGCTCGGCAATGTCGATCCGGATCGGACCGAAAGGCGACTTCCACGAAAATCCGATACCAGCCGATGCCCGCAGATTCCCCGTGTCGTTGATCAGGCGAACACCCGAGGGGCTGAACATCGGCAACCCGGTGTTCGTCGCCAGACCGGCCGCGCCGAAGATCCGCCCCGTGATCCCGAGTTCCTTGGGCAGGCCCAGGGGCACGGACTCCTCCGCGATGAAGACATAGTAGTGCGTGCCGCCCAGCGCGTCGCCCGTGTTGGCATCGCGCGGCCCGGCGCCACCGAGCGCGAAGCCCGGGAAGTTGCCGCCGCCCGGAAAGAAGCGGTCATTGATGCGCACGGTCTCGCCGGGCTGGTTGCCGAAGTAGCGGCCGAGACCGACGATGTAGCCGCCTTCCGCCCTGACGTTGAAGACGTAATCCGGCGCCGAGATCGGGATGTAGTACGCGGCACGCGGGCGCACCCGGAAATAATCGATCTGCCCGCCGACGCCGGCATAATCGGTGCCGAGGCTGAGCAGGTAGCCGCCGGTCGGCTCGAGGCGGTTGTCGAGGCGGTCGTAGATCAGGTCCTGGCTGATCATCGACGTCGTGAAGTTGCCGGCCTGTTGCTGGACGAAGATCGATGCCGCGGGCTGCACGTTGTAGACGTCGTCGTCGCGCAGCGTATAGGACAGCGTCTGGCGTAGATGCTCGGTCAGCTGGTAGCCCATGCGCGGGCGGAAGCCGGTGCTGGCGAACTCGTAGTTGCTGGTCGTGATCAGGTTGCGCTGGATGTGGAACAGGTCGATGCCGGCGGCGACGTTGCGGTCGAGGAAGTACGGCTCGGTGAAGCTGAGGTCGTATTGCTGGCGAACCGTCGACAGCGTCGCGGACACCCGCAGGTCCTGGCCCTTGCCCAGCAGATTGCGCTCGCGCAGCGTGACCTCGCCGATCACGCTCTCACTGGTCGAGTAGCCTGCGCCGACCGTGAGCTCGCCGGTCGACTGCTCCTCGACGTTGACCTGGATGACGGTCTTGTCGGGCGACGATCCGGCGACGTTGTTGACGTCGACCTTCTTGAAGAAGCCGAGATTGCGGATGCGCTGCTGGGAGCGCCGCAGCTTCGCCGTGTTGAAGGCGTCGCCCTCGACCAGGCGAAATTCGCGCCGGATCACCTTGTCGAGCGTGCGCACGTTGCCCGCGATATCGATGCGCTCGACGAACACCTTGGGACCTTCGCGGATCTCGTAGGTCAGCCCGATGGTGCGCGCCTGACGGTCGCGCTTGACCACCGCCTCGACCTCAACGAAGGCGTAGCCGAGATTGCCGACCTGGTCGCTCAGGCGCTTGATGGTGTCGTCGACCTTCTCGGCATCGTACCAGTCGCCCTCCTCGGTCTGCAGCTGCGAGTGCAGCTCGTCGACGTCGAGGTTCTTCAGCGTGGTCGAGATGTCGATCTTGCCGAATTTGTAGCGCTCGCCCTCGTCGATCGTGAAGGTCAGGTAGAACGAGTTCTGGTCGGGTGCCAGCTCGGCGACCGCCGAGAGCACCTTGAAGTCGGCGTAGCCGTTCTTCAGGTAGAAGCGGCGCAGCAGCTCGCGGTCGTAGGTGACGCGGTCGGGATCGTAGCTGTCGTCGTTGGACAGGAACCGGTACCAGCGGGTCTCGACCGTCTGGATCGCCCCGCGCAGTGTGCCGTCGCTGAACTCCTTGTTGCCGACGAACGTGATGCGGCTGATGCCGGTGCGCGAGCCCTCGTGGATCTCGAACACGAGATCGACGCGGTTCTGCGGCAGCTGGATCACCTTGGGCTCGACCGTCGCGGCGAACCGGCCGTTGCGCCGGTAGAGGTCGAGGATGCGCTTGACGTCGTTCTGCACCTTGGTGCGCGTATAGACGACGCGCGGGCGCAGCTGGACCTCGTCGAGCAGGGTCTTGTCTTCGAGCTTCTTGTTACCTTCGAACTGGATCCGGTTGATGATCGGGTTCTCGACCACCCGGACCACCAGGTCGCCGCCTTGCCGGCCGACCGTGACGTCGGCGAACAGCCCGGTCGCGAACAAGGTCTTCAGCGACTTGTCGATCTCCACGGGATCGAACGCGTCGCCGACCTTCAGGGTCAGGTAGGACCGGATGGTATCGGGCTCGATGCGCTGGCTGCCCTCGATCCGGATCTGCTGGATGCGCGCGGAGCCCTGGGCCGAAGCGGGGGGTGCCGGTCCGGTTGCCGCAAAACCCGCCCCGACGAGGACGAGCCACAACAAGAAGCGAAACAACCGCACTCCCCCCGATCGCCGGATCAGCTTATCAGGGACAGCAAGCGTGCCACGACCCCCAAATGCACCAGGTCGTTCCAGGTCGCGAAGATCATCAGCGCGAGGACCGCGGCCAGGCCGGCCATCGAGCCGTACTCCTGGGCGCGCCGGCCAAGCGGCCGACCGCGCACGAATTCGGCCGCATAGAACACGAGGTGACCGCCGTCCAACACGGGAATCGGGAACAGATTGATCAGGCCCAGATTGATCGACAGCAGCGCGACGAACCAGATCGTGTAGATCAGACCATCGCGCGTGACCTGCCCCGACATCTGGGCGATCCGCAACACGCCGCCGATCTGGTCGCTCGGCCGCGTGCCGATGACGATCTGACCGAGCTCGTGCAGGGTGCCCGTGGTGAGATGCCAGGTCTCGCGCGCCGCTTGCCAGACCGCCGTCGCGGGATCGTGGCGGATCACGCGCATCTGATTCGACCGCACCCCGAGCTTGCCGATGCGCTGCTCGTTCCCGAAGCGGTCGGTGAACTGCTCGGCCTTGGGGGTGACGCTCAGGGTCAGCGGCTGGCCGGCGCGATCGATCACGACCGCCAGCGGCTGGCCCGGCCGCGCCATGATGATCCGCTGCATGTCCTCGAAGCGGGCGACCGCCTGGCCGTCGATCGAGCGAACCAGATCGCCCGGCTGGAAGCCCGCCGCGGCGGCGGCGCTGTCGGGATCGACGCTGTCGATGGTGGCCGGCGTGTAGGGTTGGCCGACCGTCATGTAGAGACCGGCGAGCACGACGATGGCGAACAGGAAATTGGCCGCCGGCCCGCCAACCACGATGGCGGCGCGCTGGCCGACCCGCTTGTGCGGGAAGGCGACCGCCTGCTCGGCCGGCGTCAGCTCGACCGGTGCCGCGCTGGTGCTCGCGGCATCGCCGTCGCCGAACATCTTGACGTAGCCGCCGAGCGGCACCGCGCTGAACTTCCAGCGCGTGCCCGAACGCGCCGTCCAGCCGAACAGCTCCGGCCCGAAGCCGATGGAGAACACGTCGACCCGCACGCCGTTGCGTCGCGCGATCAGGTAGTGCCCCATCTCGTGCACGAACACGAGCACCGTCAGGATGACGACGAACGGCAATACGGTGTCGAACAATCCGTTGATCAGATCCATGACGGAAAACCGGATGGCCTCAAGCTGGTTGGCCGGCGACGCTCAGACATTCTCCAGGCCGCGCCTCGCGGCGACTATGCGACAAAGCGTGTCGAAACTATGGCGGTTTCGGCGAGCCGGCGCGCCGCCGCGTCGAGGCTGCGGACATCGTCCAGGCTCGCGATGGCATAACCAGGCATTGCGGTCACTGCCTCTTCGACTACCCGTGCGATATCGAGGAAACCCAGGCGGCCGGCCAGGAAGCCCGCCACCGCCACCTCGTTGGCGGCGTTCAGGATGGTAGGGGCCGCTCCCCCCGCTCGCAAGGCTTCGCGGGCCAGCCGCAACGCCGGAAAGCGCTCGTGGTCGGGCGGCTCGAAGGTCAGCTTGCCGAGGGCCGCCAGATCGAGCCGGGCCGACGGCGTCGGCATGCGATCAGGGTAGGCGAGCGCATGGGCGATCGGGGTCCGCATGTCGGGCGGCCCGAGCTGCGCCAGCACCGAGCCGTCGACGTAGGCGACCAGGCTGTGGATCACCGACTGCGGGTGGATCAGGACCTCGATGCGCGACTCGGGCAGGCCGAACAGGTGGTAGGCCTCGATGATCTCCAGGCCCTTGTTCATCATGGTCGCCGAGTCGACCGAGATCTTGGCGCCCATCGACCAGTTCGGGTGGGCAACCGCCTCGGCCGGCGTGGCGCGACGCATCTGGTCCAGGCTGCGGGTGCGGAACGGCCCGCCGGAGGCGGTCAGGATGATGCGCTCGACCGTCTCGGCCTGGCGGGCATCGAACACCTGGAAGATGGCGTTGTGCTCGGAGTCGACCGGCAGCAGGGTGGCGCCGCAGCGCTCGATCTCCGCCATCATGAGCGGGCCGGCCGAAACCAGGCATTCCTTGCTGGCGAATGCCACGCAAGCGCCGCGCCGGATCGCCGTCAGGGTCGAAGCCAGGCCGGCGACCCCGACGATCGCGGACATCACCAGGCCGGCCGGCCGATCGGCCGCCTCGTTGACCGCCGGGTCGCCGCACGCCGCCTCGATGCCGCTGCCGGCCAGCCGCTCCTTGAGCTCGCCGTAGCCCGCCGGATCGGCGATCACGGCCAGCTTGGCGCGCACCGCCCGGGCCTGCTCGGCCAGCAGCTTGACGTTGCGCCCGGCGGTCAGCGCCTCGATCGCGAAGCGCTCGGGGGCGCGCATGACCAGATCGAGGGTGCTGCAGCCGACCGACCCGGTCGAGCCCAGCACCGTCAGGCTGCGCGGCATTCCCGTCATGACCATTCGATCCCGCCACTCCCCGTCACGCCGATCACCAGCGCCACCACCGGTGCCGCCGCCAACAGGCCGTCGACCCGGTCGAGCAGCCCGCCATGGCCGGGTATCAGGGCCCCGGCGTCCTTGACCCCGAACCGCCGCTTGACCAGCGACTCGGCGAGATCGCCCGCCTGGGCGACCACGGCGAGCCCGCCGCCCACCGCCGCCGCGCCGATCATGCCGGCGCCGTCCCCGAGCCGCGCGACCAGCGCACTGACCAGGGCCGCGCTGGCCATCCCGCCGAGCAGCCCGGCCCAGGTCTTGTTCGGACTGATGCGTGGCGCCAGGCGGGGCCCACCGAGCCAACGCCCGATCGCATAGGCACCGATATCGGTCGCCCACACGACCGCCAGCAGCCACAACACCACCAGCCGCCCGCCGACCGGCAGATCCCGGAGCCACACGAAGGCAACGCACGGCACCCCGATCGCCACCAAACCGCCGGCCAGCCAGCCGGGAGCCTCTACACCCTCGCCCCGGGCGAGTCCATAGACCACCGCCAGCCCTGCCGGCAGGCCGAGCCAGGCTGGCCAGGCGGGCGCCCCGGCGGCCGCCACGCCGACCGCGCCGGCCACCCCGGCGGCGAGCGCCCAGCCGGCGGCGCCCGGCCGGCCGGCGGCGGTCACGCGGCCCCACTCACGCGCCATCAGGACCGCCGCCAGCGCCATCCAGAGATCGAAAACGAGGCCGCCGAGAACCACCACGGCGAGCGCCGGCGGCGCCAGCACGAGGGCCGACAGGACGCGGCGGCGCAAGGGATGGGGCCGAACCGTCGGCAGCGATGCCTCAGCCGGCGACGGCGCCATAGCGGCGATCGCGGCGGTGGAACTCGGTGATCGCGTGCTCGAGGTCGGCCTTGGCGAAGTCGGGCCACAGCACGTCGAGAAACAGCAGCTCCGAATAGGCCGACTGCCAGAGCAGAAAATTGCTCAGGCGCTTTTCGCCGCTGGTCCGGATGATCAGGTCGGGGTCGGGGATGCCCGCGGTGGTCAGCGAGGCGGCGATCTCGCCCTCGCCGATCGCCGCGCACGACAGCCGGCCCGCGACGACCCGCTCGACCAGCGCGCGCACCGCCTCGGTGATCTCGTCGCGGCCGCCGTAATTCAGCGCGATCACCAGGGTGAGGCCGGAGTTGGCCGCGGTCTGCTGCTCGGCGTGGTCGATCAGCGAGATGATGTCGGGCGCCAGTCGCTGGCGATTGCCGATCACGCGCAGCCGCACGTTGTTGCGATGCAGATCGGCGATCTCGCCACGCAGATAGATGCGCAGCAGCTTCATGAGGTCGTCGACCTCGTCGGCCGGCCGCTTCCAGTTCTCGGACGAGAAGCCGTAGAGCGTCAAATAGCCGATGCCGAGCTCGCCCGCGGCCCGCACGGTGCGACGCACCGCATCGGCGCCGCGCCGATGGCCGGCGGTGCGCGGCAGGCCGCGCGCGCGCGCCCAGCGGCCATTGCCGTCCATGATGATGGCGACATGGGTCGGTGGAACCAGCACGTGCGCGGGCCGAGCGACGTCCATCGCGAAACTTAGACCTGCAGGATCTCTTTTTCCTTGGCCGCCAACGACTCGTCGACCTTCTTGATGTGCGAGTCGGTCAACGCCTGGACTTCGTCGTGCCACTTGCGATGCTCGTCCTGGCTGATCTCGTGCTTCTTCTCGAGCCCTTTCAGGAGGTCCATGCCGTCGCGCCGGACGTTGCGCACCGACACCCGCGCCTGCTCGGCGTACTTGCCGGCGACCTTGACGAGCTCCTGGCGCCGCTCCTGGTTGAGGTCGGGAATCGGCACCCGCACCAAGGTGCCGTCGGCATGCGGG
>Ga0335076_10002471_pt1 | contig 18384 bp, 17 predicted proteins | sample Lox_Sample_25_FD_206717 | JGI IMG/M metagenome (GOLD analysis project Ga0335076, IMG submission 206717) | Soil microbial communities from Loxahatchee National Wildlife Refuge, Florida, United States - Lox_Sample_2.5 | ecosystem: Environmental > Terrestrial > Soil > Wetlands | place: USA... | reverse complement strand
ACGGTATCACCATGGACCAGCCTTCGACGCAACGCATCCGGTAGACGCGCTCTTCCAGCGGCGCTAGCTTGAACAGTTCATCGACGTCAAACACCTTGGGCTTGCTGACTTCGCCCTCGACAGCAACGCTCCAGGGCCGCGTACGCAGCTTGCCGGAGGTTTCGCTCGGATCGTCCTTGCCGGTGCCGAACTCGTAGTAGTTGTTGTAGGTGATGACATCCTTGTAGGGGGTAAGCGCCTCACCGCTGGTGGACAAGGGGCTCTTTCTAAGGTCCGGGAGCTTGATGCCGGCGTGTGCCGAGCGGGGGAACGCGAGTCCAGCAGCCGCGAGACCGGCGGCCGCTCCAAGGGCGGCGCCGGCCTGCATGAATTCACGTCGGTTCACATACCGGTGCTTGCTTGTAATCTCGGAGGGCGGGATCAAGGCGGATCGTTTGATCAGCATAGGGTTACTCCGGAGCTGGGGTTCGTATGGATCGTTGGTCGAAGTGGACCAGATCAACTTACACACATTGTACGAGGCCGAGCGGAGCTCGGATGCCTGCCGTGTTTCGACATTAACGAGTCGGTTGCGTTCTAGTGCAGCAGGACCAGGGTCGCCAAGCCCAGAAAAATGAAGAAACCGCCACTGTCGGTGATGGCCGTAATGAGTACGCTGGATCCCACTGCGGGGTCGCGCCCGAGCTTCGTCATCAGCAACGGGATGAAAACGCCGAACAGCGCAGCCACCAGCAGATTGAGTGTCATGGCCGCCGTCATGACCAGGCCGAGCGCTGCGCTCTTGTAGAGTGCCATTGCGAACAGACCGATGATGCCGCCCCAAACCAGGCCGTTGAGCACGGCGATGGCGATCTCTTTGGTGACCAGCTTCCTTGCGTTCGCGGGGTTGATCTGACCGAGCGCGATTGCCCGGACCAGCATGGTGATGGTCTGATTACCCGAGTTGCCGCCGATACCGGCAACGATCGGCATCAGGGTCGCCAGCGCAACCAACTTCTCGATCGTGCCTTCGAACACGCTGATGACCCGAGACGCAATGAAGGCGGTCACCAGGTTGACGGCCAGCCACGCCCAGCGGTTGCGAGCACTGGCCCACACCGATGCGAAGATATCCTCTCCTTCACGCAGGCCACCGAGATTCAGCCGCTCGGCCTCGGCCCGCTGCCGGATGAAATCCAATACTGCGTCGACCGTTACCCGCCCGACCAACCTCCGCCGCCGATCGGTGACGGGTGCCGTAACCAAGTCGTAGCGTTCGAATGCCTGAGCCGCGTCCTGGGCGTCGTCATCATCGTGCAACACGAGCATGTCCGTCTTCATGACATCCCGCACGAGCACCTCCGGATCGTTCACCAGCAGACGGTTGATCGGCAATGCGCCGCGCAGCGTTTCGCGTCGATCCACCACGAACAGCTGGTCGGTATGATCGGGCAGCTCATCGAGTCGCCGCAGATAGCGCAGCACAACCTCGAGCGCGAGGTCTTCACGTACGGTGACCAGATCGAAATCCATCAGCGCACCTACCGCTTCGTCCCGGTAGGACATCGCTGCTCTGAGCTGCTCGCGTTCGGCCACGGGCAATGCTTTGAAGACATCGTCCATGACGTCTTCGGGCAGGTCAGGCGCCAGATCGGCGAGCTCATCGGTGTCGAGTTGCTCGGCAGCAGCGACCAGTTCCTCCGGCTCCATGTGCGCGATCAGCGTCTCGCGCACCGGCTCGGAGACCTCCAGCAGGATCTCGCCTTCGCGATCGGCCTTGACCAGGTCCCAAACGCTTAGACGCCGAGCTGGAGGGAGGGCTTCGAGAATGTAGGCAATATCGGCCGGATGCAGAGCCGCTAGTCTGGTCTGCAACTCGGCCATGTGCTGCTTCTGGAGCAGCGACTCAACTAACTCCTGGCGCGGTCCCCCTTGCTTGTGAACCAGATCTTCGACCAGCTGCTGCTTGTCGAGCAGATCAAGGATCTTGTGCAGTGCCTCTTGCACCGTCTCCTGGGTTTTCGTCTGTTCGATTTCGGGGGTGGGCATGAGGGACGAATCGGGCAGCCAAGCGCGCGCCCGGCAGCACCAGGTCAACGCGATTCTATGCGCTATGCACTAGACACGGTAAGCCAAGCCGGGCTTCGAGCCCCAGCCTGGTTCTTGGGCTGGCGGGCCGCGAAAGAAGATTCCGTCGGTCTGCTCTGCTATTGCTTCGGTGGAACGCGCGTGGCTTCCCAGGACACGAACTGAATCGACCCAGCGCGCTTGGCCCAGACGCTATGGAAACGAATTTCAACTGCCAGGTCCTGTCCTTTGAGGGTTACGTCGAAGTTCGCCAGACCTGTGATCAGCGCGAGGCAACCATAGGTGCGCACGGTGACGTCGCTGCGACGCATCGATCTATACTTAACCGTTCCAGAGCGCTGTGAATCGATATAGTTGGTTTTGTTGTCTACCACGGCACTGGAGTGAATATAGACCAAATCATCGCCAATCAGCTGCTCCAATGCGGCAAAGTCGTCGCCTGTCTGGGCGGCGTAGCGGGCGTCTTCGCTACGTAGCGCTTCGTCGGCCGTGATGTTTGCGCTGCACTCTTCGGCTGCGGCGTTACCGCTCGATAGAACGCCCAGGACCATAGATCCAAAAAAAGCGAGAACCAACTGCTTGATCATCTCGAATCTCCTCCCCATTTGATTACGCCATCGCTACAGCAGCGGCGAACTATACCGCAGCCCCGCAAGAGGCTCTATTCTTTTGGGGAAGTTTCGCGGTTCACCGCGAGGCGAGGGATGGTCGCGTCTTCCAGAAGCCCGTCCGCTCCTCGAACGCGTGCGCGAGTTGCAACAGCCCGAAATCGTCTTGGTGTCGCCCAACGAGCTGGAGTCCGATCGGCAACCCCTCGGCGCTGAAACCGGACGGTACGGAAACAGCCGGTAGCCCGGTGACGGTGATGAAGTAGCACGACCTCATCCAGTCCACGTAGGTGTGCATGCGCTGGCCGTTGATCTCAGTGACCCACGCTTGGCTGACGTCGAACGGCGGCACTTGAGCGACCGGCGCAGCAAGAAAAGCATATCGCTCCATGAATCGGCGGGCACGGTGATATATCTCTGTGCGGTTGCGCTCGGCGCGACCGATCTGAGGCCCAGTGAGTCGAACCCCTTCCTCGATATTCCACACCACCGTGTCCTTCATTTGCGCGCGCTTGCTCTCGAGCAAACTCCCATAAGACAGCTCGAAGTTGTAGGCACGCAGGACCTTGAACACCTCGTCTGCGTCGGCGAAATCAGGCTGCGCTTCCTCTACGATCATGCCCAGCTCTTCGAATACCCGACGCTGGCCCTCGAGCACGGCGGTTACTCTTGGATCGACGGCCAGGCCGCCTAGGTCCCGGCTCCATGCTATGCGCAAGCCGTTGAAGTCGCGCTCAAGCGGACGGGCGAAGATCGCTCCCGGCTCCGCGATCGATATCGGTGCGCGTGGATCCGGTCCCGCTATGGCGCTGAGCTGCAGCGCCAAGTCGCGCACCGTGCGCGCCATCGGGCCGACCACCGACAGCGGAAACCATGCGCTATATACGGGCCAGGACGGTACGCGTCCAGCCGACGGCCGAAAGCCCGCAACGTTGCAGAAGCTCGCAGGGTTGCGCAGGCTCCCGCCAAGATCGCTTCCGTCAGCGATCGGGACCATCCCGCACGCGAGCGCAACGGCGGCGCCGCCGCTGCTGCCGCCACAGGTCTTGCTTGGGTCATAAGGATTGCGGGTAACCCCGAATACGGAGTTGAACGTCTGCGAGCCTGCGCCGAATTCCGGCGTATTGGTCTTCCCGACGGTGATCGCACCCGCGGATTTCAATCGCTCTACGATAAGGGAATCGGTATCGGGGACAAAGTCGCGGTACACAGGTGACCCAAACGTCGTGCGGATGCCCTTGGTCAGCGCCAGGTCCTTGTGAGCGACGGGCAAGCCATACAAAGGTGCCACCTCGGGTGCGGAAGCTCGGCCGATCGCCAGGGCTACATCGGCGGCCCGCGCTGCCGCCAGTGCTTGTTCCGGCAGGAAGGTCACGATCGCATTGACTGCAAGGTTCACTCGCTCGATCTGGTCGATGTGCGCGCGCATCACTTCCTCGCATGACACGTCGCGAGCACGTATGCGCCACGCCAACTCCGTTGCCGTAAGAAAACACAGCTCGGATGCGCTCATACTCAGGTCCGGAACATGAAGTACACGGCACCCAGAATACAAAGGGCCGCCCACAGGTAGTCGAGCTTTAGCGGCTGGTGCATATATAGCAAAGCAAAGGGCACGAACACGCTCAGGGTGATGACTTCCTGGAGGATCTTGAGTTGAGGCAACGTCATCACCGTATAACCCACGCGGTTGGCGGGCACTTGGAACAGGTATTCGAAAAAGGCAATGCCCCAGCTCGCCACCGCGGCCACAAACCAAGGCTTACCGCTTAGGTTCTTGAGGTGAGCGTACCAGGCAAAGGTCATGAAGATGTTGGAGAGCGCGAGCAGCACAATAGCTTGGAGTGCGGCAGGAAACTGGGGCATGGCGGAGTCTGTTGAGAACAGATGGGACGCGATTGGTCGCGCGAACCTAGCGGGATGGCCCGATGCCGCGTGCTACCAACACGGCGGCAAGTGGAATGAAGGCGAGGAGCAGCAACTCGAGTGCGATATAGGCCCTGGCTGATGCGATCTCGCCTTCATGGGGGCGGCGCATCTGCAGCGACGAGAGTGCTCGCTGCCAGCGCAGGAACTGCAGCGTCGGCATGATCGACACGAGCCCCACTGCCAGGAACAGGGCCAGCTTGATGTAGAACACCGGATTTTGCAAATAGAATCCCGCTCCCTTGCCAACGACGAACACGCGCAGCGCACCGGTAGTAAGCACCGAGATCGCGGCGATGAGGTAATACAGGTCGACGCGTGCCAAGATTTTCAACTGTACCGGCAGCATGTCGCTGGTGCACAGGAAAAACTCCGTGACCAGAAACGCGGTCACCAGAAACGCCGAGATGAAGTGGAGATAGGCAACAGCGGCTTCCATGCTCAGACCGGGACGGCTGGCTGGGATGCGGATCGCGTTCCCGGCAGAGGCGGGTTGTCCGCCGCGTGATAGCTGAATACGAGTGAGAGCTTGGTTTCGGAGGTGCTGTTGTTGCTCGCCGCGTGCGCGGTTCGGCAATGAAAGAACACCGCGTCGCCGGGTTCCAGAACAGGGGTGACTCGCGTGGCGATCAGCGCTTGGTTGCGTGGGTCATCGGGGCGCAGGAACGAGGCATCGTCCAGGCGCTCGCGCGAGAACGCTACGGCGTGCGTACCCGGCAGGAACGACAGACAGCCGTTCTCAGGAAACTCCGGCCCCAACGCCAACCATACCGACACCAGTTGCGGCCGCTGAAAGGACCAATAGCGAATGTCCTGATGCCACCCGGTCTCGCTGCTGTAGCGCGGTTGTTTGGTCATGATGCAGTTGTGATGAGTCTGGGACAAGAGAACCCTTGAGCCGAGAAGTTGTCGCACCGGTTCTGCGACTTCTGGTCCCGTGGCCCATGCGCGAAATACCGGATCCCGCGCGTATGCCTGCAGCAATCTGCGCACGGTTGCGCCGCCTGGTGCATCGCGCGCAGGTGGAGCTCCGGGGTAGTGCAGATCCGCTTCGTATTCGAGCGGGGGAATGGCCGCTGCGAGATGCCTCAGCGCCACGTCGCACAGCTCCTTTACCTGGTCAGTGGAGGCGATCCGAGGCAGGACGACCACGCCGTCCTGATCGAACTGTCGCATATGATCGAGCCTAAACCGAGACATACTCATGAACTTTGCGGCGGGGTGTGTGACACGACGTCCGCCAATCTATCTGCACCGCGGTGATCAGGCAGGCACGGGCACGACCTGCTTACCTGGCTCGTAGGACAGTGCTGGCGCCAGCCACTTCTCAACGACGTCGACCGGCATTCCTTTGCGATGCGCATAGTCCTGCACCTGATCACGATCGATCTTGCCGACGGCAAAGTAGCGTGACGCGGGATGCGAGAAATAGAAGCCGCTGACTGCCGCGGTCGGCACCATGGCGAAGCTCTCCGTCAGCGCAAGCCCGGCATTCTGAGGAGCCTGCAGAAGCTCGAATAAGGTGCCTTTCTCGGTATGATCCGGGCATGCGGGGTACCCTGGCGCTGGGCGGATGCCACGGTACTTCTCGGCGATCAGTTCTTCGACCGCAAAGCTTTCGGCCGGCGCATAGCCCCAGAACTCCCTGCGAGTGCGCAGATGCATCAACTCTGCAAAGGCCTCTGCCAACCGGTCGGCCAAAGCTTTTAGCATGATAGCGCTGTAATCGTCGTGCTGCTCCTCATAAGCCTGGACCAGTCGGTCGATCCCAATGCCTGCGGTGACCGCGAAGCAACCGAGATAATCACGAACGCCGCCTGTCTTAGGCGCGACCAGATCGGCCAGACAATGGTTGGCCCGGTCTTCCGGCTTGACCGCCTGCTGTCGCAGGAAGTGGAAGGTGCTGGCGACCGTGCCGCGGGACTCGTCGGTGTAGATCTCGACGTCGTCACCGCCCACGCTGTTCGCAGCGAACAATCCGATCACAGCATTGGCGGTCAGCCAACGTTCATCGATGATGCGCTTCAGCATCGCTTGAGCGTCGGCGAACAAGTTACGCGCAGCTTCGCCGACGATCTCGTCCTGCAGAATCTTCGGATAACGCCCGCTCAACTCCCAAGTCTGAAAGAACGGAGTCCAGTCGATGAGACGCGCGATGTCAGCGAGCGGATACTCTCGCATGGCTCGGACACCGAGGAATTTGGGACTCGGCGGTGAATAGGCGCTCCAATCGGTTTTGAGGCCATGTATTCTGGCCTCGGCGATCGTGCGTAGCGGACCGGGGCCCTTCTTCGCTCTGTGCTGCTGGCGAGTGCGTTCATTGTCATCCCTCACTTTTTGCAGATAGTCGGACTTGAGCTCCTCGCTGACCAGACTCGTACATACCCCGACGCTGCGCGAAGCATCCGGCACCCACACTGTTGGACCGGAATAGTTGGGCTCGATTTTCACCGCCGTATGCACCCGCGATGTGGTAGCGCCTCCGATCAGAAGCGGTACCTGAAAGCCTTGGCGCTCCATCTCCTTGGCAACGTGCGCCATTTCCTCGAGGGATGGAGTGATGAGGCCGGACAGGCCGATGATGTCAGCCTTCTCTTCGCGGGCAGTTTGCAGGATTCTCTCCGCAGGCACCATCACGCCAAGGTTGACGACGTCGAAGTTGTTGCACTGGAGGACGACAGACACGATGTTCTTGCCGATGTCGTGGACGTCGCCCTTGACTGTGGCGATGACGATTTTGCCCTTGGCCTTCTGTTCATTTCCGCTGCTGCGCTTCTCTTCCTCGATAAAGGGGATCAAATGAGCGACCGCTTGTTTCATAACGCGAGCCGATTTGACGACCTGGGGCAAGAACATTTTGCCTGCAGCGAACAGATCCCCGACCACGTTCATGCCGGCCATCAATGGTCCTTCGATCACGTGGATCGGATGCTCGTACTGGTGGCGTGCGTCCTCCGTATCTTCAACCACCCAGGTGTCGATACCCCTGACCAACGCATGCGAGAGGCGCTCTTGCACGCTAGCTTTGCGCCAGGCGAGATCCTCGACCGCCTGCTTGCCTTCCTTGCTGTACGTTTCCGCGAAGACGACCAGGCGCTCGGTCGAATCTGGCCGCCGAGTGAACAAAACGTCCTCGACCCGCTCCAGTAGATCCTTGGGGATTTCCTCGTAGACGCCCAGTTGACCGGCATTGACGATGCCCATGCTCATGCCGGCTCGAATCGCGTGGTACAGAAATGCCGTGTGGATTGCCTCGCGCACGGGATCATTGCCGCGGAATGAAAAGGAAATGTTCGATACGCCGCCGCTCACTCTGACGTGCGGAAGCGCCAGCTTGATCCCGCGCGTCGCCTCGATAAAGTCGACGGCATAGCCATTGTGTTCCTCGATGCCGGTTGCGACGGCAAAGATGTTAGGGTCGAAGATGATGTCTTCGGGGGGGAAGCCGGCGCTCTTCACCAACAGGTGATAAGCGCGGGAGCAGATCTCGATTCTGCGCTTCAGAGTATCGGCCTGACCCTGCTCATCGAACGCCATGACTACGGCAGCTGCGCCGTAGCGCCGCACCAGCTTCGCCTGGCGCAGGAACTCAGCCTCCCCTTCTTTCATGCTGATCGAGTTGACCACCGGCTTGCCCTGCACGCACTTGAGGCCCGCTTCGATTACGCTCCACTTGCTGGAGTCGATCATGACGGGCACGCGGGATATGTCGGGCTCAGAGGCGATGAGGTTGAGAAACGCGACCATTGCGGACTTTGAATCCAACATGGCCTCGTCCATATTCACGTCGATCATCTGCGCGCCGTTTTCGACCTGCTGGCGCGCGACGTTCAGCGCCTCCGTGTAGTTGCCGCCGAGAATCATGCGAGAGAAAGCCCGAGAGCCGGTGACATTGGTGCGCTCGCCCACGTTTACGAACAAAGAATCGTCGCCGATATTCAAAGGCTCCAGACCTGACAGCCGCAGCTTCTTCTGCACTTCGGGTACGACGCGGGGCGGGAACGCGTGCACCGCATCGGCTATTGCACGGATATGCGCGGGGGTCGTCCCGCAGCATCCCCCGACGATATTGAGAAAACCCGACCGCGCGAACTCGTGCAGGATCGAAGCCATGTATTGCGGCGACTCGTCGTATTCGCCCATCTCGTTGGGCAGCCCCGCATTCGGGTGGAGGGACGTGTGCGTGTCGGCGATATGGGCGAGTTCCTCGATGTGTGGGCGGAGGTCCCTGGCGCCGAGCGCGCAGTTGAGACCCACCGAGAGCGGCTTGGCATGTGCCACCGAATTCCAGAATGCGCCTAGCGTCTGACCCGAGAGGGTGCGACCGGAGCGATCGGTAATCGTGCCCGAGATCATCACTGGTAGATGTATCCCGCTGCGCTCGAAGAACTCGTCGATGGCGAATAGCGCGGCTTTGGCATTGAGAGTGTCGAAGATGGTCTCGACCATGATGAGATCGACTGCGCCCTCGACCAGGCCAGGAATTGCCTCTGTGTAGGCTTCCACCAGTTCGTCGAAGCTCGTGTTGCGTGCGCCGGGTTGGTTGACGTCGGGCGAAAGCGAGGCGGTGCGATTGGTGGGGCCGAGAACGCCGGCCACGAAACGGGGCCGTTCAGGCGTGCGACGTGTGAACTCGTCGGCTGCCTCGCGCGCCAGCCTTGCGCCCGCGAGGTTCAATTCCCGCGCGTGCTCCTGCATCCCGTAGTCGGCCATGGAGATGCGGGTCGAGTTGAAGGTATTCGTCTCGACGATATCGGCGCCAGCCTCGAGATAGGCGGCATGAATGCCGGCGATGATGCGCGGCTGTGTCAGGCTGAGTAGGTCGTTGTTACCCTTCTGGTCGCAGGCATGATCGTGGAACAGATCGCCGTGATAGTCGTGCGCATCCAGCCCATGTGTCTGGATCATTGTGCCCATCGCGCCATCCAGAATGAGGATGCGCTCTTTCAGCAGGGCGCGGAGAACAGCGGTGCGATCGTGAGCCATGAAACAAAAACCCGGCCGCAGGCGCGGACGGGTCGATGATTACTTCCCGCGCTTTAGCGACATTTGTTAAGCGCCCGCAAGCTGCGATCAAATCGGCGCGATTGCTTTCAGATTAACGGGTTGCGCGGCGCATGTCAATCGCGGGGACGCCTCGCGCGGGCGCCGGGCTCAGTCGCGGCACGCTTCGGCTTACCCGAGTGTCACGCCGAGGACCCGACCAATCATGAATGTCAGTGTCCCGGCCGCCGCGCCAATCAGCAACATGCGCCCGCCGCCGCGAAGCGCACCCTGACCGGTGAAAAGGCTCAGCACCGAACCAACGGCAAACAACGCGGTGGCTGTCAGGCCAATCGACACAGATAGCGACCAGGGGCTTTTGCCGAATAGAAACGGCAACAGTGGAATCAGTGCGCCGGCTGCGAAGGACAGGAACGAAAACGTCGCTGCGCCCCAGGGGGACCCTAGCTCATCGGGATTAAGACCCAGTTCTTCGCGTGCCAGCGTGTCCAGTCCGAGTTGGGGGTCGGCGATCATCGAATCTGCCAAACGCTTCGCTTCCACCCATTTGAGGCCCCGCGCTTCGTAGATCAGTGCCAATTCTTTCGCTTCTTCCTCGGGGTACGCCTTGAGCTCATCGCGCTCCAGGCCGATCTGGTACTCGTACATCTCGCGTTGCGACCGGACGGAGACGTACTCGCCTGCCGCCATCGAAAAGGCGCCAGCGAGAAGCCCGGCCACTCCCGACAGCAATACGATCCCGGACTCAGCGCCCGCTCCAGCAACACCTAGGATGAGGCTGGCGTTGGAAACGAGCCCGTCGTTCACGCCGAATACCGCTGCACGCAGGTTTCCCCCGCTGGCCAGTCCTCGGTGGCGGCGCTCTATGCCGGTCGACCGATCCGGCATCGGGTGACCCGGCTCGATCCGGGAATACACGGACATCCCACGCACCTTCATGGCTGCCAACATGGAGCGCATGCTGCGCGGCCCAAAACGGCGCGTCAGTTGCTCTACGATTCGCGTGCGCAGATCCGGGCGATATGCGGGGGGCATCCGGCTTCCCTCCCCGCGCGCCGCGTCTGCCCAGACATGAGCTTGATTGTCAGCTTCGCGCGAGAGCTCGAGAAACAGCTTCGCGCGTGGCGAATCCTTCTCGATCTCGGCCAATACGCGATACAGATACGCGGAGCGCTGTTCTTCCTGCCAGCTCTTGAGTTTGCTCATCCAGCTGCGTCGTCCGCGGGTCGTTTTGGTCAGGTTGAGTCTATCCTGCGGTACTGGATTGCCTCGGCGACATGTCGTGAAAGTACGTGCACCTCGCCCACGAGATCCACAATGCTGCGCGCGACCTTCAGGATCCGGTGATAACCGCGCGCAGATAGTCCCAAGCGGCTAATGGCCTGCTTCAGCAGCAGCTCTCCCGCCGCGTCGGGAAGGGCGTGCTGACCCACCTCGCGGGACGTGAGTTGGGCGTTGGGCTTGCCCTGGCGCACAAGCTGGCGTTCGCGCGCAGCACTTACGCGAGCGCGGATGGCGGAACTCGGCTCCCCGTCTGGACGTCCAGCAAGCTCCTCTGGCGCTACGGCCGGGACGCCGATGTGGATATCGATTCGATCCAACAGGGGTCCTGAGATACGGCGGCTGTAACGTGCTATTTGCTCCGGCGTACAGCGGCATCTACCGCTGTAGTGACCAAGAAAGCCGCAGGGGCACGGATTCATTGCGGCTACCAACTGGAAGCGTGCGGGAAAGTCCGCTTGACGGGCTGCGCGGGAGATCGTGATACGCCCGGATTCCAGCGGCTCGCGCAACACCTCCAGCACATCGCGGCTGAACTCCGGAAGCTCGTCCATAAACAGAACGCCGTGCATTGCCATCGAGACCTCCCCCGGACGCGGCAGACTGCCGCCGCCCACCAGCGCGACACCCGATGCTGTGTGGTGAGGGGCGCGAAACGGTCGGCGCCTCCACTTGCCTACCTCGAATCCACTCGAGCCAAGCGACTGAATGGCAGCCGACTCGAGCGCTTCGGCGTCGGTCATCGGTGGCAGGATGCCGACAACGCGCTCGGCGAGCATGGTCTTGCCGGTGCCCGGAGGGCCGGACATGATGAGGCTGTGTGCACCGGCAGCCGCAACTTCCATTGCGCGCTTGGCTTGGACTTGGCCCTTGACGTCGGCCATGTCCGGATAGGCAGTGTCGGAGCTGTCGGTAGTGCGTGACCAGCGCCGCAAAGGCTCGACGCCGCTCAGATGAGCACAGACCTGTAGCAACGTGCGGGCCGAATAGACCGTCGCGTTGCTCACTAGAGCCGCTTCCGGAGCATTGAGCTCGGGCAATACGAAGGCGCGCCCGGAATGGTACGCGCTGTAGGTCATTGCCAGCGCGCCCCGGATGGGGCGCAGCTCGCCGGTGAGCGCAAGTTCCCCCGCAAACTCGAGTTCAGCGAGTTTCTCGCCGGGAACTTGTCCGGTAGCAGCCAGAATGCCCAGAGCGATGGGCAGGTCGAACCGTCCGCTTTCCTTAGGCAGATCAGCCGGGGCAAGATTCACAGTGATACGGCGAGCAGGAAAGTCGAAGCGTGCCGTCTGCAGGGCAGCGCGTACACGATCCTTCGCTTCTTTCACCTCGACCTCCGGGAGCCCCACGATGGTGAAACTGGGGAGCCCGTTTGCAAGGTGAGCCTCGACCGTCACCGGCGGCGCGTCCATGCCGGAGATGGCGCGGCTGTGCAGAACAGCGAGCGACATTGCGGCAGAATAGACGAAACAAAAAAGGGACGCTGCGCGCCCCCTTTCTTGGCCGCTTGCGGGCGTCAGTCTTTGAATGCTTCGACGTTGATCAACAGCTTCACTTCATCCCCCAAGGCCGGGACGTACTTGGTCATTCCGAATTCCGAGCGCTTGATCGTGGTGCTGGCTTCGGCGCCGCAGACGTCCTTCTTAAGCATCGGGTGGACGCCGCAACTGAAGCGGGTGATCGTCAAGACTGCCGGCTTGGTCACACCGAGAATGGTGATCTCACCAGGTACCGACGCGGGCGTATCCCCATTGAAAGTCATCTTGGTCGCCTTGAAGGTAATGGTCGGGTATTTTGCAACGTTGAAAAAGTCCTCGCTCTTCAGGTGTTCGTCGAGTTTGCCAACGCCGCTGCTGACGGAGTTCGTATCGACGCTGACGTCCACGCTGCCTGTCTTTGCGACGCGATCCAGAGTGATTGAGCCGGTGACGTTGTCGAACCGGCCCCGCTGCGTGGACCAACCGAAGTGGTTGATCTCGTAGCTTGGATGGGTGTGGCGAGGGTCGATGGTATAGGAATCCGCCCGAACCGATACCGACGACAGGCCGGTACCGAGCACGAAGATGGCCGCATACAATTTCCGCATTCACTTCTCCTTACTAAACTCGCTGATCGTCGAAAAGGCAGAGGAGGGTCCTACTTCTTTGAAGTCGGGCTGACCGCCAATATGCGAAACTTTACTTGCACTTCGTTCGCTACGGTGTCGGTATCGGACCATGCGCCTTCACCGATGGCATAGTCCAACCGCTTGAGCACGAACGCTCCATCGAACGTGGCACCTTGTCCCTGGGGCCTGACCGTAAAGGGCGCGATCACGTCCTTGGTACGTCCTTTGAGGGTGAGTTTTCCGGCGAGTTCATAGCGATCCGTACCCAAGGCCTTCACGCTGGTCGAGACGAATCGGGCGATTGGGTATCTCTTGACGTCGAACCATCCCTTGCCCTTTACCTCGTCGTTCGCTTCCTCGCTTCCTGTGTCGATGCTGGCCAAATCAAGCTCGACTTGCACCCGCCCCTCTTCCGGCTTGGCGGCGTCGAAGACCAGTTGCACGGAGAATTTCCCGAATTTGCCCTCCACCGGTACGTTCATCTGCTTCGAGACGAAACTGATCGTGCTCTTGTTCATGTCAACAACAGTGACGCGCTCGGCATGTCCGGAGTTAGTCCAGAAGGCGAGGAACACGCCGAAGATCAGCGTGCACAGGGCGGACTGATAGTGCGATTCAGTCATTGCTCATCAATGCGACGCTGTTTCACCAGCGGAAGCATGCGATGGAGCACGGCGTCGCGATCGAAGAAATGGTGTTTGAGCGCAGCGACGGCGTGAACTAGAACCAATGCCAACAGGGTGAACGCGAAGGTTTCATGGAACGCTTTGAGCGTATCGCCGAGCGCCTTGTTCTTTTCTATTAGGTCTGGCAACGGCACTACGCCAAAGTAGACAACCTGGACGCCATACGCGGAACTCATCAGCCAACCAGATATCGGGATGCAAACCAACAGCACGTATAGCAACCAATGATTGGCGAGCGCTGCCGCCAGCTGCCACTTTGGACCTGGTAGCGGCGGGGGCGGGGCTTTGGCCGCGCGCCAGATGAGTCGCACAACCACCAACAGAAAAATGGTGACTCCGACCCATTTGTGCCAAGAATAAAGTTTCAGCTTCAAGGGGCTCAGCCTCAGCCCTACCATGTATAGACCCAAGCCGACAGAGACCATTATCAACACCGCAATGAGCCAGTGCAGGGCAATCGCGGGGGCGGTATAGCGGGCAACCAATGACTCGCTCACCGGCAAAGTTTGGGAATCAGCAGGTCGCTACAAGTTGAGGAGCGACGCAGCGACGGTATCGTCGGCACTCTTTGATTAAACGCTCTCTCACCATTGACTGTGAGTCTAGCAAAGCATGCTGGCTCACAACGATAGTGTTTTTGAGCAAGTTGATCAGTTGCCTTGAAGCTTGGGTATGAGTTCCGGGAGGATCACTGAATGCGCGGAGATTTTTGTCGTGTGGTGACGTCAATCTCTACTTCGAGTGGAGCGACAGATGATTCTCCAATTCCGCTACCTTCGCTTCCAGCTCTTCGAGCTTCTCACGGGTTCTGCGGAGAACGTCGCTCTGCACGTCGAATTCCTCGCGCGTCACCAGATCCAAACGTGCGAAGAAACTTGTCAATAAGGCGCGCGCGTTCTTTTCGAGATCCCGCGCGGGGCTGCCGGCGATCAACTCGCTGAGCCGTGTACTTAGTTCCTGAAACAACGTTTCGTTGCGCATATTCCCTCCTTCGACGACTCGAGAACAGACGCGAGTTTAGCAAACCGACCCCTGTTCACAACTGGTACATCGGCCGCGCTAGCAGCTAATGCTTAACGCATAAAAGCCCGCACTCGGATAGTGCGGTTCGCCCAAAGCCCGCATTTGTTTGGTGCAGCAAATCTTAGCGACATTCCTCGCTCTATTTTAACATGTTGTTCTATATACAACATTTCACTGGCATAGGAAATGCTGACCGGACCAACGCTGCTCCCCCTGAAACTCTTTTTTGACGCATACGCAGGAAAAGGAAGACCTATGCTCACGCGCAAACTCATCGTTGCAGGATTGCTCGCGCTCGTCGCGCTCCCGGGTGCTGGCTTCGCTCAGGATGCCGCGAAGCCAGCCGAGCCAGCCAAGGCACCGGAACCACCCAAACCCCCCTACACACTTACCGCCAATGTGTACTTGGTTTCGGACTACTTGTTCCGCGGCCTCACACAGACCTGGGGTAAGCCCGCGATTCAGGGTGGCGCAGACTTTGTACATGACTCCGGTCTCTACCTGGGCACTTGGGCTTCGAACGTCAGCGGCAATCAGTTCGCCGGCGGTTCGATGGAGTGGGACATGTACGGAGGGTACAACTACAAGATCAACGACGACTTCACCATCGGTGCGGGTCTGTACTACTACTACTACCCGGGCGCCAATTTTAAGGAAGCTGCGTCGGCGCCTCCAGGCAGTCAGACCTACAACACGCTTGAAGTCAACGCGCTCGCGACCTGGAAGTGGCTCACGTTCAAAGTCAATTATGCATTGACTGACTATTTTGGTGCCAGCACGGTCACCGGCTTTACGGATAGCACAAAGGGCACGTATTACTTGCAGTTGGATGGTTCTTATCCGATCGCGTCCGTGGAAGGTCTGTCTCTGATAGGCCACGTTGGGTACACGCACTACTCCAAGGATCTTGCGGCGCCAGGAGTCAACAACGGCCATACCGATCCAAGCTACTGGGATCTCAAGTTCGGCGTTAGCTATGCGTGGAAGGACGGTTGGACGGTCGGCGCCTACTACGTTGGGACCAATAACACCGACTACTACAACCCCACCTCGTCGCTTGCCAACACAAGTACCAAGGATCTCGGCGGTTCGACGGGCTACATCACCGTTGGACGCACGTTCTAGATCGGTGGCGCGGCGCGCCGCCCCGGTGCGCCGCGCCAACTTCCAGAACTCGACTGCACAAAGGGGACCGCAATGAAATTCGTGACGGCAATAATCAAGCCGTTCAAGCTTGACGAGGTACGTGAAGCCCTGTCGGTGATCGGTGTCCAGGGCATTACGGTGACGGAGGTAAAGGGTTTCGGCCGGCAAAAGGGCCATACGGAACTGTACCGGGGCGCTGAGTATGTCGTCGATTTCCTGCCGAAGGTGAAGATCGAGGTAGCCATCAAGGACGATCTTCTGGAGCAGGTTATCGAGGCGGTCGAGAAGGCTGCCAATACCGGAAAGATTGGGGACGGAAAGATTTTCGTTTTCGATCTTAAGCAAGCGATCCGGATCCGCACTGGTGAAACAGGCGCTGACGCGTTGTAGCAGCGGCGCGTCAGGGTGTATCGAGGTCGGTCGTGCTCTTTAGATTTCGGAAGACAGCACGGGATCAGATCGCGACTCGACGCAATGTTCGGCTGACAAGCGCTCAATCCAATTCTCCACAGGAGCTAGGCGATGAAACTCGTCACGGCAGTCATTAAACCTTTCAAGCTAGATGAGGTGCGCGCGGCGCTTTCGGAGGTCGGCGTTCAAGGCATCACCGTAACTGAGGTGAAGGGCTTCGGCCGGCAAAAGGGGCATACCGAGTTGTACCGTGGGGCGGAGTACGTGGTCGATTTTCTCCCCAAGGTAAAGCTCGAAGTGGCGATTCAGGACGAACTCCTCGACCGAGTGCTGGATGCAATCCAGAAGTCGGCCAACACGGGCAAGATCGGGGACGGGAAGATCTTCGTATTCGATCTTAAGCAGATCATCCGCATTCGCACCGGCGAGACCGGGGCCGAAGCGCTTTAATTTTCTAGGGAGAAGAAAGTCATGAGACGAATTCTGTTGTCGCTCGCAGCGGGCATTCTGCTAGGCCTCGCTTTGCCGAGCTTCGCTGAGGACAAGCCTGCGGACGCGGCGTCAGCAACTGCCGCCCCCGATGCCGCCAGCGGAACGGCGGCTGCCGCTCCACCGGCTCCGACCGAGCCGTTCATGATCGAGATCAGTAAGATCAACTCAGGGGACACCGCCTGGATGTTGTCCTCGACGGCCTTGGTGCTGCTGATGACGATTCCGGGATTGGCGCTGTTCTACGGCGGCATGGTGCGCAAGAAGAACGTGCTTGCTACTGTCATGCAGAGCTTCGCGATCACCTGCCTGGTGACGATTCTCTGGATGGTTGCAGGTTACAGTCTCGCGTTCATGCCTGGAAGCGCCTACCTGGGCAACCTCAGTCGATTCCTGCTAAACGGGATGAGCTTTGTTGCCGGGCAGAAAGTGTCGGTATCTCATATCGCGACGAACGTACCTGAATCGGTCTATATGATGTTTCAGATGACATTCGCGATTATCACGCCGGCGTTGATTTGCGGTGCTTTTGCGGAGCGTATGAAGTTCTCGGCGATGCTCTGGTTCATGGGAATCTGGTCGATCGTCGTCTACTCGCCCATTGCACATTGGGTCTGGGAGCCAAGCGGCTGGTTGGCTGTCAAAGGGCAACTGGATTTCGCCGGTGGTACGGTCGTGCATATCAACGCCGGTATCGCTGGCCTGGCAGCTGCGATCGTAATGGGAAAGCGGGTCGGCTATGGCAAGGAAGCGATGCCGCCGCACAACCTCACGCTAACCGTGATCGGCGCTTCCCTACTCTGGGTCGGCTGGTTCGGGTTCAACGCGGGGTCGGCAGTTGCAGCTGATGGGCGCGCGGCTTTGGCGATGGCAGTGACCCAGATCGCCACTGCTGCCGCTGCCTTGGCATGGATGTTCACGGAGTGGCTCGCGAAGGGAAAGCCCAGCGTGCTAGGTATTGCCTCAGGCGCAGTAGCGGGGCTGGTTGCGATTACCCCCGCATCTGGTTTTGTCGCGCCAGTGCCGGCAGTCATTATCGGGATAGCGGCTGGGATCGGCTGCTTTTATGCAGCTACTTCCGTGAAGAAGATGTTTGGTTACGACGACTCGCTCGATGCGTTCGGGGTTCACTGCGTTGGAGGGATTATCGGAGCACTGCTCACTGGGGCCTTCGTGTCGAAAGAGATTAGTGGGATGGAAGGTAGTGTCTTAACCCAATGCTGGGGTGTGGGCGCGACCCTGATCTATGGCTTCATCGTCAGTTTCATCATCCTTAAGGTCATCGACATGACCATAGGTCTGCGCGTGACAGAGGAGCAGGAGCGAGAGGGACTGGACGTGGCGCTTCATGGGGAGCATGTCGAGTAGCTCCCTGCTTGGGGGGTCATCCGTGAGTACCTAGACCGGATCCTGCGGGTCAAATCACTGTCGATCTGTCAAGCATTCAAGGGCGCCCTCGGGCGCCCTTCCTTTTGTAGCGAGACGGATAAGGGCATCGGTAAGCGAGAGCTCACTCGATTAAGGTTTTGACAGTCCTCGGGTTTAGGCTTTGCACTCAACGAGCTAGACGCAGCTGCCCGGGTTGGGAACGGTTTCTGCTGGAATAGGCCGTGGCACTATGGCTCACCAATTCCCA
>Ga0335076_10002470_pt1 | contig 18385 bp, 16 predicted proteins | sample Lox_Sample_25_FD_206717 | JGI IMG/M metagenome (GOLD analysis project Ga0335076, IMG submission 206717) | Soil microbial communities from Loxahatchee National Wildlife Refuge, Florida, United States - Lox_Sample_2.5 | ecosystem: Environmental > Terrestrial > Soil > Wetlands | place: USA... | reverse complement strand
GAGTTCGAGGGCGACGTGCCGACGCTCGAGTACAGCCCCGCGGACAAGCACGACCTGGCACTGCTGCGGCATCTGCGCGAGCGCGACGTACCGGTGGTGGCGGTGTTCCTCTCCGGGCGGCCGCTGTGGGTCAACGCCGAGATCAACGCCGCCGACAGCTTCATCGCCGCCTGGCTCCCGGGCCCCGAGGGCGGCGGCATCGCCGACGTGCTGTTCCGCGATGCTGCCGGCCAGGCGCGCTACGACTTCACCGGCCGGCTGCCCTTCTCCTGGCCGGCGAGCCCGCAGGTGCCGGCCGTGGACGGCCACGCCGGGGAGCCGCCGCTGTTCGCGCGCGGCTACGGGCTCAGCTACGCCGACGACGGCTACCTGCGCCGCCTGCCGGAGTAGCTCGCGCGGCAGCTACTCGGCGGCGGCGCCGACCGCGACCCAGGCGAGGTCGGCGTTGGAGACCGACCCCAGGTTGAAGGCGCGTACGGCGGCCGCCATGCGCGTCAGGGCTTCCCGCAGCGGCATCGGCGGAGCGCTCGCGCCCTTCTTCACCTTGTGGAAGCGCACCGGGTTGATGCGCGCCACCACGTAGTTGCGCAGGTACGGTGACTTGAAGCCGCGCGCCTGCAGACCGGCGATGAGCGCCTTCACGCGCGCGTCGATCTCGATGAGCCGCGCGGCGTGGTCCTCGCGCTGCCTGAGGCTCAGCGCAAGCGAGCGCTCGCTGAAGCGCTCCACCTTCTTGAGGAAGGCGCTGTAGGCGCCGCCGGCGAAGCGCGGCGCGCGCTCGTAGATGATGCCGAGCGTCAGCAGCTCGGGCGCCTCGAACTCGGCGGCGAAGCCGTTCTCGGGCTCGCGGCCGCGCGCCTTGGCGAGGCTGCGCGCCATGCGGATCACTTCCAGGCTGCGGTCCTTGAGGTTGTGCGCCTTCTCGGTGTTGAGCGCCAGGATGCGATACGCGAGACGCTCGTCGGGGCTGATGAGCGCGGTGATCTGCTTCAGTCCCAGCACCTTGGCGGCGGCGAGCCGGTGGCGGCCGTTCGGCGTCCACAGCCGCCCGTCCTCGCCGCGCACCACGATCAGCGGGTCGAGGAAGGCACCGGTCTGCTCGATGGCGCGCGCCAGGCGCTTGGCGTGCGTCGGCGAGAGGTCGCGCTGGAAGGGCGTCGGCTGCACGGCCGCGAACGGCAGACTGGCGAGCAGCAGCGCGCGGCCGCCGAGGGGCTCGCGGTAGGCGCCGAGCGGGGCGCCGCCGACTTCGCGCACCAGAGCGGCGAGCGGCGCGACCTGCGCATCCTCCAGTGTCAGAGCCACCTCGCCGGCCGTCAGTCCGCGGCTCTCGCGCGTCGGGGCGAGTCGGCCACGCGGACGGGCGCGGGCGGTGGAGCGCTTGGCGCGTGCGGCCATGGGCAATCTCCCTTCGGAATGAGTGTGCGAGAATGACGGATTGCTCAGGATGTTGCCATGGATGCTCTGCTTCAGTCAGCGAGCGCCGCTGCCGCGGCGAGCCCGCCGCTGCGCCTGCCCGCGCAGCGCATCGACGCGGCCGGCCGTGCGCACGTCGACCAGCGTGCGGTGCTCGCGCTCGCCCTGCCGCTCATGGCCAACAGCGCGGTGCAGATCGTCCTCAACCTCACCGACATGTGGTTCATGGGGCGCATCTCCACCAAGGCGCTCGCCGCGGTGGGCGCGGTGCAGTGGCTCATCATGGCCGCCGTGCTGGTGCTCGGCGGCGCCGGCACCGCGGTGCAGACGCTGGTGGCGCAGCACTACGGCGCGCACCGCTACCGCCGCGCGGGCGAGGCGGTGTGGACCGCGATCTGGGGCATGGCGTGCGCCGCGCCGGTATTCATCGGCGTCGGCGCCGCGCGCCACCTGATCCTCGCGCCCTTCGGCTTCGACGCCGAGATCGAATCCCTCGCCGCCGCGTTCTGGCTGCCGCGCATCGGTGGCGCCTTCGTGGGCGCGGCGGTGTGGGCCACGCTCGGCTTCTTCAACGGCATCGGCCGGCCGCGCATCACGCTGTGGATCACCCTGGTCACCACGGTCGCCAACGCGCTGCTCAACCAGGTGTTCATCTTCGGTCTCGGCTGGGGCATCGCCGGCTCCGCCTGGGCCACCAACTGCGCGCAGCTCATCGGGCTGCTGTTCGCGCTCGCGATCTTCCTCGGCCCGCAGTACCGCCGCCTCTATCACTCCGATCTCACCTGGCACCCGCACCGGCGGCGCCTGATCGAGCAGCTGCGCCTCGGCGTGCCGATGGGCGTGCTGCCGGCCGCCGACCTGCTCGGCTTCGCCATGTTCCAGATGATGATGACCTGGCTCGGCACCGCGGACGGCGCGGCGACGCAGATGGTGATGATGCTGACCTCGCTCTCCTACATGCCCGGCTTCGGCATCGCCTCCGCGGGCACCACGCTGGTCGGCCAGTCGATCGGCGCGGGCTCGCGCGACTGGGCGCTGCGGGTCGGCAACCGCACCATCCTGCTCGCCGCCGGCTACATGGGCGGCATCGGGGTGGTGGTGGCGCTGCTCGGGCCGTGGGTACTGCCGTTCTTCGCCGGCGCGCACGATGCGGACGCGCTCGCGGCGGTGGCGCTCGGGCGGCGGCTCCTGTGGCTCGCCGCGGCGTTCCAGTTCTTCGACGGCCTCAACATGGGCAGCAGCATGTGCCTGCGCGGCGCGGGCGATGTCAAAGTGCCCGCGGCGCTGGTGCTGCCGATGTCGCTCCTGTTCTTCGCGCCGCTCGCGCACTCGCTCACCTTCGCTCCGGGCCAGGGCTGGGTGCACTTCCTGCCGCAGTACGGCTATGGGGCGATCGGCGGCTGGGTGGCGGTGGTGATCTACGTCCTGGCGCTCGGCAGCACGCTGTACCTGCGCTGGCGCTCGCGCGCCTGGCAGCGCATCCGCCTCGCCTGAGCAGGACGCGCGCGTGCTGGTGAGCCTGAAGATACTGCTGCGCTGCCTGATCCTGCCGCCCGCGGGCCCGCTGCTCCTCGCCTTCCTCGGCACGTGGCTCGTGATGCGCCGGGGCGCGGGGCGCGCGCGCGCGCTGGGCGCAGCGCTGCTGCTCGGCGCACTCGCCGCGCTGTGGCTGCTGTCGCTGCCGCTCCTCGCGGATGCCCTGTGGCACGCCGCCGAGCGCGTGCCGCTCCTTGATCCGGCACGCGCGCACGAGGCGCAGGCGATCGTCATCCTCGGCGGCGGCACCGAGCGGCGCGCGGCGCCCGAGTACGCCGGGGCCGCGGCAGCCGGGCCCGATCTGCTCGAGCGCCTCGCCTACGGGGCCTACCTGCAGCGGCGCACCGGCCTGCCGATCCTGGTGACGGGCTCGCCGGCGGAGGGCGTGGCCATGCGTGCCTCGCTCGAGCGCGACTTCGGCGTGCCGGTGCGCTGGGTGGAGGATCAGTCGCGCGACACCTTCGAGAACGCGCAGTTCTCAGCGGCCATCCTGCGCGGCGCCGGCGTGACGGGCGTGCTGCTCGTCACCCACAGCGTGCATGCCTACCGCGCCATGCGCGAGTTCGAGGCCTGCGGCCTGCACGTCGTGCCCGCGCCGGTCGGGCTGTGGCAGCCGCCCGAGCCGCATCCGTTCCGCTACGTGCCGCAGATCGGTGCCCTCAAGCGCTCGACCGATGCGCTCTACGAGCTCATCGGTGAGCCGGTGCGGCGCGTGCTCGCCCTCCTGCACCTGCGGCGCCATCCGAGCTGAGGGTTTAGGGGGAGCTCTGCCGTGGATGAGCCGCTGACGGTCGTGTATCGCTCGCGTCGCCGCCGCCGCTGCGAGGAGCGGCAGCTCGTGCTGACGGCGGTCGGCATCAATGCCTTCATCGTGACGGGTGCCTACGAGTGCCGCCTCGAGGTGGCCGCCGAGGACGCCCCGGCGGCGCTCGAGCAGCTCGCGCAGTACGAGGCCGAGAACGTCCCGCCGCCGCCGCTGCCGCCAGCCGCGCCGCTCGATCCCGACGCCTGGATCGGCTGCACGCTGTACGTGCTGGTGCTGATGGGAGTCGCGGCGGCGCTGTCGCAGGGGCTGGTGCGGCTGGATGCCTTCGACGTCGGCGAGCTCGACTCGACCGCGGTGCAGGCCGGGCAGTGGTGGCGCTCGCTCACCGCGCTCACCCTGCACGTCGATGGCCCGCATCTGGCCGCGAATCTCGTGGCGGGCGTGTGGTTCGGCTACCTCGCCGGGCGGCAGATGGGAGTCGGCATGGCCTGGCTCGTGACCGTGATCGCCGCCGGCCTCGCCAATCTCGCCGAGGCGCTGCTGGGCGCCCCGGGCCACCACTCGGTCGGTGCCTCGACTGCGGTGTTCGCCGCCTTGGGCGCCATGGCGGCGTTCTCCTGGCGCGAGCGGCTGGGGCGGGCGCAGCGCTGGGCGCGGCGCTGGGCGCCGCTGATCGCAGGCGTGGCGCTGCTCGGCTGGACGGGCAGCGCGGGCGAGGGCACCGATGTCATGGCACACATCGGCGGCTTCGTGGCCGGCGTGCTGAGCGGGGCACTGATCGCGCGGCCGCGCGTGCGCGCGCAGCTCGCGCGCCTGCCGCAGTGGCTGTACGGCGCGCTGGCACTCTCGGCGCTGGCACTCGCCTGGGCCTTGGCGCTACGCAGCTGAAGGCAAGCTTACGGACCCTCGACGCTGTAGCCGCGCGCGCGCAGCACCGCGAGCGCGCCCTGCTCGCCGAGCAGGCGATCCATCGACTGCACCGCGAGCGTGCCGCGGTTGCGGTTCAGGCCGTCCTCGACCGCGAGCAGCCAGTTGTCCTGCATGCGCTGGATGAGCGCGCGCACCCTGTCGGTGTTGGCGACGGCGGTGACGCAGGTCATGCGGTCCGCCGCGTGCGGCATGCGCCGCAGGGTGTCGACATCCCCGAGCGCCCAGGCGCGCGCCCGCTCCTGCATCGCCGGCACGTCGGTCTCGAGCAGCGTCACCACCGACTCCAGGCACGCCACCTCGCGGTCGAGCGGCGTCTTGCCGACATCCTTGAGCACGTCCACCGGGTCCTCGATCTTCAGCTTGTCCTGGTGCACGCGCACGCCCGCCTCGCGTGCCAGCTTCAGCACCGTCTCCTGCACCTCGTTGTGCTGCGCGAGTCCCGCCGCGTCCAGGGTGCGCGTCACCAGCTGCCGTGCCGCCAGCATCGGGCGCATGCCCTCGAGCTTGGTGTCCTTGGGGTCGTAGCGCGCCTTGAGCGCCTCGACGCGCGCGTACAGCTGCGGCGGCAGGGTCTGCCTGAGCGGCAGGTTGTCCGGGGGCTTCTGCAGGCGGCGCCACTCGATGTAGACGCGCAGCGCGGTGATGGGATTGGCGCCGATGCCGTAAGTGGGCCAGGCCGGTACCACCTCCTGCGTCTGATGCAGCACCTCGCGCACCGCATCCGGCTGCCACACCATCTTCTTCGGCAGCGGCGAGATGGTGCCGAGCACCCACAGCACGTGCTCGCCCTTGCGCACCTTCCACATGCGCGGCCCCTCGTGCTGCCCCTCGACCACGATCTCCTGCAGCGGCGCCTCCTCTGCCGCGGGCGCACTCGTGGCCGCGGGCTGCGCGAGCGCCAGCGTGCCCGCGAGCAGCACGCCAAAAAGCGACAGGGCTGGCTTCACCGCGCGCACCTCAGTCGGCCGTGGGCACCTGGCGCGGCACGCTGCTCGCCGGGTCGTAGACGCGCCTGAGGTCCACCGCCGGCAGCTCGTACTGGGCGATATGCAGCGCATCGATCAGCTGCTTGCCATCGGGGGACAGGCCGATGCGCTCGGTCACCTCCGGCCCGTTCTGCGGCCGCACCACGATGACGAAGTCGCGACCGTGCCAGCCGGAGACCTGATCCCCCACGCCGCCCTCGGTCGACACCACGCTCTTGGCTCCCGGGACGAAGTTGCGGCGCGAGGTGCCGAAGTCGAACACCATCTCGTTGGCGTTCTGGTGCACGTCCAGGTAGTCCCCGCGCGCCAGCACCGCCTCGACGATGTGCGCCATGGGCGAGCGCTGCAGCGGATCGTGACGCGGCCCGGCCCCGGGCGGCGGCGCACCGGCGCCCTCCGGCGGGCCACCCGCCTCCGGTCCCGCGCCGTGCGGCGCGCCGGCGGCGGCGGCGGCCATGATCTTGTGGGCGCGCTCGCGCATCTGCGCCAGGACCTTCTGCGGGTCATCGCTCTTGGCGGGGTTGAGGCGCCATTCGCCGGCGAGTGAGATGCCCGGCGGGGCGTCGGTGGAAACGTGCGAGGCGGCGCAGGCCCCGAGGCTCGCGGTGCATATGAGCACCAGTGCCGCCCGGGCGATGCGCATCTTGGGGTATCCTCGCTCACCGGCCATGACAGCGCGCAGCATCGCAGTTCGCGACACCAGGACGCAACGATGAAACGACGCACCGACCCCGAGCTCGCCCGCCTGCGCTCGCGCATCACGCGTCTGGATGCGGAGTCCATCGACCAGCTCTACGGGCTCGAGCCGGTATGGGAGCCGGCCGCCGGCGGCGTGCGCGTGGCGCCGGAGGAGTTCGTGGCCGTGCTGTGTCCGTACTGCGGCGAGCGCCTCGAGAGCCGCGTGGACCTCACCAGCGACGAGCCCGCCTACGTGGAGGACTGCGAGGTGTGCTACCGCCCGATCGAGTTTGCGATCGAACGCGATGCGGGTGGGGCGCTGCTCGCCCTGCAGGTGCGGCGCTTCGACTGACGGCTTGCCCGGGAGGTTCGGCACGATGAGACCGCGACTGCGGGCGGCCGGGGCCGCGCTGAGTGCGCTGTGGCTGCTCGCCGGCTGCGGCCGCGGCGCTCCCGCGCCGGCGGCGGACGGCGCCGGCGATCCCTGGCCGGCCTTCACCCAGGTCTTCCTCGAGTCCTACCTGCGCGCCAATCCCTTCTTCGCGGTGCAGTCCGGGCGGCACGAGTTCGACGGCCAGATGCCGGACCTGAGCGCGTCCGCCATCGCCGCGCGCATGGCGCTGCTGCGGCAGTGGCGCGCCGCGGCCGCGGCGCTCGATGCCGCGGCGCTGAGCCCCAGCGAGCGCCTCGAGCGCGAGCACCTGTTCACCGTGATCGACAGCGAGCTCTACTGGGTGGAGCGCGCGCGCCGCCCGTTCACGAGCCCGAGCTGGTACCTCGATCAGCTCGACCCGGACGTCTATCTGAACCGCAGCTACGCCCCGGCGGCGCGGCGCCTGCAGGGCTACCTCGGCTACGTGCGCTCGATCCCGAAGATCGCCCAGGCGATCCGCGCCAACCTCGCGACCCCGCTGCCGCCGAGCTTCGTCCAGCGCGGCATCGACGGCTTCGGCGGCTTCGCGAGCTTCTACCGCCACGACGCCGCCGCGGCCTTCGCCGAGGTCAGCGATCCGAGCGCGCAGCGCGAGCTGGCCGCGGCCAACGAGGCGGCCGCGCGCGCCATGGAGGCGCTGAAGAGCTGGCTCGAGGGCGAGCGCGCCCATGCCACCGGGGATTTCGCCCTCGGCCGCGAGCGTTTCCTCGAGATGCTCAAGGTGACCGAGCGGCTCGAGGTGCCGCTGCCGCGGCTCATCGAGCTCGGCGAGGCGGACCTGGAGAAGAACACCGCGGCGCTCGCCGCCGCCTGCGGCGCCTACCTGCCGCACGGCACCCTCGATGCCTGCGTGAAGAAGATGAACGCGCACAAGAGTCCGGGGGGCGCGCTCGAGGGTGCACGCGTGCAGCTCGCGCAGCTGCGCGCCTTCATCGTCGCCAACGGTCTGCTCACCGTGCCGGGCACCGAGCAGCCGCGGGTCACCGAGGCCCCGTCCTACGCGCGCGCCAACTCGGCCTACTCCAACATCCCGGGGCCCTACGAGCAGGGCGTCGGCTACCAGTACGTGATCTCCCCGCCCGACCCGCGCTGGAGCGCGAGCGAGCGCCTGGCCTACATCCCCGGCGCCGCCAACCTGCTCTACGGCAGCGTGCACGAGGTGTGGCCCGGGCACTTCCTGCAGTTCCTCACCTCGAACCACAACCCCTCGAAGATCGATGCGCTGTGGGTCGGCTACGCCTACTCCGAGGGCTGGGCGCACTACGGCGAGCAGCTGATGTGGGATGCAGGCCTGGGGGGCGGCGACCCCGAGCAGCACGTCGGGCAGCTGGTGAACGCGCTCGAGCGCAACGTGCGCTACCTCGCCGCCATCGGCCTGCACACCGGCGGCATGAGCGAGGCAGCCGCCGAGCGCATGTTCCGCGAGCGCGCGTTCCTCGATCCCGGGGATGCCCGCCAGCAGGCCGCCCGCGGCACCTACGACCCGCAGTACCTCAACTACACCCTCGGCAAGCTCATGGTGCTGAAGCTGCGCGCCGACTGGGTGGCGCAGCAGCAGCGCGCCGGCGGCAGCGCCGAGGCGCGCAGCTACTGGCGCGAGTTCCACGACCGGCTGCTCGCGCACACCGGCCCGCTGCCCCTGATCCGTGCGGCGCTGCTCGGGGAGGCCGGCGAGCCGCTCTAGGGGCGCACCGCCGCCTCGAGGAAGGTGAGGGTGCGCGCGTCGGCATCGAGGCGCACCCGGGTGCCGAGCGCCACCGGCTCGTTCTCATCGCCGTGGCCGATCGGAAAGCCGGCGGCGCACGGCAGTCCCGTGGCGCCGGCCAGCTCGCGCAGTACGTCTGCGCTCGAGTAGGGGGCGTCGGGCTCCTCGCAGCGGGTGAAGCTGCCGAGCACGATGCCGCGCACCTGGCGGAACACGCCGGCGAGCTCGAGGTGCACCCACATGCGATCCAGCCGGTAGGGACGCTCGCCCTGGTCCTCGAGCAGGAGCACCGCGCCTTCGAGTACCGGCATGTAGGGCGTGCCCAGCACCCGCGACAGCACCGACAGGTTGCCCCCGATCAGCCGGCCCTCGGCGCGGCCCGGGACATAGGTCGCGGTGCCGGCCAGCGGCGCGGCCGGCTGGTCGGACTCGAGCAGCGCGAACAGCCGCGCATGGGTCCTCACCGGCAGCCGCGCGAGCTGCGTGACCACCGGCCCGTGGATGCTGACCCAGCCGTGCGCGGCGAGCCACAGGTGCAGCGCGGTGATGTCCGAGAAGCCCACCAGGGGCTTGCGCGGCCCGGGCGGGGCGGCGCCCGTGAGCCGCGCCAGCAGGCGCGTGGCGCCGTAGCCGCCGCGGGCGCAGAACAGCGCCCGCAGGCGCGGGTCGGCGAGGGCGGTGAGCAGTTCCGCCAGGCGCCGGGCGTCATCGCCGGCGAGGTAACGGTGGCGCTCGAAGAGCCCGGGGTCGAACTCGGGCTGGTAGCGCGCGGCGAGGATCGCGAGCCCCGCATCGAAGGCGCCGCGCTCGAAGCCGCTCGCCGGGGCGATGACCCCGACGGCATCGCCCGGGCGGATTGCCGCCGCCGGGGCGAACTGCGCACTGACGGTGCCTTGGGAGTCGGGGGCCGAGGCCATCGGCGCGATTATCGCGGAAACCGCGCGCCCGGGAGGGCCCTTAAACCCCGGGGGCGTATCATGACTCCAAGCCTTGGGGGAGCGCCGTGCGGCGCTCCCGCGAACTGCTCAGGGCCCCGCGGGGCCGTAAGAGGTGCCATGGTCGGCTTCGTGCTGTGGTTGCTGCTGCTGTTCCTGTGCTGGCCGCTGGCGCTCGCGGCGCTTTTGCTCTATCCCCTGGTGTGGCTGCTGCTCCTGCCGCTGCGCCTGGTGGGGATCGCCGTCGGCGGGGTGCTCGCCCTGGTGCACGCGCTGGTGTTCCTGCCGGCGCGGCTGCTCGGGGGGCGCCACTAGGGATCCCGCCGGCCGCCGCGCCCGGCCGGTCAGTCCGAGAGGGCCTTCAGGTCGCGCAGCAGCGCGGCGCGGCCGCGGGCGAGCTGGTCGAGGCGCGCCGCGGCGTCGCGCAGCGCGTTCAGGTTCTGCACCGGGGCGTCGTTCAGGCGGCGGTAGGCAGTGCGCGCGAGCAGCCACAGGCGGTTGATGCGCTCGTAGCGCTCGGCCAGCTCGCGTCGCAGGGTGATGATCGCCAGGGCACTGGATCGCATGAACGGCATATCGCGTCAAAGCCCGCGGCCGCGAAAGTGCAGCCGTCACAGTTTCCGGGGGCGCGAGCTTAAGCCCGCAAGATTGCGCTTCTGCGACGGCGTGGCGCTAGCTGAGGGAGACCACCAGCTTCGCCGAGTGGCTGCGCCAGTTGATCGGGATGATGAAGGAGCGCTGCCCGGGTTTCTGCGGGATCGCCGGCTTCTCGCCCGACAGCACGCTCGGCACCGAGATGACGAAGTCGCGCCCGAAGTCGCGCCGCGCGTTGCCGGAGATGGTGTTGGCCACCTCGCCGACCAGGTCGCGCATGGTCTCGTGGCTGAAGTCGTTCTCCTGCATCTTCATCAGCAGCACCGTCAGCATCGCCTTGGGGGCGGTGAAGTACACCACCCCTTCGCGCTTGCCGGAGATGCTGATGATGCCGGTGTACTCGTGCACCGCGGGGGCGCCTTCCATGAGATACGGCGAGCCGATGGTGGCGGGTTGCTGGGCCGCCACCTCGAAGAAATTCGTCGTCCCCTCGACGAAGGTCTTGAGCTCCTGTTCGTACAGCATCTGGGTGGTTCCTTGCCGCGAGCCTAGCGCATCAGCTCGGCGATGGCCTCGTTGAGCTGGCGGTCGGTGAAGGGCTTGTTGAGAAAGCCGTTGGCGCCCTTTTCCATCGCTTCCACCGCCGTGGCCTTGTCGGCGAGGGCCGAGATCACGAGGATCCGCACCGCGGGCTTCAGCTGCACCAGGCGGCCGATGCACTCGATGCCGTCCATGCGCGGCATGGTCAGGTCCATGGTGACCACGTCCGGGTCGGTCTTCTTGAACAGCTCGAGGGCCTCCTCGCCGTTGCCGGCGGTGCCGACCAGCTCGAGCTCCTCGAACTGCTGCGAGCGCTCGATGCGGCGGCGCATGATGTTCGAGTCATCCACGATCATCAGCTTGAAGGAGCGCTTGCCAGCCATCGCGGTGCCGTTCTTCATGATGAGCCGTGTCCTCAGGCGACCGCGCTGCCGACCGCATCGGTTCCCGGCAGCACGATCTTGAAGCGCGTGAACTTGCCCGGGTGGGTGCTGACGCCGATCTTGCCGCCGAGGGCGTAGACGCTGCGCGCCACGACGTCCATGCCGACGCCGCGCCCGGCGTCCATCGAGACCTCCTCCTGGGTGGAGAAGCCCGGCCGGAAGATGAGCGCCATGGTCTGCCGCGTATCCATGCTCGCCGCCTCCTGCTCGCTGATCATCTGCTTGCGGACGGCGGCGGCGCGCAGCGCCTCGGGAGCGATGCCGGCCCCGTCGTCCTCGAAGATGAGCTCGTAGCCGTCACCGGCGCGGCGGAAGTCGACGCGCACCAGGCCCACGTCCTCCTTCGACTGGCCGCGGCGCACGTCCGGGGTCTCGATGCCGTGCACGGCGGCGTTGCGCAGCATCTGGATCAGGCAGTCCTTGATGGTGGGGCCGTAGGCGGCCGGCACCTCGGCGAGGCCGTTGAGCGAGAGGCGCAGGCGCTTGTCATGGTCCTGGCCGAGGCGCTCGGCCATCGACTGCAGCGCCGGGGACAGGTCATCGAAGCCGCGCGCCGGGGTCGCCGCCGCGGCCGCCTTCGCCTGGCCCGGGGCGGGGGCGGCGGGGGCGGCCGGGGCCGGGGCGGCGGCCGTGATCGGGGAATCCTTCAGCTGCGTGAGGCGCGCGGCCATCTCGCGCACGCTGCGCAGGTGCGCAAGCAGCTCGTCGAGCTTCAGCACCATGGGCAGGAAGTCGTTGCCGGAGAGCTCGGGGCGCTTCTTGCAGTCGCTCACCATGTCCTCGAGGGCGTGCACGCGGCTGGCGATGCTCGTGAGGTTCAGGACCGAGGCCTCGCCCTTGATGGCGTGCAGCTCGCGGAACAGCCCGGTGAGCTTCTTGCGGAACTCGGCATCGGTGCGCGCCGGCTCCTTGAGGATGGTGTTGACCAGCTTCAGTCCGGTCTCGGCGGTGTCGAGGAAGGAGACCAGCTGCAGCGGGTCGACGTGCAGCATGCCGAGCATCATGTCGAGCTGCTGGTTGGCGTTCTCCTGCGAGTCGTGCAGCTCGCGCGCCAGCAGCACGCTGGAGGTGATGTCGCCCACCGAGCACAGCACGTGCTTGATGCCCTCCGGCCCCATGACGCGGTGGAAATCGAACTGCAGGTAGCGCGTCTCCTTGCCGCCGTGGCCGTTCTCCATGGTGATCTCGAGCTGCCCCAGCGGGTTGATGCTCTTCATCAGGTTCTCGTGGGCACGGTCGCCCCACAGGAGCTTGATGTACTTGGTGGCGGTGGCGAGCGTGGCGGGGGGCACCAGGTCCTTGAGCAGCTCCTCGAAGGACAGCCCGGCGAAGTCGCTGCGGCTGAACATGCGCGTCAGCGCATCCGACCACACCGAGCCGATGCGGTAGTTGGCGTCCAGCAGGAAGAAGCCCTCGCGCACCGTGCGCAGGATGTCGCGCGTCTGCTCCTGCGCATCGCGCGCGGCGCGCTCGTGGCGGGCACGCGTCACCTGGAAGTAGGCCGCCGCGGCCGCCAGCACCAGCGCGGCGAGCACGCCGGCCGCCAGCAGCGTGCGCAGCCGCGCCGCCGCCTCCGATGAGGTGCGCTGCAAGGTGGAGGCGAGGCTCGTGAGCTGCGCCTGCAGCGGTCGGGCGTTGTCGCTCGCGAACAGCTGCGCGCGCTTGACCTCGGCGTAATGCTGCCGGCCTTCGCGCGAGAGCGAGCTGCCGGCGCTGTCGGAATCCACGTACGGCTGGCCGGTGAAGGTGACCACCGGCTCGAGCACCGGGCCGTACTGGTGCCACAGCAGCAGCGCCCGCCCGAGCTGCGGGGAGTCCATGTCGCCGGTGGCATTGATCTGCTTGAGCTCCTGGTCGAAGTGCTTGACGGTCGCCTGCAGGTCGGCGAGCGCCTGGCCCGAGTAGGCGCGCACCTCGAGGCGGTCGCGCAGCGTGTTCAGCTGGTGGGAGATCTCCTCCGGGTAGGTCTGCAGCGTGCTGGCCGCCTGCAGCGCGGCGATGTCGGCGCGCATGTGGGTGGCGAGGCGGAACCCGATGATGAGCACCGCGCCCATGATCAGCGTCAGCGCCGTGCCGATACCGGCGGTGACCAGTTGGCGGCGGCGTTCGGTGCCAGCGAGGCTCATCGTGGGTTCTCCTGTTCTACTTGGGCAGCTCGAAACGCACCAGGGCCTTCACCGGCACCTCGACCGCCGCGCCGTTGAGCACGGTCGGGGCGTAGCGCCAGCGCTTGACGGCCGTGAGCGCCGCGCGGTCGAACACCCCCGGCGGCGTCGCCTCGACCACGTGGATGTCGCGCGGCTCGCCGTTGACATCCACGGTGAACTGCAGCATCACCGAGCCGGAGATGCGGTTGGCGAGCGCGCCCGGCGGGTATTCCGGCGGCGGCGCCTTCAGGCGCTTGAGGCTCGCGGCGAGCGCGGCGATGTCGGCCGCGGGGCGCGGCGCGCCCTGCGCCGCCTGCACCGCGGCCAGGTCCTTGGGATCGGCGCCGAAGCGCTTGGCGAGCGCCAGATCCGCGTCCGCGCTCTTGCCGGCAGCGAGTGAGCCGCGGGCGCGCTCGAGGAGCTTGCCGGCGAGCTCGCGACCGGCGTCGGCGAGCGCCGGGTTCGCCGGGTCGCTCGCCTGCAGCTGCGTCAGGTAGTAGACCGCGCTGTCGGTGGCGGGGTCGGTGAGGCGGCCGTCGCGCGTGCGCTCGCGCGCCGCCTGCAGCGTGCGCTCGCTCTCGGCCTGCGTGGCCTTGGCGCGCGCGCTCACGAGGTCCTTCTGGAAGGCGCTGATCTCCGCCTGCTTCATGCCCGCGGCACGTGCCTCGTTCAGCCAGCGGTCCTCGTCGGCGGAGTTCTTGGCGAGCGCGGCATCGCGCGCCTTGCGCAGGTAGGCGGCGCCGAGCTCGCGCTGGGCGCGCAGCGTCACCGCGCTCGCGGGCGCGACGGCGAACAGCTGCGCGAGGTAGGCCTTGGCGCTGTCCTCGCCGTCGACGAGCCGCCCGTCGCGGATGCGGTCCTCGATGAGGCCGGCGAGGCGGCCGGTCCTGGCGTCATCGACGCGGTGGCTGATGTCGGCGCGCCACTTGGCGAGCTGCTCGGGGGAGGTGCTGCCGGAGGCCTGCGCCTGGCGCACCAGCGCCGCGGCGCGGTCGAGATTGCCGTCGGCGAGGGCCTTGGCGACCTGCGCCGCGTACAGCCGCGCCTCGAAGGCGCCGGTGCGGGCGTCACCCGGGGCCGCGACCTTGAAGTTAGCGAGGGTCTGCGCGGCCTCATCGAAGCGCGCACCGGTCATCGCCTCCTCGAAGCGTCCGGCGAGCACGCCGGCGACGCGCTGCAGGCCATCGCGGGCTTCGCCGTTGGCGGCATCGGCGGCGGCGGCGGAGCGGTAATAGAGCAGGGCGTTATCACCATTGGGCTCGGTGAAGCGCCGCTCATGCATCGCCAGGCGTGCCTTCTCGAGCAGCTCGTCCACCTTGCCCTGCACGATCGAGGTGTCGGCGACCGGCCCGGCCTCGGTCGGCTCGGCCGGGGCGCTCTCGGCTGCGGCGCCGGGCGCGGCGGGCGCGGCGGCGCCGGGCGCGGCCGGCTTTGCCGGGGCGGCGGCCACGGGAGGCGCGGCCGTTGCACCCGGGGTGCCGCGGCCGAAGTACCAGTAGGCAGCGCCGGCGGCGGCCAGCACGGCGAAGATGAGCGCGCCGAGCACGAGGAACCTGACCCGCTTGCCCGCGCCACCCTCCCGGGCCGCGGCGCTCTCGGGGCGAAAGGCGCTGATGCTGAACTCGGCGGCGGCCGCGGCGGCGGCGGCGCGCGGGGAGCTGCTCGCGGCACCCTTGGCCGCGAGGGCCTCGGCGATGGCGCCGCTGAACACCGCCTGGGTCTTGCGCGCATCGACCGGAGTCGGCAGCTGCGCGAACACCTTGCTGCCGCGCAGGGCGGCACTGGTGGCCTTCTCCGCGGCGCTTTCCGCGAACACCAGCAACAGTGCCTGCGGCGCGCGGCTCGCGGCGGCGTCCACCGCGGCACGCACGTTCGGCACCGCGCGCGCATCGATCACGAGGATCTGCGCGCGCTTGCCCTTGCTCATGGCCTCCAAGGCCGCATCGAGCGTGTCGACCGGGCGCACGCCCGCCTGGCCGTCGAGTGACTGGCCGAGCTCGAGCAGGAAGTCATCGCGCGTGGTGAGCGCCGTGACGTCGACGGCCGGCTGGGAGCTCACGCTCGCGGAGGTCGAACTCGCAGTCTCGGCACTGCGGGAGGCAGTCGATGGTGCACTGGCCACGGTGGCTTCTCTCCAACAAGCAGTCGTCGTTCGTCGTACGGCGGATTTCTGATCCGCACGGGCGCCCGCGCGCCACGCACCCTGGGCTGCGCCGCGCGCGCGCAAAGCCCCGCCGTTGCAGGATATGTAGCCTCGCGGGCAGCGCAGTGCGTCAGTTCACAATAACGACAGGCCTCGTCGGGGCGCTGCGACGGCGGTCACCAAGCTTTGAAGCACTGCTCGCTTTAGCCCTGAGTGCGGCTTTGACGGTCCGCTGCGCGTCTGCCGCGCGCGCCGCCGCGCGCGCCGGCCGCGCTCGCGCGCTGCGTTGCGGGGGCCGCTGCACGGTGCTGGAGCAAGTCTAGAGTCGCGCGCACCACGGGGGTGCGCGTAACGCTTGCCAATCAGTCACTTAAGGCAATTTGTAAGCGCCAGCGTGCGCGTAGGCGTTTAGGGGCTGGCGCGATCGCTTGCCGCAGTGAACAATCAGCCGCTGTGACCGTCTTAACGTAATTAAGTGCCGAGGAATGGAAGGGCGTCACTTTTTGGTTCAGCAGTTGGGACTAAGTTAAGAGGTGCTGGCACCGCCGGCATCGCCGGCGCCCGGCAGAGACACTGAGCTCAACGGGAGGAAGGACGATGCGAGTGCTCGCTGTTGACCAGAATTCCCACGGAAGCGGTAGTACGGCCGACTTCATCGATACGCTGAGTTCCTTCAGCCGCCTGCACCGCGCCCAGCGCTGGGAAGGCACTTTCGGCGACTTTCTCGCCACCATCCTCCCGGCGAATCCCGCCGCACTCGCGCGCTCGAGCCACGAGTACATCTGGGACATGCTGCGCTGGCACGGGCGCGCCGCCGCCCCCGACGCCACCGACAATCAGCGCGCGCGCGAGCTGTTCAAGCGCGAGCTGTTCGGCATCGACGAGCCGCTCGGGCGCGTGGTGGACTACTTCAAGGCCGCCGCGGCGGGCTCGGATGTCGGCCGCCGGCTGCTGCTGCTGCTCGGTCCGCCCTCCGGCGGCAAGTCGACGCTCGCCATCCTCCTCAAGCGCGGCCTCGAGGAATACAGCCGCACGGACGAGGGCGCGCTGTATGCGATCCGCGGCTCGCCGCTGCGCGAGAACCCGCTGAACCTCATCCCCACCTCGCTGCGCGCGGAGTTCCGCGAGCGCTACGGAGTCTCGGTGCAGGGCGAGCTGTCGCCGTGGGCGCGCGACTTCGTCGAGCGCGAGTTCGAGGGCGACTTCATCCGCGTGCCGGTGGAGCGCGTGTTTCTCGCCGAGGCCTCGCGCGTCGGCATCGGTACCTACGCGCCGCACGATCCCACCACCGCCGACATCGCCGACCTGGTCGGCTCGGTCGACCTCGCCAAGGTCGCGCAGATCGGCGATGAGGGCGACCCGCGCGCCTGGTCGTGGTCGGGCGCCGTGTACGCCGCCAGCCGCGGCGTGCTGGAGATGATCGAGATCCTCAAGGTCAAGCGCGAGTTCCTCTACCTGCTGCTGACGCTGACGCAGGAGAAGAACGTCAAGGTGTCGCGCTTCCCGCTGATTCACCTCGACGAGACCATCCTCGCGCACACCAACCTCGCCGAGTTCCACAAGTTCCTGCAGGAGAAGGAGAACGAGGCGCTGCTCGATCGCATGGTGATCATCAAGATCCCCTACGCGTTTTCCTACCGTGACGAGTCGCGCATCTACCAGAAGCTGGTCTCCGGCGCCCCGGCCTTCCGCAACGTGCACCTCGATCCGCACGTGCTGAACCTCGCCGCCGTATTCAGCATCCTCACGCGCCTGGTGAAGCCCGAGCGCGAGGGGCTCGACGTGCCCAAGAAGCTGCGCCTGTACGCGGGCGAGGCGGTCGAGGGCGTGCCCGAGAGCGAGGCGTCGCGCCTGCACGCCGAGTCACCCGAGGAGGGCATGACCGGCGTGAGCCCGCGCTTCGTCATCAACGCCATCTCCAATGCCATCACCCGCGGCAACACCCACAGCCTGACCAGCATGGAGCTGCTCCTGGCGCTCAAGGACGCCATCGAGAGCGATGCGCGCATGGACGCCAAGCAGAAGAAGGGCTGGATCGATCACCTGGTGACGGCGCGCAAGGAGTTCTACAACCGCTGGGTCAAGGAGGACGTGCACCGTGCCATGTTCGCCTCCTTCGAGGCGGAGGCGCAGCAGCTGCTGGAGAAGTACCTCGACGAGGTCGAGGCCTCGCTCGATCACCGCCAGGTCACCGATCCGATCACCGGCGAGAGCCGTGCCGCGGACGAGCGCTTCCTGCGCTCGGTCGAGGAGAAGATCAAGGTGTCCGATTCGGGCAAGCTGTCCTTCCGCCAGGAGGTGGTCCGCAAGGCCATGGTGGCGTTCAAGGCCGGCGAGAAGTTCAAGCTCGCGAGCCACGCACGCATGCGCGAGGCCATCGAGCAGTACCTGTTCGAGGAGCGCCGCGACGTGCTGCGCCTGGTCACCTCGACCGCGCGGCCCGACGATGACGCGCGCCAGAAGATCTCGGTGGTGCAGCAGCGCCTGGTCACCGAGTACGGCTACGACGAGCACAGCGCCAAGGAGGCGCTGAGCTACGTCACCACGCTGCTGGCGCAGGAGTAGTCATCCCGCAGCCGGCCGCGGTCCACCCAGGAGCACGCACAGCATGGACGAGGACAAGCAACGCGGACAGCCGGGTGCGGGCAAGTGGTACGAGCTGTTCTCCCGCGGGGCGCGCGACTGGCTGCGCCACGACGAGAAGGTGCGCGAGGCGGTGCGCGCCAACCTGCCGGAGATCATCTCCGGCGGGGACGTCATCAACAGCGACGGCGCGCGCACCGTGCGCGTGCCCGTGCGCATGCTCGAGCACTACCACTTCCGCCTGCGCCGCGCCGAGGAGCACGAAGGCGCGGGGCAGGGCAAGGCCAAGCCGGGCGACGTGTTCTCCGATCCCTCCAAGAACCAGGGGCCGGGCGAGAAGGGCGCCGGGGGCCGCGACGACGGCGGCGTGCAGCTGCTGCTCGAGTTCAAGGTCGATGACATCGTCGACTGGCTGTGGGAGGAGATGCAGCTGCCGAATCTGAAGCCGCGCGCCGGTCCCTCCGACGAGAGCGACTGGGTGCGCGAGGGCTGGGACCGGCGCGGCGCGCGCTCGCGGCTCGATCGCCGCCGCTCCTTCAGGGAGCTGGTG
>Ga0335076_10002469_pt1 | contig 18386 bp, 15 predicted proteins | sample Lox_Sample_25_FD_206717 | JGI IMG/M metagenome (GOLD analysis project Ga0335076, IMG submission 206717) | Soil microbial communities from Loxahatchee National Wildlife Refuge, Florida, United States - Lox_Sample_2.5 | ecosystem: Environmental > Terrestrial > Soil > Wetlands | place: USA... | reverse complement strand
CGCGCGACATGCACGGCGGCAACGGCGTCTCCGACGAGTTCCACGTGATTCGCCACGCCATGAACATGGAGGCGGTCAACACCTACGAGGGCACGCACGACATCCATGCGCTCATCCTGGGACGCGCGCAGACGGGACTGTCGGCGTTCTGAGAAACCGGGGTCTGACCCCGGTTTTCTAGTGGACTTCCCCGGTGGGCAGGATGCCGGCGGGGATGGCGACGGCGGGCACGCCCTCGTCCCTGAGCTCTTCGGCCTCCTCGGCCGTGACCTGGCCGCGGATGTTGCGCGCCTCTTCCTCCCTGTAGTGGATGCGGCGCGCGATCTCGGCGAAGCGCCGTCCCACGTCCTCGGTGCCCGAAAGGATCAGGTTGCGAAGCGCGACGATCGCCTGGCGACGGGCGCTGCCGTCGTCGCGTGCGGGCTCGCCGCCTGCAGACGTGTGCACGTGCGGGGCCGCGGGAAGCTTGCGAACTTCCACGCTCGAGCACGAAGGGCACTGCAGTTGGCCCGCGGCCGCCTGCTTCTCGCAGGCTTCGGCCGAGGCGAACCAGCCCTCGAAGTCGTGGCCCTCGTTGCAGGAAAGCTGGTAGACGATCATGAGCTGGAAATGGGGGTTCCCGGCGCCCTTTCAATCCACGCGCGCGCCCCTTCGGCCTGCTTTTCGACGGCGCTCGAGCAGACCGCGCGATGGCGGTTCACGTATTCCTCGTGGTTGCGTTCCACGTCGCCCAGGTCGTACACGTAGTTCACCATGAGGCCGAACGACTGGGCCATGCCGCGATCGGACGGGTCGGCCATCCAGTCGAGCCTTTCGAGGCGCGCACCGTTGCCCAGGTGGAAGCGCGCGACGGAATCGGCCGCCTGTCCCGCGCTCCACTCGCGCGTGAGGTACCACGCCGCGAGCGACTCGAGCTTGTCGCGGCTGGAGGCGATCGCGTCCGCCGTTTGCGGCGCGGCGGCCCCGAGCTTCTTCGTGGCCCACGCGCGCAATCCCGGGATCGGCGAGAGCGTGGCGAACACCTTGAGGTTCGGCAGCTCCGAGTGCAGGTCCTCGGCCACCTGCTTGATGAGGAAGTTGCCGAACGAAATGCCGCGAAGACCCGGCTGGCAACTGGTGATCGAGTAGAACACCGCGCACCGCGCGCGGCGCGGGTCTCCTACGGCGCTTTCCATCGCGAGGATGGGTCCCACTTCGCCGGGCAGGTCGTTCACGAACGCCACCTCCACGAAGATGAGCGGCTCGTCCTTCAACGCCGGATGGAAGAACGCGAAGCAGCGCCGGTCGCGTTCGAGGCGGCGCTTGAGGTCCGGAAAGCCCTGGATGCGATGCACGGCCTCGTAGGCGATGAGCTTTTCGAGGATCGCCGCGGGCGTGCCCCAGTCGATGCGCCGCAATTCCAGGAAGCCGCGGTTGAACCACGAGCCCAGCAGGTGCGTGAGGTCGTGGTCGACGGCCTCGAGCTCCGGATTCGCCTTCATCGACTCGAGCAGCTCCTTGCGCATCTGCACGAGGGCCGCGGTGCCGCCCGGCGCCATGTTCATGCGGCGGAAGACTTCCTGGCGGGAGGGTTCGGCCACGCGCTGCAGCGCGGCGAGGTGCGCCGGCGACGGATCGCCGTGGTAGGCGACCGCGGCCTTGAGGACCTGGTCGCGATCCGGGGCGAAGTCCCGCGAGAGCTTGTGGAAGATGTGCTCGCGCCCGGTCTCGTCCAGGCCGCGATAGAGCGCGACCGCCCGGCGGGCGAGCACCGCGCCGGTCGCCTCGCCGCGCTCCGAGATCAAGGTACGCAGCAGGCCCGCGAGGCGGTCGGCGCGCCTCACACCGCGGGGCTTGGCCACGAGCGAGCCGACGATGCGGTCGATGAGGATGCGGGCGGTCATGGTGCGAGCTTATCCCTTGAAGCGGTCGCGAAGCAGGTTTTTCTGGACTTTGCCCATTGCATTTCGAGGAAGCTCTTCCACAACGTAGACGCGCTTGGGCACCTTGAAGTTCGCGAGCTTCCGCTTGAGGGCCGCGATCATCTCCTGCTCGTCGGGCGCGGGCCCGTCGGGTCGGGGAACGACGACGGCCGTGACGGCTTCCCCGAAGTCCGGATGCGGCACCCCGACCACCGCGGACTCCTGCACTCCGGGCATCTCGTCCAGGAGCAGCTCGATCTCCTTCGGATAGACGTTGTAGCCGCCGGTGATGATGAGGTCCTTGGAGCGCCCGACGATGGACAGGTAGCCGTCCTTCGAAAGGCTGCCCATGTCGCCGGTGCGGAAGTACCCGTCGGAGGTGAACTCCTCGCGATTGCGCTCGGGCATGCGCCAGTAGCCCGCGAAGACGTTGGGCCCGCGCACCTGCACGTGCCCGATCGCGTCCGCGGCCAGAGCGCGGTTGTCGTCGTCGACCACGCGCACGTCGGTTCCAGGCAACGCCGGGCCGACGGAGCCTGCTCGACGGTCGCCCTCGAGCGGGTTGGACGTGAGCATGCCGGTCTCGGTCATGCCGTATCGCTCGAGGATGCGCTGCCCGGTGCGCTTCTCGAACTCGACGTGCGTCTCGGCGAGCAACGGCGCGGAACCGGAAACGAAGAGGCGCATGCGCCGGCAGCCATCGGCGTCGAGGGCCGGCTCGGCGAGCAGCCGGCTGTAGAAGGTCGGGACGCCCATGAACACCGTCGAGTCGCGGAACTCCGCGATGGCCCGCTTGGCGTCGAACCTCGCGTGGAAGCGCATTGCGGTGCCGTTCAGCAGGACGCAGTGGCAGGCCACGAAGAGCCCGTGAACGTGGAAGAGCGGCAGCATGTGGATGAGCACGTCGTCGGGCGTGAAGCCCCAGGCCGCATGCAGCGCCAGGGCGTTGGAAGCGAGGTTGCGGTGCGTGATCATCGCGCCCTTGGACTTGCCCGTCGTGCCCGACGTGTAGAGGATCGCGGCGAGGTCGTCGCCGGCGCGCTCCACTGCGGCAAACGACGTCGGGGCGTCGCGCGCCGCGTCCGGAAGGGTTCCGCTTCCCACTTCGTCCAGCGTGAACACATGGGGAATGCCCAGCCGCTGCGTAAGCGGCACGAGCCACGGCAGCGACGACGGTTGCGCCACCACCGCGCGCGGCTCCGCGTTCTCCAGGAAGTAGGCGACCTCACGCGCCTGGTAGGCGCTGTTCAGCGGCAGGTACACGAGGCCCGCCCGAAGGCACGCGAGGTAGAGCATCAACGCCTCGGGGGATTTTTCCACCTGCACCGCGACGCGGTCGCCTGCGACGAGGCCCAGCGAGGCGAGCAGCGACGCGAAGCGTGCGCTCGTGGCTTCGGCCTCGGCATAGGCGAGGGCCCTGGGGCCCATCAGGAGCAGCGGCTTGGAACGGTCCTGCGGGAAACGCGATTCGAAGAGCGAGTAGAGGTTTTCGTTCATTGAGTTCCGGGAATGATTCCGAGCTTCAGTTCCTCGTCGGCGACCGCGGCCGCGAGATATTCTTGGAAGGACGGCGTGCTCTCGGTGCTCTGTCCCAGGATCGCCGCCACGGCCGCGCCGGGCAGCACCTGGATGTCGGCACCGTACACGCTCGTCACGCTTTGCGCGGGCGCCGCGAGGGCGACGTACACGCCGCCGCCCGCCTTGCCCAAAACCATGAGCCCCACCTGCGTCCCGCGGCGCGCGAGCGCCGAGAGCGCAAAACCCATGTCGACGATGTACTCCGTGAGCACGATCCGCTCGTCGTCGAGGCGCGCGGCGTGGGTCGCACAGTCGAGAAGGACTTCGAGGCGCTTGGGCGGCTGGTCGCACATCTTCCAGACCGCGTCGGCGAAACGCCACGCGCGCGCGGCGCCGAGCGGATTTCGCCCGACGATGCCGGCGAACGACTCGCCCTCGCTCGCGCGCGTGCCCTGCCCCATCACGAAGCCGTCGCTCTCGCGGGCCTCGTATTTCTCGTAGATCTTCTCCAGGTCGCGGCGGCGGACCGATTCCCAGGGCCGCGCGGCGGTGCGCTTGTCGAGGCGAAGCTCCAGGGCTTCGTGGCGCAGCCGCAGGGCCGACGCCGCATCGCCGCGCTGCGCGAGCGCTTCGGCGAGCCATGCGGCCAGATCGTCGCCTTCCTTCCATAAGTCGTTCGCAGGGCTCGCCTTCACGCGCGCCGCGGGCGACATGGAGGCTTCGGACATGGCGCGGAACATCTCGTCCTGCGGATCGGCCCCCATGGCCGATGCGATGATGCTGGGGCCCGACATGGCGAGCTGCGTGTTCTGCGCGAAGAGCCGCTGCGGCGCGAGGTGCGCGAGCATGCTGGCGCCCCCGAAGCAGTTGCGCCCCAGCGCCATCGCGATGGGCGCGCCCGAGAAAGCGGCGTTGAGGCCCGCGCGGTAGAGCGAGCGAAACGCGCCCAGCGCGCGAAGGCCCTCGGAGACGCGCGCGCCGGCCGAATCGAGGAACACCACGAGGCCCGAACGCTCTTCGGCCACGATCTCGAACAGGCCCGCGAGCTGCTGGCATTCGGCGGTGCCGAGCGATCCGCTCGCGGTCTTGCCCTCGACGATCGCGACGTGGAGGGGACGGCGATCGAACGCACCCCGGCCGATGGTGAGATTTCCCACCGGTTCGCCCACGGGCTCGAAGGCGATGGCGTCCCTGAGCGCGACAAGCAGCGGATGGACCGCGAACGCCTTCATAGCGCTTCGGCGAGGATCGCCACCGGGTGGCGCGCCGCACGCCCCGTCCCGTCCGCGATCTGCTGGCGGCAGCTCGTGCCCGCGGCCGCGATCGCTGCCGAGGGCGCCGCGCGCACCGCGGGAAGCAGCGCCGCTTCGGCCATCTTCATCGAGACATCGTAGTGACCCAGCTCGTGCCCGAACGAGCCGGCCATGCCGCAGCAGCTCGACTCGATGGCCGCCACGTCCGCGCCGGGGATCGCGCGCAGCATGGCGAGCGTCGCGTCGAACGTGCCGAACGCTTTCTGGTGGCAGTGGCCATGAACGCGAATCGTGCGCGGCGCATCCGGCTTCCATCGCGGCGTGAAGCGGCCTTCGCCCAGCTCACGCGCGAGGTAGTCGTCCACGAGCTCGACCTTGGCGACCGCGCTTGCCGCCTCGTCGCCCGGAAACATCGCGCCGTACTCGTCGCGGAACGAATAGACGCATGAAGGCTCGAGGCCCACCACGGGTGTGCCCGCGCGCAGGTGCGGCAGCAGGGCCGCCATCGTGCGGCGCGCTTCGGCGCGCGCCTCGGCCATCATTCCCGCGGCGAGATAGGTACGCCCGCAGCACAACGGGCGGGTTTGGCCGTCCCCCGCGACGATCACCCGATGCCCTGTCGCGCGCAGCACGTGTGCCGCCGCGGCGAGATTGTCGGGCTCGAGCCAATTGTTGAACGTGTCGGCGAAGAGCACGACGCCGCGGCCCTCCCCGCCCGCATCGCTCCGCGTGGTCCACGATTTCCGCCATACGGGAAGCGGGCGGCGCTTGTCGAATCCCAGCGCCTCCACGAGCATTCCCGTGCCGGGCATGCGCATCGCGATTCCGGCGAGCGGCTGCAGCGCCGCCATCCACGGCGAATAGCGCGGCATGTGGCCCACGAGGCGATCGCGCCAGGACAATCCGTGGCGGCGCTTGTCGTAGGCGAGGAATTCCACCTTCATGCGCGCCATGTCCACGCCCGTCGGGCATTCGCGCTTGCAGCCCTTGCAGGAGACGCACAGATCGAGGGCCTCGCGCACCGCGGACTCGGCGGCGGCCTCGCCACCCAGCTGGCCCGAGAGAGCAAGGCGCAACGTGTTGGCCCGTCCGCGGGTGAGGTCGCGCTCGTCGCGCGTGGCGCGGTAGCTCGGGCACATGGTTCCCGCGTCGAACTTGCGGCAATGCCCGTTGTTGTTGCACATCTCGACGGCGCCCAGCATCCCGCCCCACTCGCTCCAGTCGAGCTGGGCAAGCGGCGACGCCGGCTTGTAGGCGGGGCCGAACCGGAAGAGGGACCTGTCGTCCTGCCGCGGCGGATTCACGATCTTTCCGGGATTCATGAGGCCGCGCGGATCGAACCACGACTTCACTTCCGCGAGGCACGCCGTGAGCCGCGGCCCGAAGAAGGGCGCGATCCACTCGGAGCGCACGAGGCCGTCGCCGTGCTCGCCCGAATACGCTCCCTTGTAGCGGCGCACGAGGTCGGCGGCTTCCTCGGCGATCGCGCGCATGCGGGTCGCGCCATCGCCCTTCATGTTGAGCACGGGCCGGACATGGAGGCATCCAACGGACGCGTGCGCGTAGAACGTGCCCTCGGTGCCGTGCTTGCGGAAGATCTCCGTGAGGTTGGCCGTGTAGTCCGCGAGGTGCTCCAGCGGAACGGCGCAGTCCTCGATGAAGGAGACGGGCTTTCCGTCGCCCTTCATGGACATCATGATGTTCAGGCCCGCCTTGCGCACGTCCCAGAGCGACTTCTGCGCCGCCCCATCGGGGATGGGCACCACGGCGTCGGGGAAGCCCAGGTCGCCCATGAGCTCGGCCAGCCGCGCCACGCCCTGCGCCTGGACGTCCTTGTCGGCGCCCGCGAACTCCACGAGCAGGATCGCTTCCGGCTCCCCCTTCACGAACCTGCGGATGATCGGTGCGAAGGCCGCATTGGACAGCGCGAGGTCCAGCATCGTGCGGTCGACGAGCTCCACGGCGCACGGCCCCAGCTTCACGATGTGCTGCGCGGCCTGCATCGCATCGTGGAAGCGCGGGAAATGCGCCACTCCGAGCGCCTTGTGCCTCGGCAATTCGGCCAGCTCGATGTGGATCTTCTCGAACCACGCGAGCGTCCCTTCGCTACCGACGAGCAGGCGCGCGAGATTGAAGTTCTCCGGCGCGATGCGATTCAGGTTGTAGCCCGCCACGTTGCGCGCGACCTTCGGGTAGCGCGCCGCGATCTCGTCGCGTTCGCGTGCGTGGAGCGCCGCGGCCCTGCCCGCGATCTCGCGAATGGCGGCATTCGCGATCGACTCGACAGGGCCGAAACGCCCGCGCACGCCCGTCGGAAGCCACGCGTCGATGGCGGCGACGCGATCGACCATGTTGCCGTAAGCGAGCGAGCGCGAGCCGCACGAATTGTTGCCGGCCATCCCGCCGATGGTGGCCTGCGCGGAGGTGGAGACGTCCACGGGGAACCAGAGCCCGTGCGCGCGAAGCTCGCCGTTCAGCGCATCGAGCACCTTGCCCGGCTCCACCACGGCGCGGCGCGAAGCCGGATCGAGGTCGATCACGCGATCGAGGTGCTTGCTGTCGTCGATCACGAGCGCCTCGCCCACGGTCTGCCCGCACTGCGAGGTGCCCGCGCCGCGCGGCAGGATCGCCACGCCCTGCTCTGCCGCGACCTGCATCGCCGAGATCGCGGCGTTCGCGTTTCGCGGGACCACCACGCCCACGGGAACCACCTGGTAGATGGAAGCGTCAGTCGAATAGCGCCCGCGGCTCGCGGCGTCGAAGAGGACCTCGCCGTCGACCTCGCGCGCGAGGCGTGCCGCGAGGGCAAGGCGCGATCGCTCCGCGTCCCGCGCGAATTGCACGGGTCGTGGCGTCGGACGGGTCATGGGGGCTTTATACCGGGGTGCGTGCCAAACGGGTCGAGGCTGCGGCATTATGATCGAAAAACATGTCCCCGCCGCAACGCTGATAGGGGCTTGTTACCTGCGAGGAGCCATTGCATGAGCGCCGGACGCCATTTCCTGCAGATCCCGGGCCCGACGAACGTCCCCGACCGCATCCTTCGCGCGATCGACCGGCCCACCATCGACCATCGCGGCCCGGAGTTCCAGGCGCTCGGCAAGGAAGTGCTGGAAGGCGTGAAGCGCATCTTCCAGACGCGCTCGCCCGTGATCATCTATCCCGCCTCGGGCACAGGCGCATGGGAAGCCGCGCTCGTGAACACATTGTCCGCCGGCGACAGGGTCCTCATGGTCGAGACGGGCCACTTCGCCACGCTCTGGCAGAAGATGGCGAGGAAGCTCGCGATCGACATCGACTTCATCCCGGGCGACTGGCGCCACGGCGCCAACGCCGCCGAGATCGGCGCGAAGCTCTCCGCCGACAAGGCCCACGCCATCAAGGCCGTGTGCGTGGTCCACAACGAGACCTCCACCGGCGTGGTGAGCAACATCGCGGCGGTGCGCAAGGCCATCGACGAGGCGAAGCACCCTGCACTGCTCATGGTGGACACGATTTCCTCGCTCGCCTCCATCGACTATCGGCACGACGAATGGGGCGTGGACGTGACGGTGGGCGGCTCGCAGAAGGGCCTCATGCTGCCGCCGGGCCTTTCCTTCAACGCCGTGTCGGAGAAATCCCTCGCCGCCTCGAAGAACGCGAAGCTCCCCCGCTCGTTCTGGGACTGGAACGAGATGATCGCGGCCAACGCCAACGGCTTCTTCCCCTATACGCCCGCGACCAACCTGCTCTACGGCCTTCGCGAAGCCATCCGCATGCTCGAGGAAGAAGGCCTCGCCAACGTGTTCAAGCGCCACGACCGTCACGCGGAAGCCACGCGCCGGGCGGTGCGCGGCTGGGGCCTGGAGATCCTCTGTGCCGACCCGGCCGAATACAGCTCGTCGCTCACGGCCGTGATGATGCCTCCCGGGCACGATGCGGATGCCTTCCGCGCCGTGGTGCTGCGGCACTTCGACATGTCGCTGGGCCAGGGGCTCACCAGGCTCTCGGGCAAGATCTTCCGCATCGGCCACCTGGGCGACTTCAACGACCTCATGTTGATGGGCACGCTCTGCGGCGTGGAGATGGGCCTGGAGCTCGCCGCCGTTCCCCACAGGAAAGGCGGCACGCAGGCCGCCATGGACTACCTCGCGGCCGCGGCCCGCGAACGGGAGGCTTCACGCCGCGCTGCCTGAGGCTGTTAGAGTTACGCACTGCCGATGGGCCGGCTCGATCCGGCACACGACGAATCGAACACAACGAGGAGACACCATGCAGATCCGCAAGCAACTCGCGCTCGGCCTCGCCGCCGCGGCGTTTAGCGCCGGCGCCTTCGCGGCCGACATCACGATGCGCGCCTCGCACCAGTTCCCCGGGGGCAAGGGCGACGTCCGGGACGACATGGTCCAGATGATCGCCAAGGACGCCAAGGCCGCCAACGTGGGCCTGGACATCCAGGTCTATCCGGGCGCCTCGCTCTTCAAGCCCAACGACCAGTGGAACGCGATGGTGAACGGGCAGCTCGACATCACGCTCTTCCCGCTCGACTACGCGAGCGGCAAGGTGCCCGCGTTCAGCGCGACCCTCATGCCCGGCCTCATCCGCAGCCAGGAGCGCGCCAAGCGCATCAACCAGTCGCAGTTCATGAAGGACGTGCGCGCGGAAATCGAGAAGCACGGCGTGATCGTGCTCTCCGACGCGTGGTTCGCGGGCGGCATGGCGGCCAAAGGCAACTGCATCGTGCATCCCAACGACTTGAAGGGCCTGAAGTTCCGCGCCGCGGGCCCGACGTTCGCGGCGATGTGGGAGACCGCGGGCGCGAGCATCGTGAGCCCGCCGTCCAACGAGATCTACAACGCGTTCCAAAGCGGCGTGGTGAACGCCACGGACACGAGCCTGGGCACGTTCGCGTCGATGCGCCTCTATGAGGTCACCGACTGCCTCACGGCGCCCGGCGACAACGCGCTCTGGTTCATGTACGAGCCCGTGCTCATGTCGAAGAAGAGCTTCGAGCGCCTCGACGCCAAGCAGAAGCAGGTGATCCTCGACGCGGGCAAGAAGGCGCAGGCCTACTACGAGGCCAAGGCCGACGCCGTGAACGAGGAGGCGATCAAGGCCTTCAAGGACCACAAGGCCAAGGTCGTGACCCTCTCGGACGCCGACTACGACGCGTGGGTCGACGTGGCCAAGAAAAGCGCCTACGCGCGCTTCGCGAAGGACGTGCCCAACGGCCAGAAGCTGATCGACGAAGCGCTGTCGGTCAAATGACGCGAAAGCAGGGCGCCCTCGATCGCTTCATCGAGGGCGTCCGCTTCCTGTCGCGGGCGGCGGGTGTGGCCGCCGCCGCGCTGATGGCGCTCGCCGTGCTCGTGATCTGCGACATGGTGATCGAACGCTACGGCCTGAATCGCACCACGATCTGGCAGATCGACGTCGTGACCTACAGCATCGTGGGCGCGACCTTCATCGGCAGCTCCTACGTGCTCATGCACCGCGGGCACGTGAACGTGGACATCCTGCCGCTGTGGCTGGGCCCGCGCGGCCGCTACTGGCTCGCGATGTTCACCACGGTCCTCTCCCTCGCCTTCTGCGTGGTGCTGCTGGTGGCCTGCACCCGCTACTGGCAGGAAGCCTATAGCGAGAACTGGAAGTCGAACACCGTCTGGCGCGCGCGCCTGTGGATTCCCTACCTGTCGATGCCCATCGGCCTGGGCCTGCTGGTCCTGCAATACGTGGTGGAGCTCCTCGCGCTCGCGACGGGCCGCGCGAAGCCTTTCGGACTGGAGCCCAGGGCATGAGCCCCACCACCGAGGGCGCGATCGTCATCGCGGCGACGCTGCTGCTGCTCTTTTCCGGCGTCCCGGTCGCCTTCGGGCTGGGGGCGATCTCGATCGTGTTCCTGCTGATCTTCCAGGGCTTCGACGCGCTGCGCGTCGTGGCGGAGACCTTCTGGTCGGGGCTGGACGACTTCACGCTCGTGTCGATCCCGATGTTCGTGATGATGGGCTCGGCGATCGGCTCCTCGCCCGCCGGCAAGGACCTCTACGAGGCGCTCGACCGCTGGCTCTACCGGTTGCCCGGCGGCCTCGTGATCTCGAACCTGGGCGCGTGCGCGATCTTCGCCGCCCTCACGGGATCGTCGCCCGCGTGCTGTGCGGCCATCGGCAAGATGGGCATCCCCGAGATGCGCCGGCGCGGCTACCCCGACGACGTCGCCACCGGGTCGATCTGCGCGGGCGGCACGCTCGGCATCCTCATTCCGCCCTCGATCACGTTCATCCTCTACGGCATCGCGACGGAGACCTCCATAGGCAGGCTCTTCCTCGCGGGCGTGGTCCCCGGGATCCTGCTCACCGGACTTTTCATGCTGTGGACGCTGTTCATCATCTGGAAGCGGGGATTCCGGGCGCACGCGCCCGAATTCCGCTACAGCTGGAAGGAGAAGTTCACATCGATCCCGAAGGTCGCGCCGTTCATCGCCATCATCGCGGGCGTGATGTGGGTGCTGTACGGGGGCGTGGCCACGCCCTCCGAGGCGGCCGGCGTGGGCGCGGCGCTTTGCGTGATACTCGCGGTGGTCATCTACCGCATGTGGAGGGCGGAGCAGTGGTGGCTCATCATGCGCGACACGATGCGCGAGTCGGTGATGATCCTCATGATCATCGCCGGGGCCGTCCTCTTCGGCTACATGCTCACTTCGCTCTACCTCACGCAGACGCTCGCCACGGCCATCGCCGACATGCACCTGAACCGCTGGGCGCTGATGGCGATGATCAACCTTTTCCTCCTGGTGTGCGGCTTCTTCATCCCGCCTGCGGCGATCATCCTCATGACGAGCCCGATCCTGCTGCCCATCATCACGGCCGCGGGATTCGACCCGGTGTGGTTCGGCGTGATCCTCACGATCAACATGGAGGTGGGCCTCATCCACCCGCCCGTGGGGCTCAACATCTACATCGTGAACTCCATCGCCCCGGACGTGCCGGTGACCCGCGTGATGTGGGGCACCATCCCGTACGTGCTCTGCATGTTCCTCGCGATCGTCATCCTCTGCGCCTTCCCGGAGATCGCGACCTGGCTTCCGGACCACCTGATGGGGCCGGTACACCGTTGAGGGGCGCGCCGTAGGACCGCGACCCACCAGCCGGCGCACGTTCATCCGGGTCGGCGTCGGCGGCGCCGCCCTCTTCGCGCTCGCCCGCCTGGGCGCGCCCGCGCTGGCCGCCCCTGCGATCGCCTATCGCGTCCTCGACGAGAGATCCGCGGGCATGGTGAGGGCCATCGCCCCCGTGGTCCTGGCGAGCGCCCTGCCGGCCGATGCCGCCGCGAAGGACCGGGCCATCGCCGCGGTCGCGGCTTCGTTCGATCGCGGCGTCTCGGGACTCGCCGTCTCGGTGCAGAAGGAGATCTCGGATCTCTTCACCTTCCTCGACTTCGCGCCGACGCGGGTCGCATTCGCGGGCCTGTGGGCGCCGGTCGCCGAATCGACGCCCGAGGAGATCGCGGCATTCCTCTCGAGGTGGCGCGCGAGCCGCTTCGAGCTGCAGCAGGCAAGCTACCAGGCCCTCACGCAGTTGATCCAGGCCTCGTGGTACGACATGCCGGAATCCTGGGGCGCCATCGCGTATCCGGGCCCGCCGGCGCTCGGAAGATGATCCCGGACCCCATCCGCGCGGGGCTCGCCTCCGGCTGGAAGACGATCGATGCCGCGACGCTCACGCGCGACACCGAGCTCGAGGCCGACGTAGTCGTTGTGGGCAGCGGCGCCGGGGGCGGCGTCACCGCGGAAATCCTCGCGCAGGCCGGACTCAGGGTGGCGATCGTGGAGGAAGGGCCGTTCGCGGGCTCCACGGAATTCCGCATGCGCGAGCGCGAAGCGTACGAGAACCTCTACCAGGAAAACGCCGGACGCCAGACCTCCGATCACGCCATCACGATCCTCCAGGGTCGCTGCGTCGGGGGCTCGACCACGGTGAACTGGACCGCGAGCTTTCGCACGCCCAAGCGCACGCTCGCCTACTGGAAGGACTCGCTCGGCCTCGCGACCATGGACGAGGCGTCGCTCGCGCCGTGGTTCGCACGCATGGAGGAACGCCTTTCCATCGCGCCGTGGAGCCTCGCGCCCAACCGCAACAACGACGCGCTGCGCGTGGGCTGCGAGAAGCTGGGCTTCTCGTCGGCGATCATGCGCCGCAACGTGAAGGCCTGCCTCAACCTCGGCTACTGCGGCATGGGGTGCCCCGCGAACGCGAAGCAATCGATGCTCGTCACGACGATCCCCGCCGCGCTCGACAAGGGCGCGATCCTCCTGCACCGCGCGCGGGTGACGCGGCTCGTGGTCGAAGGCACTCGCATCGAGTCGTGCGTGGCGCACGGCATCGAGCGAAATGGCGCCGCGCCGTCGATCCACCGCGTGCGGATCCGCGCTCGCCACTTCGTGCTCGCCGCGGGCGGCATCGGCAGCCCCGGGATCCTGCTTCGCAGCGAGGCGCCCGATCCGTACGACCAACTGGGCCGCCGGACTTTCCTGCATCCGACGGTGATCTCGGGGGCGCTCATGCGCGAGCCCGTGGAGGCTTTCTACGGCGCACCGCAATCGACGTACTCGGACCATTTCCTCGAGGCGGCCCTGGACGGCCCCGCGGGCTTCAAGCTCGAGGTCGCCCCGGCGCATCCCGTGCTCGTCGGCGGCGTGCTGCCGGGCTTCGGCGACGAGCACGCGCGATGGATGTCGCGCTTCGATCACCTCCAGGTGACGATCGCGCTGATCCGCGACGGATTCCATCCCGAGTCCGCCGGCGGACGCGTCGTGCTTCGCGGCGACCTCACGCCGGTGCTCGACTATCCGATGACCCCTTACCTGTGGGACGCGGCACGGCGCGCGTTCCTCGCCATGGCGCAGGTGCAGTTTGCCGCCGGGGCGCAGGCGGTGAAACCCGTGCACGAGCAGGCGCGCGGCGCGGACTCGTGGGAAGCGGCGCGCACGCAGATCGAGGCGCTCGCCATGCAGCCGCGCATCGCCCGGGTCGTGTCGGCCCACGTGATGGGCGGGTGCGCGATGGGAGGCGATGCGCGGTCCTCCGTCGTGAACGAATTGGGCCGGCACCACCAGGTCGAGAACCTCTCGATCCATGACGGCTCCGTATTCCCCACGAGCCTCGGCGCCAATCCGCAGTTGTCGATCTATGCGATCGCGGCGCGCATGGCGAGCGGGCTCGCCGCGGGCCTGCGCCATTCGTGAACCGCAGGTACAAAAGGCCCTTCCCTCCCGGTATAATGTAGTCTCCCGCGGGCCTGCTGTAGGCCGCCGGCACGGCGCCCGCCCTCCGCCACGAGCGGAGAAAAAGCAGGAAAGGAAACGTCATGAGCGACAAAATCGCTCTGGAGCGCCGCTACGGCGCGACCAACTACTCACCGCTGCCCGTCGTGCTCTCGCGCGGCGAAGGCGTCTGGCTCTGGGACGACCAGGGCCGCCGTTACCTCGACATGCTGTCCGCGTACTCCGCAGTGAGCTTCGGCTACGGCCATCCGCGCCTGCTGGCTGCGCTGAACGCGCAGGCCGCGCGCCTCGCCGTCACCTCGCGCGCGTTCTACAGCGACCGCCTGCCGCCGTTCCTCGCGAAGATCTGCGAGGTGACCGGAATGGATCGGGCGCTGCCCATGAGCACGGGCGCCGAGGGCGTCGAGACGGCCATCAAGTGCACGCGCAAGTGGGCCTACACCGTGAAGAAGGTGCCCGCCAACCGCGCGAAGATCATCGTGTGCAACGGCAACTTCCACGGCCGCACCTCGACAATCGTCGGGTTCTCGTCCGAGGAGCAATACCGCGAGGGCTTCGGCCCATACGCCGACGGATTCGTCTCCATCCCCTTCGGCGACACCGCGGCGCTCGAGAAGGCGATCACGCCCGAGACTGCGGCGTTCCTCGTGGAACCCATCCAGGGAGAGGCCGGCATCATCGTGCCGCCCGAGGGCTACCTCACGGAGGCGCTTCGCATCTGCCGCAAGCACAACGTGCTCATGGTCGTGGACGAGGTGCAGACGGGCCTCGGCCGCACGGGCAAGGTGCTCGCCATCCACCACGAAGGCATCAAGCCCGACGCGATCATCCTCGGCAAGGCCCTGGGCGGGGGATTGATCCCCGTGTCCGCCTTCGCCGCGCGTGAGGAAGTGATGGGCGTCTTCCGCCCGGGCGACCACGGCAGCACGTTCGGAGGCAATGCCCTGGGCGCGGCCGTCGGCCTCGAGTCGCTCAACGTGCTCCTCGACGAGAAGCTCGCCGAGCGCGCCGCGACGATGGGCGCCTACCTCTTCAAGCGCCTGAAGGCGATCTCCAGCCCGATGGTGAAGGACGTGCGCGGCAAGGGCCTGCTGATCGGCCTGGAGATCGACACGGCACGCGCTTCGGCGCGCGAGTTCGTCGAGACCCTGCTCAGGCACGGCGTGCTCAGCAAGGATACCCACGGCACGGTCGCCCGCTTCGCGCCGCCGCTCATCATCGACCGCGAACAGGTCGACTGGGCCGTCGAGCGCATCCGCGAAGCGCTGGGCGAATACGGCCCGGTGTACGAGAAGGCGGCCTGACGCGCGCCCTCAGGCCTGGACCGGGCGGTCCTTCACCTCGCGGCGAAGGACCTTCCCGACGTTGGTCTTGGGCAGCTCCTTCCAGAACTCGACGATCTTCGGCCGCTTGTAGCCGGTGAGGCGTTCGCGGCAGTACTCCATCACCTGGTCCTTGGTGAGCGACGGGTCCTTGCGCACGATCACGACGCGGACGACTTCGCCCGAATGCTCGTCGGGCGCCGGCACCGCGCAGACCTCCAGCACGCCCGGCATCATCGCGATCACGTCCTCCACCTCGTTCGGGAAGACCTTGAATCCGGACACCAGGATCATGTCCTTCTTGCGATCGACGATCTTCACGTAGCCCTGCTCGTTCATGAAGCCGATGTCGCCCGTGCGCAGGGCGCCGTCGGAGGTCATCACCTTCGCCGTCTCGTCGGGGCGGTTCCAGTAGCCCTTCATCACCTGGGGCCCGGAGATGCAGATCTCGCCGGTCTCGCCCAGCGGCAGCACGCGCGCGCTGTCGTCGCGGATGGTGACGACCGTCGAGGGGATCGGCAGCCCCGCCGTGCCGTTGTACTCGAAGCCCGGGACGAACGGGTTGATGCAGGCCGCGGGCGAGGTCTCCGTGAGGCCGTACGCCTCCAGCAGGGGGATCCCCGTCACCTTCTTCCAGCGCTCGGCCACGGCGCGCTGCACCGCCATGCCACCGCCCAGGGAGAGCTTGAGGTGCGAGAAATCGAGCTCGGCGAAACCGGGTGCGTTGAGCAGCCCCGCGAAGAGCGTGTTCACCCCGGAAAGCGACGTGAACTCGTACTTGCCGAGCTCCGCCACGAAGCCCTTCATGTCGCGCGGATTGGTGATGAGGATGTTGTGCGCGCCCAGCTTCATGTACACCAGGCAGCAGCCCGTGAGCGCGAAGATGTGGTACATGGGCAGCGCGGTGATCGAGATCTCCTTGCCGTACTCGAACGCCTGGCCGATCCACGCGGTGGTCTGCTGCAGGTTCGAGACGATGTTGCCGTGGGTGAGCATCGCGCCCTTGGAGACCCCGGTGGTGCCGCCCGTGTACTGCAGGAACGCGAGGTCCTCGTGGCCGAGCTTGGGCTCCTCGAGCTTGTGGCGGGCGCCCGCCGAAAGCGCCGCCTTGAAGCCGATGGATCCGGGGATGTCCCACGCGGGCACGAGCTTCTTGCGGTATTTCACCACCCAGTTCACGACGAGCGACTTGGGAAATCCCAGCAGGTCGCCCAGCTGCGTCGTGATGACCTTGCGCACCTTGGTGTTGGCGAGCACGCCCTGCACGGTCTTGGCGAAATTCTCCAGCACCACGATGACGGTCGCGCCCGAGTCGTTCAGCTGGTGCTCGACCTCGCGCGGCGTGTAGAGCGGGTTGAAATTCACCACCACCATGCCCGCGCGCAGCACCCCGAAGATCGCCACGGGATATTGCAGGACGTTGGGGAGCATGATGGCCACGCGGTCCTCGCGCGTGAGGCCGGCTTCGTGCTGCAGCCACGCGCCGAACTGCGCCGAGAGGCGCTCCAGGTCGGAGTACCGGAGCGTCGTCCCCATGCAGGTGAACGCCGGAAGGTCCGCGTACTTGCTGCACGTCGCCTGGAGGATCTCACCGATGTTGGCGTAGGCATCGAGGTCCGCCTCGGCGGGAACGCCGGGCGGGTACGACTTGAGCCACACGCGGTCGGAGTCCATCGCCCCGAGTGTATCAGTCAGGCGTCCGGCAGGGCCGCGACGGCGTCCATCTCCACGAGGTAGCCGTAGTGGAGCGCGGCGACCGGCACGACCGTGCGCGCCGGGCGGTGCGCGCCGAATTTCTCCGCGTAGATCGCGTTGAACGCGGGCCAGTGCGCCACATCGGCGATGTACACCGTGGTTCGCAGCACGAGGCCCGGCGCGCTGCCGGCGGCCTCGAGGATCGCGAAGACGTTGTCGATCACGCGGCGCGCCTGCTCGTCGAACGTGGCGAGGCGCCGGTCGGGATCGCCGGGCACGCCGGGCAGCTGCCCGGCGACGTACACGGTGCCGCCATGGACGAGCGCCTGCGAATAGTGGCCGCGCGCCGCAGGCGCGGAATCGGTCGAGATGAGTTTCACTGCAGCTCCTGTAGCCGGATGGCGACTCGCCCGATCATGGCACGAAAGAAAAAAGGCCGGTCGCGAACGACCGGCCTTCCCGAGGATTGCCCGCCGGCACGCGCCGGCGTTGCTGCGGTTACTTGAGGTGCTTGGCGACCAGCTTGGTCATCTCGAACATCGAGACCTGCTTCTTGCCGCCAAAGACGTCCCGCAGCTTGTCGTCGGCATTGATCATGCGACGGTTCACTTTGTCCTGCAGGTTGTTTTTCTTGATGTATCCCCAGAGCTTGCTCGTCACTTCCGTGCGAGGCATCGGGCTGCTTCCCACCACCGCGGCGAGCGTGGAGCTGGGCGTCATCGGCTTCATGAAAGCGGCGTTCGGCTTGCGCTTTGCGGCTTTCTTCGCCGGTTTCTTGGCGACTGCCTTCTTCATCGGCTTCTTGGCGGGAGCCTTCTTCGCGGCCGGTTTCTTCGCTGCTTTCTTGCCTTTCTTAGCTGCCATTGATGAGTCCTCCAATCTGATGGGTCCGGTATTCCCGGTGGCGTAATCGAGTTCTGATCATCTCGCCTCTCCAGGCGCGACAGCGAGAGGATGCGCAAGGCAAAATCGCTTGTCAACCGTTTTCACTCTGGAGAACGGCTTTTTTCGCGGCAAGTGTCGCCTGCGCAACATCGCAGCCGAATCTCGCGTGCCTCTGGAAACGAGGCGATTTCGCTGCGCGTCCGGAGCCGCGATCGCTTTCAGCCTGTCGAAAGCGACATGGTCCATGATCGTGAGCGGCCGCCATGGCTCGCCGCGGAACGCGGGCGGCCGCTGTATCATTCGCCGACAAGAAGCGCCCGCCGCGCTGCGCCTGGAGCGGCCGGGCACGAGGAGGAGAGACGATGTCCACACCCTTGAGGGCCGGAGATCCCGCGCCCGATTTCGAAGGCTCGACCACAGACGGAAAGCGCGTCGCGCTGAAGGACTACCGCGGCCGTAAGCTCGTCCTCTACTTCTACCCGATGGACGACACCCCGGGATGCACGAAGCAGGCGTGCTCGCTGCGCGACGGCAACGCGGAGCTCGCCGCCAG
>Ga0335076_10002468_pt1 | contig 18394 bp, 17 predicted proteins | sample Lox_Sample_25_FD_206717 | JGI IMG/M metagenome (GOLD analysis project Ga0335076, IMG submission 206717) | Soil microbial communities from Loxahatchee National Wildlife Refuge, Florida, United States - Lox_Sample_2.5 | ecosystem: Environmental > Terrestrial > Soil > Wetlands | place: USA... | reverse complement strand
AGTGTGGTGTGGTGCCTGTGGCCTCGCGCACGAGGGGTGCCGAAAGCGCGCGGATGATAGCATCGCGCCCCGTCGTTCCCACCCTCGTCGATGGCCCGTTCCAGCAGTCGCGCTGCCGCCCCGCGCGAGCGCGCCAAGCCCGCCGTCCCGCCGACCGCGCCGAGCAAGGACCTGCAGGTCTTCGCCAACCCGGCGCCGCAGCGCGACTACGTCGTTCGTTTCGACGTACCGGAGTTCACCTGCTTGTGCCCGTTGACCGGCCAGCCGGACTTCGCGCACTTCCGGATCGAGTACGTGCCCGACAGGCTGTGCGTCGAGCTGAAGAGCCTGAAGATGTACTTCTGGAGCTACCGCGACGAGGGTGCGTTTCACGAGAAAGTGACCAACACCATCGTCGATGACCTCGTGCGCGCGATCGAACCACGCTTCATTCGCCTGTCGGCCGACTGGTACGTACGCGGGGGCATCCGCACCTACGTCACCGCCGAGCATCGCCAGCGCGGCTGGAAGCCCGGCGCACCGATCGAGTTGCCGCCGGCGCCCTAGGACCGGAGCCGACCATGCTGGCGATCATCGGCGGCACCGGTCTGTACGACCTGGCCGGCATGCAGATCGACGGCGAATCGAGCCCCGATACGCCGTTCGGCCGGGCATCGGGCCCGGTGCTGCACGGTCGGTTGCACGGCCGCGAGCTGCTCTTCCTGGCCCGCCACGGTGCCGGCCACCGACTGCTGCCACACGAGGTGAACTACCGTGCCAACGTGTTCGCGCTCAAGCGCGCGGGCGCCACGCAGATCCTCGGGTTCTCGGCGGTCGGCAGCCTGGCCGAGCACGTGGCACCAGGCGACCTGGCGATGCCGTCGCAATACTTCGACTGGACGCGTGGGCCGCGCGAGCGCACGTTCTTCGGCCACGGCGTGGCGGCGCACGTGTCCACCGCCCTGCCGGTCAGCGCCAACTTGGTCGACTGGGTCGCCACGTCGGCCAAGGCGCTCGGCCTGACGCTGCACACGGGCCTCACCTACGCCTGTGTCGAAGGTCCGCGCCTGGGCACGCGCGCCGAGAGCCACTTCATGCGCAGCGCCGGCTGCCACCTGGTGGGCATGACCAACGTGCCAGAGGTCTTTCTGGCCCGCGAAGCACAGATCTGCTACGCCACCGTGGGCATCGTCACCGACTACGACTGCTGGCTGGACGACCCGACCCAGCACGTCAGCGTCGGCGCGATCTTCGAGCTGTACGGGCACAGCCTGGCCAAGGCGCGTCGCTTGCTCGAGGTGGTGCTCAGGCAGCCGCTGCCGCCCGAGGAGCCCGAGATCCGCCAGGCGCTGCAGTCCGCGGTGCTGACGCCCGATGGCGCACTCGACGCCTCGCAGCACGCGTGGCTCGCGGTGCTGCGGCGCTGATAATCGGCGCATGAATCCGCTGCTCGCGCGCCTGCATCCCTATCCGTTCGAACGCTGGCGCGACCTGACGATCGGTGTTCAACACCGCGGCGAGCTGGCGCCGATCAGCCTGGGCATCGGCGAGCCGCGACATCCGACACCTGCACTGATCGAGCAGGCGCTCGTTTCATCGCTCAAAGGCCTTTCGGTCTATCCACCGACCATCGGCGAGCCACGCCTGCGCGAAGCCTGCGCGACCTGGCTCGCACGGCGCTACGGCGTGCGCGTCGACCCGGCGACGCAGCTGCTGCCGGTGAACGGCTCGCGCGAGGCGTTGTTCGCGCTGGCGCAGGTGGTGCTCGATCCGACGCGCGATGGCGCCACCGTCGTCTGTCCCAATCCGTTCTATCAGATCTACGAGGGCGCAACGCTGCTGGGTGGCGCACGCACCGCGTTCGTCAACAGCGACCCGGCGCGCAACTTCGCGCCGGACTGGTCGCAGATCAACGCGGCCACGTGGGCGCGCACGCAGCTGGTGTACGTGTGCTCGCCGGGCAACCCCACTGGCGCGGTGATGCCGCTGGCCGAATGGCGCACGCTGTTCGAGCTGTCGGACCGCCATGGCTTCGTGATCGCCAGCGATGAGTGCTACTCGGAGATCTACTTTCGCGACGACCAGGGCGCGCCGCTGGGTGGCCTGCAGGCTGCGCAGTCGCTCGGGCGCGACGACTTCCGGCGCCTGGTGATGCTGACCTCGCTGTCCAAGCGCTCCAACGTGCCAGGCATGCGCTCGGGCTTCGTCGCCGGGGACGCCGAGGTCATGAAGGCGTTCCTGCTGTACCGCACGTATCACGGCAGCGCGATGAGCCCGGTGGTGCAAGCCGCCAGCGTTGCGGCCTGGAGCGACGAGGTGCACGTCGGGGCCAACCGTGCGCTCTATCGCGACAAGTTCAAGCAGGTGACGCCGCTGCTGCAGAAGGTGCTCGACGTGCAGCTGCCCGACGCCGGCTTCTACCTGTGGGCAGCGGTGCCCGGTGGTGACGACATCGCTTTCGCGCGCGCGCTGCTGGCCCAATACAATGTGACCGTGCTGCCGGGCAGCCTGCTCGCCCGCGAGGCGCACGGCGTCAACCCCGGGCGCGGCCGCATCCGCATGGCGCTGGTCGCGCACACCGACGAATGCCTCGAGGCGGCACGGCGCATCGTCCACTTCACCGAGCGGCTCCATGGCGCCGCGCACCGACCATGAGCGAATCCGCGCAATCGATCATCGACCTGGCCTGGGAGGGCCGCAACGCGCTCAACCCGGCCAACGCCGACCTCAAGATCCGCGAGGCGGTGGAGCAGACCATCGCCGACCTCAACGCCGGGCGCATCCGCGTCGCCGAGCGTCGCGCGGTCGGCGACTGGCAGGTCAACCAGTGGGTCAAGAAGGCGGTGCTGCTGAGCTTCCGCCTGAGCGAAAACCGCGCGATGCATGCCGGCGACCTCGGCTTCTTCGACAAGGTGGGCACCAAGTTCGCCCACCTCGACGAGGCGCAGATGCGCGCCACTGGCGTGCGGGTGGTGCCGCCGGCGGTGGCGCGGCGCGGCAGCTACGTCGCCAGGAACGTGGTGCTGATGCCGTCGTACGTGAACATCGGTGCCTACGTCGACGAAGGCACGATGGTCGACACCTGGGCCACCGTGGGTTCGTGTGCGCAGATCGGCAAGAACGTGCACCTCTCCGGTGGCGTCGGTATCGGCGGCGTGCTCGAGCCGCTGCAGGCCAACCCGACCATCATCGAGGACAACTGCTTCGTCGGTGCACGCTCCGAGGTGGTCGAAGGCGTCATCGTCGAGGAGAACTCCGTCATCAGCATGGGCGTGTTCATTGGTCAGAGCACCAAGATCTACGACCGCACGACGGGACAAATTCACTATGGCCGGGTGCCCGCCGGCTCGGTGGTGGTGAGCGGCTCGTTGCCCGCCATCGACGGCAGCCACAGCCTCTATTGCGCCGTGATCGTGAAGCGCGTCACTGCCTCGACCCGCGCCAAGACCAGCATCAACGAGTTGTTGCGCGAGTAAGGCGGCACACTACGGGGCTGATGCGTACGAGCGGGAGCCCCGAGCGATGAGCGGCAACATGGAAAAGGTGTTGCGCATGATGGCGGACAAGAAGGCGTCGGACGTCTTCCTGTCGGCCAACATGCCGATCCTCATCAAGATCAACGGCCAGATGCTGCAACTGTCCGACCAGTCGCTGACACCGGGTCAGCCGCGACAGCTGCTCACCGAGGTGCTGTCACCGCAGCAGCTCGAGGAGCTCGACGACACCGGCGAACTCAACATGGGCATGGGCATGGAAGGCATGGGCACCTTCCGGCTGTCGGCGTTCCGCCAGCGCGGCTCTATCGCCGCGGTGATCCGCTACATTCCCAACGAGATTCCGTCGCTCGAGTCGCTCAACCTGCCACCGATGCTGTCGCAGCTGGTGCTCGAGAAGCGCGGCCTGATCCTGATGGTGGGTGCCACCGGCACCGGCAAGAGCACGACGCTGGCGTCGATGCTCGAGTGGCGCAACCAGCAGATGGCGGGGCACATCCTGACGATCGAAGATCCGATGGAATTCGCCTTCACCAACAAGCGCTCGCTGGTCAATCAGCGCGAGGTCGGCCGCGACACCAACACGCTGCAAGTGGCGCTGAAAAACGCGCTGCGCCAAGCGCCGGACTGCATCCTGATCGGCGAAATCCGCGATCGCGAGACGATGACCTCGGCGATCTCTTATGCGCTGTCGGGTCACCTGGTGATGGCCACGCTGCACGCCAACAACAGCTACCACGCGCTGGGGCGGATCCTGTCCTTCTACACGCCGGAGTCGCGGCCCGCGCTGCTGAGCGACCTGTCGTCGGGCCTGCGCGCGATCGTGTCGCAGCGCCTGGTGCGCGCGTCGGCCGGAGGCCGCCTGCCGTCGGTGGAGGTCATGCTCAACACCAAGCTGGTGGCCGAGCTGATCGACAAGGGCGAGTTCACGGCGATCAAGGAGGCGATGGAAAAGTCGCTGGCCGAAGGCTCGCAGACGTTCGAGGAGGACCTGGCGCGCATGATCGGCGACGGCCTGATCACGCGCGACGAGGGCCTGTCGCACGCCGACTCGCCGACCAATCTGATGTGGCGTCTGCAGAACGACCAGACGCCGATCGCGCGCGCGCCGGTCAAGAGCGAGGATCCCGACACCGCGTTCTTCACCGAGATTGCGCTCGACGTGGTGGCCGACGGCCCGAACACGCGCAGTGCCCCGCTGACGAGGCGCTGACAACCCCCGAAGCGGCCTGACGGCCGCTTCCCCCTCGAAGAGGGCGCCGCCCACGCCCTGGCAGAGCCGGATCCGCAGCGGCCACTGGGGGCTGCGGCGCGGGAGCGCCGCAGACTCTCCGGCCTGGCGCGATGGCGTACGCCCGTACCAGATAATCCACCGATGAGCGACACGCTCCATCTGCTCGAGGCGCTGATCTCGCGGCAGTCGGTCACGCCGGCCGACGACGGTTGCCAGGCCTTGATTGCGGAGCGTCTGCAGCCGCTCGGCTTCGCCTGCGAGCCGATGTCGTTCGGCCCCGAAGGTGCGCGGGTCAGCAACCTGTGGGCGATCCACCGTGGCATGCGACCCGGGCCGACCGTGGTGCTGGCCGGACACACCGACGTGGTGCCGACCGGTCCGCTCGAGCAATGGCGCAGCGATCCGTTCGTGCCCACGCACCGCGACGGACGACTTCATGGCCGCGGCGCCGCCGACATGAAGACCTCGGTCGCCGCGATGGTGGTGGCCAGCGAGGAGTTCGTGCGTGCAAGGCCGTCGCACGGCGGCGCCGTGGCGCTGCTCATCACCAGCGACGAGGAAGGGCCGTCCATCGACGGCACGGCGCGCGTCGTCGAACTGCTGCGGCAACGCGGCGAGAAGCTCGACTGCTGCATCGTCGGCGAGCCGACGTCGGTCGAACGGCTCGGCGACATGATCAAGAACGGACGTCGCGGATCGCTGTCGTGCAGGCTGACGGTCAAGGGTGTGCAAGGCCACGTCGCCTACCCGCAGCTGGCGCGCAACCCGATCCACCAGCTCGCCCCGGCGCTGGCCGAGCTCGCCGCCACCGAATGGGACCGCGGCAACGGGCACTTTCCACCGACCACGTTCCAGGTGTCGAACATCCACGCCGGCACCGGCGCACTGAACGTGATCCCCGGCAGCGTGGTGGTCGACTTCAACTTCCGCTTCAGCACCGAATCGACCCCGCAGTCGCTGCGCGCGCGCGTGCAGTCGCTGCTCGAACGCCATGCGCTGACTTACGACGCCGCCTGGGTATTGGGCGGCGAGCCGTTCTTGACGACGCCAGGCACGCTGAGCGAGGCGCTCAGCGCGGCGATCCGCGCCGAACGCGGCGTGACCCCGGTGCTGTCCACCACCGGCGGCACCTCCGACGGGCGCTACATCGCCAGGATCTGTCCTCAGGTGGTGGAGTTCGGCCCGATCAACGAAACCATCCATAAAATCGACGAAAACGTGATCGTGGCCGACATCGAGCCGCTGAAGAACATCTATCGCCGCACCCTCGAGGCACTGCTGACGTGACCATCCTGGAACTGATCGAGCGCTGCAGCGCCCGCCTCGAACAGGCGGGCGTTTCGTTTGGGCAGGGCACGACCAACGCCTTCGACGAGGCGGCGTGGCTGGTGCTGTGGCGCCTGAATCTGCCGCTCGACGCCCTCGACGACGTCGCCGACCGGGTGCTGGACGAGCAGGCGATCGCCAACGCCGAGTCCCTGATCGCGCGGCGCATCGAAACCCGGCACCCTGCGGCGTACCTGACCGGCGAGGCCTGGCTGCAAGGGGTGCCGTTCACGATCGACGAGCGCAGCATCGTGCCGCGCTCGCTGATCGCCGAGGTGCTGTGCGACGGCACCCTCGACGCCTGGCTGCACGGCGCCCCGGCGCGCGTGCTCGACCTGTGCACCGGCAACGGCAGCCTCGCAGTACTGGCGGCGATGCGCTGGCCGGCAGCCGCCGTCGATGCCAGCGACGTCTCCCTCGACGCACTGCACCTCGCACGCCTCAACGTGCAGCGACACGACCTTGAAGATCGCGTCATGCTGCTGCACGGCGACGGCTTCGCCGCGGTGCGCGACCGCTACGACCTGATCCTGTGCAACCCGCCCTACGTCAACGCGCGCTCGATGGCCGTCCTGCCGGCGGAGTTCAGGGCCGAGCCTGCGCTCGCGTTGGCTGGGGGTGATGACGGCATGGACTTCGTTCGCCGCGCGATCCGCGATGCGGCGTCGCACCTGCAGCCACAGGGCTTGCTGGTGCTCGAGATTGGCCACGAGCGCGCACATTTCGACGCCGCCTTCGCGCAACTCGAGGTCATTGGCCTGCCCACCAGCGAGGGCGACGACGCAGTGCTGCTGATTGCCCGCGACGCACTGGAGCGCGCATGATCACGTTGCGCGACGTCACGCTGCGCCGCGGCGCGAAGGTGGTGCTCGAGCGCACCAGCCTCACCGTGCACGCCGGCGAGAAGGTGGGCCTCGTCGGTCGCAACGGTGCCGGCAAGTCGTCGCTGTTCGCGCTGCTGGCCGGCCGGCTGCACGCCGACAAGGGCGATGTCGACGTGCCACCGCGCTGGCGCGTCGGCGAAGTCGCGCAATCGATGCCCGAAACCGGCGACGGCGCCACCGAGTTCGTGCTGCAAGGCGACGACGTGCTGATGCGCGCACAGACGCAGCTGATCGACGCCGAAACGAGCGGTGATGGCCATGCGATCGCCGAGGCGCATCTCGCGCTCGAGGAGGCTGGCACCTTCGACGCGCGGGCCCGGGCGCAGGCACTGCTGCTCGGACTGGGCTTTCGGGTCGAGCAGCTCGAGGCCGCGGTCAACAGCTTTTCCGGGGGCTGGCGCATGCGGCTGCAGCTGGCGCGCGCGCTGATGGCTCCGACCGATGCGCTGCTGCTCGACGAGCCGACCAACCACCTCGACCTCGACGCCCTGGTGTGGCTGGAGAGCTGGCTCGTGCGCTACCCCGGCACGCTGATCGTGATCAGCCACGACCGCGAGTTCCTCGACACGGTCACCAAGGTCACGCTGCACGTGGATGCCGCGCGCGTCGATCGCTACACCGGCAACTACAGCGCGTTCGAGGAGGCGCGCGCCGAGCGCATCGCGCAGGCACAGACGGCGTATGCCAAGCAGCAGGAGCGCATCGCGCACCTGCAACGCTTCATCGATCGCTTCAAGGCCAAGGCCACCAAGGCCAAGCAGGCGCAAAGCCGCGTCAAGGCGCTGGCGCGCATGGAGAAGCTGGCGCCGGTGCTGACGGCGAGCGACTTCCAGTTCGAGTTCCGCGAGCCGGCGAACCTGCCCGACCCCATGCTCAACCTGCGCGGCGTGGCGTGCGGCTACGGCAGCGACGCGGTCATCCTGCGCGGCGTCACGCGCAGCGTGCGCGCGGGCCAGCGCATCGGCATCCTCGGCGCCAACGGCCAGGGCAAGTCGACGCTGGTCAAGACGATCGCCCGCAGCATGCCTTCCCTCGGCGGCACGCTGACCGAAGGCAAGGGACTGGCGATCGGCTACTTCGCGCAGCAGGAGATGGACATCCTCCACGAAGACGACACGGCGTTGCAGATGATGACGCGGCTATCGCGCACGCTGGCTCAGCAGCACGGCGGCACCGAGGCGCGCGAGCAGGAGCTGCGCAACTTTCTCGGCCAATTCGCCTTCGGCGGCGACATGGTGCACCAGCGCGTGGGCACGCTGTCGGGCGGCGAGCGTGCGCGGCTGGTGCTGTGCACGATCGTCTACCAGCGCCCCAACCTGCTGCTGCTCGACGAGCCGACCAACCACCTCGATCTGACGACGCGCGAGGCGCTGTCGATGGCGCTCAACGAGTTCGAGGGCAGCGTCATGCTAGTGAGCCACGACCGCGCTCTGCTGCGCGAGGTGTGCGACGAGTTCTGGCTGGTGGTCGACGGTGGCGTGGAAGAGCTCGACGCCGACCTCGACGAGTACCAGCGCTGGCTGCTCGAGGTGGCACGCGCGCGCGCCCGCGGCGGCGAAGCGCCGACGCGCCCAGGGCGCGCGACGACGGTCGCCCAGACCGCGGCCGCTGCGGTCGCCGACACGCCAAAGGCCCCCAAGGTCAGCACGCCTGCGACTACAAACAGCAACCGCCGAGACGATCGCAAACAGCAAGCGCAGTCGCGTGCGCTGTTGGCCAATCGCACGCGGCCGCTGCGGCTGGAAGTCACGCAGATCGACGGTCGCCTCGAAAAGCTCGGCACCGAGAAGGCCGAACTCGAGGCCGCGCTCGTCGCCGGCGCGGTGCCCGGCGCCGAGATGGCCGAGCATGGCCGTCGGCTCAACCACATCGCGGCCGAAACCGCGATGCTCGAGGAGCGCTGGCTCGCGTTGCACGCCGAGATCGAATCCATCACGTCTGGCGGCTAGCCCAAGGCGACGCCGGGCATATTCACTCCCACGGACGTATGGCAGAACGTTGCTGCGCTGCACGCTGCGACATGTTCCCGCCCGCACGCAGCCCGCGCGAAGAAGAATCCGCCGCTGCCTCAAGGACCGCGTCGCCCCGAATGGCACACGGTCCTGCAAACGACAGCGAAACGGGAGAACGACTTGTCAGTCCTCTATCTGATGGCCCTGGTGGGAGTTGGTGCGTCGATCTTGTGGCTCACCTGGGAAGCCGTGTCGTCGGCCGCACGCCCGGTGCCCTGGCAGTCGCCGACCCGCGCATTGACCTTGGTACGCGCGGCCGAGCGCCGCGAGCACTCGCTGCCCTTCGTGGGCAACGATCGTCGCAAGACCGCCGACGAGGATGCGCAGAGCGAGGACGAGCGTCTCGTCGCCTGATCCGTCCGGAGGCCCGGCGCCACGGGCCTTCGTCGCCGCCCATCTGCCAGCTGGCGCACGGGCGCGCCGTTCCAGAGCTTCCGACGATCCCCTACCGGTCGTCGGGAATTCCCACATAGATTGTGTGCAATGAAATTGTGTGCTATATTGATCTGATGTCGCGCCCTCTCTCTTCCGCCCGACGCGCCGAGTGGCTCAAGCTCGATCACCAGTTGTGTTTCGCGCTGTACTCGGCCTCGCTTTCGATGACCAAGTACTACAAGCCGCTGCTCGACCCACTCGGCCTCACCTATCCGCAGTACCTGGTGATGCTGGTGCTGTGGGAGCGCGACGGCGTCACGGTGTCGCAGCTCGGCGAGCGCCTCGCGCTCGATTCGGGCACGTTGACGCCGCTGCTCAAGCGGCTCGAAGCGGCCGACCTGGTACGCCGCTTGCGCGACACCGCGGACGAGCGCCGCGTGCTGCTGCACCTGACGCCTGCCGGACGTGCCCTGAAGAGCAAGGCACTGGCTGTGCCTGAAAGCGTGGCCTGCGCTGCGGGCTGCTCGCTCGACGAGCTGGCCGCGCTCACCGCGCGCCTGAAGGCGCTGCGCATGCAGATCAACGAATCATCGATCCCTTCGTCAACCCGCGCCGCCTGAGACCCACGACCGGCACCGCGCACCCTACCGTCAACGGAGACTCACCATGGCCATCGAGAAAGCCCTCTACACCGCGCAATCCACCTCCACCGGAGGCCGCACCGGCACTACCAGGTCGTCCGACGGCCGCATCGAGTTGCAGCTGTCCACGCCCAAGGCGCTCGGCGGCGACGACGGCCCCGGCACCAACCCCGAGCAACTGTTCGCCTCCGGCTATTCGGCGTGCTTCATCGGCGCGATGAAGGCGGTGGCGGCACGGCAGAAGATCAGCCTGCCTGCCAACGTCTCGATCAAGGCCGACGTGTCGATCGGCCCGATGGCCGGCAAGCCCGGCGCCTTCGGCATCGCGGTGACGATGGCCGTCACGGTGCCCGGCATGGACCGCGCCGCCACCGAAGCGCTTGTGAAGGCCGCACACGAGGTGTGCCCGTATTCGAACGCGACGCGCGGCAACATCGACGTCGCGTTGAGCGTGGCCTGAAGGTCCGCCGGAGGGCAGCGCCGGCTGCCCGTCGCGCTGGAGCGACCCGCCAGCGGCACGGGCATTCGGCGACGACGATCAATGGGTGGCCCTCCCGGCGAGGCGCGCTCCGGTAGGCCTGCGAAACCTACAGGCGCTTCTCCGCAAACGAACGGACGCGTCGCGCCGTCTCGGCGTCGGCAAAGCAGACCATCGCGGCCTGGCGTTCGAGTTCGAGCGCGGAGGCGAGGCGGGCGTTCAACTGCGCGTTGATCACGCGCTTGAGCTGCGACGTGGCCAGCGGTGAACGCGCAGCGACCTCCGCAGCCAGCGCGAGCGCGCTCGGCATCAGCTCGGGCAGCGGCACGACGCGATTCACGATGCCCAACTGCCTGAGCGCCTGCGCCCCGTGACGCTCGCCCAGCACCATCAGCTCCATGGCGCGCTGGTGACCCAGCATCTGTGGCAATAGATGCGTCACGCCCCCGGTCACGAAGTGGCCCAGCGCCATCTCGGGGAAGAAGCACACCAGGTTGTCGGCCGCCACGACCAGGTCGCAGTTGAGGACCCACTCGAAGCCTCCGCCGACGGCATAGCCGTGGACCGCGCCGACCACGAGCTTCGGCCCGAACATGATGTCGCGGGTGATGCGCTGGATGTTCTCGCAGGTGGCCGCGATGGCGGCAGCGCTGCTGGCCTGCTCGCCGAATTCCTTGAGATCGTCGCCCGCGCAGAACGCACGCCCTGCCCCGGCCAGGACGATGGTGCGCGTGTCGGGGTCCGCCTGCGCGCCGGCCAGTGCGTCGTGCAGGTCCGCCAGCAAAGCGGTGCCGATCGCGTTGAGTCGCTCGGGTCGGTTCAGCGTCACGACGCTGACCGGGCCCTCGTTGTGAAGCGTCGCATGGCTCATGGATTCCCCTTCGGAGTTGGGCACAGACGCGGCGTGGGCTGCAAGCCTACCCGCGTTGCCACGCACCCCGCGTCACACACGGCTGCCAAAGCGAAACGACCCGCAGCCTTCGGCCGTCCGAGCCCGGCGCGCGCAAGTGCGCGGCGCAGGAGGCTTAGAGTCTCGAGCCTCGAGCGCAAGCCACGCGCCTCGGTACCCGTATGCCCGACCCACCGCCTCGACCCACAGGCATTGCTCACCACCGGACCATGTCTTTGCGTCACCGCCGTCGCTGGTACCTCGCCGTGCTTTGCCTGGCGCTGCCCGTGATCGGGACGGCGTCCGACATTCCTGACACCATCGGCCAGCGCATGCAGCCGTGCATGGTGTGCCACGGTGCGGAGGGCCGCGCCACGACACAGGGCTTCTTCCCGCGCATCGCGGGCAAGCCCGCCGCATACCTGTACAACCAGCTGGTCGCCTTTCGTGAAGGCCGCCGCAGCCAACCGACGATGGCGTACTTCGTCGATCACATGACCGACGCCTACCTGGAAGAGATCGCGCGCTACTTCGCCGCGCTGGACCTGCCCTATCCACCGCCCAGCGCTGCAAACGCCGCGCCGGCGCGGCTCGCACGCGGTCGGACGCTGGCCCGTGAGGGTGATGGCGCACTGGGCGTGCCCGCCTGTGCGGCCTGCCATGGCGCTGCGCTGACCGGCGCCCTGCCAGCGATCCCGGGCTTGTTGGGTCTGCCGCGCGACTACCTGCAACTGCAGTTCGGCGCCTGGCGCGTGGGCGTGCGGCACGCACTCGCGCCCGACTGCATGGGCGAGATCGTGTCGCACATGACGCCGCAGGACCTGAGCGACGTCGCCGCCTGGTTGTCGTCACAGCCCGTGCCGACCAACGCGCCGCCGACGGCCAAGCTCACGCGCCCATTGCCGCTGTCGTGCGGCAGCGACCCGCCGTGAGCCACGCCATGCGGGCGCGCGGCCGCATCGCCGTCGCGCTGTTCGCTCTGTTGCTCGTCGCGTGTGCCGCGGTGTGGTGGCTCAACGTGCGCGGGGAAGATCCCGTCGACGAGGCACAGGCGGAGCCCGCGGCCAGCCCCGAGCAGATCCGGCACGGCGCATACCTGGCGCGTGCCGGCAATTGCGGCGCCTGCCACACCGATCGCGGTGGCCCGCCCTACGCCGGCGGCAAAGGCATCCCGACGCCGTTTGGCACCATCTACGCCAGCAACCTCACGCCCGATCTGGAGACCGGCATCGGGAGCTGGAACGCGGCGCACTTCTGGCGGGCGATGCATCACGGGCGTTCGAAGGATGGTCGGCTGCTCTACCCGGCGTTTCCGTACCCGAGCTTCACGCTGATCACGCGCGAAGACTCCGACGCCCTGTTCGCCTACCTTCGCAGCCAGGTGCCTGTGCACCAATCGAATCGGCCGCACCAGTTGGGCTTTCCCTACAACCTTCAGGCCGCCCTTGCCGTGTGGCGCGCGCTGTTCTTCGCGCCCGGCACGTTCGAGCGGCAAGCCAACCAGCCCGAGGCGTGGAACCGCGGCGCCTACCTCGTGCGCGCGCTCGGCCACTGCGACGCCTGCCACGCGCCGCGCAACATCCTCGGCGCCACGCGCGCCGCGATCGAGCTCACCGGCGGCCTGATACCCAACCAGCACTGGTACGCCCCGTCGCTCGCCGACACCCGTGAAGCCGGCGTCTCCGACTGGCCCATCGACGACGTCGTGGCGCTATTGGGCAATGGCATCAGCCGGCGCGGCGCGGCGATGGGACCGATGGCGGACGTGGTGTTCCGCAGCACGCAGCACCTATCCGCCACAGACTTGCGCGCGATGGCGATCTACCTGCAGACGCTGCCGCACCTCGCGCCTGCGCCACCGCGAGAACGCACCGCCAAGCCCGAGACCCTCGAGCTCGGGCAGCGCCTCTACGCACGGGAGTGCGCGCGCTGCCATGGCGAACGCGGCGAGGGCAAGGGACCCTATCCGGCGCTGGTGAACCACCGCACGGTGACGATGGGGCCGCACACCAACCTTGTGCGCGTGATCGTCAGCGGCGGGTTTCCGCCGACCACCGCCGGCAACCCGCGCCCCTACGGCATGCCATCACTGGCGCTCGACGACGAAGAGATCGCCGCGCTGGCCTCGTACCTGCGCAGTGCATGGGGCCACAAGGCACCGGCCGTGGCGGCGTTCGAGGTGCGCGACCTGCGATGACTCGCGGGCCAGCTGTCCCTCGAGGCAGTCGCCCGTCGTACGCACCCCGTGCTCTAGGCTCCCGCGACGGCATGCGTCCAGAGGCCTTGGCGCGAGGGCCGGGCGGCGAATCGAACGTGAGATGATTTCCGGTGGGGAGCGCCCTGGCTGTATTCATAGAAGAATGCGACGCGACAACAAGATGGTAGAGGAGATCGCGCCCAGCCAAGTTCACGGCGCGGCATCGATTGCGCACCACACGCCGATGATGCAGCAGTATCTGCGCATCAAGGCCGAGCATCCGGACGTCCTCGTGCTGTACCGGATGGGCGATTTCTACGAGCTGTTCTACGACGACGCCCGGCGCGCCAACCGGCTGCTCGACATCACGCTGACGTCGCGCGGCACCAGCGCCGGCGAGCCGGTGGTGATGGCCGGTGTGCCGGTGCATGCGCTGGAGACTTACCTCGCCCGGCTGATCAAGCTCGGGGAATCGGTGGCCATCGCCGAGCAGGTTGGCGACGTCGCCACCGCGAAAGGCCCGGTCGAGCGCCGCGTCACGCGCGTGGTCACGCCAGGCACCGTCACCGACAACGAACTGCTCGCCGAGCGCAGCGACACCACGCTGCTGGCGCTCGCGCGCGAAGCGCGCGGCCGCGCGTGCGGCCTGGCCTGGTTGAGCCTGGCCAGCGGCCGCTGCGTGCTGGCGCAGACCACCGTCGACGAACTGGCGTCCTGGTTGTCGCGCATCGAGCCCGCCGAGGTGCTGCTCGACGGCGACGACGTGCCTGCGGCCGTTCAGGCCAATCCGGCGGCGCGCAGCGTGCGGCCGCCGTGGCAGTTCGACCCCGTGCTCGGCCGCCGCAAGTTGTGCGATTCGCTGAAGGTGGCGCACCTCGGTGGCTTCGGCGCCGAGGACTGCCCGCTCGCGCATGCCGCGGCGGCGGCTCTGCTGTCGTATGCCGAGCGCACGCAGGGCGGCAGCGCACTGCACGTGGCCGAACTGATGGTGGAGCGCGCCGGCGACTTGATCGATCTGCCGCCGACCACGCTGCGCAACCTGGAGATCACGCAGACGCTGCGCGGCGAGCCGGCCCCCACGCTGCTGTCGTTGCTCGACGGTTGCGCCACCGGCATGGGCAGCCGCCTGTTGCGCCACTGGCTCACCCACCCGCCGCGCGAGCGCGACACGGCCCTCGCACGACTCGCCGCCATCGCCCAGCTCTCGGCCGCCGACTGCAACGCTCTGCACGCCGCGCTGCGCGCAGTGAGCGACGTCGAGCGCAGCACCGCGCGCCTGGCGCTGCGTCAGGTGCGGCCGCGCGAACTTGCCGGCCTGCGCGCCACGCTGCAGGCCTTGCCGCGCCTCGAGGCGCTGCTCCCCGCGGGCGGCGGGCTGCTCGACACGATCCGTGCCGCCCTGGCACCCGACGCCGCGATCCTGCAATGCCTCGTCGCGACGCTGGCCGACGACCCCGCAGTGCAGCTGCGCGACGGCGGCGTGATCGCCGCCGGCCACGACGCCGAGCTCGACGAGCTGCGCGCGATCGGCACCCACGGCGACGAGTTCCTGCTCTCGCTCGAGGCCCGCGAGCGCCAACGTACCGGCATCGGCAACCTGCGCGTGCAGTTCAACCGCGTGCACGGCTACTACATCGAGGTGACGAGCAGCGGCCTCGACCGCGTGCCCGCCGACTACCAGCGCCGCCAGACGATGAAGAACGCCGAGCGCTTCATCACCCCCGAGCTGAAGGCATTCGAAGACAAGGCACTGTCGGCGCAGGAACGTGCGCTCACGCGCGAACGCCTGCTGTGGGAACGCCTGCTCGACGCGCTGGCGCCGCACGTCGACGAGCTGGCGGCACTCGCGCGCGCCCTCGCCGGGCTCGACGTGCTGGTCGACCTGGCTCAGCGTGCCCAGCAACTGAACTGGTGCGCGCCGCAGTTCGTCAGCCATCCGTGCATCGACATCCAGCGCGGCCGTCACCCCGTGGTCGAGGCACGGCTGGCGCAGACCCAGGGCGTGCCGTTCATCGCCAACGACTGCCGGCTCGACGCCAAAACGCGCATGCTGGTGATCACCGGCCCCAACATGGGCGGCAAGAGCACCTACATGCGGCAGGTGGCGCTGATCGTGCTGCTGGCCTCGATCGGTTCGCACGTGCCGGCAGCGTCGTGCGTGCTGGGCCCGATCGACGCCATCCACACCCGCATCGGCGCGGCCGACGACCTGGCCAACGCGCAGTCGACCTTCATGGTCGAGATGACCGAGGCCGCGGCCATCGTGCACGCCGCCACCGAGCAGTCGCTGGTGCTGATGGACGAGGTGGGCCGCGGCACGTCGACCTTCGACGGCCTGGCGCTCGCAGCGGCGATCGCCGGCCAGTTGCACGACCGCAACCGCGCGTTCACGCTGTTCGCCACCCACTACTTCGAGCTCACCGGGTTCCCGGCGAGCCACGCGCATGCGCTCAACGTGCACGTGTCGGCCGCCGAGTCCGGGCACGACGTGGTGTTCCTGCACGAGATCGAGGCCGGCCCGGCGAGCCGCAGCTACGGCGTGCAGGTGGCGCGCCTGGCCGGCATGCCCGATCGCATCGTGCGCCAGGCACGCGCCACCCTGGAGGCGCTGGAGGCACAGTCGCGCGCCGGGCAGGCGCAGGTCGATCTGTTCGCCGCTCCGCCCGCGGAGCCGCCGCGCAGCTTGGGCGCCGTCGAGCAGGCGCTCGACAGACTGCAGCCTGATACGCTGTCGCCCCGCGAGGCGCTCGATGCGCTGTACCGCCTGAAGGCCCTGCAGAAAGACTCCGCCCCATGACCTATTGCATCGGCATCCGTGTCAACGCGGGCCTGGTGTTCCTGTCGGACTCGCGCACCAACGCCGGCGTCGACCAGATCAGCACCTACCGCAAGATGATGATCTACGAGCGGCCGGACGACCGCTTCATGGTGATGCTGTCGGCCGGCAACCTGTCGATCTCGCAGTCGGTGCGCGAGTTGTTGCAGGTGCAGAAGATCGACAACGGCCCCGACCGGCAGCCGCTGACGATCTGGAACGCGCCCAGCATGTTCGACGCCACGCGCGTGCTCGGCGCCACCGTGCGCCGCGTCTACGAGGAGGATGGCCCGGGCCTGAAGAATGCCGGCGTCGAGTTCAACATCTCGATGATCTTCGGCGGCCAGATCAAGGGCGAGGCGATGCGGCTGTTCCAGGTGTACTCGGCGGGCAACTTCATCGAGGCCACGCGCGAGACCTGCTACTTCCAGATCGGAGAGTCCAAATACGGCAAGCCGGTGCTCGACCGCCTGATCACGCCGACCACGCCGCTGGAAACGGCGGCCAAGTGCGCGCTGGTGTCGATGGACTCGACGCTGAAGTCCAACCTCGGCGTCGGTCTGCCGCTGGACCTGCTGGTCTATCGCGAGGGCGAGTTCAGCAGCGACCGCGTGGTCTGCATCGACGAGCGCAACCCGTACTTCCAGATGATTCGCAGCAGCTGGGGACAGCGGCTGCGCGAGGTGTTCGACAGCCTCGAAGACCCGCATTGGGACGGTGGCGCGACGCAGTACCCGCTGCGCGTGGAGTCCGAGCGCTACGAGCCGATGCGCCGCATCACGCACCCCGGCGAAAAGATCGTCTGACGGCGTTCAGACCACAGGGTCTGTCCTGCACGCCCTTCCGGCCGCCCTGCGTACACTGCCCGGGCGCCCTCAACCGGATCGGCAACCCACCACCCCGACCATGAAGAAGATCTCCCTCGTCGTTGCTGTCGCCAGCCTGGCTCTTGCGTCCCATGTGCTGGCGGCCGACGCCAAGCCAGCGCCCAAGAAGCGCGTGGTGCTGGACCTGTCGAGCGAGGCACTGATCGATTCGGCCGACGCGAAGGCGTTGGTCAGCGACGCCATCCCCGCGGCCGTGTGGAAGCTCTATCCGTCGAGCAAGTGGGGGTTCTTCAGTCAGGTCGTCGGCGGCTTCACCCACGACAAGATCTGCGTGGTCACGGCCCGCGTGATGCTGGCGCCACTGACGGTGACCAACGGCATCATCATGCGCCCGGCGTCGCGCGCCGCCGCGTTCGACGCCAAGCCCAACGCCACCGAAGAAGAGTGCCGTGGCATTGCGCGCGCCAAGCTGAAGGAAGCCACGGAATCCGTGGTGGCGAGCCTGGTCAAGTCCTGACGCTTCGGCCCGGCCGGGTTGCCGGCAATGGCCCCGGGCCCCGGGCCAAATGGCCCTTGATGACCGACCATTGACGGCCAACCATCGCGGCCATTGTGGATGCCCGCGCCGCGCCATCGCTGTCCGCCGAAGGCACCGCCTGCCTGCCCGCCGCGGCGGGGCCGGCCGCGACGCGCCGGGTGTTCGCCCTCTGCGACGACCCGGCCGCGGCCGGAGACTGGGTCATGGCGCTGGCCGGTGAAGGCCTTGCTGTCCGCAGTCAGCCGCTCGAGACACGGCCTGGGCAGGCGGAGTCCGCGCCCGACGCCTGGGTGCTGCACCTGTCGCGCGGCCTGCCTTCGCAGCTGGCGCGACTGCGCGACCTGCGCGCCGCGTCGCCGCGACTGCCGCTGCTCACCGTGTGCGCGGGACTGCGCGACCTCGACCACGTGCTGGCGCTCGAGATGGGCGCCGACGACGTGGTGGACGCCGCATTGCCCGCGCCGGTGGTGGCGGCGCGGCTGCGCGCGCTGTGGCGACGCTGCAGCGAGGCCGGTGAGGCGGCGCACCCCGATCAGCTGAGCTTCGGTGCGTTGCAGCTGCGCCGGCGCGAGCGCCTGGCGCTGCTGGCCCAGCAGCCAATGGCACTGACCGAGGGCGAATTCGAGGTGTTGTGGCAACTCGCGCTGCGTGCTGGCCACACGGTGCGGCGCGCCGACCTGGTGCGCCGCCTGCGCGGCCTGGAGT
>Ga0335076_10002467_pt1 | contig 18395 bp, 13 predicted proteins | sample Lox_Sample_25_FD_206717 | JGI IMG/M metagenome (GOLD analysis project Ga0335076, IMG submission 206717) | Soil microbial communities from Loxahatchee National Wildlife Refuge, Florida, United States - Lox_Sample_2.5 | ecosystem: Environmental > Terrestrial > Soil > Wetlands | place: USA... | reverse complement strand
AACGCCTCGGCACAGAATGGATGAAACCAGTCAAAGAGGCCGTTCCTCCCGAGGTCTCTTACGACGCGATTCGACTGGTATTCGCGCAAATCCGCAGAGAAAAGAACGTCGCGGAGAATGCCGCATGAAAAGACCGGAGGAATATGATTCCGGGCCCAGATTGCCTGGACCGGGCCAGTTCCCTTATTTCAACGGTGCATGGCCATCGAAGCGAGCGGCGGTCCCCAACTCTTCTTCAATACGCAGAAGTTGATTGTACTTCGCAATGCGGTCTGTGCGTGATGCTGAGCCGGTTTTGATCTGCCCCGCCGCCGTCGCAACCGCCAAATCGGCAATGAACGTGTCTTCCGATTCACCCGAACGATGCGAAATCACGGATTTGTATCCGGCCTTGCGGGCTAGTTCGATCGCGTCGATCGTTTCCGTGACCGTTCCGATCTGATTCAATTTGATCAGAATGGCGTTGCCAATGCCCTCGTTGATCCCGCGAGAAAGCCGCTCGGTATTGGTCACGAACAGGTCATCTCCGACCAACTGGATCTTCTTCTTCGAGCTCTTTGCGCCCACTGAAGCCGTTAATGACTTCCAACCCGACCAATCGTCCTCCGCCATACCGTCTTCCAGCGAAACGATGGGATACTTCTCTACCCACTTCGTCCAGTAGTCGCTCATCTCCTGCGAAGAATGGGAAGATTTGTCGGACTTCTTGAAAACATACTTGCCGCTCACCTTGTCGAAGAATTCGCTGGCCGCGGGATCGAGCGCAATGGCTACCTGCTCACCGGGCTTGTATCCGGCTGCGCTGATCGCTTCCAGCACGATTTGAATCGCCTCTTCGTTCGATTTACAGCTCGGCGCAAATCCGCCTTCGTCTCCTACCGACGTGGAATAGCCGTGCTTCTTCAGCGCCGACTTCAGCGAGTGAAATACCTCGACACCCCAACGAAGCGCTTCCGAAAAACTGGGCGCGCCCACCGGCATGGCCATGAATTCCTGGAAATCCACGGAGCTATCCGCGTGTGCTCCGCCATTCAGAATATTCATCATTGGAACGGGAAGCAGGTTGGCCGAGTGATCGGTAGAATAGCGAGCCAAATACTTGTACAGAGGCTCCTTCACAGCCACCGCCGTCGCACGGGCGGCCGCCATCGAAATCGCGAGAATCGCGTTCGCTCCCAGCCGCGACTTCGTGGGCGTCCCGTCCAGCGAGATCATTTTGTGATCGAGCGTACGTTGGTCCCCGGCGTCGGCTCCGATTACCGCTTTCGCCAGCTCGTTATTGGCATTGCCTACAGCCTTCAGCACACCTTTGCCCAGGAATTTCGCTTTATCGCCATCGCGAAGCTCAAGCGCTTCATGTTCGCCGGTTGACGCGCCAGAGGGTACGATGGCCCGCCCGAACGCACCCGATTCGAGCACTACATCGGCTTCTACGGTGGGATTGCCGCGCGAGTCCAGCACTTGACGCGCATGTACGCGGGTAATTTTGGTGGACATAACGATGGATTCTCCTGTGTGGTTTACGGAAAGAAAATTGTAGCAGAGGCGGACCGGGGACTGCGTGACGCAGGACACTCTCAGCTAAGCCTGTTTTCGAGAATGGCGGGCTACTTCGGATTCGCGTTGGTCGAGCCAGCGGGCAACGCGAAGGCCACATAGATTCCCCCGGACTTGCCCTGGAAGTCGCGACCGCCGCCCGCAGCGATTACCACGTATTGCTGGCCTCCCACTTCGTAAGTGGCCGGCGTAGCACTCGCCGAAAACGGCAGGATAGTTTCCCAGAGGAGCTTGCCCGTGGACTTGTCGTATGCCCGAAACTTCCGGTCGTAGTTGGTTGCCCCTATAAAAAGCAAACCTCCAGCTGTCACTATTGGTCCGCCGTAATTTTGTGAACCGGTATCCTTCATTCCCAACTTCACCAGTTCGGGATACTCGCCGAACGGAATCTTCCACACGTATTCCCCCGTATTCAAATCGATTGCGTTGAGTGTGCCCCAAGGGGGTTCAATCGCCGGGTAGCCCTCCGGATCGAGAAACCGGCGGTATCCTGTCAGGTGATACTTCATCGCTGGCAACGGTGGCCCGGTCGAAGTCAGGTCTTTGTCCCTGCCTGTCGCGAGGAACGCGACCAACGCGTCCATCTGGTCCTCGGAAATCCCCGGGAACGCCGGCATCCGGCCCCTACCCTCCATGATCGTGGCTTCGATTCGATTGAACGACATGCGATCCGCGATCCCAACCAAAGACGGAAACGTCGGTGGCGACCCCGCCATATTTTCTCCATGACACAGGCTGCATTGCCCCAGGTAAATTCCTTTCGCACTCTTCTGTGCCGTCGTCTCCGCCAGCGAGCCAGTCCAGACTATATCGTTCGAATTTACATAGAAAATTCCCGTCTCCGGATCGGCCGCCGAGCCTCCCCATTCCGCACCGCCGTCAAATCCAGGAAATACCACCGTGTCCTTCCCCACGCTCAACGGCACAAACTGTCCGTCATTTCGGAATGTCCGAAATTTCTCCACCGCCCACTTGTGCGCTTCCGGTGTCCGCTTGGTCAACATGTCTTCCGTAACCACCTGCCGCGCGAATGGAGCAGGCTTCGTCGGAAGCCCCTGTTCAGGGGCCGCAACCTCTCCGGGAAGGCCGCTCTTTGGGTACGCTCGATATTGCAGTGGGAACAGGGGCTGGCCCGTGAGGCGGTCAAAAACATAGACGTAGCCTTGCTTCGAAGGCTGCGCTACCGCATCGATCGCTTTTCCATTCTGATGAACAGTAAGCAACACCGGAGGCGAGGGAAAATCGCGGTCCCACAAATCGTGTCTTACTCCTTGAAAATGCCAAATCCTCTGCCCCGTCTCCGCATTCAACGCAATCAGGCAATTAGCAAATAAATCATCCCCGACGCGATCCGGGCCGTAGAAATCGAAAGCAGCCGACCCTGTTGGTACGTACAGAATCCCGCGGGCCACATCGATGGACATGCCGGTCCAATTGTTCGCCGAACCACTGGTTTTCCACGCATCTCTCGGCCAAGTGTCATAGCCAAACTCCCCCGGATGCGGAATCGTATGGAAGGTCCAGCGCAACTTACCGGTACGAACATCAAACGCGCGAATGTCCCCCGGTGGAGCAGGCAACGATTCCGGATTTCGGCCACCCACCACAAACAGGTCCTTATAGACGATCGGAGGACTGGTCAACGCTACAAACTGCGCGGATGCCGGCTCACGGCCGAGGCCCTCGCGCAAATCGATTCTGCCGTTCTGGCCAAACGAAGTAATCGCCTTCCCCGTCGTGGCGTCCAGCGCGTACACAAAATTCATCACCCCGGTGATGATGCGTTTGTCTTGCCCATCGCTCCAATAGGCCAATCCCCGGTTGGGTTGAGTTCCGCGAATTCCCGAGTCGAATTTCCAAAGCAGTTTTCCTGTCGCCGCGTTCAGAGCAAATATTTTCTGCGAAGGCGTGATGCCATACAGAACGCCATCCACGACAATGGGGCTGGTCTGCAATCCTCCCGCCTCCCCAGTATCGAAGCTCCAGGCTTGCGCCAGATTCTTCACGTTCGAGCGATTGATCTGCGCCAACTTTGAATAATGCGTGCTGGCCGCCGAGCCCCCGTATACGGGCCAGTCTTGCTGCTCCTGGGCGGCCGCAGGCGCCGGAATCGACACCACGGCAACGCCGCAAACAAACGCGGTTCGCAGCAACGCAATACCCTTGCGTACGACCGAATCATTCATGGCTGGCATGTCCTGATTATTGGGATTCTGGTTCTTCAATCAAAGACTCTTGTCGCACAACTACAACAATGCCCGACGGTGTCACATGGAACCGCCGTTTGTCGGCTTCCAGGTCAAAACCAATCTCTGTGTGCTCCGGAAGGCTGACGTGTCGATCGATGATCGCTCGACAGATCCGGGAATGGCGGCCAATATTCACGTGATTGTAGATGATCGACGCAGTCACTTCACAAAAGCTGTTGACCCGCACATCGTAGCCAATCACGCAATTCTGTACACGGCCGCCAGACAGAATCGACCCGCCTCCGACGATTGAGTCTAGAGCCACACCTTTGCGATCCTCGTCGGCAAACACGAATTTCGCCGGAGGATATTGCTGCTGCCAGGTGCGCAGGGGCCAATTCTTATCGTACAAATTGAACACCGGAGAAACGCTGACCAGATCCATGTTCGCTTCATAATAGGCATCGATCGTTCCGACGTCTCGCCAGTACAACGACTCGCGGCTGTTTTCGTCAATGAAATTGTAGGCAAACACGCGATGCTTATCGATAATGCGCGGAAGAATGTCTTTACCGAAATCGTGTGCCGATTTCGGATTTTCCGAATCCGCTAGCAGAACGGGAATCAACAGTTGCGTGTTGAAGATATAAACGCCCATCGAGGCATTGCAGTGCGTGTGTTTATGCGGCGATGCCTTCGGATGCGTAGGCTTTTCGTCAAAGCCCCGGATGCGCCAGCTCTTGTCTGTCTCGATGACCCCAAACTGCTTGGCCGCATCGGCCACCGGAATTTCGATGGTGGCTACCGTGACGTCTGCCGCCGAGTCCTGATGCTGTTGCAGCATCTTGGCGTAGTTCATTTTGTAGATGTGGTCGCCGGAAAGGATGAATACAAATTTCGAGCGCTCGTTCCCTATGGAATAAATATTCTGGTACACCGCGTCTGCGGTCCCCTGGTACCACTGCTGCGACACGCGCATCTGTGGCGGCAGCACTTCTATAAATTCACCCAGGCCCATCAGGCCGGACCACCCTGCGCGCACATGGCGCGACAAGCTCAGCGCTTTGTACTGTGTAAGTGTGAAGACACGCCGCAGTCCGGAATTCACACAATTGGACAACGTAATGTCAATGATGCGGTAAAGCCCTCCAAACGGCACCGCCGGCTTCGCTCGATCGCGGGTGAGAGGCCACAGACGCTCACCCTGACCGCCAGCAAGGAGAACTCCTATGGCATCGCGCATATCAGGCATGAGTGGCTCCCAAAACAGGAGTAAGAAACATCCCAGTGTATCAGCACATGCAAGAAGGCGTGCCCGCCGATTTGCTACAGCGAATTACCCAGTTTTAGAGTAACGTCACGAGTTATCACTACGGTAACACTAATCGCGCGGACCGCGAGTGACGCAAACAGTACTTGACTTGCGGTGCCGTAATTGACTACAAGAAGCCAGCAACCTCATGAGATACTTTTACCAGGTGTAGCGTTTTCGTTCCCAGGCGCTACAAATATAAATCCGAACCGGAATAGAGGTGAAGTTCATTGGCAGAGGTAATCATCCAAGAGAATGAGTCTCTTGAGAATGCACTGCGGCGTTTTAAGCGCAAAGTGCAGCAGGAAGACATCATCAAGGAAATAAAGAAGCACAGCTTCTATATGAAGCCCGGCGAGAAGCGTCGGGCTAAAGAAGCGCTTTCGCGGAAGCGACTGCGCAAGAAGCAGCGTCGCGAGCAGGATTAACTGCGCGAGACGCGGCTCGGCGCCGCACTTCCGGGATCAGGCCCCAGTCTGGCAGAGAGATGTTGGGAATTCGCTCAGGTTCTTCGCCCGCCGGCCCAAAGAACCCGTGTTTCGTGTCTCCGAATGCGGGTTTGCAGTTGATCCAGGCCCATGGTGCAAGACGGCCGCTCTCCCTACTGCCCGTCAGGGGTCCCAGGGGAGCGGTCATGGAATTCCACGATAAGGTCCTGAAGTGCTCGGAGTGTGGCGCCGAATTCGTATTCACTGCCGGCGAGCAAATGTTCTTCGCCGACAAGGGTTTTAAGAACGAACCGAAGCGCTGCAAAGGTTGCAAAGCCAAGCGTGCGGAAGGTGGCAGCAGCGGTGGGGGTGGTGGTGGTCAGGTGAGAGCCGAGACCAAAACTACCTGCTCGCAGTGCGGTAAGGAAACTACTGTCCCCTTCAAACCCACTCAGGGCCGGCCGGTATTCTGTCGCGAGTGCTTTCAGGCGAGGCGCTCCATGGGCGCCGCCTAGTCCCGAACATCAAACGAGTACACGACGCGGGCTATCGGCGACCGATAGCCCGTTATTTGTGAGGCTGCCTGTCCATCCACGATTCCAACGCGGCTAGCGCTTCCCGCATGTTTCGTCTCCCATATCCAAATCGTATGTGCTGTGGTTCATCATAGACAGTGCCGGGCAACAACAGCACACCCGCTTGCTGAACTAGCTCCTCGCAAAACGCATACACATCGCGTTGCGCCTTTAGCCTCACGAAACCGATCGTGCTTGCGTTCGGTGGGGTCCATTCAAATGTATCCTGATGTTTCGCGAAGAACGCGGTGAGCTGTTTCATGTTGCTGAGAACAATCTCCCGATTACGATCAATAAACTTCTGTCGATGACGAAATGCTAACGCCGTCAGGAACTCGCTGGGAGCGCTGGCACAGATCGTGGTGTAGTGTTTCAGCGAAATAATCCGCCTCAACAACTCGCGGTCCCGGCAAGCGATCCATCCCAGCCGTAGACCCGGCAGACCATAGGTCTTGCTGACCGAACCTAGACTCAGGGCTCGCTCGTACTCATCGCAACCCGCCGACAGCCGCTCGCTCGGGTTGTGCTCCATCTCGCGGTAGACCTCGTCGCAGAACACGTAAACGCCAGAACGCCCGGCCAGTTCAAGCACTCCGCGAAAGACCCTCGATTCCATTAGCAAGCCCGTAGGGTTATGTGGCGTATTGATGTAAATACAGCGAGTATTCGCTCGAATCAATTTCTCCAGCGCCGCAAGATCGTGCGCCCAGCCGTTTTCTGCTTTGCGCTTCCATTCGCTGACGTCCGCACCAGTGCTTCTGGGCAACGTCAGAGCGCTCTCATAACAGGGAGTTTCAACAATCGCATGGTCACCAGGTCCCAACAGCACATGGTAAAAGAGAAAGATCGCCTCTTCCGCGGCCGACACTACAACAAGCTGATCCCGCCCGATGTCCTTATAAATCGTCGCAAGCACTTCCCGTAACCACGGGGCGCCCGGAGATTCCGTATACCCGCACCAATGTTTCAGAAACGCGTCCGAAGCGCCCGGCTCCAGTGCCAGCAGTTCCCCGATCGTTTGAGACTCTGCATCGGACGACGACAGCAGGTACTTCGCCGAGAACTCGTACTCTCCCATGTACTCTTCGATTCGAAATGGCGTGATTTGCATGCCAGGGAGTGTGCCAACAGCCCGTGCAGCGCGTCCAGCACCAAAATGTCCTCTGTCCGGAACTCGCCCGGAGGCAGGTGAGTTTTGCCCGGTGACGGAGTATGATACTTCCTCCGAAGCTGTATCCGTTGCCATCAAGCGATCCGGAGGGCCGGTTATGGCTCACCGCTTCACCATCGGTGTCGAAGAGGAATTCCAAATCATCGATCCAGATACCTTGGAGTTGCGCTCCCACGTAGTCCAGCTCCTCTCCGCGGCGGCCTCGCGTGGTCTCGGGGATCAAGTGAAGCAGGAGATGCATCAGTCCATCGTCGAGACCGGCACCAAAATCTGCGAAAACGTCAGCGAATTGCGGCTCGAAATGCATCGCACCCGGAGTGAATTGGTCTCCGCTGCGGAAAGTACCGGCTTACAAGTCGCAGCGGCTGGCACCCATCCTTTTTCCAGTTGGATCGACCAGGTGATCTCGCCGGGCGAGCGCTACCAGAACATCGTAGAGGAAATGGGGCAGCTCGCGCGCTCCTTGCTCATCTTTGGCATGCACATCCACGTCGCCATGCCCGACAGGCAGACCACAATCGACATGATGAACATGGTGCGCTACTTCGTCCCGCATCTCCTGGCCCTCTCGACCAGCTCTCCTTTCTGGATGGGCAGAAACACGGGCTTGAAATCCTTCCGTACAACGGTGTTCCGCCGTTTCCCGCGCACCGGCATTCCCGAGCAATTCGACTCCTGGAGCGCTTACGAGCACTACGTGAACCTCCTGATTCGCCTCAACTGCATCGATAATGGAAAAAAAATCTGGTGGGACGTCCGCCCTCACCCCACCTACGGCACCCTCGAATTTCGCATGTTCGACACTCCCACCAGGGTCGAAGAAGCCGTCGCCATTGCCGCGCTGACTCAAGCCATCGTCGTAAAATTGCATCGCCTCTATACCGGCAATATGGCCTGGCGCACCTACCATCGAGCCTTGATTGAAGAAAACAAGTGGCGAGCGGCACGCTACGGCATCGAAGGCAAAATGATCGACTTCGGCAAGGAAGAGGAAGTCCCCATGCGTGCGCTGATCCCAGAGTTGCTTGAGATCGTCGATGACGTGCTAGACGATCTGGGGAGCCGTGGCGCCGTCGAATATATTCACACGATCTTAAACGAAGGAACCAGCGCAGAGCGGCAAGTGCGGGTATATCAGCAAACGGGTGATTTGAAAGACGTCGTCCGTCACCTCGTACGAGAAACGCGCGCCAGCGCGATGGACACCACAGCTAATTCTGCAGATACGGTCCATTAATTCCGTATTGCGGAACACAATCGGGAGGACACCATGATCAAAGTTGGATTGTTGTGCGGTCGGGAGTTCAGCTTTCCTCCGGCTTTCCTGGAACAGGTCAACAAGCTTGGCCACAAGGATGGTGTGACCGCCGAGTTCGTAAAGCTAGGCGGCACTAAAATGGGCGAGCCGGCCGAGTATCGAGTCATTGTCGACCGCATCTCCCATGAAGTCGAATACTACCGCGGCTACCTGAAGCATGCGGCGCTGCAAGGAACTTACGTCATCAACAATCCATTCTGGTGGACCGCCGACGACAAGTTTTTCAATTACACCATTGCTGCCAAGCTCGGCCTCGCCATCCCCAAAACCGTCTTACTCCCCCAAAAAGGCTATCCTAGCGATGTCGACATCAATGCCGAGTCTCTTCGCAACCTCAAATATCCCGTCGATTGGGTGGCGCTGTTGGACTACGTTGGACGTCCCGCCATTTTGAAGCCGTTCTCCGGCGGCGGCTGGAAGCACGTCTATAAAGTGAATAACGAAGAGGAATTACTCCAGGCCTATGACCAGACCTCGCCGTATTGCATGACCCTTCAGGAATTCATCGATTTCGAACAATACGTCCGCTGCTTTACTTTCGGTAAAACAGACATCCTCCCGGTGGCCTACGACCCGAAAGAACGCCGCTATCAAGTCGAACACAATTACCTGAATCCCGAACTCGGCACGCGCGTTGTCAAGGATGCCCAAACCATAAACCAAGCCTTGGGCTATGAAATGAACACCATCGAATTTGCCATAAAAGATGGCATCCCCTTTGCCATCGATTTCTTGAACCCCGCGCCCGATTTCGAGCGTGACCGTATCACCGAATTCTACTTCGAGCATGTGGTCGAGAAAATGGCACGATTGGTCATCGATCGCGCACTCCATGGCGATATCACCAATACCTGGCCCCGTTGGGAAGAGATGCTCGGTATCGGCGCTCCGGCTGGATTTACCGCCGCTCCGCGCCCTCCGCAGAACGCGCAGGCCGCCCCTGCTCCTCCCGCTCCTAGCGTCCGCCGATGACTACCGCCAAGACACCGATCGCCGACATCGATCCCGTCGAGCACTGGGACGAACTGCTTCGTCCGCTGCTGAAGAAATCGCCTGACCTCGCCGGGAATTTCCTGAATCAGGTCCGCGCTGCGAAATTGACCTTTGGCAAGCGTGTACACTGCCCCTTTCTGCGCCCCGTCTTCCTCTCACCCGGCGACGAAGAAAGGGTTCGCAAGGTGGCCGAGACCATCGCCGCCCTCGCCGAACGTCTAACCAAAACTGCGCTCGAAGAGCGCTCGTTGTTCGAGCAGTTCCACTTGCGCTCGGAAGAAGAAAAGTTAGTCCGCCTGAAAGGTGGCTATGAACCTGCTAGCACGGCCTCTCGGCTGGACGCCTTCCTTCTCCCGGAGTCCCTGAAATTTACGGAATACAACGGAGAATCCCCTGCCGGTCCCGGCTATACGGAGTCCATCGCCGACATCTTCCGTAATTTGCCAGTCATGGAGCAATTCAAAAAGCGGTTCGACGTACACAGCTACCCGCTCACGGCGAAATTATTGGATGCGCTCATCGGCACCTTCGTGGATTGGGGCGGCAAAACAAAACGGCCGCAAATGGCCATCGTCGATTGGAAGGAAGTGCCCACTTGGAGCGAGTTCGAGATTCTCAAGGACCGCTTCGAAAAGATGGGCGTCCCGGTTCTCCTGGCCGACCCTCGCGAGCTGGAATTCGACGGCAAGCGTCTGGTAGCAAAGGGAAGATCAATTGATCTTGTTTACCGGCGCGTTCTGATCAATGACATCGTCGCTCGTCCCAAGGAGTGCCAACCGATTGTAGACGCCTATGCTTCCGGCGGCGTATGTGTCGTAAACAATTTTCGCTGCAAAATCCCTCACGTGAAAGCGTTCTTTGCGGTACTTACGGATGAAACAAATGACCGTTACTTTTCGGTGGAAGAACGAGAACTCATCCGGCGCCACGTGCCCTGGACTCGGATTGTCGCGGACACAAAAACGAAATACGATGACGAATCTATCGAATTGCTCGTTTTCATTCGCAAGAATCAGAAAAATCTGGTGATGAAACCCAGCGACGAATATGGCGGAACCGGCGTCACACTGGGCTGGGAAGTCGACAAGAAAGAATGGGAATCCGCTATCGAACAGGCTCTCCCCGGCGGCAAAGTCGATAACGAGAAAGGTTGCTGGATCGTACAGGAACGGATACCGATGCGTCGCGGCGTTTTCCCTTATATCGGGAAGGGCAACACCGTCGAATACAAAGACATGTTGGTCGATTTCGCGCCTTACCTTTTCCGCGGCAAGGTCGCAGGCTACCTGACTCGCTTGAGCAGCAGCAGTTTGGCAAATGTGACCAGCGGGGGCGGTCAGATTCCTTCCTTCCGAGTTCAGCCTAAACGTTCGCAACACGGGGCTTCGGCAGGGTGATCCTGGCTCCCAAAACTTGGCGGCCCATTAAAATTCGGTAAAATATAAGGTATGCCCTTCGGAAATGCTCCCTCCGAGCTGATGCCAGGCGCTAAGAATGCCGTAGACGTCTGCCTTGGTGTGCAACCTGGCGAAAAAGTTCTGGTCGTCGCCGACCAGGTCAGTCGCAGCGTAGCTGCCAGCCTGCACGCCGCGATCGAACAATGTGGCGCGGAATTCACCGGCCTCTTACTGGAAGACTTCGGGCCGCGCCCGATGACCGCAGCTCCCGCAAGGGTTTTGGACGCTTTGGAGCAAACTGACGTCGGGGTTCTGTGCATGACACCGCAGCCCGGCGAACTTGGCGCACGCATGGCCATCGTCGGCGTCGTGGAGCGCCGCCAGATCCGCTATGCTCATATGGTCGGCGTAACCCCGGAAATCATGCAGCAAGGAATGCGCGCAGACTACCGAAAGGTCGACGAATTGAGCAACAAGCTGCGCGAACGGATGCTTCGTGCCGAAACTCTCACGGTTAAGACCGAGGCCGGAACCTCTTTCCACGCTCGCTTCAATCCCAACCTCGATTGGGTGAAGACCAGCGGTCTGATCAGCCCGCGCTATTGGTCCAATCTGCCTGCTGGCGAAGTCTTCACCACTCCCGCCACGGTTGATGGCACTTTCGTCTGCGACGCCACCGCCGGAGACTACTTCAACGGGAAATACGGCGATTTGCAGGACACTCCACTGGTAATGAAGATCAAAGGTGGCAGATTGGTTCGCGTGCACTGTCCCCGCAAAGATCTGGAACAAGAATTCTGGAACTATTGTCACATCGACGAGAACAGCGACCGCGTCGGCGAATTGGCCTTCGGTACTAACCTCGGACTCTCTCGCATGATCGGCATCCTGCTTCAGGATGAAAAATTCCCTGGCGTGCACATCGCTTTCGGTGATCCCTACGGCAGCCAGACCCATGCCGATTGGAAATCCCGCACTCACGTCGATGTTCTAACCCGGAATTGTGACGTTTGGATCGATGAAGATCAGGTCATCGCCAAAGGTCGCTACCAATTTGACCATCTCGGCCTGGCTGCACCGTCCGCCTAAAACAATCGCGACACATACTCCCGCATTTCGTTTTTCCAGAACGGCCAATCGTGCCCGCCCTGTGGCCCCCAATCATCCAGCGAATGCGCAATCCCCTTGCTCGACAGAATTCCGGACAGTCGATAAGACGGCCCACTGTGCTCCCATGGTCCCGTACCGGTAATCAGATGAATATCGCAGGAACGAAACTGATCGTAATACCACCCATCCGATAGGTTCGCCAGATAGTCCACCGGGTTGTTGAAATAAAAATTATTGTCGTACATCCCGTCCATGAAATTCCTCAGGTCATATACGCCAGACATTGCAAAGCACCGCTTGATTACGTCCGGGTGTTTGAACAACGCATTCGCCGCGTGGTACGCGCCAAACGATGATCCCATCGTTGAAATCGCCACTTGCGACTGGCAGTTGTTCCAGATAAAAGGAACTACTTCCTCCCGCAGGTAGGAGTCAAACACCGACTGCACATAACTGCGATGGAACGGGTGGGCACCCTTGTTGTAGAAACTCAAGCCGTTGATCGAATTCGCTGTGTACACCTTGATTCGGCCCGCATCTATAAACTCCCCTAGTGCCCCGATCATGCTTTGGCCTTCCAGCTCCCATTCGTCGCCTGCGCTCGTGGGAAAAGCAAGCAACGGTTGGCCCCAGTGGCCATAAACCACCACACCCAGTTCCAGCCCCAATCGACTCGAATACCACCGGTGATATTCACGCTTCATCTGGGAAATCCTTAGACTGCGGCAGAGCAGTATGCCAGTGATAAGCGTCGTGCAGCAATCCATTTGCAGTTCCTTTCCGCCAACCTATATAGTGAATCCGCACCCAGCTTCCAAGGAGCCACACGCGCATGGCCCCCAAACAATCCAAACCCTCACCGGAACATATCTTTCAGACTCTGAATGCGCACCAGCAGACTTCTGCGCTCAAAGCCGCCATCGAGTTAGACCTTTTCACAGCGATCGACGACGGCCATAGTCGAGCATCTGAAATCGCCAAGACATTGCAGGTTTCGGAGCGCGGGGCACGCATTCTCAGTGACTACCTGACGGTCATTGGATTTCTCAAAAAAGATGCTGATGCCTACAGTCTAGGAGATGATGCCGCCCTCTTCCTCAGTAAACGTTCTCCTCACTTCATGGGCTCAATCGTCGGATTTCTCAGCGATCCCCAACATTTTGAAAATCTTGCCAAGTTGTCCGAAGCCGTGCGGCGCGGCGGAACCGCAAGCAACAAAGGAAACAACCAGGAGCCTAACGATCCACTTTGGGTTTCCTTCGCCCGTTCTATGGCGCCATTGACAGTGCCGGCAGCTCTATTCATCGCTTCCCTCGTAAAACCTGACCAGCAATCCATGCGTGTGCTCGACATTGCGGCCGGACATGGGATGTACGGCATCACCGTTGCTCAACAGCACCAAATGGCCCACATAACTGCTTTGGATTGGCCTGCCGTGCTGGAAGTGGCCAAAGAGAATGCCAAAACGGCTGGCATCGGCGACCGTTACACCACACGGCCTGGGAGTGCCTTTGAAACCGACTTCGGAGAGAACTACGACCTGGTTTTGCTCACCAATATTCTCCATCACTTCGACAAGCCGACCTGCATACAGCTCATCCACCGGGTCCATAAAGCCCTCCGTCCAGGCGGCACTGCACTCACTTTGGAATTCGTGCCCAATGAGGACCGCGTGAGCCCACCTACGGAAGCCGCCTTCAGCTTGCTTATGCTGGTCGGCACCGATGCTGGTGACGCTTACACGCTCGAGGAATATCGAGCCATGTTCCGGGAAGCCGGGTTTCCAGACACGACGTTGCATCGCATCCCCGATATGCCGCAGGAAGTCTTGCTGTCCCGTAAATAACCCCCCCGACGTAAATCCGAGGATTTGCATCGTGAAGGAATCCGCGTAGGATAGAGAGAATTCCTGGGTGGATTTGAGTATATTTCCGTTTATTCCTCGTGCGGGTGAATCTATGGTTCAAGTCGAAAATGTCAGCCGTCGCGGTTTTCTGAAGGGCGCCATCGGGGTAGGCGCGCTGGTACTCGGCGCAGCTGCAGTCCCCGTGGCATTGCGGCATGCCAAAAAGGCTGGCGGTGGAGTGCTCCCGGACGCTCCTCTCCAACCGAACGTGTATCTTGCGATCGATACCGACGGCACGGCATATATCGTCTGCCATCGGTCCGAAATGGGTAGCGGAAATCGCTCCGGACTTCCGCGTATCGTCGCGGATGAACTGGACGCGGACTGGAGCCGTGTCAAGGTCCTCCAAGCGACCGGCGACGCAAAATACGGCGACCAGGACACCGATGGTTCTCATTCCGTCACCAGTTTCTTTGAGCCGCTTCGCCAGGCCGGAGCCACCGCTCGCCTGATGCTCGTGCGTGCCGCCGCCCAATCCTGGGGCGTGCCAGAAACCGAATGCTCCACGGATTCGAGTTTTGTCCTACACAAATCGAGTGGCAAGAAACTCGGCTATGGCGAACTGGCGACAGCCGCATCGAAGCTGCCCGTCCCGAAACCCGAAGAGCTCAAACTCAAATCGCGAAGTGAATGGAAGTACATCGGCAAGCCCTCCCCGACCTACGACCTGAAAGATATGGTGAGTGGAAAAGCTCAGTACGGTCAGGACACCCGCATCGACGGGATGCTATATGCCTCGGTTGTACACCCACCGGTGTACGGAAGCTCCGTCAAGACTGTCGACGACTCGGAAGCGCTCAAAGTACTTGGTGTGAAACAGACCGCAACTCTGGATGCATTTAAACCCCCTGTCACGATGCAAGCTCTAGGTGGCGTGGCTGTCATTGCCGACAGCACCTTCGCGGCGTTCCAGGGCAGGAAAAAATTGAAAATTGATTGGACGGGAAGCGAGCATGACGTTTGGACCTCCGACGCGTTCCGTAAGGATCTCGAGACAACGGTCCACAAACCCTGCAAGGTCGTGCGTGAGAACGGAAATGTAGACGCGGCGTTCGCCAAGGGTGGAAAGGTCGTTGAAGCCACTTATTACGCCCCGATGCTTGCCCACGCGGCCATGGAACCTCCTGCCGCAATGGCGCACTACAAAGGTGGAAAGGTCGACGTTTGGGCGCCCACACAAAATCCGCAGGGGGCTCAGGAAGCTATCGCAACAGCAGTCGGCGCAAAGAAAGAAGACGTCACTGTGAACGTAACCTTATTGGGTGGCGCCTTTGGACGAAAGTCCTTTCCCGATTTTGCCATTGAAGCCGCCGTGCTTTCCAAAAAGACCGGCAAGCCAGTCAAGGTCGTCTGGAGCCGCGAAGACGACATCCAGTTCGACACATTTCACTCCGTTGCCGCCATGTATTTCAAAGCTACCCTCCGACCAGACGGAAAGCCCGCAGCGTGGCTCCAGCGCAGTGCCTTCCCCCCGATTACTTCCACGTTTGACGCAACTGCCCAATACGCCGACGCCGGAGAAATCGGATTGGGATTCAGTGACATTCCTTTTGCTTTGGCGAATCACCGGGCCGAAAACGGACCTGCCCCAGCGCATACGCGAATCGGTTGGTTGCGTTCCGTCGCCAACATTTATCATGCGTATGGTGTCCACTCTTTTGTCGGGGAACTGGCTCACGCTGCGGGAAAAGACCAGGTGGAATACCTGCTTGCGCTCCTTGGCCCTGACCGTGTTATGCCCAAGTCCGAACTACCCAAGGACTACACCAATTACGACGGTGACTATGAGAAATACCCAATCGACATCGCCCGATTCCGCCGAGTGGTCCAGATGGCGGCGGAGAAGTCGGGATGGGCCAGGCACAAACTCGGCAATGGATTCGGCATGGGTATCGCGGTCCACCGGAGTTTCCTCACATATGTCGCCACGGTCGTGCAAGCTGAGGTGAAGAACAACCAGGTGATCCTTCACCGCGTAGACACGGCGCTTGATGCCGGCACGATTGTCAACCCGTTGATCGTCACGCAGCAGTTAGAAGGCGCGGCAGTCATGGGCACAAGCATCGCTTTTTACGGAGAAATTTCCGCAACAAAGGGCGTGATTGACCAGTCCAACTTTGACTCATTTCAGGTTGCGCGCATAAACGCATCGCCCAAGGAAACCAACATCTATATCGTGGACAGCGATGCGCCTCCCGCCGGCGTCGGTGAGCCCGGCTTACCGCCGGTTGCTCCAGCCATTTACAACGCTATCTTCTCTGCCACCGGCAAGCGCATTCGCGAAATGCCCCTGACCAAAGCCGGTCTGGCTTAGTCCCATCGGACAGAAATCTCTTCCGAGGCTCCACTGACTCGCGAATCGTATTTCGTTTCGCCGCATCCAGCCTTGTTTTATCGTACGATGCCAACGTGGGGAGGAATTGTTGAGACGCGTTCTTTGGTTCTGCTGCTTTTTTCTGGCTGTAGCCGCTCCCTGTGCCGCGCAGCGCCGTCCGGTGCTACCGCAAATTCACGAGCCTCATCCCTACTATTTTCGCGAACTCTATCTCCCAGAACTGACCAGCGGCCCCAGCAGTTTGACTTGGACTCCGGACTCACAGGAACTGATCTACTCCATGGCTGGCTCGCTCTGGCGCCAGAAATTGACTTCCACGGAAGCAGTGCAATTGACGAACGGTCCGAGTTACGATTACCAGCCCGATTGTTCGCCGGATGGCAAGCGCATTCTCTACGTCTCGTACCAGAAGGACGCGATGGAGCTATGGCTGCTCGATCTTGCAACCGGCACCAGCAAACCGCTGACCAGCGGCGGCGCCGTCAATGTCGAGCCTCGCTGGTCTCCCGACGGAAAAAAGATCGTCTGGGTCTCTACCGAATACAACCAGAGATTCCACATTTTCATCGCCGATTTCTCCGACGGCACCCTGACAAATATCCAGCGGCTAACCGGAGAAACCAGGAGCCCTCTTCCTCGCTACTACTACAGTCCTTACGACATGGAGATCAACCCCACCTGGACCCGCGACGGCAAAGAGATTCTTTTTGTTTCGAACAAAGGGCACATTTACGGAACGGGTGGATTCTGGCGCATGGGAGCTACACCAGGCGCTCCTGCCAAAGAGATTCATTACGAAGAAACAAGCTGGAAAGCGCGGCCTGATTTCGCTCCCGATGGCTCAAAAATGGTTTACAGCTCCTACCTCGGCCGCCAATGGCAAAACCTCTGGCTCATGCCCGCCAATGGTGGCGACGCATTCCCTCTCTCGTACGGCAGCTGGGACCAGACCAGCCCGCGTTGGTCACCGGACGGCACGAAAATCGCCTACATCTCTAACTTTACCGGAAGCACGGCCATCGAAGTTCAGGACTTCCCCAACGGGGCGATTCAGCAGATAACCGGTTTCGACGGAAATAATCTGAAATTCCTCAAACCTGTCGGCACAGTGCGCGTTTTCGTCGAAGACGAGCTCGGCCAACCAGCCGTCGCGCGAGTTTCCATGGAAGGCCCAGACGGACGATTCTGTTGGCAAGAAAGCACCGTGCATGCCGATGACGGTTTTGATCGCAGCAAACGGAGTTCGGAGCGTCACTATGTTTACGTGAATGGCAACGAAGACTTCGTCGCGCCCGCGGGACGCGTCGTGCTCGAGGTCAGCAAGGGACCCGGCTACAAGCTTGACACCGAAAACTTCGATGTCCGTGCCAACGAAACCAAAGACATCCGCGTTCGCCTTCAGCTTTTGCCTACGCCGTGGAACGAAGCGGAGCACTGGACCGCAGCCGACCTCCACGTCCACATGAACTATGGCGGCACTTATCAGAACGACCCGGGCTGGCTCCACGTCATCGCCGACGGTGAGGGCGTTACGCTAGTCAACAATCTAACCGTCAATAAAGAACAGAGGTTCCCCGATATCGAGTTTGTCGATTTCGAAAATAATCTCGCGGAAGGAAGCAGTTCGCAGATTATTCAGGGACAGGAATTCCATACCAGCTATTGGGGACACCGCGGAATCCTGCACCTAAAAGATCATTTGTTGCTTCCGGGCTATGCTGGTTATCCCAACACCGCAGCCGCAAGCTTGTTCCCTATGAACGCGGATGTGTATGACATGGCGCATGCGCAAGGTGCGATTGTAGGCGCCGTACATCCCTTCGACGAAACCCCGGATCCCTTCGCAAGGCCCGAGCAGCAGATCACCGACGAGTTGCCCGTCGACGTTGCTCTCGGAAAACTCGACTATATGGAGATCGTCGGCTTCAGCGACCATAAAGCGACCGCCGCGGTTTGGTACAAACTCCTTGACCTGGGGTTCAAACTTCCCGCCGGCGGCGGAACCGACGCAACCACCAATTACGCTGCGCCTATCCGCGGACAAGTGGGCTTCGACCGTGTCTTTATCTGGACTCCCACTTGGCCGACAAGCGCCGAAACCTGG
>Ga0335076_10002466_pt1 | contig 18396 bp, 26 predicted proteins | sample Lox_Sample_25_FD_206717 | JGI IMG/M metagenome (GOLD analysis project Ga0335076, IMG submission 206717) | Soil microbial communities from Loxahatchee National Wildlife Refuge, Florida, United States - Lox_Sample_2.5 | ecosystem: Environmental > Terrestrial > Soil > Wetlands | place: USA... | reverse complement strand
CAAGGTCCTCCGATGAGCTAGAAGAACTCCTGTCATCAAGTCGGGTGGTCAGACGATTGAGGATGTCTTGTTAAGCATCAAGGCGGGCTGTGTGTGCATCCAGGGCCATGACGATGGGGGCTAACCATGTGGTAAGGATCTCCAGGATCCTGTCTTCGAAACGGGCCAGGATAGCATCTAGGGTTGGTGCCGCCGCCGCTTGATTCTCAGCTACCTCAGTGTCGGGGATCGTTCTCAAGGTCTCGGTGGTCCTTTTGGGGGGCATCTGGTGGCCGGGGTGTTGCTAGAAGCTAAGCGAGGTTCATTCGGGGTGATGGTTCAGAATGATGATCTTTCCGACGCGAAAAACTCGGTAAGACCAGTTTTCGATCCAACCACGTCGAGGCGGTGTCGCAAAGAAGTAGGATAGAAAGTCAATGATGTAGAATCGTTTGGAATAATGGATTGGTTGCCTCTCACGCCTTGCAACCCACAAATACGTATTTGTGGATACATGGCAATTGAGAAGGCTTGATTGATTAATTGATATGTGTGTGTCTACGGATATACTTCTAGGGCTAACCCTAGGATTTAGCCAGCGCAACCACACTTGCCGTTTCGATGAAGCCGCGAAGTTGGGCTAAAGCCAGGAACCCGGGTTTGTTGTCCTTGCAAGCGCCAATCGCGAATCGCCGAGGGCCGGGGTCTATTCAACGGCCGGCCGGGGGGACAGAGACCGTTCGTGATGCTGCACGAGCTGCTGCTTGTGCTCTCCGCCCACGACAGCTCCATCTTCAAGCCATGGCCTCCTCCACCCTCGACCCCCACAACCATCGTCCTCGACCACACCTTCACAAACATCCACCCCGCTGAGCGCGCCGCCCTCAACTCCCTCGCCCATCTCTCCTTCCTCCACAAAGACCTCCTCTCCTCCACCTCCCAACTCGCCCAGTCACACTCCAGCGTCGTCATCCGCGCCATTCTCTCCTCCATTTGCGACACTCTAAATTCCTTTTCCCATCGCCTCGAGGAAATTGAACGCATGATTTTGACGCGTGATGATTCCGTGGTTGCAGCGTTCGATATTGTGCCTTTAGCGCGGATAACGACTCTTTTGGGCGAGTGGGATCGAATTGTAGGGTATTTACATCGATTTGTCTTGGGCGTCAAGACTGAGTCGCGGGGGGCACAGGTCCTTGAACGCCTTCATCAGGATATTCATTCCGGATACCCTGATATTGCGGAGCTCGTTGAGAAACTTCTAATTGCTGGGGAAGAGGCATGGTTACGACAGGTTTTGTCGTGGGTATTGTATGGACAAATCCCTCAACTCGGTCAATCTGATTTCTTTGTTCATCCGTCGAGTGACCCGAAAATTTCGCCTCTTGACGAGAATGCGTTTATTATTGATTGGACTCTATGGCCTGTTCATTTACCCCGAGAAACCGCCTCGTCAATTCTCTTTATCGGCCGGGCCCTGGCACGAATACAAATGCAATCTTCAACGATGCATCCACCCTCCGCAACCCAAGAAATTGTCAAACGCCATCTCGCCCATCTCGATTCCCTTCAATTTCCCCTCCAATCACCCGAACTCGGCAAGTCTATCACTGCCGTCCGCCTATCCCTCTCCGCCTCCGTATTATCGAAGCTCCTCCCTCTCGATACGATAATCAACCTCGTCAAACGTTTCCGGCAGGACTTTCTCCTTGGACACGGCTCGTTAATGATCACCCTCCTCTCCGCCGTAGACGAATACCTCCTTCGCAGAACCGATCGAGATGGCGGCACAATCAAAGAATCAGAGGTCCAAAGTCTCCTAAGTAAATCCTTCGCCATCATATCCCGACTTGAATCCAGTGAAGCCGAGGAAGAAGACCCAGAGCGCCAGAAATATGAGCAAGCTTTGAAATTGTCGCTCGATAAAAACCCGGTGAAGACTGACGAAGTGACATTCGACGAGTTTCTCCTGGCTGGTGAGCGCGTCGAATTGAAGTATGATATTCACTGGCCGCTGGATTTATTCTTGTCGAGGGCGGACATCGCCGTGTACAATCGGATATTTAATTTTTTGTTGGCCGTTAAGAGGGCTCAGGGACGATTGACGTCTCTTTGGCCTGGACGGAATATGCCACTCGTGGGGAGGAGGACATGGAGCGCCATCTCCTATGCCCTATTCTTCATCAACTCGCTATGGAATTATTTCCAGGTAACACCCATATTTCTCAGCAGAGTTGACGCCAGGCAAACGTGATTGAGCCACGATTCGCCGAATTACTGGACGACATGACAAAAAGCTCGTTGTCCGTGGAAAATACGTCAGGCTATGATCCTGAATCCCTGAGATCGGCGCATACAACGTACCTCATATTTTTATTGGAAGGACTCTTTTTGTCGCCATCATCAGCATCGCTTGCAAGTTTACTAAAGAACCTGTTGCTCCTCGTAGACGAGGTTGTCGACGTGATTCAACGGGAGGAGGAAATTGGAGCGGTGCGGACGGGAGGAATCAAAGCGATTGTTGATGAGTGTGTTCGCGAACTCGAAGGGATTGGGGAGAAGGAGGGTGCTGGATGTGTGGAGAAGTTGTTGTTGGGATTGGATGGTGGGCAATGGTTTACGGAAAATTTACATCAAGGAAGTGATGATGGATTGTAAACAGATTTCTTATTGACGATCTACGTGACATACGGGGCACGTGCGTCCCTCGAATTTGCTGACGTTTCACCCCTGAATCCTGCCACCAACCGAAAACAAACTGCGTTCGCTCAACATGGCCGATACTTTCATCGCCCTTCCTCTCCAAATAGACGAAAAGACCAAAAACGTAGTCTGTACCCGTCATTCCCTCATAAATTGCGACAAATGTAACCTCGACTTCACCGAGCTCAACAGAATACACAAAAACGTCCAACAGCTCCCGAACGACCAAACCATTCCGCCTCCACCAACGAAACCGCCTCCGCTTTCTCGCGCCCAACAAATCGCCAAACTCAAGGATTCAGGGAATAACTCGTACCGAATGGATAAATACGAGGATGCAGATAAATATTATTCCCTTGCTGTCGACATGTCATTCGGCCGACCGCCATGGGATCCCGCTGCAGTCGTCCGAGACGAAGTCGTTATTATACTTTGTAATCGCGCTGCGGCACGGCATGCAGATGGAGAACTTGGAGGTTCGTTGGCGGATGCAGAGGCTTGTATTGGACTCAAGCGGCAGTGGGTGAATGGGTATTATTGGAAGAGTAAGGCCCTTCAGGGGATGGGATTGTTGGAGGAGGCATTGGAGGCGGTTAAGACTGGATTGACTTATGATCGGAATGATCATGGGAGTAACTTGTTAGTTAAGTTGCTGGAGGTAGAAATAAAGGCGGAGAAAGCCTGAGACGTTTCGAGCTACGGACAGCTAACACGTGGACAATTTTTGCAGTAATTGCTTCATTTCATTCAACAGAGCTGAATGCACCCCGGTAACTTTTGAAAGGACATATTGATATTACTCCGAGATAGAACAAATTATCGCATCGCAACCTATTTTCAACGATAACCATATAATTTCCCAACCTCCATTCTCTGATTTCCAAACGGGCGTTTTCCTCCGATTCATCTTGTCCTTAGCCATGCTCTCACCCAATCCAAAACACACATATGCCTTTAGAAACAAAAGTCGACTTCTGAGCAAGAAAAATTGAACACAAATATCAAACAAAAATGAAACCCATTTGCTCCTAGCAACAACCTGATCCTACCAAACCAGACACGCAAAAGAGGCAATGTATAGATGTGCAGAGCTGCAACAAAGTATGTATCGCCAATAGAGATAATGAAGTACGACTGTCCAATCTGAGCTATAAACAAATATCCCAAGTTCTCTTGGACAGAGAAGACGCAAATAATAGACGGACACGGGAACCGAAATGAGCGAAATGAACAAAAAGGTACTTAGGCGGCGGGACCTCCGGGTCCACCCCAACCCCAGCTGCTGTTGTAGTGGGGGTTGAAGCCAAGGGTCGGGGCGCCGATAAGCTTGGCGTCAGGCCATTGTTGAGGTTGATGGTTGTAAGTGGTAGCGGAATGGAGGGGGTATGTCAATGGTGCAGGAGGGGGAGCTTGCTGTTGTTGGGGCGGAGGGCCTTGAGATCCAGGAGTCGAATTCTTGACAATGTAATCATAAAGGTACGTAACCGCCTGCAACATTCCGGGATATCCGAGGTTCTCAACGCCCGCGGCGGGTTGCTTCGTTGTATCTTGAGGTGACCGAGGGGACGTAGGGGTATAAGGTTGTTGAGGTTGGTGTACGAGGGGACCGGGCGGAGGTGGGAGAGGCGGAGCGGGGTTGTTCAAAAGGGGTTTATCGATGCGGACTTCAGGGACACGTGCCTCGTAAGCGTGGATATGTCCGCCGAGCATGGGCCGGTTATTGAATTTGTTGGAAGATGACTGAATAGGGCTCGCCATTCCGTCATAGGCCAGAGGCCATTCGACCGCATTTGGATTGACATCCTTGTTATGTGGTGACGCCATGATCGGTTCGGGGGGAGGAGCTGCCGTGGGCGCTTGATGAGGCATGGCCATCGATCGTAGGAATCCCGATTCTTGTCGTAGCTGATTGTTCTCCATTTGCAATGCATTCAGACTCTGTCGTAGATTCTCAATCTCTTGAGACTGAGTTTCGACTAGGTGTTCGAGGTGTCCAATATATTCTGCATCACAAATATATTAGCGTATTGTGATAAGCATTGCGGCACAACATACCCTTTCTGCGGACCCGGAAGTTACGGGCGGACACTTTATTACGTAGCTGACGTCGTTCCTTGGGTCCAAGTTTCCTCCCCTCATCACTTGCCAGCATCTTTTCATCTTCGTCCTCCGCTTGCTTCAAATTCAGGAGTTCGGGAAGAAGCGGAAAGCTCTTTGACGATTTGGCGGGAGGGCCAGTCTTGATGAGGCCCGACTTGCCCTCGTGGATCGTATCGAGCGGGGCCGGTCGGTCTTTTGGCGTCTTCGCATCTTCAGAAGTCGGCGGAGATGGATGATGACCCTGCGCTTTGGAATCACGACCGACCAATGATGAATGGTGGGGTGGATCGTTCGAGACGAGCCATTGCGGATTGACCGGACTGTCCATCGAAGTGGATGTGGTACTGTCTCGTCGGGATTTGGCCCATGTTCGTTCCGCCGCCGACGAACCGTATAAATCATCTTCCTCATCGACGGGATCCTCATCGATGGAGCTGTTGGGCGGAGATAGCGGCGTTTGCATGTCTTTGACATCCGCCGCTGAGGTATCGTTTCGCGATGGGGGACGGGGCGTCATGCTTTCATCCTCATCCTCGGAATCATGGAAATTGATGTAGGTGTCGTACGACGACTCGTAGCCACACATGTCGCCGTGGCTTTACTCTGGATATGTGCCCAATATGCAAATGCAGCGTTGAATAGACGGTAAGAATAGCCCAGACGCAAACAGAACGATGTTTTGTTGCGCTTTTCGTCTATGATGATATGGTTGTGTGACGAGTTGTGTGAAAGTGGGATGGAAGAGCGCAGGATCACCTATTTAACTCAAGCTCCCGCACGCAACGTAAGTCTTTGAGAGTGTAAGCTTGTTCCTATCGAGCGGAAAGGGAGGTTGTTTCTTTTTCCGGAACGATGGTAATCGGGACGAGGGTGGGGAGCGACCTTTTGCTGCGTAGAACGTTTGATTAGAAGCTTTCGGATTCGATCGGAGGGCCGCACAGAGAACGAAGCGGTAGCGATACGGTTGGCTGAGAAAATGCGAACAAAAGTTAAAAACTAGTTTCAAAAGCTTTCGTGGGGCGCCCTGATTGGCTGGGGAGTGCCCAGCTTTACCCGAATTTGCCTGTTGCTTATTTATTTCCCAGTTGCGCTGCAGTGAATATTCCTGCGGTAAAGCGCAAAGCAGGTTTGCAGCAGGATGTGAGGGTGGGTGGGCGATGGTCGGTTAAAGTTTTGGGTGGTGCGCTGGCCGCTGACTCAGCGTGCAGGCCGCGTCATCACACATAAACCTTCTTCGTTTAACTAGAAGAAAAATTCAATCGCGCCGGAATCGCGAACGGCATCCGCACCCAAAACCGGGAAGCGCTGATAGTAACTGTGAGCTGCAACAATGGGCTATTGGACAATTGCATTTACAGGCTCCCTTTTCACGTCAGGCCCTTTGGGATAGGTTTATCTGCGATATCTCGTATTTACCCATTACAGTCACACGTCGGGACGGTTCGCCATGTCCTTTCGGGCTCCGCCGCAACAACAAGGTTACTTTCGGGACCTTACAGTACAAGGAAAGTCGCCGTTAAATCCATTTATGGATCACTGTAACAACCCATCAAATTGCCGATATCGGCTCGATTCAAGGTCCGAAGCGAGGAGAAGTACCGTTCATTTCGTCACCGCCCGAGGGCTCATTTGGACCTTCCTCAATAGCGAAATGTTTGGCGGAATTGGAACTTGGAGAGATGCATTTAACGATCATCTCTCGGCTACAACTTCGAAATTCGGATGAGGCGCAGGAGACTTTTATCGGGCGGGAGATCGTCGAGGACGGGATGAAGTTGGTCGTACAACTTACCAGAAATACCAAACTCCACTTTATTTACCCACGCGACGTCTATTATAAACAAAATATTCCGCAGGCCGGAGGCTCTTTCATAATTTTTGGCAGTCGCTTATTGGGTACCCAAAGCGTCGGCTCGCCTGAAAGCTGTTCCGGTAATTGTCTGGTCGATGTAGAGTTGGGACCCATCGACGGTCCTTTGGGAAGAGGGTTCTATCTTGTAGCAGGGGGCTTATGATGCACAGGCAATGAACTGGGACTGTCTCAGTGGGAATACGGGGACCGGATTTGGTGGGATTAGTCCAAGGAGTCGATTGGTTCCTGGGCGTGGAGTTGTTCGTTGGGTCGGAGCCAGAGGGTTCGGCTTGATGATGATGCGGCGATTGGGTGCGGAGGATGGAGGTGCGTCAGTCGGTGCGTTGGATTTGTGTGCTCTACGTCTGAGAGAATTGGGTTGGCATTTAATTCGGCCGACATTTTTACCCTCTGATATGTCTCGTAATGAATTTATCTCAACTCGCCCGACTTTGCAGTTGTTCTGGGCCACACGGTCCCGACGGAGGGAGAGAAATTAAAATGATTTTCCAGGTCATATGGTATCCGAGCCCTTCCCTTGCTGCAGTCTTCGGCCTGGCCAGCTGGAAATTCAAATCGGACGCGGCGGATGTGCGACTTTACGTACTATTACAGGTACCACCGGATGTCCTCAGTAGCCGGAGTGGAATAAAATCGCGCAGAACCGGTTTGGAGCAATGGGCGGATGATTTCGATCATTCAAAGGAGCATCTTGGTATTCACATGCGTACCTCCTTTTCCAACTTGTTCAGGGATGCCAGACGGGATATTTACGATTGCTCCATTATTAACCGGAACGTCTATCCTTTAGGTATGTCCTATCGATGGATCTCAAGGGGGAAGCCCGTTTTCAATTGCTGGAAGTATAGAGAAGTCCTTGCTACACTTAAATAGATTGGTCTAAAAATCGATAACGATAGTCTGATGTGTGGAGATGGTTCGCCCAGATCATTCATTGGTCGCCAACAACAAACTCGGTGTTGGGATCATCGTCGCTATCCCCGCCAACAACATCCCGCAACACCGACGGTACTTGTACGACTGCCGATTTCCTGCAACTACTCATTTTATTGTAGTTTCTTTATTTAATGCCCGGAAGAGCTCTGTGCAAACGGATAAGCTCGGGGCTCTTGCCATGCAAGTGAAAGCTTCCAAGCTGAACTGAACTCAAACCATGCCCAACTCGCCATTATTCTCCTATTCCGCTGCCTCCCCCGATTCGGTCACCCCCTTACAAATTGAAGGCAAATGCCACTCCAATAGGTGGATCACTCAGGTGCCAAACCTTCCCATCCCCTTTATTCCACCTAGGGCGTTAATTCATCTGATCGATGAGTAGTGGCAATACCCAATCTACCATGAATTGCATTATCATTCGAGATCTCATGAGGTTTTGGCATCTTCCGTCGAACAGCCAGTCTTCGATTCGGCATCTCGGACGACGACAGTACGGCCGATGCCGTTGAATGTCAAAGTTGGTGATGTCATTGTGATTCCTGCTGGAGTGGCACATTGTGCCGTGACGAAATCCCGAGAATTTACCATGGTTGGATCGTACCCTGAAGTATATTGAAATTATTTAAAGAAAACTTGATGAGTAGGGTGCTGATGCTTGGGATATGACTTGCGGTGACGGGGACAGACGTTAAGGGGCATCAGGAGAAAGTTGAAAAGATCCTCTTCCCGAAAAGGATCCTGTAGGTGAGGAGGGACCATTGCTTGAACACTGGAAGGCTTAAGAATAATTGTGCTAGAAAGAGAGAATTGCCGTTTGTGCTAATGGAGATGTCGGTGGTTTGTACGCGAGTTTCGGAAGCGGGATCCTTCAATGTTTTCGGACTTTACGGAAATATAACCTTCCAACTATGGGGGTCGCTTGTAATAGCATGGAACGTTTAATACAAGGAAGAAGCTTTATTCTACGTCTGTTTGATCCCTTTTACTTTGCTGTTTTGTAAATTGTGTCATTCCCATCTATCCTCTTTGCATTTGCACGTGATCGACCTGGAAATTCAGGCGATTTTGGCGAAATCCTTTGGCAATCCAAACCACAAATGGTCCGTCTGAAACACCGCTGGCTCTTATTCGAAATCATCTACCCAAACGAAACGTCAGTCATCCCCTTTTCCACACCGTCCCAAAATTTAACAACAAGAACCATCCTCGATGTCCTCCGTCAACAAGTCGCGTACAATTTTGGCGACCACGGAGCAGGTCTGACAGCGCCGTCCTTAGCAGTCCGTTATTTCAGCGGAGCCACAAATACCGGGGTCATACGGGTGACAAGAGATCATTATCGGATAGTATGGGCTGCCCTAACGTTTATACGGGAGCTAGAAGGCCGTGAATGTCTGATTACAGTCCGTCGCGTTTCGGGAACGGTGAAGAAGGTCGAAGAGGAGATTCTAAAGCGCGACAAAGGGGCACTGAAAGACGCAAGATTGGGAAAGGGGATATCATTATAGCAGGGCATATTGCTACGTGATATACATGTGGACAATGGAAAAGTAAAACAAGGGGATACTTTTTGATTTCTACCTTGGCGTTGAAGCTATGCTTTTAACTCGAATTGTATCCAGTTGAGGAATACTTTGAAGACAAAAATTTTTCCGAATGACGTCAGACCGTTAACCAATACTCAAAAGCAAAGTGACGGGATGAATCGTCCGTTCTCGAAAAACCAAACAATTTGTCTAGGGGTATGTTGAAACCTCCCACACAAACTCCAGAAATCAAAATAAAACTAATAACGATAATGGCTGGCCTGTAATTGTTAGTCATGTTAATGAGTAAAATAATACCTTGAACGGGCCGCCTTCCTCGAGGTCGAGGTATTGCAATTGAATAGGGGTGAGTTTGGTTAGTTTCACGCCCAACTTGTCTAGATGCAATCTAGCAACTTCTTCGTCGAGAGTCTTGGGGAGCATGGTGACGCCGATGGGCCATCTCTCTTCGGCGGTCCAAAGGGCGATCTGAGCGAGGACCTGATTCGCAAAGGAAGCCGACATGACGAACGAAGGGTGACCGGTAGCACAGCCAAGATTGACAAGTCGACCTTCAGCAAGAAGGATAATATGGTGCCCATTGGGGAGCAAGAAACGGTCAACTTGGGGCTTAATATTAACGACGCTCTTGGCATTCGTCTTAAGCCAAGCAACGTCAATTTCAATGTCGAAGTGGCCGATATTGCAGACGATAGCGTCATTCTTCATCTTGACGAAGTGTTCGCCGGTAATGATATCACGACAACCCGTTGTCGTGACGAAAATGTGGCCCTGGGGAGCAGCCTCTTCCATGGTCAGGACTTCGTAGCCTTCGAGAGCGGCTTGGAGAGCGTTGATGGGATCGACTTCGGTGATGAGGATGCGAGCACCCATTCCGCGAAGGGCACGGGCACAGCCCTTTCCGACGTCTCCGTAGCCTGCGACAACGCAGACTTTACCACCGATCATGACATCCGTAGCACGCTTGATACCATCAATCAAGGACTCACGACATCCATCTACGTATTAGGTGCAAGAAATTTGAAGGCGATATACAAAGATTATCGAATTTAGACTTCGTTACAGAATCGTTGACGTTGATGGCGGGAATCTTCAAATTGCCATCCTTCAACATGCGGTAGAGATGATGTACACCCGTCGTCGTCTCTTCCGAAATGCCTTTGATGCCAGCACACATTTCAGGATGCTTTTCATGGACAAGAGCAGTAAGATCACCACCTAGATTCCCCATCAACATCAACTATCGGAGAGAAAATACCATCATCCAAAATCATGTTGGGGGCTTTTCCGTCCTTGAAACCCTTCAAGCTCTGTTCAATGCACCAGATGTATTCCTCTTCCGTTTCGCCCTTCCAAGCGAAGACGGGCACACCAGTAGCTGCAATGGCAGCAGCCGCGGAATCTTGGGTGGAGAAAATGTTGCAAGAAGACCAGGTAACTTCGGCACCAAGAGCAACCAAAGTCTCAATTAGACTAAATGGCAATGCGTTAGTAACACTCCATTATGTGGGCTTACACGGCAGTTTGGATGGTCATGTGGAGACAGCCGACAATTCTGGCGCCCTTCAAGGGCTGAGACGGGCCATACTTCTCGCGAAGAGCCATTAGACCCGGCATTTCCTCCTCCGAGATTTCGATTTCCTTACGACCAAAGGCGGCGAGGCTGATGTCCGCAACTTTGTACCTGAGAGCAGGTTGAGACATTCTGTGGTGTGGAATTGCGCAAACAACAATAAATAAAAAGGAAGAGGTTTCAACTCTGGTGGACGTGAAGGAGTACGAGTAGGGGTTTGATAAATCGGGTGGCTTCTTGAGCGGTGGATGACGTAAGCCCACTGTCGTTCACAGACCGGGCAAAAATGCTTTTATTTGGCTACTTTACTCTATGTTCAAACCTACTTAGAAGACCAGCCAAACAAATGTGGTTTCTCAATGAGATAAATGGGGTCCACTGTGATGCTCGCCCAACTCCGATACATAACAAAAGACTTGAACCTCCTCATCTTTCAAATAATGTCCCCCGTCCGCATCAGATGTCATTTCATAAAATTCCATGTCTCCACACCAAACAAAACATGATTAGACCACACATGACAAAAGCTCACCGCAATTAATTTCACTCTGCTTGAACACTGTCTCATTTAGAACACAGATATTAAGGAACACCAAGAATGTGAAACAACGGACAAGAGGAACTTTGTTCAGATAAATGTTGGTGTCGACATTGTGGAATCGGCCCAGAGTCACAGGAAAGAGAGATGTACCTGCATTTCCAGGCGAATAGGAGGCGAGAGTCTGAACTTTTTCGATGATAGCAAAATTGAGCTGTTTTGAACACAGGATTTGATTCCTCTGAATACCAACGATGACCGCTACCCTCGCGCACTCCTTTATGGCTATTAAATGCGACACTAAACACCCCGCAATCTTTCAATGTTTCACTCTAATCTGAATCTATGACATTCGGTCTCGGCCGCCGTGACTGCCGGGCAACATTCGTCCGCCCATTTGCACTCGGTTCCCAACTGCGATCCCGGGGATTCCTCAGTATCGCGGGGGTAGATCGAGTAGTGCGTCGATGGGGTTGGTTGACGACGACGGGATGGCGGTTCGGCGGTGGAGCGTGGCCTGGACGACGAGGGGGCAACTCATCGTCATCGGATTCGTCCTCTGGAGACGATTCCTCCTCGTCGTGATCCGAGGTTTCGGGGGGGTTATAGTAGTTGGTGTAATAAAGGAAGTCATGGTTGTTTTCATCATCTTCGTCGATGTTGATGACATTCGGTGGGTGGTGGGGGAGTGTCTCATGGGCTTCTTCGAATTCATCGTCATCATCATCGTCGTCGTCGTCATCCTCTTCACTTGACTCCTCCTCGTCCTCATCTTCATCATCATCCATGTCCTCGTCTCCATCCGAGAAATCAATATCATGGTAAAATGGGTAAAGGCCGCGAGCGCGCACATCCCAATCATCGCCCAGATGGACTTCATCATCCGGGACAACAAACGAATCCTCATATTCATCTTCATCCTCATCGTCATCATCGTCATCCTCCTCATCATCATCACTGTCACTCTCACTGTCGCTATCCTCCTCATCTAAATCCTCCACATCCTCATCAAATGCACTAAACGCCTCCTGTTCATCATCCGAAAACGTCAAGCCGCAGTGCGTACAGGCCGGCCCCTCAACCTCCCAATTACACCGAATACACCGCAGAACCCCATCCGCTTCATCAACAATGCGGTTCCCATGGGGTAGCTGCGTATGATGGAATAGTCCGGGGAATAAATCGCCGCCGTGATCCCGTACGTATTTATCCGCTTCGGCCTGTTCTTTGTTAAATCGGGCTCCCTGGCCTTCCGGATCGACGAGTTCGACCCGTCGAACAAGGGAGTTGACTATGTCTTTGATCTGGAAGAGCGTCAGGCCGCAAAAGGGTATGGGGTGAGGAAGGGGGTGTTACCAAGTAGGATACTGCGGGTTTTTCAACGACTCGCTTTCGGCATGTTGGGCATTGCTTTGTTTGCTTGAACCAGTCGACGAGACACTGCCCAGATCAATCCCAGTCCAGAACAACAAGGGTGCTAATACGGAATAGCAGAAAACGTGGCCACAGGAAAGGTTGAACGGCTGATAAAGCAACTCTGTGCAAATGCCGCAACAACACCCTTTTTGAATCTTCCCCAGAAACTCTTCCAGAGCGCTAATCACCTACCCCGTATATCAGCGTCCATTCAAACATCTTTCGCAGGGGGGCTTTGATACCTCATTCTTGTAAACAACTTCCTTTTGTAGCCGTTCGTACTCGGCGCCATGGTCAGCCGGGGTAGACGGCCGATCATGAGTCGTGAGGTCAATAGTTTCACGCTTGACGCGTTTTGCGGCCATACGAGAAGGTCTGCTGTAGTGCTTTGGGCCAGTGGAAGTCCTGCCCGACCTGTCTGAGGCAGCGGGTGAGTCGGATTGCAGCCGAGAACGTTTGGCGGCCGCCGTTGTGATGGTGACGAATTCAAAAGAGAGTTGGCAACGAGGAGGCGAAAAGCCGGTTTAGCGACGACGACGACGATATGTTCCGGAGCGCAAAATATCAGGCCTCGTCCGGATTGAAATTTCGGGGATTTCAAGGGACCCCTCGCGGTAAGGGGCAGGATTCCACGCAGGACTTTGGCATGGAGCACCATCACCACGACAACATGGCAGGAATGGCAGACATGGAGCCTGCGCGGTGTTCAATGGTACTCCACTCCTACACGCGGGGTTTGTTCATAACAGCACATGCTGTTCACCTGGGACACGAAGGACCTCTGCGTCGTGTTTCGCTGGTGGCACGTCCGCGGACCCTGGTCTCTGCTATTTACCCTCCTTGGCGTAGTGGCACTTGGCATGTCCTACGAATTTCTGCGTCACCTCGCGCGCAAGTACGATGAGTGTACTCTCGGTGCGATCCGTATTGATTCTCCTCCTCCCGAGCCCACGGACAGTGATCGTGTGCATGCTCCACCGACTAGCAATGCTGCCAGGTTCCAGCCATTCGTTGTTGTGGTTGGGGGTGTTAATATGGGGCTAGGCTTGCCAGACGACGACATGTTGTTCGGGCTTTGATGTATGGGATTCAGGTCTTTTATTCTTATTTGTTGATGTTGGTTGCTATGACTTATCAGGGGCACGTTCTGATCGCAATTGGCGTGGGTGCAGCGTTGGGATTTTATTTTTTTCATGATGAGAAGACGCCTGCTTCAAAGCAGATGGCTTGTCATTAGGATCTATTTGAGTGGGTCATCTTCGATTAATATCCTACAGAATTTCAATCAGAGATTAACTTCACTTTAATTGAATAGGTCACCTACAGTCCTCCTCAACAATTTGTGGTTCCACCAGGCAACATTTGGCGGTTTTGTACGGACAATCTCCGTTAATCACAGGTTATCATTTCAAGAACCACTTCGTATAGACATTCTCCTTTGCCTCAAGAAGGGGAAATCATACAACTTCAATTGTTTCCGTCAGATACCCTTCCTTATGCCTGTTACTTGTTTCTTTTTGTTTTTGCTTCATTTCCTTCTTGTATGTGCCTGAATATTCACCCTCCTCAACATCCTCTTTCAGCTTCGTTTTTTCCTCGGATTTGGCATCTGGTTGCATCGCACCAGCTTCAGCCTCTTCAACGCTGCCGCCTTCTTTTCATCCGTTCTATTTTCTTATTTTATCCTTCTCCTTTCCGCTTTGACCTTTTTCCGCCGCGGTCGGGCTTCAACCTAATAGACAAGGAGGGGTTGAAAGAAAGGGCGACGGTTTTTGGTGCCTTAGGAACGTCGTCTTCAGGATCAAGATCCAACATCCCAACAACCCCTGCGTCCCCGTAGAGTTGCAACGCCGTCTCTGCTGGTAACCCACCAGATATGATGAGCATATCTTTCATTTAATGTGCCTTTCAGCAGAAAAGATAAAAGACACGAGCAGCGAGCGAATACTTTTATTAACCGCCGGACATCGGAACCCATGCTCCATCATTTCTGGAACACCTTCTCTTTTGAAACCATCGCTAAACCCTGGCATGGTCATGTACTACGAGCATACCCGATGGTCCGCCATGAGATCCCTCATGACTGCACTTGAAAAATATAAGATTCCAACTACCCCTCGGACCCTCGGTCTAGATGATGGCCTTGGATATGCCAACGCACACCTAAGTTCACACTGCATCTTTACCAGTCGATCCAGTGCAGGCCCTTCGATGGCGATTTACACGCTGGGAAAAAGAAGTCGCCGACCTCAGCGACTTCTTGCAAATCCAACGTTTCCAAAGGAATATCGCTCGACATTATATCACGCTCTCTGATATTGCCGTAGAACGTTTCTCTGACGAGATCCTTGCTATCGAAGGTGTTGCGACTATTTGGCGTAGTCTCAGGGACCAAACGTCGCCGCTTACAGGGTTCATAATGCGTTGAATGAAACCTATCTCCAAAGGACTCTTCGGGATTTAGAAAAATCGGTAGATGATATCAAATAGAGATTGAGAGCATTCTATCTAAAGAATTTGATAACGTTTCAAAGTAACAGAAAAAAAATTCAAATATCGGTGACGGATTTATCGTTTTGCATCGCTCGTTTTAAGCCAAAGACCGGCAAGTATGACCCCGTTGTGAAGAATCGACGTAAACCCCTCACTTCAGACGAGTGAATGAATAAAATGGATCCGTCTTCTGAAAGAATTCATTAATCGGACAATTGATTGAAAATTTCATAGACAAACGTCGAAGAGAAATGTGCCAACTCCGAGTCGGGAATAACGCCAAGGATCGAAGATTTTATCAAGTCCTACGTGGCGATCACTCAACAAGAATCTTCGAACCTGATGGAGGGTCTTGCAGACTTAAACATCAAGTCTTCCATCTGGAGACTAAGTTGACATCAGATATCACAGATCGGGTTCCACGAGGACTTGAGTGGCGATTCTTTGTGTCCAGCGAGGCAGGTTTCTGTGCTAGTACACCGCAACAAGATCCCGCTCTATTGCAATATCCCAACTTGGACCATCCCTTCACAACTCCTGTCATCTCAGACGAAATTTATGTTTGGAACAGATTGAGGCACCATTGGGATCCAGCTACGTTCTGTGTCACTCAAACAAGGTCCATGTTGAGATTTGAAGGCCCTATCTGGAAATTAAAACACAACGTCAACCCCTGTCAAAGTTTGTGCCTTCAACGCACCACTCTCGGGGATGTCATCGGAGTGTGCGGCCGACGTTCGCCCTCACTGCGGATACGTACACTTGGATGATTTCAAGTAAGGCGAGAAGAAGGTCATCAAAGCCTCCCCTCGGTCTCGCAAAGTTGGTCTTGTCGAACTTGACCACAGTTAAATTCACAGATTGTTCGGTGCACTCGGTGTACCATCGCTATGTTTGCACAAAGAAAACAAAACCAGAAATCTCGTTCTGGGAAACGTCAAAATTTCCCTCCTATTGAGCCACCACATTAGTCTGCGGCAACCCCACTTCAAGATTCTGGTGGCCATGAGGGGAACGAGACTGCTGGCAATGACGGAGATGATGCTGAACGCGTTGAGTACGAGTTCATCTCGAGCATCCATCTCATAACTTACAAGCGGGGGACTTATGATACATACTGGAAAAGCGTGGAGACGAAAGCTGAGAAATGACATACGAAAAGTATTGTAGAGGCTCACCTGGTCGCATTATTGAAATCCCATGGCAAGCGGAGAATTTCACATATACAAGAGACACGTCGCGCGGAGATCTTATTTTTGGAATCAACTTTAACTTGCTACATCAAAATCTGGTTACCCCCCTTACCTTCTCTGGTTCAGAAGATCATCGGAACACTGTTTTAAGCCATTTCCGTGACTCAAACCGTCCTGCGTCAAGGTTTTACCACGCTGTGACTGTTAATTTCCCCAGGATTCCTCGCTGAGACGGGGCTCTGACGCTCCGTCACGTGCAAAACAATTCTGACTTATCAAAATCAACTCGGAAGGCGTCATTTCCCGCTTGTGATCATTTCCCTCGCTTTCCCACCAGGCTTGCTGGTTATAATCTCCTTCCTTCCAGATTTTCGTCCGACTCTCTCCACGTACGCCAATTCCCACCAAGCTCGTGTTCTCCATCCCAAAGCCCTTTCATGTATCTCTGCCTAAAACCAATGAATTGATATCTAATTGTGTAGTTCCGTCCTCTTTCACGCATCATGGCCGTCCTGTCGACCGTCCTCGGATTCCCGCGCATTGGAGCTCACCGTGAACTCAAAAAGGCCACCGAAGCGTTCTGGGCCGGCAAAATCGATGAATTGGCCCTCCAGCAAACCGCCAAGCAACTCCGCATCGACCACTGGAAGGCCCAAAAGGCCCAGGGCGTGGATGTCATCGCTTCGGGAGACTTTTCTTTCTACGACCAAGTCCTCGACCACGCCGCCATGTTCAACGTCATCCCCAGCCGCTACGAGGGATACGGCCTGACCCCTCTCGAGACTTACTTTGCCATGGCCCGTGGCCTGCAAAGGGCTGCGACAGACCACTCCAAAGCCGTTGATGTCGTTGCCTGCGAAATGGTGAAATGGTTCGACTCCAATTATCACAATATCCGTCCCGAGTTTAGTACGAATACAGAATTCAAGATGGTCAATTCCAAGCCTTTGGATGAGTATCTTGAAGCTAAGGAGGCGGGGATTGAAACGAGGCCTGTGATCCTTGGTCCCGTGTCGTTTTTGTACCTGGGAAAGGTGGCTCATGATTCTCCTAATCTTAAGCCGTTGAGCTTACTTGATAAACTCCTTCCTTTATATAAGGATTTGCTCAAAAAGTTTGCGGATGCGGGTGCTGAATGGATTCAAGTTGACGAACCTATCTTGGTCTATGAATTACCCGTAGAAGTCAAGGCTGAGTTCAAAGGGGTCTACGACTACCTCGCTACCGTCGACTCGAGACTCAAAATCCTCTTCACCACGTACTTTGGCACCATCACACATAATCTCGATGTCATTTCGTCCGGCCTGCATATTCAGGGTCTGCACATCGACCTCGTTCGTGCCCCCGAACAGTTGAAGCAAGTCATCGGTGCCATCGGACCGAAGACCGTCCTCTCCCTCGGCGTTGTCGACGGCCGAAATATATGGAAAACCAACCTCAACGCCGCCATCGCCCTCGTTAACCAAGCAGCTGAACAACTCGGCAAGGACAGAATCTTCGTCGCCTCTAGTTCGTCCCTCCTCCATACTCCCTACAGCATCGCCAACGAAAAACAATTGGACCCTGAAATCAAGGAGTGGTTCTCTTTCGCCATTGAGAAGTGCAAGGAACTTGCTGTCATTGCCAACGTTATCAATCACGGCGAAGACTCTGAAAAGGAATTCCTCGAAGCCAATGCCGAGGCCATTCAGAATCGGCGGACCTCGTCTCTGACAAATGATTTTGCGGTCAAGACACGTCTCGAGGGAATCTCCGCGGACTTGTTGAAGAGGAAATCGGCGTATCCAGCTCGTAAAGAATCTCAAAACGCGAAATTGCATCTCCCCCTTTTCCCGACGACGACGATTGGAAGTTTCCCTCAGACCAAGGAGATTCGTCAGGCTAGGAATAAACTCGGGAAGAAGGAGATTACGGAGGAGCAGTATGAGGAGTTTATTGAGAAGGAAATTCAGAATATGATTAAATTCCAAGAGGAGGTTGGATTGGATGTTTTCGTCCACGGCGAACCGGAACGAAATGACATGGTATCGCATTGTCGGACGATG
>Ga0335076_10002465_pt1 | contig 18399 bp, 12 predicted proteins | sample Lox_Sample_25_FD_206717 | JGI IMG/M metagenome (GOLD analysis project Ga0335076, IMG submission 206717) | Soil microbial communities from Loxahatchee National Wildlife Refuge, Florida, United States - Lox_Sample_2.5 | ecosystem: Environmental > Terrestrial > Soil > Wetlands | place: USA... | reverse complement strand
TGGGTGGGCACGGCCACGCCGGAGGCGAGGATGCGCTCGAGCAGCTGCCGGTACTGCGGGTCCGGTTCGCGCGCTCCGGGCGGAAGGTACCGCATTAGGGCGTGTCCCATAGGTCTTGGCCGTCGCGAGCGGCCGCCCGGAGGGATGGGCCGCAAGGCGGAGGAGGAGCCGATAGTGGAGCTACCGGCGACGTCGACAACGCCGCGGGACGCCCTCCGGCGGACGCGCAGCAGGCTGAAGATCTATGGGGCATGCCCTGAATCCTCCTCGGGCTGGATGTTTCCCCTGGCACGGCACCATACCCGCCGCCACCGGCAATCGGCCTCAGGTCACCAGGCCGTGTCTCGTGGATCCATGCCGTGGTGAGCGGTCGCGGCACAGCCGCAGCACGTTCGCGATGACCTGATGGCCGGTGCTGCCCGCGGCGGTCAGGATCGACTCCGGGTGGAACTGCACCGCCCACCGGCCGGCCGCCGGGTCCTCGATGGCCATCACCACCTGGTCCGCAGTCACCGCCGTCACCTCGAACCCGCCCTTGACCTGCTCCGGAACCGCGTGCAGCGAGTGATAGCGGGCGGCGGCGAACGCGGCCGGCAGGCCCGCCAGCAGCCCGCCGCCGGCGGCATCGGCTCCGCCCGGCTCGTCAGGCCCGTCGGGGCGGATCCGCAGCACGGTGCCTGGCTTGCCGTGCACGGGCTCGCCGAGCAGGGCCAGTTCGCCGCCCGCGTGCTCCACCATGGCCTGCAGGCCCAGGCACACCCCGAATGCGGGCAGCCCGCGCCGGTCCAGCTGGGCCAGCAGCTGCGTGCAGGCGAAGTCGGCGGGGCGCCCCGGGCCCGGCGACAGCACCACCAGGTCTGGCGCGAACTCGTCCAGCACCGTCATGGGCAGGCCGGCCCGCAGAGTCAGCACCTCAGCTCCCTGCTCGCGGAAGTAGCCAGCCAGCGTGTGCACGAACGAGTCCTGGTGGTCCACCAGCAGCACCCGCATGCCGGCGCCCGGCGGCTGCGCCACCTGCCCGGCCGGCGGGTGGGCGGCAGCATTGCGTTCTGCGCCGTGCTCGCCCGCCGGGGTGGCCGCTTCGGCCAGCGTCTCCAACAGCGCGCGCGCCTTCAGCTCGGTCTCCCGCTCCTCGGCCAGCGGGTCGGAGTCGAACAGCAGGGTCGCGCCCGCGCGCACCGTGGCGACCCCGCCGGTAATGTGCGCCGTGCGCAGGGTGAGGCCGGTGTTCATGCCGCCGTCAAAGCCGATCCAGCCAACCGCGCCGCCGTACCAGCGGCGCGGCGCCCGCTCGTGGTCCTCGATGAACTGCATCGCCCACGTCTTGGGCGCGCCGGTGACCGTCACCGCCCACATGTGGGTGAGGAACGCGTCCAGGGCGTCGAACCCGGGCCGCAGCCGGCCCTCGATGTGGTCGACCGTGTGGATCAGGCGGCTGTACATCTCGATCTGCCGGCGGCCGATCACCCGCACGCTGCCGGGCACGCAGACCCGTGACTTGTCGTTGCGGTCCACGTCGGTGCACATCGTCAGCTCGGACTCGTCCTTGGCCGAGTCGAGCAGCGCGCGGATGTTCGTGGCATCCTCCAGCGGGTCGGCGCCGCGGCGGATGGTGCCGGAGATCGGGCAGGTCTCCACCCGGTCCCCGCTGACCCGCACGTACATCTCCGGCGACGCGCCGACCAGGCACTCCCCCTCCCCCAGGTTGAAGAAGAACTCATAGGGGGCTGGGTTGCGCTGCCGCAGCCGCTGGTAGAAGGCAGCCGGGGAGGCGCACGGCGCGTGGAAGGCGTGGCTGGGCACGACCTCGAACAGGTCGCCGCGGGCGAACCGCTCCCTGGCCTGTTCCACCACACGGGCGTATGTGCCGGGCTCCGGGCCATCCGGCACGGCCCGCAGTGCGGCATCCGTGCCGCGGACCGGTGCGGGCGGCGTCTGCCGGGGCAGGCCGCGGGTGGATACGCCCGCCACGGTGAAGTCGTACCGGTACCGGGTGGCCGTCTCCCGCTTGCGGTCGAGCACGTAGAGCTCGTCGGGCAGGTGCAGGACCAGGTCACGCTGCCCGGCGGGCCGCTCGTGGCGCAGCGCGACCGGCTCGAACTGGAACGCGAGGTCGTAGCCGAACGCGCCGTATAGCCCCAGGTGCGGGTCATCGCCGGCCAGATCGGCGATCACCTCCCGCAGGGCGGAGAAGACGGTGGGCCGGCGGCTCCGGTCCTCCTCGGCCAGCACGCCGGCGGGCTCGGGCACGAGCACCTCGACCCCCGCCGGGCCGTCCCGGCCCGGGCTGGGCTCCCCGACCCGCAGCAGGGCCGCGGCCAGCACCGGCAGCAGGACCTCGCCCCGGGCGTTGAGCGCCCGGACGCTGATCCGGCGGCCGCGGGCGGCGAGCTCGGCACACGGATTCACGTAGGACAGGTGCCAGCGGCTGTAGCGGCCCGGGTATTCCATGCCGGAGCTGAGCACCCCGCCGCGCAGCTCCTCCACCTGCGCGCAGACGGCGTCGAGGGCCGGCTCGGTGAACGGCTCGGCCGTGCGGGTGACGTGCACCCCGCCGGCGGTCACGGTGTGTGTCACGGCGGCGGCCGCCGCCTGGTCAGCCTCTGCTGCCGGGTCCACCTGTGCTCCCTGGGTGAGGGCCCGGCCCGCGAAAGTCAAAAGCGACCGCCGCTGCCGGGCGGTCGCTCCTGATGTGCGCTGCGCGCGAACCAGTTACCGCCTACCGGCGGCGCCACCACTGGAGGTGACTGCTGGCTCGCATGGCGCGAGCCTACCGGTGTACGTCCCTTGGCGCCACCGCGCGCCCGCCCTTCGCGTTTCATGATCACGGAATCGGCCCCAGCCATACGGGCGACGAAGCAGAACCGAACCCAGAGACCTCATGCCAGGCCCGTCAACTGATCATCGAGTGGACAGCCCAGCTGTGACACCCCGGCCAGGCCGAACAAGCCATCGCGCGGGGATGGTTGTCCCCACCATGCCGTCCTTATGTCTGGCTGCGCGAACCACGCCCGCTGACTCCCTGCGGAGCCTACGCGGGTCGGCCACGTGAAATAAGCCTCAGTTCAGCCCGGGACCACCGCCCATTAACACAGGCCTGTCAGAGCTGCGCCGGGAGGGCTAGTCGGCGAGTAAATATGCGGGAGCTATTTTCTCCTGCGTCAACGGCCCCGCTCGCCGCCTTAGTCCAGCGGGGCGCGGCTGTGGCAAACGCCGACTGCTGTCATAGGCCACTGGCAGGCTGGTCTCGTGCAAGCCCGCTGGGTGCTGCGGCCGTGATGTACGCCGATACAGCCGCTGGGCGGTCAGAGGCGATGCCCGGGGTGGAAGGAACCTGCCCGGCGTGTGGCCACCCGGTCCGCCCGAAGTGCGGCAGCATTGTGGCCCACCACTGGGCGCATCACGCCCGCAAGGATTGCGACCCGTGGTCCGAGCCGGAGAGCGAATGGCACCGCGGCTGGAAGCAGGCAGTGCCGGCCGAGCGGCGCGAAGTGGTGATGGGCCAGCACCGGGCGGACATTGTGACCGCTTCTGGTGGCGTGGTGGAGATCCAGCACTCGCCGATTTCGCCTGAGGTGATCGAAGCCCGCGAAGCGTTCTATGGGGAGCGGATGGCGTGGATCTTCGACGGAACCGGGGCGTTCAAGGCTGGCCGCGTCACGGTGGAGGCTGGCCCGGATCATGTTCCCGACTGGGATCACCTCACGTGGAGCCATGCCCGCCGTTCTATTGAGGCGTGTAAGCGGCCGGTGCTAGTGGATCTCGGCGATGGCACCGTGCTTCACCTCCAGCCGCAGCCGGTTGAGCCCGGCCAGGAGTGGGCCGCGCGGTATTACGGCCACGCTTACACGTCTTTGCATTGGTGCCGGCTCATCACCCGGGAGTCGGTTGAGGCGTGGATGCGCGACGGCGGCCGGTGGGAGGTCCGCCGCGCGCCCGCACCTCCTCCGCCTGCGCCGCGTCGTGAGGAGCCGCCGGCAGGGTCGGTCATGGAACGGCTAGCGAAGGCGGGCCGGTGGAGCGAGGGTACGCCGGCGATGAAGGCTCGCCGGGAGCATTCGGCGCGGCTCATCGTGGCCATGGCCCGCTGGCGCGCTACGGGCCGCCCGGAGGATTGGGCTGCGTATGTGACACTCGCACGCCACGCGGCTGGCCACCGGCCACCAGGCGGGTAACCGCGGCACGCGCGGTGCGCGTCAACGGGACCTGCCATACGTGACCCGTCGGTGCACGCCCGGGCTGGGTGCCAGCGCAGGCTGGGGTTCGTGCCTGGTTGGGGCTGGGCTGGTAGACATTCAGCATGAGGCCGCATGACTCCACCGAGGCGGCGATCGGCACCTTTGAAGCCACCACCGCCTGCCTGGGGGTGCGTGTCGAGCCCGGGGGGCGGTGGCGTGTCTACGCTCCGCACGGGCTGGCTGACGTGTTTAACCTCGTCGTGCGCCCCAACCCGGTGCTCGCCCCCGCCGGGTCTACCAGGCCAAGACCACACGCTGGCAGCGGCGCCGGGTGCTTGCATGGTCGTGACGACATTGGCGAGGTAGCGCCGACGCTGAACCCGTCTTCGATCGTGCGCAGTGGCGGCAATGGTGATAGACCCGCTGCGGCCTGCCAGCCTTGCGGGAAAGGCCGGGATTGAACGATTATTCAGTCCAGGCGACCGGCCGGCTTGGCCGTCGCGGGCACGCCCCGATGAGGAGGTGGGCGGTGACTTCTGGTAGCGGTCCTATGCCGGGTGCGACCTCGACCACGCTGTATTTCGGCCCGTGGTATCGCAAGTCGCCGTTTTTCGAGGCGACGCTGCGGTGGGGCTGCAAGGCGTATGACGTGTACAACCACATGTACCTGCCGGCCTACTTCGACGAGCTGATCGCCGAGTACTGGGCGCTGGTCAACGACGTCACGCTGTGGGATGTCGGGGTGGAGCGGGTGGTGCAGATCAGCGGGCCGGACGGCTTTGAGCTCGCGAACATGCTCACCTGCCGGGACCTGACCAAATGCGCGGCCGGGCAGGGCAAGTACGCGCCGATCATCGCCCCCGACGGCGGCATCATCAACGACCCGGTGCTGCTGCGCCGCGATGAAAACACCTTCTGGCTTTGCCTGGCCGATAGCGACGCCCACTTGTATGCGATGGGGCTCGCCCAGGGCCGGGGCCTGCACGCGACCGTGTCGCTGCCGGAGGCCTACCCGCTGCAGGTGCAGGGACCCAGGGCCAAGGACCTGATGCGGGAGTTGGCCGGTGAGGCCATCGCCAGTGTGAAGTACTACTGGACCCTGGATGCGGCCATCGCCGGCATTCCGGTGGTGATCAGCCGCACCGGCTGGACCGGCGAGATCGGGTATGAGGTCTTTCTCACCGATCCGGCCCGCGGCGACGAGCTGTGGGAGACGATCATGGAAGCGGGCGCGCGGTATAACATCCGGCCGATCGCCCCATGTGAGGCGCGCCGGATTGAGGCGGGCATCTTCAACTACAACTCCGACTTCACCCTGGACAACAACCCGTTCGAGGTCACCGGGCTCGAGCGATTGGTGGAGGCGCAGGAGGCCGACTACGCCGGCAAGGCCGCCCTGGAACGGATCCGCGAGCAGGGGATCACGCGCAAGCTGGTCGGCATCGAGGCACCCGGCGACCCATCATTCTTCGAGATCACCGAAGCGCGGCCTGCCCTGGCCGACGGACGGCCGGTGGGGCGCGTCACCGACCTGGTCTGGTCGCCGCGGCTGCAGCGCAACATCGGCTACGTCTGGGTGCCCCCCGAACTCGCCGATCCGGGCAACGACCTGGAAATCGACTGGGCGAACGGAGAACGGATCCCCGCCACAACCGCCACCATCCCCTTCCTCGATCCGCACAAGAGTGTGCCAGCCGCCTAGCCGTCGCGTACGGGCCGCTGCAAGCACGCGGAGACGCCCAACCGGGATCAGCAGGCCAATGCCCGTGCCGCGGGCAACTGGGCCGGAAGCCGGCTTGGGCTGTCACCAGCTGGCCGGGTAGCCGGCCGGGAGAAGCCCAAACGGGGGCTGGGTGCGGTTGGGCGCGGCGGGCACGCCCAGTGTCTGGAGCAATTTGTCGAAGTTCACCCCGACCCTGGTCGGGAACGGCCCTAGCCCGGCGATGGCACCGGCTTGCGGGAGCTGCGATTCGGCGGACAGGCTGGTTGGCTGCGCCCACCCGGTTTCGATGCCGTCGCCGCCGTCGAACATGGTGCCGATCATGGTGGAAGGCGACACGTGCTGGCCGACGGCAACGGCCGGGGTGATGTCTTCAGCCACATAGACCACTAGCCCGGATGCGGGGCCGCTGGTGAGCCGGTAGGTGATCCATCCCCCGCCGGGCCACCCGAAGTTGGTCGCGGTCGCGTTGGTGACCACGGCATCGCCGAGAGCATAAACCGGACCCTGCCCGGCGAAGTCGACGCCGTCGTCGATGCGCTCGGGAACCAGGCCACTGACCCCCCGCAGGGGGTCACGGTAGCCGGCCCCAAAGGGGCTGGCGACCGCGGCGCTGACGACCTGCGCCGGGCTGGCCCAGGCATCCCCCCAGGCCCCCAGCTGACCGGTCGCTTCCGCCAGCCAGGTCCCCATCGGGGCGGGTGGCCGTACCCGGCCGTACTCCGCGATAGCCCAGCCGAAGACCAGCACAACCAGGCACCAGACGGCCACCGCCGCAGCCCACTCGCGCTTGCCCCGCCGGGTCGGCCCGGTCAGGGACCGCTTCCCGTGCCGGGCCGCCGCGCCAGGGCGGACCGGCGAAGCCGACGGCGGTTTCGGGTGCCGGGCGGGTGCGGTAGACACGATCGGCACCTCCAGTCTGGCACCATGGCCGCGCTCAGCTGTCACACCAGACTGCCCCAAACCCACCCGCCACCGGGCCGTAATTACCCAACGGGCATGTACCGCTACGCTACGTCAACCTCCCGCCCTTGGACCGGCCAGTCAGCCTCAGGTTGGGGCGATGATCGCGTCATTAGGGGTTCATGCCCAACGACCCCGGCCACCGAGGACTTTCGGGTTTGGACTCCTGCTGACGACTGGCTCCCGCGATCACGGCGATGGTGTCGCGCCGGGTGCGGCGGCGGGCGCGGGGACCTCGCTGGTCTCGGCCTCTACGATCTTGGAACTGGAGAGCACCCAGATCCCGATCACCGCTCCGGCCGCGCCGGCCATCTGGAACCCCAGGTTGAGCGGCGAGGACGCGAGCTGCTCGCCGAAGACGGTGGCCCCGATGACCACCGCGCAGACCGGCTCCATTGTGTCGATGACCGGCAGGCTGAGCGACAGGGCGCCGGCGCTGAAGGCACTCTGGCCGTAGAGCGCGCCCAGTATCCCGGTGACCGCCAGCGTGTACGGTTCCCAGTGCGCCAGCACGCCGATGCCCTCTGTGGGGATCATGTCAACGGTGCTCTTGATGATCGCGTCCGAAAGCCCGTACAGGGCCCCGGCCGCCACGGCCAGCCACACAACCCGGAGTCGGCCCTGAACCCGCAGCCCCACCACCCCCGCCACCGCCACCAGGGAGCCGGCCGCGATGAACACCGGGAGCCAGGCGCGGATCCCGGGGCTGCTGACCCCGGCGACCGGCGGTGAGACGGCGAGGAACACGACGATCCCGACGGCGACCAGCAGCGCCCCGATGATGGCCCGTCGGCCGAGCCGGCGCCGCTGCCTGCGCGCGATCATAGGCAGCGCGAACAGCACGTCCGTGGCGGCGATCGGCTGAACGAGCGTCAGCGGACCGAAGGCCAGCGCGAGCGCCTGGAGACCGAACGAGAACGTGCTCAGGGCGATGCCGCCCACCCAGCGCGGCTGCCGGACCAGGTCCCACAGCAGCCGGAACCGCAGCGCCTCGTCGCCGGACTGCCGGGCGACCCCCTGCTGCATCAGGGAGCCGAGCGCGAAGCAGAAGGCCGCGGCGAGCGCCGCGATGACGGCAATTAAGGTCGCCACCAGACAACACACCCTCCGCCTCGGGGCCGGCCCTCATCACCATCATGGGCTGCCGGGGCGGTGGCGGCCAGCACCGGGACCGGCCATTGGCCCGCACTGGGACCGGAGCCGGCCCGCACTGGACCCTGGGCCGCGGGCGGGGCGCGGATGTCGGCCCGCGACGGTCAGAAGTCGACCCGGGTGCCGGCGCCGGCCGCGAGGGCCTTGCGGTAGGCGTGCGCGGTGGCCGCGAAATCCTCTACCGCCAGGCCGAGCGACTCGAACAGGGTGATCTGCTGGTCATCCTCCCGGCCGGGCGCCGCGCCGGTGATCACCTCGCCCAGCTCGGCGCGGATGTCCCCGGCCCCGATCGCGCCGTCGGCCATGGCGAGCAGGACGTCCCCGGCCTCGTTGAGCGCGGACTCCCGGCTGTCGGCGAACAGCCCGGCCGCGGCCATGGTCGCCGCGTCGACCTCCCGTGCCGCGGGTAGGCAGGCGCCGACCGCGTTGATGTGGGTGCCCGGCGCCAGCCAGTCACGCTGCAGCACCGGCGCCGCCGACGTGGTCGCGGTCACCACGATGCCTGCTCCCGCCAGCGCGTCCGCCACGCTGTCGGCGGCGGCGACCGGCACCGGCACCAGCCCGGCCACATCGGCGGCGAACCGCCGGGCGCGCCCAGGCTCGCGGCCGGCCACCCGGATCGCGGTCAGCTCGCGGCACGCCGCCAGCGCCTGGATGTGCGCCCGGGCCTGCACGCCGGTGCCGATGATGGCCACCTCGGTCGCGTCCGGGCGGGCGAGCATCGACGTCGCGAGCGCGGACACGGCGGCGGTGCGGATCTCGGTGACCGCGGACGCGTTGGCCAGCGCCAGCGGCTCCCCGGTCCGCGCGCTGGAGATAAGGACCACGCCCTGGTGGGAGTCCTTGCCCAGGGCCGGGTTGCCGGGGCTGATGCAGATCGCCTTGAGCCCGTACCCAGGGTCCGCAGCCGGCTCCCCTGTGTCCGGCTCCCCGGCATCCGGCGGCGGGACGTAACACGGCATCAGCGCCATCAGGCCCCCCGCGCCCGGCGGCTTGGTGACGCTCCGAAGCGGCTGATAGGCCTCACCGCTGGCGTGTGCCGCCAGCGCCTGCCGCATCACCGCCACGACCTCCGGGTAGGGCAGCAGCCCGGGCAGGTCGCGCTCGCTCAATACCAGCAGCATCATCGGCCCTCCCGGTGGCGTGTCGGCCCGGTCGGGCACAACCTAACGTGGATCAGCGGGTCAGATGTGCATGCCGCCATCGACAGACAAGGTGGCGCCGGTCACGAACGAGCTGTCGGCACACGCCACGTATAGCACCGAGCGGGCGATCTCCTCCGGCAGGCCTACGCGGCCGGCGACCAGATCACTGCGATGGGCGCGTGATGTCAGAGGGGTTGTGGTTTGTTCACACCGCCGCTTGCCGCCAGTGCCGCGGCGTGGCCTATGGCAGCCGGTACACTCGCCGGGCGTTCTGCGCCCCGATCATCCCGGCCACCCTGATGGCGTCGGCCAGCGCCCAGTCACCCGAATCCACCCACCCGCCCAGCACCTCGGCGGTGGCCCGCCGCCACAGCAGCGCACCAAGATAGTGCAGCTCGGGTGGGCCGAAGGCGTCGGAGGAGAACAGCACCTTGCCGAACGGGGCCAGCTCGAGCGATTCCCCGACCACGGCGGCGGCCCGGGCGCCCACGTGGTTGATGGCCAGGCCGACGTCGAGGTAGACGTGCGGGTACGCGTGGGCGAGATAGCCGGCCTGCCGGTGATAGGGATAACAGTGCAGCAGCATCAGCGGGACCGCCCGCTCCTGCGTCAGCTCACAGAAGCCGCGCAGCAGCAGCGGGTCGGCCCGGCGCAGGTCGAGGTCCGGATCCCCGAAACCGGTGTGGATCTGGACCGGCAGCCCCCGGTCCACCCCGGCCCAGAGCAGGAACCGCAGCAGCACGGGGTCGGTGACCCGGACGGACCCGCCCGGGGACGTGGGCGACGTGGGGGGCGCGGGGGACGTGGAGGGCGCCGGGTCAGCTGAGCCAGCCCCGCCGGTACCTCCGGGAGCCGCCTGGCTGGCCGCGTCGATCTGGCGCCGCCATCCGCCCGCCGCGCCGGCTACCTCCGCGGCCGCCGGTGGCCGCGGATCGAGATCCAGCCCGAACCGGTAGGCCGCGATGCTCTTCACCGCGCGCGCGGAACTAGTCCGCTCCCACAGCACGGCGCGGAACCGGTCAGCGAACCCGGCGGCCGACCCGTCCCCGGCCACGATCGCCTGCTCGGCCACGCTCTCCAGCCGGACCACCTCGGCGACGTCGGCGGCCGACGCCTCGGCCATCGCGGCCAGGCCGAGCATCCCGGCGCGCAGATACCCGGTGTCGATCAGCAGGTGGGCGGCCCCCGCCGCCCGCAGCAGCCGCCGCGTCACCTCGGCCGCCCCCAGCTCGCGCCGGCGATCGGTGTAGGCCTGGGCCGGGACGGACGCGGCCAGCCCCAGCACCGGGGCGCACCAGCGGCGGATCGCGACGCCGAGCTGGGAGTCGAACCGCATCACCCCCGGCGGGGCGGGACGGTCCGACTCCGTGATCAGCTCCTCGAGCTCACCGAGGGACAGCTCGGCGGCCAGCGCCGGGTGGACATGGTGGTCCACCAGCGCGACCGCGCCGACCGCCGCATCCAGCTCCGCCGGTGGCCCGTCGTCACCCATCCAGACCCGCCGGGTGGGTCACGCCCCGGCGGCCTCGCCCGCGCCGGCGGTCCCGCCCGCGGCGGCCCGGGCCGGCGCCGGCCGGTCGCCGCTCCGGTGGCCGACCAGGTACAGCAGCACGGCCACGGCGAGGGAGATCACGGTGATGCCGGCCACCCACCAGAACCAGGTGCCGTAGGAGACCTTCGCCCCGAAGACGCTGAATGACCCGGCGCTGTTGCTGATCAGCGGCGTCCACGAGCCCGACAGCGTGGCGATGATCCCCACGAACGAGGCGAGCCCGCCGATGATCGAGCACGCCCAGAACACCGCCGGGTGGGCGATCCTGCGCGCCTGGAACTGGGCCTGGAACCGGCGCAGGATGATCAGGATGTCCACGAACAGGACCACGATCGAGATGCACCAGATAACGGTGACCGCCGCCTGGAGCACGTCGTAGATCTCGGTCTGGACGTTCACCGACGATTTCCCGCCCACCACGCTGGGCACGATCACGAAGGCGATCAGCGTGAACAGCGCGGCGATCACCGTCTGGACCCAGACCGCGGTGTCGGGCACCTTGGCCTTGTTCACGTGCGACATGGCCGCCGGCAGCCGCCGGTCCAGGCCGGAGACGAAGATCAGCCGGGCGAAGGAGTAGTTGTAGACCACGGTGATGAACAGGAAGAAGAGCGCGAGGACCAGCGCGACGATCTTGCCGGCCACGCTGCCGATGCCGATGCTGACCACGCTCGCTACGGAGGTGATGCTGGCCGCGCCGGAGGCCGGCACGGTCACCATCACGCCCCAGGTGGCCAGCAGGTAGGCGAGGACCACAACCAGCGAGCCCCATAGCAGGTAGCGGGTGACCGAGCGCTGCTCGCGGATCTCGACCCCCATGTTGAGCGGCACCTCCACGCCGAGCAAGGCCAGCACCACCAGCCCGAAGAAGGTCCAGTTGGTGAAGTTCAGCCCGTGCGCCGAGGACGGCGCCCACTGGCTGAAGTTCCACGGGTCGGTCGCCGCGTGGTGGCCCTTGGCCAGGTAGACCACCCCGGCCACGAACATGGCCAAGATGGCCAGGCCGTAGAGCACGAATACCACGTTGACCACGTTCTGGGTGGCCCGGAACCGCAGCACCGCCAGCACCGCCGAGAACACGATCATGGCGACGATCAGGGCGCCCTGCGCCTGCACCGGCCAGCTGGCGACCGCCGGGAAGGCGAAGCCGAGGAAGGCCAGCACGGCGGTTCCGGTGGCGACCATCACCAGTACCCCCGGCCACCAGGCGCAGAATCCCGCGAAGAAGCCCCAGAACGGGCCGAACGCCTTGTTCGTCCACAGGTAGATCGATCCCTCGCCGGGGAACATCGCCCCCAGCTGGCCGGTCGCGATGGCGCAGGGCACCAGGAACACGATGAACCCGATGATCCACCACCCGAACGCCGCGGGGCCGGCCGACTGGATGACGGCCGCGTTGGTGATGAACAGGACGATCGCGACGAAGATCGCCACCATGTCGAACGTGGTGAGTACCTTGGGCAGGATGCCCCCGGCCACCCGCTCGGAGATCAGGGTGTCGGTCTGGGTCTCGGTCTCGGCTGCCATGGCCACCCTCCTTGTCCGGGGCCACTCGTGATCTGTGAGGGGGTTCTCACAGCCACTAGATCTTGGTGAAGTGCTCGAAGCACTCGTAGGCGGGGTCGGCGCCGTCGAACGCCGCCACCTCGGACCGTTTCACGGCCAGGTAGGCACGGCGGCGCAGGTCGCCGAGCGATTCCATCAGCAGGTCGTCGGCCTCCAGCGCATCCAGCGCCTCGGCCAGTGACGCGGGCAGCCGGTTGGCGCCGACGGCGGCGCGCTCCGCGTCGGTCAGGGTCGCCGGGTCGACGTTGACCGCCTCTCCCGGGTCGAGCTTGCGGCGGATCCCGTCCAGGCCCGCGTGGATGCACGCGCCGAGCGCGAGGTAGGGGTTGCCGCTGGAATCGGATGGCTTCAGCTCGAGATTGACCGAGCCGGCCGGGTCGTCGCGCATCGGTGAGCAGATCCGGACCGCCGCCTCGCGGTTGTCCATCCCGTAGATGGTGTAGGCGCTGCTCCACATCTGCGGCGCCAGCCTCCGGTAGCTGTTCACGCTGCCGCAGCTCAGGGCGGTGAGCGCGGGCAGATGGGCGAGCAGGCCGGCGATGAAGTGGTAGCCGGTGGCCGACAGCTGGTAGCGGTCGGCCGGGTCGTAGAACGCCGGCTCCCCCAGCTCGCCGTCCGGCCCCACCGCGCGCAGCGACACGTGGAGATGGGCGCCGTTGCCCGCCTGGTCGGCGATGGGCTTGGGCGCCAGGCTCGCCCACATCCCGCGGCGGAACGCGACGCCGCGCACGGTCTCCCGGTACAGCACCTGGTTGTCGGCGGCGCGCAGCGCGGGCGCGTGCCGGACCGACATCTCCTGCTGCCCGTGGCCGAGTTCGGGGTAGTAGTTCTCGACCTGCATGCCCTGCGCCTGCAGGGCGTGGTGCAGCTCGGTCACGTAGTCGTGCGCGAGATGGAAGCCGGTGGCGGAGTAGCACAGGCTGTCATCGCCCGGCACCAGCCGGTCGGGGCCGCCGTCCTGGCTGGCCTCCCGGCGGCCGAGGGTGAATTCCGGCTCGAACGCGGCCGTGGCGGCGAACCCCTCCGCCGCCAGCTCGGCGATGGCCTGCTTGAGGTAGGTGCGCGCGCAGCCATCCCAGGGCTCACCGCCCGGCTGGACCAGGTCGGCCAGCATCGCGGCCGCTCCCGGCGCGTACGGCAGCGGCACGAACGTGGCCGGATCGGGCAGGATCCGGACCTCCCCGACCGGGCTCATGCCGTCCACCGGCTGCAGGTGATCGAGCATCGACATGGCCATCATGGCCACGGTGTGCCCGATCCCGGTCTCCATCCGCGACGGCAGGGCCGCGGCCGACGCCGACTTGCCGCGAATGATCCCGCCGTGGTCGGCATACAGGAACCAGACCAGCGAGATCCCGTCCGCCTCGGCGCGGGCGGCCGTCACCGCGATCGGGTCATGGCTGGCGGCTGTGATCGGTGTGCCTCCTTGTGGATTCTGAGCCATGTATAAGGCGTAGCATGATCGGCCGGGCCCGGCTAGAGGGCGAATCCGGCGTCCTTCGGCGGGCACATTGACACCCTGATGTGCGCGCGCCTAGATTCGCCATGTTCGGTTTAAGAACTGTTGTTCGCGACCCGCACGAGCGGGACGGACCGAGGAGGGCTCCTGTGACGCTGTTGGACGAGTCCATCTGGCGGGGCAAGGTCTACTCCGGCGGCTGGAAGCAGGCGGCCGGCGGCGAAGCGGCCGTCATCGAGCCCGCGACCGGCGCCGAGCTCGGGCGGACCGGCATCGCCGCGCCATCCGACGTGGCCGCCGCCGCGGCCGTGGCCGCGGCCGCCCAGCCCGCCTGGGCCGCGGTGCCTTATACCGAGCGCGCGGCCATCCTGCGCCGGGCCGGTGACATCTGGAAGGCGAACGCCGCCGAGATCGAGCAGTGGAGCATCCGCGAGGGCGGAAAGATCCCGCCCGCGGCGCAGTTCGAGACGCACGTCGCCACCGAGGAGGTGTTCGAGGCGGCGACGCTGCCGGCCCGGCCCACCGGTGACCTGCTGCCCAGCGAGCAGCCGCATCTCAGCTTCATCGAGCGGGTCCCGGTCGGGGTGGTCGGCGTCATCGCCCCGTTCAACTTCCCGCAGATCCTGGGCATCCGCTCGGTCGCGCCCGCGCTCGCGCTCGGCAACGCGGTCGTGCTCAAGCCCGACCCCCGCACGGCCGTGTGCGGCGGCGTCGCGCTCGCCCGCGTGTTCGAGGAGGCGGGGCTGCCCGAGGGGCTGCTGCACGTGCTGCCGGGCGGCCCGGACGCCGGTGAGGCGCTGATCACCGAGCCGCTGGTGCGGGTGATCTCCTTCACCGGGTCCACCGCGGTCGGCCGGCACGTCGGGCAGCTGGCCGCCCAGCACCTCAAGCGCTGCCACCTCGAGCTCGGCGGCAACTCGGCCCTGATTGTGCTGGCCGACGCCGACCTGGACAAGGCCGCCTCGGCCGGGGCCTGGGGCTCGTTCCTGCACCAGGGCCAGATCTGCATGACGACCGGGCGGCATCTCGTCCACGAGTCGGTCTACGACGACTACGTGGCGCGGCTGGCGGACAAGGCCGGGCACCTGCCGGTCGGCGACCCGGCCAGCGGGCAGGTGGCGCTCGGCCCGATCATCGACGAGCGCCAGCGCGACAAGGTGCACGGGCTGGTCACCGGCAGCGTCGACGCGGGTGCCCGGCTCGCCGCCGGCGGCACCTACGAGGGCCTTTTCTATCGGCCCACCGTGCTCGCTGATGTCGCGCCAGCCATGCCGGCCTACGCCAGCGAGGTCTTCGGCCCGGTCGCGCCGGTGATCCGCTTCGCCACCGCCGACGAGGCGGCCAAGCTGGCCGCCGATACCGAGTACGGCCTGTCCCTGGGCATTCTCACCCGGGACGTGATGGCCGGCCTCGATCTAGCCCGGCGCATCCCGACCGGCATCGTCCACATCAACGACCAGACCGTGGACGACGCGCCGAACACCCCGTTCGGCGGGGTCTTCGCCTCCGGCACCGGGGCGCGCTTCGGCGGCAGCGCGAACCTGGACGCGTTCACCGACACCCGCTGGGTCACCATCCGGGGAGAGATCGCGCCCTACCCGTTCTGAACGACGCCATGAGGACCCAGGTAGGTATCATCGGGGCGGGTCCGGCCGGGCTGCTGCTGTCCCACCTGCTGACGCTGCGCGGCATCGACTCGCTGGTGGTGGAGGACCGCAGCCGGTCCTACTGCGAGGCCAGGCAGCGGGCCGGGCTGCTGGAAGACGGCACGGTCAAGCTGCTGCGGGAGGCCGATCTCGCGCGGCGGCTGGACGCCGAGGGGCTCGAGCACGGTGGCATCTACCTGCAGTTCGCCGGGGAACGCCACCACCTGGACTTCCGCGACCTCACCGGCGGCCGCACGGTCACCATCTACGCGCAGACCGAGATCGTCAAGGATCTCATCGCCCGGCGGCTCGCCGACGGCGGGGCGCTGGAGTTCGAGGTCGCCGACACCGCGGTCGCCGGCCTGGACACCGACCGGCCGGTGCTGTCCTACACCACCGCGGGCGGCGAGCGGCGTGAGGTCGCCTGCGACGCGATCGCCGGCTGCGACGGCTTCCACGGCATCAGCAGGGCCGCCATCCCGGCTGGCCTGCTCAGGGTCTGGGACCGGGCCTACCCCTATGCCTGGCTGGGCATCACCGCCGAGGTCCCGCCCTCCACCGACGAGCTGATCTACGACCGCCACCCCGAGGGCTTCGCCCTGCACACCATGCGGACGCCCCAGATCAGCCGGCTCTACCTGCAGGTTCGCCCCGACGAGCGGATCGGGGAGTGGCCGGACGACAGGATCTGGGCGGCGTTCCAGCGTCGGCTCGCGCTGCCCGGCTGGGAACTGAAGGAAGGCCCGATTTTCGACCGGGCCATCACCCCCATGCGCAGCTTCGTCAGCTCGCCGATGAGGTACGGCCGGCTGTTCCTGGCCGGCGACGCCGCGCACATCGTGCCGCCGACCGGCGCCAAGGGGCTGAATCTGGCCATGGCGGACGTGACCGTGCTGGCCGACGCGCTGGAGGCGCTGCTGCGGGGAGACAGCCGCCTGGCCGACGGGTACTCCGATGCCTGCCTGGGCCGCGTCTGGCGGGCCACGCACTTCTCGTGGTGGATGACCACAATGCTGCACGTGGCGTCCGATGCCGACCCGATGACCGACGAGCTGCAGCTGTCGCAGCTGCGCTACGTCACCACCTCGCGCGCGGCGGCCACCTCGCTGGCCGAGAACTACACCGGTTACCCGCCGCTCCGTTAGGCGCGCGCCGACCCGGCCCGCCGCGGGGCGGGGCCTCGCTCCAGCGTCATGGGTTGGTCACGTCCACCGACGACACGCTGCTGCTGTCGCGCATCCAGACCGTCACGTGCGTCATGGGCTGGCCGTGGAACACGTAGAACGGCCCGAGCTGCAGGCCCCAGATGGTCCTGATCTCCGGGTGGTAGCCGGCCGCGTGCAGCGCGTACGCGAGGCCGAACGTCACCTGCCGCCGGGACGGGTTGTCCGGGGCGACCACCGTGAGCATGATCCTGCGGCCCGAGATCTTGTGCTCGATCTGCTGGGAGGCGGCGCGGACCACGCCCATGGACGAGTACTGGGATATGGGCGATCTGACGATCGCCACTCCGGCCAGCACGGCCAGGCCGATGAGAACTATGGCCGAGACCGCGGCGATCCGGGTGGCCCATGGCGCGGCGGGGGCCGGGGGTTTGCCGGCCGCGGAGGCGGTGGTCGCGGAGGCGGTGGCCGTGGAAGCAGCGGCCACGGAGGCAATGGCCACGGGGGCGGCGGCCGCGGAAGCGGTGGCCCGGTCCGCGCGCGCCGGGGCGGTGCTTTCCGCCGGGCGCCTGGCCCGCCGGACCGCGAGCACCACCACCACGCCGGCCGCGAGCCAGAAGAGCACGCCGACCGGGTACATGGGCGCCATCAGGTACCGCAGGTTGTTCACGGACGTGGTGGTCATGACGATGCTGCTCTTGGGGATGTGCGAGTACATGATCATCGTGGTGACGGCGACCGTGAGGCTGACGGCGGCGACCGCCACCGCGCGGCGGGAGCGCAGCCAGTAGGCGGCCGCGGCCAGCACCGCGACGGCCAGCACCAGGATCAGCAGCCCGACCGCGGCCGAACGGGTGTCGATCCGGCTCAGCTTCAGCAGCTCCGACTCCGGCGTCCACCAGAACGGCGGCGGCTGCGCCGAGGCGGCCAGCGCCTTCAGGCCGAAGCCGAGGCCAGCCTGGGACCCGGACGGGCCCTGGCCGTGGAGGAGAGCGCTGAGGTTACCGGGCCGGCCGGTGACCTGCTGGATGAGGGGAGCGCTCCAGCAGACCAGCCCCACCACGAGGCCGGTAAGCGCCCACCCGTAGCCGGCCCTGGCCCGGTAGGTCTCCACCAGGCCGACGCCGAGGCCGAGTACAACCACGGCAATGGCGGTGATGGTGAACATCAGGTGTGCCTGAGCGGCGATGGACCCCGCGACCACCAGGACCGGCCACCACCGGCGGTGCCCGCACAGGACCGCCACGCAGGCGGCGATCGCGGCGAGCAGGTACATGATCCCGAACCACGGGTTCCAGCACGGCAGCATGGTGATCTGCGGGATCCAGGCGAGCACCCCGAGGACGGCGGCGGTCGCGAGCAGCCCGCCCAGCGTCCCCGCCGCCGACCAGGCGGCCTCGATCGTGAGCGAGGCGGCGACCATGCACCACAGCGCCCCACCCCACAGCACGCCGTGCACCGGGTCGATGTGCACCGGCACGGTCAGCAGCCAGTACTGAAGCGGACCCGGGTCGTACACGCCGTGCGCCAGCCGGGTCGCCTGCCCGACCAGCGGCGCGTGGGCGGTGAGGACGTCCCAGGACCGGAGCGCGATCCCGGCGTTGTCGGAAACGGGGCGCCAGCCGTCGTGCAGCGAGCGCGCGAGCGCGAGGATGAAGGGCAGCCAGACCAGCACGTGCGCGGCCGCGCGCACCGCGGAAACCCGGCGCAGCGCCGCGGAAGCTCGGCTGGACACGGCTGATTTCCCCTATCGAAGAAGCGGATGCCTCCGGCCGTGGCTGCCCGCGGCGGACGAAACCCTATCCCTGGTGGTACCCGGTTTGGGCCGGGCCGGGTAAGCGTCCCCGTGCGGCCG
>Ga0335076_10002462_pt1 | contig 18415 bp, 17 predicted proteins | sample Lox_Sample_25_FD_206717 | JGI IMG/M metagenome (GOLD analysis project Ga0335076, IMG submission 206717) | Soil microbial communities from Loxahatchee National Wildlife Refuge, Florida, United States - Lox_Sample_2.5 | ecosystem: Environmental > Terrestrial > Soil > Wetlands | place: USA... | reverse complement strand
ACTCCTTGTGTTTCAAACCCCCAGAAGTGCGTCCCCAAGCGCCCAAATCCCACCTGCACCTCATCCGCGATGCACACTCCACCGGCTTCGCGCACGTGACGATATGTCTCCGCAAGGTACCCGGCCGGAAAAACAATCTGTCCGGCAACGCTCGGCAGCGTTTCGGCAATGAACGCCGCGAGACCGCGGCCTTGTTTTCGAACGCCGTCGCAGATTTGCTCCACGCGGCGCGCATATCTCCTGCCCGCTTCCGGATCGTCTCGGCGATAGCACCCGCGGTAATCGTCAGGGATTGGCGCGACGTGCACCCACGGCTTTCTTCCGATTCCTCCCGGTCCCTCGAATTTGTAGGGGCTGATGTCAATCAGCGTGTTCGTGTGCCCGTGATATGCGTGCTCGAGGACGATCACATCCTCCCGCCCCGTGTGCGTGCGCGCCAGCCGCAGTGCCAGCTCGTTCGCCTCGCTTCCGGAATTCAGGAAGTAGCAAACCCGCAGCGGTTCTGGCAGCAATCGTACGAGCCGTTCTGCGTATTCCACTATGTTGTCGTGCAGATATCGCGTGTTCGTGTTCAGCAGTGCGATTTGCTCCTGCACAGCGCGCACCACGCGGGGATGGCAATGCCCGACCAGCGGCACGTTGTTGTATACGTCGAGATACGCTCGCCCTGTCTCGTCGTAGAGAAATTGCATCCAGCCGCGCACAATCTTCAGCGGCTTGCGATACGAAACGCTCAGATTCTTCCCGAGCAGCTCGTACCTGGATTCGAGAGTTGCTCCAAACCCCTTCCCTTTCTTCGGGAATCTCTCTTCGGGAATTCCGAGAAGAATATTTGGATCCGGCGAAAGGCTCCTCCACAGAGGGCGTTCGGACGCCTTCACTACTCCGGGGAAATCGCGCCCAAAATCGAGCAGATCGAGAATGATCTGAAAGTGAAGATGCGGCGGCCATCCGCCATTTTCTCGCATGCCGCCCACCGTGGCAAAAGAATCGCCTCGCGAAATCTCCTGGCCCGCGCGCAATTTACCCAGCGTCTCGAGAGAAAGATGGCCGTAGAGGGTGAAAAATTCCGTTCCCGCGCCAATAACATGCCGCAACACCACGACCGGCCCGTAATCCTGCGGCGCGGAATTGTTTGCCAGAAGATGAACACTTCCAGCAAGCGGCGCGCGAATCGCCGCTCCCGGTTCCACGAATAAATCCAAGCCCAGGTGCACGGTCCGGCGCTCCCCGGTTGGATCTTCGCTCTTTCCAAAGAGAGCGGAGGAATACAGCAACCTCGCTTCGTCATATCGCCCCACTCCAACCTTGACGTGGGCTTCCTCCATCTTCGGGAAGATCGCTCCGGTCAGCAAAGTCATTTCCGAGTTGCGCGGATCAGCGCCAAGAAACTTGCTTCCCGCGCTCAGATCGAAAACGAGGCAAGGCTCCTCGCTCAGATCAACGTCAAAGATCGGTGATGCGCTTTCCGAGTTCGCACGCAAATAATCCACAACGGCTTGGCTTTGAGGAACGGCGGGCGCCCCGCATGCCGCTCGAAAGGTGTAATGCGCCTGCCTGGGGAAAATCCGGGCCCAGCGTTCGAGCGCTACCCAGGCTGGCTCCTCGGTTATGGTCACATAGTCATCTCCCGGTCTAAGCGTCTTGCGGTAAGCGGAGTTCACGACACTCACCGTAAGTCGCATTCCAATCAGGGCGTAAAGTAAGGCGGTCTCCTCATCTTTTAGTGAAAGTCCACGATGGTACCCGCGAATGAGGGCCACCGCGGCTTCCATCGGCTCGGTCTCATTCAAAATTGCATAGGCAACGCCAACGGCGGGCTCCGCTACGGTCAGGCCGTAGTGCATATCCCCAAAATCAATCACTCCGCCCATCCGTGGCTCCCGCTCTTCAGTCAGCGTCACCAACACGTTGTGATCGTTCGCATCTCCATAGATCACGCTCCGCCGCAACTTCCCCAGCTTTGGCACAACTTCTTTCTCATACATTCCCAGAAACCGCTGCGCGAGCGCACGCCGCGCTGGACTCTCGATGCACTCCAGATGCTCCCGAATCCATCCCGCTTTGCTCAAATCCCATTTCAATTCCCGCCTCGAAGCCGGATGCGAGAAACTCAGGAGCGCAGCGTCCATCCTTCCGAGAAACTCTCCTAATTCCTCCAGAAGCTCGCGGGAATGCGGACGGAATCCCTCCAGACCCTTTCCCGGCAAAAACGTAAGAATCCACACGAGGCGTATCGTCCCGTCTCCGGTTCTCATGGTTGTGAACGGTTTTCCTTCGGGAGAAGGAATCACTCTTGGCAGGATCAAATCCGGCGCGCATTTTTCGAGATGCCGCAATGCGCTGCATTGCAGGTCCACAAATTCAGGGGACCGCTCCGGGTGCATCACTTTCAGCACCAAGCAAGTGCCGTCTGAAGTTTCCAGCCGAAAATTATCGTCGTATTCGCCGGGCAGTGCCTGCGCGGACGCGTTCAGGCCAAAAACTTCCTGCGCAATTCGCTCCGCTTGGCTTTTTGAGATTGGTTTTGCAACCGGCGCTTCCGGGATCATGCGCCAAATCTTATCGGGAAGACTTCCTCTCGTCTACGCGCGGGCCAGTCGTCACTTGACTCGTGTCCGTTTTCACTTTTCGCATCGAGATTCCGCTAACGCCCGCACCGCCGTCTCAACGCTTTTCTGCACGATCCGCTGCATCATCGGCTGCGCGGCGATTCTTTGCACAAGCTGTGCTCGCGCCTCCGGACAGATCACAGCTTCCGCAATACTCGTCGCGCAGGGACGCATGTTCAATTGATGTTTCCAGGCTCGCGGGGCCGCCGTCAGCGCCACTCCAAGCCAGATCATTATTCCGAGGGCCGTCAGGTTTGTTCGTGAGCGCATCAGTCTTCTCCTATGGCTCATTAGACGGCTGTTCCCCCCAGTTCGTCATGAGGACCCACAAAGAATCTGGACTACGGCCGTTGGCCCTCCCCTTCGTCATCGCCCATGCCCCCTATCGGCGGCCCATCCGGTGGCTCGAGCGGGATCGTCAGCTCGATTCGCTTCGGATCCTTCTGAAATTGCTCGATTTGCGTCGCCGCAAAGTACAGATGTGCCTTCTCTTCGGGATCCTTTTCTTCTGCCTCTGCCGCCTTCAACCATCCCTTCAAACCGTCTAATTCCAGCGAAGCCACCGCCCGGACCTGCTCCGTCGCTTGCTCATTTCCGGCCAGAGCCATCAAATCGTAAAGCGCCACGTTGTCCACCACCCTGGCGATCTCCGCGTCATAGCCGCTTCCATGCGGTGCCTTCCACGTCGCTTCCAGCACCTTTTCGATCACTACCTCCAGGCTCGGATTCTCTGCATCCCTCGCATGGAATTCCACCAGCCGTGCCGCCCTTTGCGGATTAAACAGAAATTGCAGCGTCTGCTGCGCTGCCGCCTCGGCGGGAGCCAATGCGTCAAACGCCGGGCTCGTATGAATCTTGAAATCCTCCCGTCCTCGCGGATATTCGGGTGGCCGTGGCGGAATGATCCTGAGCAGCGACTCCGGCAGCGCCAGTTCCTCCGGCTTCAGCGTTGCCAGCACCGCCGCAAGCGCCCTCCGCTGCTCCGCCGGCGCGACGATCTTCGCTGGAGTTTCCCCGTCTCCCCTCAGTGCAAACGTGTAGTCCATTCCGCCGATCAGTTTGCTGGCCGCCTCCACTTGATACCGGTGCAGCAGGTACACCGGTACTAGCCTATCTTCGAGCGTTGCGAGCGGCGCCCCTTCGCGAATGTTGTTTTCGCCAAAACGCTGGAGCGCCGCCGCGCGCACCTTCATCAAGCGGTTCAGTTCGTCCACCGCGTTCGGCCCGGCATCCCAAAGATGCGCCACGCTGCTCGACGATCCCGCTGGCCGCGCGTCCTGATCCGTCAAATAGCGCTGTCCACTCGAGAACGCGTCATTCAAAATCTTGTTCAATGCCGCGTGTTCATCGGTTCCGTTCGGGAAATCCTGATAACCATACGCAATCGCCACTTTGTCCCATGTCCCGATCCCCTTCGCGTAGGCATCCGAAACGTTGGGCGTGCCGTCCGCGCCGAGCTTCACGTACGGCGGCGGATAATCCATCACCGAAGCCCGATTCACAGTGCTTGCCGCGAAATTGTGCATGAGTCCCAGCGTGTGCCCCACCTCGTGTGCCGCCAGTTGCCGCACTCGCGCCAGCGCCATCTCCCGCATCAAGGGCGACACGGACTTCCCCGTCTCATAGGGTGCCAGCAGCCCTTCCGCGATCAGATAATCCTGCCGCACCCTTAGCGATCCGAGCGTCACGTGCCCCTTGATGATTTCCCCCGTCCTCGGATCCACCACCGACGCCCCATACGACCAGCCTCGCGTCGCGCGATGCACCCACTGGATCACGTTGTAGCGCAAGTCCATCGGGTCCGCGCCTTCCGGCAAAAGTTTCACCTCAAAAGCATCCTTATATCCCGCCGCCTCAAACGCCTGGTTCCACCAACTCGCTCCGTCAAGCAGCGCCGACCGGATCGGCTCCGGCGCACCTCGGTCCAGGTAATACACTATGGGCTTCACTGGCTCGCTCATCGCCGTCGTCGGGTTTTTCTTTTCCAATCGGTGCCGCGCAATGAACCGCTTTTCGATCGGCTCGCCCAGCGGCGCTGCATAATCCATGTACGTAATCGCAAAATACCCGCTCCGGGGATCGTATTCCCGCGGCTTGTAGCCCGGCGGAGGCAATTGCACAAACGAATGGTGTTCCCGGACCGTGATCGCATCAGGATCTGGTGTCACCTCCTGCACCCACGCTCCCGGATCATCGCCCACGAACGTCAGCGTCGCTTCCACTTCCGTATTTAGCGGAAAATTCTTCGTGTTCGGCAAATAAATCGCGCAGCGCGAGCCGTCCAGATGAAAATTTCCCTGCTTCGTCCGCTTCAGCGTCTCTGGAATCCCATGCGCATCGCGCAGAAAAAAATCCGTCGCGTCCACAAGCACGTCGCCGCCGCTCTCCGCCTCCGCCTTGAATCCCCAAAGCACCGATTCCGCAAACGATTCTTTCACCGCCCTTTGCTCGTCAGCATCCTTGCTCACTGCGCGATAATCCAGATTCTCTTGCACGAGAAGCACTTTCGGCCCGCTCCGTTCGAATCGCACCACCCGCGTCGCGCCCAGTTGTCCCCGGTCCAGCCCGATGTCGTTCGAACCGACTCCCGCTGCCAGCCCGCTCTGGTACAAAAATTCCTTGTCCCAATTGCTGATCTCCAGCCAGAGCTTCCCCTGCTTTGTATCCCAGTACAGATTGAAATATCCGGGCCACTTCTCCATACCGGCAGTTTTGTCTGCAATCGTCGGTATTCCTGCCGCCGCTTCGCCTTTGGGATGGGCCCGCGCCGCTTGCGCCGCTCCCGTCATCGCAACCGTCAGCACAAACGCCGTGGAAATCTTCCCCATTTTCGTTTCCTCCAAACCGAACGAAACCTTTTACACTATTTTCCCCGCATCGCGTGGGAAATTCCCTCTGCTATACTGTTTTCGTCCACGTGAGCGCATCCAGCGTGAGCAAGCTTCGCATCTCGATCGTTCAGTATCTCAACACCGCCCCTCTCGTCCGCGGCTTCACCCACGGCCCTCTTCGCGGCAAATATGATCTTTCTTTCACGGTGCCCTCGCAATGCGCCGAAGAACTCCGCACCGGCGCCGCCGATGTCGCCATCATTCCCGCCATCGAACTCCAGCGCATTCCCAATCTCGTTGTCCTTCCCGATCTTGCCATCGCCTCAAAGGAACGCGTCCGCAGCCTCCTCATGCTCTCTAAAGTTCCCATCCGCAAGGCCCGCCGCATCGCTCTTGACCGCAGTTCCCGCAGCACCCAGGCTCTCACGCGAATTCTTTGCGACGCCCGTTGGGGCATCTCTCCCGAATTCTTCGAAGCCGCGCCCGACGCCGGCGAGATGCTGAAAACCTCGGATGCCGCTCTGCTCATCGGCGACCCCGCTTTGCGTCTTGCCGTTGCAGCGGAAGCGCACGCCAAACCCGCTCCCGATGGCGCCTGGCTCTGCGACGGCAATACCCTCGGTCTCCCTGCCGTCGAAAAACTTCACATCTACGATGTCGTTCGTGAATGGTGGCAGTTGACCGAACGCCCTGCTGTCCTCGCCGTCTGGGCTGCCCGCCCTGAAGTCGCCACTTCGGATCTCGCCGAGGAATTCTCCGCCTCACTCGAATTCGGCTTGGCGCATCTCGAAGAAATCTGCTCTGAAGCCGCCAAGGATTTGGATCTCCCCGAGCGCGAGCTTCTCCTCTATCTCCGCACCAACATTGATTTCTCTCTCGACGAAGCCAACATGAAAGGCCTGCTCACTTATTTCGGCCATTGCTTGCGTCTCGGCCTGATTGACCGTATGAATCCCATCTCCCTCGCTGCCCGCTCCGGCTCTCCCGCGCGCCTTATTGATTCCGCCGCATCCCGCTCCGCTTAGCTGATTTCTTCTTGCCGGTAACTCCCGGACAGTTTGGAATTCGCCACACCCCAGCCGCACCGTGCTGGAATTTCCTCCGCAATCCGCATATCATTTTCGCCAAAGTCATGACGGCTTCGTCAGGCAGCTGATTTCGTTCGCAGCAATTTTCGTTCTTGAGGTCCATCGCCGTCGTAAGGGAGACTCCCATGGCCACCCTTGCACCCGGACTCGCAAATCCCGCCGGCCCGTTTCGCCACGGCAAAATTCTGGTCGTTCCCGCTGGCGCCACACTTCCTCCGGTGTGCGTGAAATGCGGCATGCCCACCGCGGGCCAGTACGTCACCAAGAACTTCCGGTGGCATCCTCCCTGGGTCTATCTCCTCATTCTCATTGGCCTTCTTGTCTACGTTATTGTTGCCCTTGTGATGCAGAAGACCGCTCGCGTGGCCGTGCCTTTCTGCACGCAGCACCGCTCCTGGCGCACCAATATGAACATCATCGCCGCGGTGCTCTTGCTCGGCTGGATCCCGGAGTGGATCGTTCTCGCCTACTTGAACGTAGACGGTGGCTGGATCGCCCTGATCACCTGCTCGATGATCCTTGCGGGATTGATTGTCCTCGTGATCGTCAGCAACTTCTTTTCGCCCGTCTTCATTGATCGCACCTGCGCGAAGTTCAAGGGCGCCGGCGAGCCTTTCCTCGGCACTCTGCCTTTTGTTCAAGGCTGAATTCTCAACTCCGTTTCGACGGCAAATACCTTCTCAAGCGAGAGTTGGCGAATCAATGCGCCTTTCTTTTTCTGTTCTCCATCTCTTCCAAGGTCCTCGGCCAATCCGCGCGCAGCAGCCGTGACAATGCCCGGTCCGCCAGCAGCCTTCCGCCCGTCTGGCATTGTGGGCAATAATTCGTCTCGTTCGACGCATACCGGATTCTCTGAATCTTCGTTCCGCACCGCACGCACGGCTGCTTGTACTTCCCGTGCACCGCCATCTCCTTGCGGAACGCCGTCACGCCTTCGGGAAAATCTTCTCCCGCTTCCGCCCGCAGCCGCTCCGTCCATTCCTGCAAAGTTGTTCGCGTCGCCTGGTACAGCCGCTGAATCTCCGCAACGCTCAGCTTTTCCGTCATCGCCAGCGGTGAAAGTCTCGCCGCAAACAGAATCTCATCCGAATACGCATTCCCGATCCCGCTGAACAAGGTCGGATCCGTCAGCGCTCGCTTCAGCGTGTGATTCTCCGAAAGCAGCACTTCGGCAAACCGCCCCGCGTCGCTCTCCAGCACTTCCAGCCCGCCCGGATCGAGCGCCCTCAGTCCCGCCTCGCCCTTCACCACGTGCAGCGACGCCCGCTTCTGCGTTCCCGCTTCCGTCCAGTTCAGAGTTCCCTTCTCAAACCGGAACTCCGCGATCCGGTTGCTCCGCGCGCTCTTCCCGCCGCGCGTCTTCCTCTCTCCGTCGGCCTCTCCCTCCCAATGCAGTCGCCCCGCAATCATCAAATGCAGCACCAGCCACAACTCCTCCTCCATCCCGATACAAATCCGTTTCCCCATCCTCCGCAGCTGCACCACTTTTTTGCCGGCCGTGCTCTCAAGCGGCGGCTGCGCCGTCCTTAACAAGAAAGGGCTCATCACTCGCGCCTCTTCGAGCTTGCGCCCCAGAATCCTCTTCTCCAGCGCCTCCACATACACCACAATGTCCGGCAACTCCGGCATTCTTCCTCCTCCCCGATGGGTGCCTCTGGCCTAGTCTATCCTTGCACAACCGCGCAACTCGCTTTCCTGCTAGCGCAGGATGCCCTTGAGGCACAGCCAATCCTGGCTGTGCACGGCTCGTCGCATCTCAAACGAGTAGCCAACGAAGCCTGGTTTGAGTTGATTGTGTTCGTGATTGAATTCTTGCCTGAGCTGCTCTTCAGTTTCTAGTTGTGCCAAGTCCCCGTCAGCCGCTTTAAGGGTAACGTCGGCCACACTCCCTGCGCTTACGATTTGCTCCCTTGGAAGAACCAGTGGACACCATATTGATCTGCCAGGTGTCCGTAGATCCCAAACGGCATCTCCCGCAAATCATCTAGCAGTTCCTTATTTGCACCTACTGCCAGCTTGTCGAAAATTTCCCTCAACTCGCTGTACTTCCCGCCGCACAGGTAGATGGCGACCGTATTGCCCTGTCTCGGTGTTCGCTTGGGGTGCAGCCAGTCTGTAGCTGAAAACTCCAGCACGCCGCTTTTCAGGTTGGCGTGGGCCACTTTGTGATGCTGCTCGGGCGGCAATTGGCCTTTCATGGGAGTGTCACAAATCCTGATGATCGTGAGATCCCCGCCCAGACAAGATTGGTAAAAGCTCATCGCTTCGGCGCAGTCGCCTTCAAAGAGAAGGAAAGGTGTAAGCTGCATCAAAATCGCTCCTCGAAGTGTTTCTTCTGCTTAGTTCGTTTTGCACGGGAAGTCTATCTAATTTTTGAGAATTTCCAGGCAAATCTCGCTAAGTTTGAATGGAAGACCTTGGCTCGTCTCTGGCGTCGATCTCGCTTCTCAACAATTCCGCTGCAAACCGTACAGGACCGCGTCCCTAGCCAATTCTCGCGCCCCGAGTTTACGTCTCCATCCGTTCGACCCATTGAGCGCGCGATGCGGGCGCCACGAATGGATCGGCAAAATACTGTGTCTCCCGCGCAACCTTGTTGCCTCTGAACTCCATGATGCTCACGGTGTAGGACGGCTTCCCATCGTAGGTCAGGATGAATTCGGTGATCCAAAGTTCACCACCGCCAATGGTTCGCCGGACAGTAAACCGCTTTTTGTTCGGCTGACTGGCGCGTTGGCCCTGAATATTGCGCCGGCCGCGGGTTCGCTCGCCGGACTGCGGGTACTCCAGCACGGCGTCCTCGTGATAGATGCGGTGCTCCGTTTCAAAATCGTTGGCATCCGACGCCGCCCAATGCTCGTCCAGCGCCGCGCGGATCTCCTGATCCCGCGCTCCAGAAAACTGCCCCGTCTTTTCTCGATCGTTCATCTTGAGCCTTCCATCCCGCCTGGAGCGAAATGCGCCTCACCCTCTTCACCGCCTCGAATCGTCTAGATCCCGGCAACTCTGCATGTATAACTCAAGCGGGGAGCCCTTGGTGAAGAAAATCCGACCTCACCCACGAGCGTTTTCAGAAACACCAACTCCTCCCCTGGGCGCGGGGGTCCGGCCGCCGCCCTGAAAGTGGCGCATCCCCTGATGCTACGGGCCATCGCGACCGCGAAAAAGAAGAACGACCACATCGACGCCAACAAGATTTGCGACTGTCTGCGCTGCGATTTTCTGTCGCGGGCTTACTTGGCCGCGATGGCGATCCGTGAGCGACGACGCACCCTGCGCTACCGCAACCTTCTGGTGCATCAGACGGTGCAGATGAAAATCAAGATTAGCACGCCGCTGACGGAAGCCGGGGTGAGCTACAACAAGTCGAAGCTGCACAATGCCGAGTACTTCCCAGGGATCACTCATTTGACTCCACTGAGTCTGTGGCAGTACCGTTTTCTTTTTGAGCCGAGTCGGGGTGTGCCAATATGTCGCGCGAACATCATAGACGGCACGACGCCGCTTTGGAACAGCGACGGGCAACGTCTACGAACCCGGAAACAGTGCCGCAACCGCTGCAGCTCGTCAGGCGCTTTAGTGGCCCCACCTTTGTCATTGCGGGGTTCAGTGCGACGTCAACATACTTTTGGTGGGGCATGGCCTTGGCATATTTCGGGCTAGTGCTTCTAATCGTGGAAGTGGTGTACGAGCCCTGGCTTCTCCGACAAAATCCTGCCTACCAGATCGCATGTCTCGGCGTTATTTTTTTCTTATCTGATCTCATCACAATAAGGATCGTACTTTCACCCGCACCGTTAGATGTGCAGGCTACCTCAAGTGTCCCCTCCTACGGCCCTGGCTCGAACATACATGGAATAGAGTGGAGCTCCAACCTCGCTAACTTCGACCTCGTAGTATCAAATCCTAGTCCCACGGATTATGAACACTTCGACGCACTAGTTACGACGGACATAGTAATCAAGACTCTTCGACAGATACACGGGTTTAGCGATTGCCAAACCTTGGGCGCCCACCCCACAGTCGATAATCCAGTGTCGCAGTATATGGTCGGTGGTCAGCCAGTCGGGCCTGCAACGAATTCCAAGTACCAAGTCGTCCCGTTGGATAAGAACGGGCACCCAGTGAACGTTCCGATATCGGGAGGGGCCGATTGGACCTATCGCATCATATGTGACCGTATTCCTGCCCACAGTCAGTCCGAATTCTTTGGTGCCGTGGAAGTGATTAACGAGCCGGATCTCTCATCGAAGGCAAAGGCACTCGCGTCGTCCGCGACCCCACTATTCGGAGCACCACGCGCCGCCAAGTGGGTTTTGTTAGAAGCGCGGTTCCAAACTACCCTTGGCCGAAATAGGAGTATCACGCGGCAGGTTCAGATTGCTGCACCGTGAGCGCCTCATATTTAGGGTTTGGCGGGTGGGAAGCTCCAGGATTCTCAGATGCTCCTGAGTTGCCCATGTTTTTCAAAGCAAAGCGCGGGACCATGCAGACGGTCAGGGCCTCCGACCTAAAAGAATGCTCCCCAACCGTCACTCTCAACCATCCACCACCCACGAAGTGTAATAGCACTAAATGTTTTCACTTGACAGTTAACTTATTCTATGTTAATGTTGTTTGTGAACTCGCGGCCTCGCCACTCCAACCATCCACCCTCGCCCGTCGGGCTTCTTTTCGCAAATCGCTCTTCGCTTGGATTCAATTCAACTCTTTCCTTTTCAATTGCTTCCGCACTCTTTTCTCACTCTTACAAACTGGAATTTTCATCCAACTCCTTCTTTTTCAATCGCTTGCGCACTCTTTCGCAAAAACATGGGGGGTGGGGGTCTTGCATTCCGGTTCTTTCAGGCTTTCGACGCTTTCCCAAAACGGAACTCGTGCCCACGCTCTCCTCTTCGTTCCCCGCCGCTTGCTGTCAACTCTCAACTGTCGACTTTCGACTCTTTCATCCCGTCCGAATCCTCCATCTTAGGAATTCGTCGGCAGGTTCGGCTAGAATGGATAGCCGTCGCACAGAATAAGGACTGCCCGTGCCGCTGATAAAACAACAAGCTCTCGAGATGCTCTCCTCCGGCGACTTGATCGGCGTCGGCATGGAAGCCCACCAGTTCCGCCTCAAGAAAAACGATCCTCGCGTCGCCACCTATCAAATTGACCGCAATATCAACTACACCAACTTCTGCACCGAGTATTGCTCCTTCTGCGCTTTCTACCGCCCGCTCGGCGCCAAGGACGGCTACATCCTCCCCTTCGAGGAAATCTACAAGAAAATCGAAGAGATGCTTGAGCTCGGCGGCAACGGCGTTCTTCTTCAGGGCGGCCTGCATCCCGATCTGCAAATTGGCTATTACGAAAATCTCCTGCGCTCCATCAAAGAGCGCTATCCGCGTGTGCATCTCCACTGTTTTTCCGCCCCGGAAATTCTTTGCATCGCGGAAGTCAGCGATCTCACCGTCGAGGAAACCATTCGCCGCCTCATGGACGCGGGCCTCGCTTCCATTCCCGGCGGCGGCGCGGAAATTCTCGATGACGAAATCCGCGGCAAGATCGCCCGCCTGAAATGCACCAGCGACGATTGGGAAAGCGTTCATCGCACCGCGCACAAGCTCGGCCTGCGCACTACAGCCACGATGATGTTCGGATGCGGCGAAGAGCTGCGCCATCGCGTCAATCATCTCGATCGCATTCGCCGCATCCAGGAAGATACCGGCGGCTTCACCGCGTTCATTCCCTGGATTTTCGCCGCCGAGAATACCGCGCTCGGCAAAAAAGTCCAGGAAACCACCGCGGTGGACTATCTGAAAACGCTCGCCGTCAGCCGCCTCTATCTCGACAACATTGATCACATTCAATCGAGCTGGCTCACGCCCGGAATTAAAGTTTGCCAGGTCGGTTTGCAGTTCGGCGCCGACGATGTCGGCAGCATTCTGATCGAGGAAAATGTCGTTTATGCAGCCGGCGTGCGCAACCGCACCAACGAAGGCGAACTCCGCCGCATTATTTCCGATGCCGGCTTCATCCCCGCCCAGCGCGACACCCTGTACCGTTCGTACTCACTGAAGTGAGTACACGTGAAGAAGACGCCCTCAAATGATCACGAATACTAGACACCGCGTCATCCGCCCACCCTCGTCATTCCGAGCTTGCCTGCGCAAGCAGGCAAAGCGAGGAATCTCTCTTCACTCGCCGATTTCGCTTCAGGATTTTTTGACGGGGCGCAAAAGGATCACGACTTCCGCGCCGTCGGGGAGATCGAGATCCTCGAGCGGATACAAAATCCCGCTGCGGAAACGCGCGCGAACCTTCAGGACGGGAGCGGCGTTTGGCGATCCCTCTGGAATTTTCTTGGCGCCGCTTGTTTCGTCCAGCGCTTCGTTCGCAAGTTTGTCCGCTTCGGCGTTTTGCTCGCGGTAAACATGCTCGATGCGGAAAAATTCCAGCGCCTGCGACATTTTTTTAGCGCGCTCGAAGAGCGGCTGCAAATCCGCGCTCTTCACCTTGTATCGCCCGCGCATCTGGTTCACCAGCAATTCCGAATCGCTTTCGATGCGCAGCGCGCGGATTCCGTGCGCTTGCGCGTAATCGAGCGCCGCGATCAATCCGTAATATTCCGCGACGTTGTTGGTCATCCGCCCGATGTATTTCTTGAGCCGCGCCATGGTTTCGCCGCGCGGATTGCGTATCACCACTCCGTAAGACGCGGGTCCGGGATTTCCGCGCGATCCGCCGTCAATATTCGCGGTGTATGCCGCGATTTTTTCCTGCGACGCGGAATTGCCGGGCTCACCAAAGAGTCCGGAGCCGCGATGTGCTGGCGTGCGTTTCGGCATCAGGAGGAAGTTGCGGCGCCGTGGGCCGCATTCGAATGATCGGCGGGAGGCGCGGGTTCGGCGGCGTAAAGAATTCTTCCGCAGGTTTCGCAAGTATGGATTTCGTGATTTTCGGGCCAGCGCAATTCCTGAAAAATGTGAGGAAGGACGCGCATGCCGCAGGCGCGGCACTGCTCTTTGGTGGCTTCCGCAAGCACGACGCCATGGTGGCGTTTTGCGATGCGCGCGTAGAGGGTTTGCAGTTCTTCCGGAACGTTCGCGATGATTTTTTCGCGCGCGGCGAGAGCGGCGTCCAATTCTTTTTGCTTTTCTCCGCGCGCGGTCTCAATCGTCTTGCGGTCCGCGGCGAGTGCGTGTTCCGCTTCGCGCAGCGCGGTTTCCGCGGATTTCACCGCGTTTTCCGCTTCCTCGACGGCCATCATCTGTTCGAGCTGGCGGTCCTCGGCTTTCGCGATTTCCGCATCGGCGTTGGCGATTTCGTGCTGCAGCGCTTTGAACGCTTCGTTGGTTTTGACCGCCGAGCTTTGCGCGCGGAATTTCCGCGCGCGCTCGCGCCACTCGGCCGCGTCGAGTTCGGCCCTCTTGCGCCGCGCGACGGTTGCAGCGTGGGCTTCCTTCGCGGCAGCAACCGCGGTGCGCGCTCCTGCGAGTTTCGCATCCAGTTCGCGGATCCGCTTTGGAGAATTCTCCAAATCCGCGCGGAGAGCGGCGATGTTTAAGTCAATATTCTGCAGCTCGAGCAGATAAGGAATCGCCGGATGCATGGGACGATGATTCTAGCACACGGGGCCGGAGAGCTTTGCGTCGCGAAAATGAAAAGCTAGAATTCCCCGCACGATTCGATTCAAGGAGGAAAACATGCCGCACGTGCAGATCAGCTGGGTGGAGGGAAGAACGCCGGAGCAGAAACGGAAGATCGCGGAGCGCGTTACGCAAGTGCTGATCGAAGACGGAAAAGCGAAACGCGAAAATATTCATGTGGCGTTTCACGATCTTCCGGCGACGAATTATGCGGAAGCGGGTGTGTTGGTTGCGGACCAGAAGAGGAATCCGTAAAGCTGGCGCTGATGTTCAGGAGAGATCCTTCGGGCCGCGAAGAGCGCGGCCCTCAGGATGACAAGTTCTGTAATGGTGCCCCGACTCGAAAGCGAGCGGAGCGCATCAGGCGCGAGATTCGCGGCGAACGAGCCGGAAATCAATCAGGTAGCCGATGCCGACGGAAAGCGGTAGCAAGCCGAAGGCAGCAGCGGCCCAGGTATCCGGTTCACCGGTTACCCGAGCGATGAGACCGAACATAATGATGTAGCCGACGGCGCCGCTGACAAGCAAAACGCCGGCGCGGCGCGAACGAGCGGCTTGAGACGGCTCCGGCGCCATGGGAATTTCCACGCCGCGCGCAATCGCCGCGAGGCGCTCTTCGGTGCGCAGTTTGCGCACGCGGTAGTACGTGTAAAGCGCCGCAATGGGAATGCCGAGAGACAAAATCACTGCGACCAAACCAATCACATCTCCACCCATAACAAGCTCCTTCTGCGCATTGAACTGACGCATTGAGGTGGGAGGACCACCTGCACTCAAAGTTACGCACCAGGGCGGCAAAAAGTTCCCGACGATTAGCGAGAGTCCGGCGAGGCGGACCGGCGCGAGTTGAGCGTGCTCCAGGTCTGCTCGGGAGGGGGGCGATAGGCTGCAACCAGAAACGCGTAATATAGGCAGCACTGCGAAGTGACCCGGAGGGCGGCGCCGGGGATGGGCGGATCCAAATTCAATGAACACACAACAGAGGCTTTGGGAATTGGGAAGTTGCCTGTTGGCAGCGCTCCTGCTCGTTTTCATGGGGAGACTGGCGGGGGGAGCGGCGCTGCGAGAGTCCGTCACGGTTGATGAGGTAACGCACATCGGGGCCGGGGTGAGCTATTTGCAGCGGTTGGATCTGCGAATGAACGAGGAGCATCCACCGCTCGCAAAAGTGCTTGCGGCGATTCCGCTGTTGTTGCAGGGAGTTCATGCGGACTACAGCCACATTTCGTGGACGTTCAGCGAGAAATTTTTTCCGGGGTATCTCGGCCAGTGGGTGTTTGGGGAGTGGTTTCTAGAAAAATGGAATGATTCGAAGAGCGTGCTGATGTGGGCGCGGCTGCCGATGCTGGTACTGACGCTGGCGCTGGGTTGGGTGGTCTATGCATGCGGGAAAAAGCTGGGTGGCGCCTGGGGCGGCTTGCTCTGCCTGGCGGTGTATGTGAGTACGCCAACATTTCTGACATTCGGACCGATCGTGCACACGGACATTGCGGTGACGCTGTTTTCCCTGCTTACGCTGTGGACATTCGCGGAATTGTGGAAGGAACCGAACCGAAAAAATGCCCTGCTTTTCGGAATGAGCCTGGCGGCATCGTTGCTTTCGAAATTCACGGCGGGAATCCTGTTCTTTGTGTTTCTGGCGTTTGCGTTAAGTCTTCGGTGGCGAGGTGTTGGCGGCCATCCGAAGGACAAGAGCGAAGCGCGGCAATGGCGACGCAGCCGCCGGAAAGCAACATTCGCGGGCGTGACCTGGGCCGCACTTTTGGTTTACGTTTTCTACTTCGTGCTCTCGTGGAATCAGCCGAGTGACGCGCTCTATTTCCTCGGGTCGGGACATGTGGCGCTCTTTTTCCGGAGACTTCTCCTGGCTCCCATGCTGTATTTGCGCGGAGCGGGATTTGTACTGCTTACCTCGAAGAGGCCCACATTTGTTCTGGGGCATTCCTATTCGCACGGAGTGTGGTTTTACTTTCCAGTGGTGTTCGCGTTGAAGTCGGCACTGGGTTTTTTAGGGCTTTTGCTACTTTCGCTATTGGGTGCGGTCGCAAGAAAACTGCGGCGAGCGACGACTCCGATGATTCCGCCGGAAATGGGTTTGCATTGGCGCGCGATCTGGGTGGGATTGATTCTGTTTACAGGCATATGCCTGCTGAGCCCTCTGGATTTCAGCATCCGGCATTTTACGGTGCCGATCGCGCTGCTGATTCTACTGTTGGCGCCGCTGCCGCGCATGATCGGCGAATTGCGCGAGCAAACGAAAACCGGAGCAGTGCTCGTATCCACGGCGGCAGCATTGCTCACGGCGAGTTGCTTGTTTACGGCGGTGCGTGCGTATCCGTTCTATTTCCCCTTCAAGAACGCGCTTGGAATGGGCCATCCCGCTTATGCGCTTTTCAACGACTCAAACGTGGATTGGAACCAGTCGCTGCCGGAAGCGCGGCGTTTCGCGCAGTCGCACGGGCTGGAAAGAATCCGGCTGGACGAGTATGGATTTTCCGATCCCACGGTCAGCGTTCCGCAAGCGCAGATCTGGGATTGCCAGAAGCCGGAGCCGGAGGATGCAGGACACTGGGCTGTTCTCTCCGCAAATCTGATCCTGGATGGTCACAACTGCGGGTGGGTCATGCACTACCCGCATGAGAGCATGGCGGGAGGAAGCATGTACGCCGTGCACCTGCCCACACCGATTCCTGCCGCGGGGAGCGCAGACGGACCGCCGCTGCCTTTTGAGTTTCGGCAGTTTGCCGGCGCGCCGTTCGATCTCCCGGCACTATTCATGCATGTGTATCAGCAGCCCGAGGATCTGCCTGCAGCGTACGACTGGATGAGAACGAGCTTTCGCAGGTTTGGAAAAACGGGCGAGTCCGCTCCGAAGTTTCCCTGGAACGATAGAGGTCGCGGACGACCAGCAGTGAGTGAATGAGTGGTGCGAGCGCGCTGATTTCGAAACCCCAGCTTTGGAAGGAGCGTACGGCGGGGTTGTTCGGTGAGTTCTACGGCCATTGTATGTCGAGCGCGTAGATTTCGGTGTTGCTTATATCGCGGGCAAATAAAGGAGAGTCGTCGGGAGCGAGTCCAAACCACTCCATGTTCGTGCCCGTGGACAAGCGCCCGAGACTTTTCAAGTCCACTATATTCTCAATTTTGCGAGAGTCTAGCCGCAGACGGACGATGCGATTCCCGAGGAGTTGCGCAGGATCCGACCCATCCTGGAAATAAATATACCTTGCGTCGCGCGACCAGCTCATGGAACCGCCCTTGGCATTCAACTCTGTCCATCTCTGCGTGGAACAGTCAAAGAGCATTAAAATTCGGGGAGCTTGGGAAGAGATGGCCGCAATGTACTTTCCATCCGGCGACCAGCGAGGGGAGAAGAGTCCGTCTGAACCCGGCAAGGCGGAAACACGGCTGGACCTCAGGTCGAAACTGTAAATCGGCATGTTCGAGACAGACTGGGTGCCGAAAATCAGGGAGCTTCCGTCGGGCGACCAATTCACATCTATCTGACTCTGTTCGCTGGGGAGAATCCGTTGCGGAGCGCCCCCTTCGCTTGGGATGAGATAGACATTCCAAGTCACGCCGGCGTCTGGAAGAGTGGCATTGAAGGCAATTTGTCTGCCGTCAGGCGACCAGCGGGGCAACAAGGCGCGCAGGGGCGGAAAGGTGAGCTGACGCCGCTCGCTTCCATCCACCTTGCTCCGCCATAGGGTTCCATCGGGATAACTCGTATAGGTGACCCACTCTCCATCTCGAGAGAATGCCAGACCTTCGGCCGAGATACCGGCGAGATACGGAACGAACTGCCCGGTGTGAGAGTCGTAGCGGGTTACTTCGGCCCGGCGGGATTTACCGATTACGAAAATCTGCTTCCCATCCTTGCTCAGCAGAGCTTCCTCAAAACTGAGAGGGCCTTCCGTGAGCTGGGTGGGTTTCAGAGCTCTCTCGCGCCAACGGAGCCTTCTGGCTTCAGGCAAGGCCCAGAGATTGAGCCTGCCCTCGTGCCGGATTTGAAAAATGAAGAACTTCCCGTCCGAAGTCCACTTGCCACAACACGCTGGAAGCATTTTGTGGAGCCCCGTACCATCCGTGGCGGCTTCCATGATTTCCATGGTATCGACCCGGTAATTGAACTGCGTGAATCGGAGGAGCCGCCCGTCAGGCGAGAATTGGAAAGAAAATGGAATGCTGTCCACAGTGAGGAGCTTTCGAGGATCGGAACCGTCCAGGTTGACCGAGTAGACGTCATGTTCGGC
>Ga0335076_10002461_pt1 | contig 18419 bp, 18 predicted proteins | sample Lox_Sample_25_FD_206717 | JGI IMG/M metagenome (GOLD analysis project Ga0335076, IMG submission 206717) | Soil microbial communities from Loxahatchee National Wildlife Refuge, Florida, United States - Lox_Sample_2.5 | ecosystem: Environmental > Terrestrial > Soil > Wetlands | place: USA... | reverse complement strand
CGTTTAGGGCCCCGTCGGCGAAACGCTTCGTTTCGCTTAGCGAAGCGAGCCGCCGCATTGCTTGCGTTTTGCGCGTCGTGGGTTGCGCCACGCGGCTGCGCGGCGCATGATTCGATTCGTGGCCCAGCACCCCGAAACTTCCGAGCCGGCGGTCGCCCTGCCGCCGCTTCCGCGCGACGCTGCTCGCTCAAACCTGCCCAGGCGCCGCCATGCGACTGCTCACCCATCCTATCTCGACGGGTTAAATGAAGAGCAGCGGCGCGCTGTCGAAGCGCTGGATGGTCCGGTCCTCATTCTCGCCGGCGCCGGCGTAGGCAAGACGCGCGTCCTTACCGCCCGGATCGCCCACCTCATCGCCACCGGGCGTGCTCGCGCCTATGAGATCCTGGCGGTGACGTTCACCAACAAGGCGGCGCGGGAGATGCGGGTGCGCGTCGGCGCGTTCACCGGTTCCGAGCAGGCCATGCCGTGGCTCGGCACGTTCCATTCGATCGGCGCCAAGATCCTGCGCATGCATGCCGAACTCGTGGGTTTGAGACCGAATTTCACCATCCTCGACTCCGACGACCAGCTTCGCCTGCTCAAGCAGCTTCTCCAGGCAGAAAATCTGGACGAAAAACGCTGGCCGGCGCGGGCGCTCGCCAATCTAATCGACGGATGGAAGAATCGGGGCATCGATCCCAAACATGTTTCCCCGAGCGAAGCCGCGGCGTTCGCCGGCGGTCGCGGCGCGGCCCTGTACGAAGGCTATCAGGCTCGCCTGAAGGCGCTGAACGCCGTCGATTTCGGCGATCTCCTTCTCGAGCCGCTCAGGCTCATGCGAGAGCATGAAGACATTCTCGCGGCCTATCGGCGGCGCTTCCGCTATATCCTGGTCGACGAGTACCAGGACACGAACGTCGTTCAGTATCTGTGGCTCCGCCTGCTGGCCCAGGCCAACGGCAATCTGTGCTGCGTCGGCGACGACGATCAGTCGATCTACGCCTGGCGCGGCGCCGACGTCGAAAACATCCTCAGGTTCGAGCGGGATTTTCCGGGCGCCAAGGTGATCCGGCTCGAGCGAAACTATCGCTCCGGCGGCCACATTCTCGCGGTCGCATCGGGTCTGATCGCACATAACCGCGGCCGTTTGGGCAAGACGCTGTTCACCGACAAACCGCCGGGCGAACGCCCGACAGTCACCGAAGCGCCGGACCACCAGGAGGAAGCGAGACTCGTCGGCGAAGAGATCGAGGCCGCCCAGCACAACGGCGTTTCCCTGAACGAGATCGCCATTCTGGTGCGCGCCTCCTTTCAGATGCGCGAATTCGAGGAGCGCTTCATCGCGCTCGGGCTTCCTTACAAGGTGGTGGGTGGTCCGCGATTCTACGAACGGGCGGAGATCCGGGACGCATTGGCCTACCTTCGCTGCGTCGCTCAACCCGACGACGACCTCGCGTTCGAGCGGATCTATAACCAACCGAGACGCGGCCTCGGCGAAGCAACGCTCGCCACCCTGCATCAGTACGGCCGGCGGGCGAGTCTGTCGCTCACGCGTGCCGCGCGCTTGCTGGTCGAAACCGAGGAACTGAAGGTTCGTCCGCGACAAATTCTGCGTGGCCTTCTTGACGACTTCGACCGGTGGCGGAATCGGGCGGGTCACCTTCCGCATGAGGAGCTGGCGCAGCTCGTGCTCGAGGAGAGCGGCTATATCGACATGTGGAAAGCCGAGCGCACGCCCGATGCCGCCGGTCGGCTCGACAACCTGAAAGAGCTTGTTCGGTCGATGGGCGAATTTCCCGATCTCGGCGCATTCCTTGAACATGTGTCGCTCGTCATGGACGCCGAAAGCAGCGAGGAGGGCGAGCGCGTTTCGATCATGACCCTTCACGCCGCGAAGGGACTGGAATTTGACGTCGTCTTTCTGCCCGGCTGGGAGGAGGGCCTGTTTCCTCATCAGCGGTCGCTCGATGACACCGGCCTCGCGGGACTCGAGGAGGAACGACGACTGGCCTATGTCGGGCTGACCCGGGCTCGTCGGCAAGCAAGGATTTACTATGCCGTCAACCGGCGGGTCCGCGGGCTCTGGCAGACGTCGGCGCCATCGAGGTTCATCCAGGAATTGCCCGAAGAGCATGTCGAGTTCCAGGAATTGGCGGGATCGGCGCCCGATCGCGGTTACGGCTACGGCTTTTGGCCGTCCGCTGGTTCGGAGGCCGGGTTCGCCTCCCGTTACGACACGCCTGGTTGGCGTCGCGCCGAAGCGCGGTCGCGCAATCCGGACTTGTCAGGCGCGCGCACGTTCAGGCCTTCGGGCCCGATTATCGAAGGCGCGGCCTACGGACTTGGGTCCCCCTCTTCGGCCTTCCGCCGCGGATCGAGGGTGTTCCACAACAAGTTCGGCCCCGGGGAAGTTGTCGCTGTCGACGGACCCAAGCTGACCGTCGACTTCGACAAGGCCGGCCGAAAGTTGGTGATGGACAGTTTCGTGGCGGCCGAGAAATAGCCACCCCGCAGCTCGCGTTTTATGCGTCTCGCTCGTCGAATCCAGGCCGCGATCGATCTGGTCAGGCGGCCTTGGTCTTCGGATTGACTTCCGCGGTGTAAGCGTCGACGAGCGCTGCCGTCACCGCCCCCGGCTTGAACGTATGCGGGCCGATCTCGCCAACCGGCGTCACCTCGGCGGCGGTCCCGGTGATGAAACATTCGTCGAATTGGTCGAGTTCGGAGGGCAGAATTCGCCGCTCGACCACCTCAACACCGCGCTTGCGCGCGAGATCGATCACCGTCGCCCGGGTGATTCCGGCGAGGAAGCAATCCGCGATCGGGGTATGGATCACGCCGTTCTTGACGAAAAAGACGTTGGCGCCAGTGCATTCGGCGACGCGGCCTTGCCAGTCCAGCATCAAGGCGTCGGCATAGCCGCGGCGCTCCGCCCGATGCTTCGAAATGGTGCAGATCATGTAGAGGCCCGCCGCCTTCGCCAGCGCGGGGGCGGTCGCAGGATCAGGCCGCCGATATTCGGCGAAATCGAGCCGGATGCCCTTCATCCGCTGGGCCGGATCGAAATAGCTCGGCCAGTCCCACACGGCGATGGCGAGGTGGATTTTGTTATGCTGCGCCGACACGCCCATCATCTCCGACCCGCGCCAGGCGATCGGCCGCACATAGGCGTCGACGAGATGGTTTCGTTTCAGGACCTCGGCCTTGGCGGCGTCGATCTCGGCCACGCTCCAGGGGATCTCGAAGTCGAGGATTTGCGCCGACTCCCTCAGCCGTCGGGAATGCTCCGCGGATTTGAAGATATGTCCCCCATAGGCGCGTTCGCCCTCGAAAACCGCGCTCGCGTAGTGGAGCGCATGGGTCAGGACGTGCACTTTGGCGTCGCGCCAGTGGATCAATTGGCCGTCGAACCAGATCCATCCGTCGCGATCGTCAAATGTCTGGGCGGCCATTGCGCGTTCCTCTCCTGAAAGCGGGTCGGTTTGGTTTTTGGACGATCGGAGTTAGATGGATCGGGTCGAATATCGCTATTAGGTTAGCAAAAGGGCTGAATTATGTCAACACTACTGACCTAATGGACTCATCGATGTCCTCCGACGTGTCCAAGGCCGATCCAGCCGCGCACTCGCGCCGCGGCGATGAGCCGATGTACGAATTGATCGAACTGCTGTTTTTCGCCTATCGCGATTTCGTCGGCGACGCCGACCGGCTGCTCGAGGCCTATGGCTTCGGACGGGCGCATCATCGGGTCCTCTATTTCGTTAGCCGGCGTCCGGGCCTGACGATTGCCGAACTCCTGGAAATCTTGCGGATCACCAAGCAGAGCCTCAACCGGGTGTTGCGGGAGCTCGTCGATAAGAATTTCGTCGAGATCCGCGCGGGGGCTCCCGACCGGCGGCGACGGCAGCTCTATGCGACCCCCGACGGCGAGCGCCTGGCGCTGCGACTGGCCCAGGTTCAGACGCGGCGCTTCGCGCTCGCGCTCGCGCAATTGGGCGACTGGGGCGAAGAATCGGCGCTCGCTTTTCTGAGCGCGATGATCGACCCCCAAAGGCGGCCGGGAGACGCAATCAGCCGGCGCGAGCCGCCGAAGCGTGCGGGTCAGGCGCAGTGAGCTCGGCGCAGACTTCGTTCCAGGATGACGCCGCCCACGTCCTCGTGGTCGACGACGACCGGCGGCTTCGGGCGTTGCTGTCGAGCTACCTGGTCAAGAACGGCCACCGGGTCACGGTTGCCGCCTCGGCTGACGAGGCCCGCGGGTTTCTCGATGGACTGGCGTTCGACATCATTGTGCTGGATGTGATGATGCCGGGCGAGAACGGTTTCGATTTCGCCGCCGACCTGCGCGGGCGGTCGCAAGTGCCGATCCTGATGCTGACGGCGCGCGGCGAGCCGCAGGATCGCGTGCGCGGCCTCGAAATTGGGGTCGATGACTATCTCACCAAGCCGTTTGAGCCGCGCGAGCTGCTGTTGCGGATCGGCTCAGTGCTGCGCCGCACCCGGGCCGCGCCCGTCGGCGGTCCCGAGAAGACTATCGTCCGCTTCGGGCGTTTCGCCTTCTCGCCCGAACGCGGGGAGTTGCGCGCCGGCGATGAGACGATCCGCATTACCGAACGCGAGCGCGAGATGCTTCGCCTGCTCAGCGCCAATGCCGGCGCGACCGTTTCTCGCGAGGCGTTATCGGGATCTGGCGGCGCCGCGCAGGAGCGAACCGTTGATGTCCTGGTCAATCGACTGCGGCGTAAGATCGAGGAAGACCCCGCCAATCCGACATATCTGCAGACTGCCCGAGGGGCGGGATATCGACTCATAGCGGACCGATGAGGGATCGAGCCGGATTTCGCAGTCTGCGCTTGCTGGCGCAAACCCGGATGCTCTGGCGGCGCGGGGCGCGCGGCGTCGCCGAGATGCTGCCGAAGGGGCTTTACAAGCGCTCGCTCCTGATTGTGATCGTGCCGATGGTGCTCCTGCAGACCGCCGTCACTTTCGCGTTCATGCAGCACCACTGGGAGCTGGTGACCCGCAGGCTCTCCGAAGCTGTGGCGCGCGATGTTGGAGCGTTGACCGACCTTTATCGGAAGCTCCCGCCGGGCGAAGACGACGCCTTTCTGGCCAAACTGGCCTCGGAACGGTTCCGCATGGACGCGACCTTGCTGCCCGCTGGTCCTTTGCCCCCGGTCATGCCCCGATCGTTCTTCGGCGCGCTCGATCCTTTGACCCGAATCTTGCCGAGCGAAATCAGGAGGCAGGTCAGTCAGCCTTTCTGGCTGGACACCGTCGGCCGGTCGGGCCTGATGGAAATCCGCGTCGATCTTGGCGGTCGGGTGCTTCGCCTGGTGACCCGCCGCGCGCTGGCTTACGAAGCGAATGCCCATATTTTCGTGCTTTGGATGCTGGGCGCGATGATCGTCCTTTTGACCGTCGCCATCATTTTCCTTCGCAATCAGATTCGGCCGATTCTGCGCCTGGCGCGAGCGGCTGAGGACTTCGGCAAGGGCCGGGATCTCGACTTCAGCCCACATGGCGCCCGCGAAGTCCGGCAGGCGGGCCGTGCGTTCATTGAGATGAAGCGGAGGATCGAACGGGCGACCGAGCAGCGAACCGCGATGTTGAATGGCGTCAGTCACGATCTGCGCACGATGTTGACCCGGTTCAAACTATCGCTAGCGCTTCTCGACAATTCCGCCGACAGCGAACTGTTGCAAAAGGATGTCGACGAGATGGGTCAGATGCTGGAGGACTATCTTGCCTTCGCCCGCGGGGACGCCGGCGAATCGATCGCCCGCATCAACATCGGGTCGATCCTCGATGATCTCAAGGCGGATTCCGAGCGGCACGGCGCCGAGCTTGGCGTCGAGACCCGCGGCGATCTCGACATTCGCGTCCGGCCCATGGCGATGAAGCGCTGCGTCGGCAATCTCGTCGCCAATGCCCAGCGTCACGCCGATAACGTTCGTGTTTCGGCGACCCGCGAGGCTCAATTCGTCTCGATCGTCATCGATGACGACGGTACGGGCATCGCGCCTGCACACCGGGAGAACGTTTTCCGGCCGTTCTACCGTCTCGACGAGGCGCGCAACCAGGACGAGGGCGGGACGGGCCTTGGCTTGGCGATAGCCAGAGACATCGCCCGCTCGCACGGGGGCGACATCACCCTCTCCGACAGCCCATTGGGGGGGTTGCGGGCGGCGGTGCGTATTCCCGTTTAGGGGAGACCGCGCCGCGATCTGGCGCTCAGACGGAAGCGTTGATCCAGCTGGTCAATGCGCTCTTCGGCGCAGCGCCGGTCTTGGTCGCTACGTGCTTGCCGTCCTTGAACAGCATCAGCGTCGGGATCGACCGGACGCCATATTTGCTCGCCACCCCCGGATTCTCGTCGACATTGAGCTTGGCGATCTTCACCTTGCCACCCATTTCGGTCGCGATTTCTTCGAGCGCCGGGGCGATCATGCGACAAGGCCCACACCATTCCGCCCAGAAATCGACGACGACCGGTCCGTCGGATTTGATGACGTCGGTCTCGAAACTCGCATCAGTGACTTTGGCGGTTAATGATGACATAGCGCCCTCGAAGACGGCGTGTTTGCCGCGCTCCTTTAGCTAGGAACCGTCGAGGGCGGCGTCAAGCGGGCGCAAAGAACTGGGAACGTCCCCTCGCGCCGCCGGCCCGCCTTGACACCCGCGCTGACGTCGCCTAGCCGGGCGCCCGCCATGAGGCAGGAACAGGCGCAGATCGTCCGGCAAATTCACGGTCTCGGCGAGATCGCCGATCGCTATGACGCGATTCTTTGCGATATCTGGGGCGTTCTCCACAACGGCGTGACCTCCTTTGCCCCAGCGGCGAAGGCGCTGACGTCGTTCCGGCAACGCGGCGGGGCGGTCGTGCTGATCAGCAACGCTCCGCGGCCGTCGCCGCCGATCCGCCGCCAGGTGCTGAAGCTTGGGGTTCCGGAAGAGGCCATCGACGCTATCGTCACCTCAGGCGATGTGACCGTCGGACTGATGGAGGACGAGGATGGCGACAGGGTGCTTCACATCGGCCCGGCGCGCGACTTGAGCCTCTTCGCCGCCGCCGAGGCGACCGGCCGTCGGCCGAGGCTCGTTGCGCTCGAAGACGCCCAATATGCGCTTTGCACCGGCCTCAGAGACGACGAAAGCGAAACGCCCGACGACTACGAACCGGAGCTGAGCGCGATGGCGGCGCGCGGAATGACGATGATCTGCGCCAACCCGGACATTGTGATCCACCGGGGCGAGACGCTTATTTACTGCGCCGGAGCGTTGGCGGGGCGCTATGAGGAGCTCGGAGGCAGGGTCGTCTATGCCGGCAAGCCGTATGCGCCGATCTACGCTCGGGCGTTGGCCCTTGCGGAAAAAGCTCGCGGCGCGGCAATTGACAAAAGCCGGGTCCTCGCGATCGGCGACGGCATGAAAACCGACATCGCCGGGGCGGCGCGGGCGGGCCTGGACGCGCTGTTTGTCACCGGCGGCATCCATCGCTCGTTGCACGGCGAGAGGCCGGCGTCTCCAGCCGATCCGGCCGGGCTGCAGCGGCTCTATGAGGAATGCGGGTTGTGGCCGATTGCCGCGATCCCGGCGCTTCAGCCGTAGACGATCGTGACGCGGGCGACATTGGAAACCCCCCTCTTTCGCACGCTCAATTTCGAGGACCTTGCGATCGGCATGCGGGCGACGATCCGCAAGACGGTCGAGAACGAAGACGTGATCGGGTTCGCCGAGCTTTCCGGCGACCACAATCCGATCCACTTGTCCGAACACTTCGCCCGCAAAACCCGATTTGGCGGCCGGATCGTTCACGGGCTTTATACCGCGAGCCTCATATCCGGGGTCATCGGGATGAGGCTGCCCGGACCGGGCGCCGTCTATATCTCTCAGACCTTGCGTTTTCTCGGTCCGGTCAAGATCGGCGACGTCGTCGACGTTAGCGTGGAAGTGATTGAGCTTACAGAGAAGAACCGCCGTGTCCGGCTGCATTGCGAGTGCCGCGTCGGCGACAAGGTCGTACTTGACGGTGAAGGCGTTCTCAGCGTCCCCCCGACCCCCAGGCCAAGGAGTCCGTTGCCTTGACCGGAGGGGGACGCCGAGGCAGTTTGCGGCCCTTTCGCTAGGTCGCTCGAAACCCGGGATCAGCAGGACGCAATGACCGACGGCTTCGTGCTCGCCACGGACCCGATGCAGCCGCCGCATGGGTTGGAAGGCGCGGTCTATGCGATCGGGAATTTTGACGGCCTGCATCTCGGGCATCGGTCGGTCATCGAGCGCGCCGTCGCGATGGCTAAGGAGCGGGCAGCCCCGAGCGCCATCTTGACCTTCGAGCCCCATCCGGCGGATTTCTTCGCGGGCCGGCCCATTGTGTTTCGACTTACGCTAGCCCAGGACAAAGTCGCGATCTGCGCCGGCCTAGGGCTCGACGGCGCCGTGGTTATGCGCTTTGACGCCGCGCTCGCGGCGATGAGCGCAGATGATTTCGTCGCCAGCATTCTGGTCGCCCGCCTGGGTGTTGGCGCCGTCGTCGTGGGCTGGGATTTTCATTTTGGCAAGGGGCGGTCGGGTTCGCCGGCAACCCTTGCCGAAGCCGGTTCGAGGCACGGCTTCGCTGTCGATATTGTGCCGAAGGTCGAAGAAGGCGACGGAGACGCGGCACGCATCGTATCGTCGAGCGCGATTCGGAAGGCGCTGGAAGAGGGCGACGTCGCCGTCGCGGCGCGGGGCCTTGGCCGCAATTATTCGATTCGAGGCAAGGTCATCTCCGGTCAGCGACTGGGCCGCAAGCTCGGCGTGCCGACGGCGAATATCGCGCTGGAGCCGACCAACCGGCTCGCCTATGGAATCTATGCCGTTGTCGCTCGGGTCAACGGGCGCGTCTTTCCCGCTGTAGCCAGCTTTGGCACCCGTCCGACCGTCGATGACGGCCCGCCCCTCCTCGAGGTTCATCTTCTCGATTTCGACGGCGACCTCTACGGGCGGGAGATGGAGGTCGAGTTCGTCGAGCGCATCCGCGAGGAGCGCAAGTTCGATTCGATCCCCATGCTCGCGGCCGAAATAGAGCGCGACAAGAAGCGCGCCCGCGCAATTCTCGGTGTCAGGGGGTGAAGCGCGGATTTGGCGAATTGCGGCAAATCCTCTAATCCCAGCCCGCCCAGCTGTGAAACTTTGAATTTGGCTCTTCAATCCATGTCCGACGCGTCCGTTTCAGGCCTCGACTATTCGCGCACGCTATACCTGCCCAAGACCGACTTTCCCATGCGGGCGGGCCTGCCGCAGAAGGAGCCGGAGATTCTGGCGCGCTGGGCGCGCGAGAACCTCTATGGCGCACTTCGCGAGAGCGGCAAGGGCCGGCCGAAATTCGTGCTCCACGACGGGCCGCCCTACGCCAACGGCAATGTCCACATCGGCACGGCGCTCAACAAGACCCTCAAGGACATCGTCGTGCGCTCGCATCAGATGACCGGGAGGGAATCGAACTACGTTCCCGGCTGGGACTGTCACGGGTTGCCGATCGAATGGAAGGTCGAGGAGGAGTTCTACCGGAGCAAGGGCAAGACCAAGCCGGACTTTTCCGATTCGCAAGCGATCATCGCGTTCCGCCGGGAGTGCCGCGCGTATGCCGAGCATTGGCTCTCGGTCCAGCGGGAAGAATTCAAGCGCCTGGGCGTCGTCGGCGATTGGGACCATCCCTATACGACGATGAGCTATCCGGCCGAAGCGCAGATCGCGCGGGAGATCTTCAAATTCGTCGCTAACGGCCTCCTTTACCGCGGCTCGAAGCCGGTGATGTGGAGCGTCATCGAGAAGACCGCGCTCGCGGAGGCGGAGGTCGAGTACGAGGAATTAACCAGCGATACGATCACCGCAGCGTTTCCAATCGCCTCCGATGACGCCTCGGTGCTCATCTGGACCACCACGCCGTGGACGATCCCGGGCAATCGGGGGATCGCTTTCTCCCGCCGGATCGCCTATGGGCGCTACCGGGTGACCGATTCGGCCGCCGACAATTGGGCGAAGCCCGGGGCGACCTATATCCTCGCCCAGGCGCTCGCCGAGAGCGTTTTTCGCGCCGCCAAGGTGGGCTCGTTCGAGTTTGTTGGCGAGGTCGAAGGCGATGCGCTGGCGTCGATGGTCTGCGCCCATCCGCTGCGAACACTTGGCTATGGGTTTGTCGTTCCCCTGCTCGACGGCGACTATGTGACCGAAGACGCGGGAACCGGCTTCGTTCACACCGCGCCCGGCCACGGCCGCGAGGACTTCGAGCTCTGGACGGCGAACCACCGCCTTCTCATCGATCGCGGAATCGACACCCGCATTCCCTACACAGTCGACGAGGACGGCGCATTCACCGAGGAAGCGCCGGGCTTCGAAGGCAAGCGCGTCATCACGGACAAGGGCAAAGTCGGCGACGCCAACAAAGCCGTCATCGATGCGCTCATCAAGGCGGGCGCGCTCGTGGCGCGCAGCCGGCTCAAGCACCAGTATCCGCACAGCTGGCGTTCGAAGACCCCAGTGATCTTTCGCAACACTCCGCAATGGTTCCTGGCGATGGACCGGCCGTTCGCCAACGCGCAGGGCGGAAAAACCCTTCGCGCCATCGCGGTGGATGCGATCGAACGCACACGATGGGCGCCGCCGTCAGGCGAGAACCGGATCAAGGGCATGGTTGCGAACAAGCCCGACTGGGTGCTTTCGCGCCAGCGCGCCTGGGGCGTGCCGCTGTCGATCTTCGTCCGGAGCGGCGGGCACGAGATCCTGTTCGACGAGGAGGTGAACGCGCGCATCGCCACGGCCTACGAAAAAGAAGGCGCCGACGCCTGGTTCGCCGAGGGCGCGAAGGCGCGGTTTCTCGGCCCGAAGCACGATGCCGCGTCTTATGACAAGGTCGACGATCTGGTCGAAGTCTGGTTCGATTCCGGCTCGACCCATGCGTACGTCCTCGAAGACGCCAAACATTTCCCGGGACTGGCCGGCGTCCGGCGCAAGATCGACGGCGGACCGGACGAAGTGATGTACCTCGAGGGGTCGGACCAGCATCGCGGCTGGTTCCAATCGTCGCTGCTCGAAAGCTGCGGCACCCGCGGCCGGGCGCCGTTCGACGTCGTCTTGACCCACGGCTTCACGCTCGACGAGATCGGCCGCAAGATGTCCAAGTCTCTGGGCAACCAGACGTTCCCGGAAGATGTCATCCGCGCGTCGGGCGCCGACATCCTGCGTCTGTGGGTAGCGAGCGTCGATTATACCGACGATCAGCGCATCGGCCCGGAAATCCTGAAAGCCGTCAGCGATAACTATCGCAAGTTGCGCAATACGATCCGCTGGATGCTCGGAACGCTTGCGCATCGCGTGCCGGACGATTTGGTCGGCTATGCAGCGATGAGCGGACTGGAGCGGCTGATGCTGCACAAGCTCGCCGAGCTCGATCTCAAGGTTCGCGAGGCTTACGAGAATTTCGACTTCGCACGCGTCGTGGCTAGCCTCACGGCGTTCATGAACACGGACCTCTCAGCCTTCTATTTCGATATCCGCAAGGATGCGCTCTATTGCGACCCGCCGTCGAGCCTTCGGCGGCGCGGCGCTCTGGAGGCGATCGAGCACATTTTCCGCGCGGTTACGGTCTGGCTCGCGCCCGTCCTTGTTTTCACCACAGAGGAAGCCTGGACCGCGCGCAGCGCCGGTCGCCGGTCGATCCATCTCGAACAATTTCCCTTAATCCCGGCCGGCTGGCGCGATGACCGGCTGGCCGAGAGGTGGGACACGGTTCGGATGTTGCGTCTCGTCGTCACCGGCGCGATCGAGATCGCCCGGGCCGAGAAGCTGATCGGCTCCTCGCTCGAAGCGGCACCTCGCATCTATCTCAGCGATCCCAAGCATCTGAGTGCGCTCGAGGGAATCGATTTTGCAGAAGTCTGCATCACGTCCGACGTTACGGTGGAATTCGGGACGCCGATCCCTGAAGCAGCGTTTCAGTTGGCCGAAGTTGCGGGCGTGGGCGTCGTCGTGCAACGCGCGAAGGGCGTCAAATGCGCCCGATCGTGGCGCTACTTCGATCCGGCGACCGCCTCGCCGGATTATCCGGATGTCACGCCCCGGGACGCCGAGGCCCTGCGCGAGCTCAAGTTGCTGGGCCGCGGGCCGTGAAGCCGCCCTTGCTGGGAGGAATTGTCGCGCTGATCGTAGTCTCGGTCGACCAAATCGCAAAGGGGGCTGTCCTTTCGCGTTCCGACCAGGTGGAGGCCCATCCCGAGCCGTTGACGCCTTTCCTCGATTTGACCCTGCGGTGGAATCGCGGCATTTCGTTCAGCCTGTTCGCCCGCGACTCGGCGGCGGGGGAGGCGGGCCTAGTGGCGCTCACGCTGGCGGCGACCGCCTTGCTCGCGTGGTGGCTTTCCCGATCCCGTTCCTGGCTCCCGGCGGTCGGTCTCGGACTGATCATCGGCGGCGCCCTAGGCAATGCGATCGACCGAGTTTTCCACGGCGCAGTCGTTGATTATCTCGACCTGCATGCCTTTGGCCGCCACTTTTTCGTCTTTAACCTCGCCGATGCGGCCATAAACATCGGCGTGGCGCTGTTGATCGTCGACCTATTGCCGATCCAGTGGGGGCTTGTCAGGCGCTTCGACCAGCGTCATTGAATAGCCAGAATCAGCGGAGAGATACGCCGAAGTTGGTTGCCGGCGCAGCGATCGCGGACGGCAGGGGTGTTGGCGATGGGCTTTGGGTTGCGGTTGGCGGCGGTCGCGTTGGCGATGACCTCGGTCAGCCTCGTCAATTCGACCGCTTGGGCTGGCGACGACGGCCAAGCGCCTCTGTGGCAAGGAATCGGATCGATTTTCGGTCCGGTGATCGGTTTCGGATTAGGTGGCGAGAAGCCGCCGCCGATCGAGTATCGTGACCACGGCAAGATCGTCGTGCCGCCGAAAATGGACCTTCCCGCTCCGGGCGCCGCCGCAGCTGTCGATGCGGACTGGCCCGTGAATCAGGAGATTGTGCGTAAGAAGGCGCTGAAGGAAGAAGGGAAGAAGACGATCGCCGGGGTCGGGGATGCGCGTCTGCGTTACACCCATCCGTTCCCTCCGAATGAGCCAGTGACCGTTCGGTCCGTCACGCCGGACGGCCAGGAAGTGAAATGCACCGGCTCCTGCGGACAGGCGTCGTCCGTGCTCGGCAACCTCAATCCGTTGAACTGGGTCGGAATGGGAAAAAGCTCCTCGGCGCCGCTCGGACCTGAACCCGATCGCGAATGGCTGACCGATCCGCCGAAGGGTTTTCGCGCCCCGGTCGAGCCGTCCCAGCAGGCGCCGGCGCCGCACGGATCGGCCTCGAACTAACTGGCGGCCGGCGCCGCCGTTGCGGCGACTTTGGCTCCGAATTTCGCTCCACGGTCGAAATGAAGCTTGGCGATGGCAGGAAAGGACGCTATTCTACGCGCAAAGGATTCGCTGCCGGCGGGGGTTTTGATCCTTCAATGCTCTCCCCACATACGGGTGTGAATCGCCGAACGAACGGCAGGTGAGGGCCGGGGCGCTGAAGTCGCGGAAGACGGTTAACCGCTAGCAAACGGTCAGGCGAGGCGACCTGCACTAGAGCCCTCCGGACGAGGAATGTTGTCCGGGCGCCGCCGGCAGGGTGACGCTCGCAAAAGGAATTCGCACGGGATCGGGATCAAAGCGGTCGTTCGTGGCCCATGCTTCGGGTGCGATGAGATCAGCCCATTCGAGTGACGAGAAGGCGCGAACTGCGCCTTCTCGCGCCAAAATCGGAAGCTTGCGCCGAAAAACGATCGCAAGGCTGCGGGCCTAACCGGACGGATGTTGGGAAATCAAAATGAGACCAGGTCAGAATAAGAGGATGCGTGGCCGGCCGACGAACAATCGGCGAGGCCCCAATCCTTTGACGCGATCCTATGAATCGAATGGGCCTGACGTGAAAATACGCGGCAACGCGCATCATGTCGCGGAGAAGTATCTCCAGCTCGCGCGAGACGCCCATACCGGCGGCGACCCGGTCGCGGCGGAGAATTATCTGCAGCACGCCGAGCATTACTTTCGCCTCATTGCCACGGCGCAGGCTGCGCAGGCGCTTGCCCAGAGTGGTCAGGCGCGGCCACCTGGTGAAGGCGATGGCGACGACATGGAGGACGATGGCGATTTCGGCACGCTGTCGGATCGTTTCGCTTCACCCGCGGAGCGACAGAGCGCCTACCAGCAGCCCCAGCAAGGGTTTCAACCGCAACCGAACTTGGCACCGAACCCTCCACAACCTTACGTAGAGCGGGCCCCTTATGAAGGCGAGCGACAGGGCCAGAACGATCGGGGGGGTTTTGCCAACCGGCAGGACCGGCAGGGCCCTCGGTTTCCCGATCGCGGCCCGCGGCCCGACCGGCCGTTCAACGAACGGAACGAAAACTATCGCGACAACCGGCACGGGCGGGATGGCCGTCCGCGGGATTTCCGGCCCCACCGAGATTCGCAGCCTCAGCCAGGGAGAGATGTCAGCGCCGAGGGTGCGGCGCAGCCGGGACTTCCGTCGTTCATAACCGCAAGTCCGAGGGGCGGCGCCGCGGACCCGGTCGCAAGCGGGCCGTTGCCGGCGGATGCAATCGCTTCACCCGGGCCGGTCGGCACGCCTGAGCCCGCCCTCTCCGACTATGAATCGCCGCAGGGCGAAGGCTCGTTCCCGCCGCGTGGCCGGCGTCGGCGCTTGCGGTCTCCCTACGGATTTGGCGGCGGAAACCACGGAGAATCGGGCGGACCGGACGCAGCGCCAGAAATCAGTGACGATTCGCCAGTAACGGAATAGCGGAAGTCGCTGAAGGCTGGCTGGCTCCGATGAAGGCGAACTTCGCCCGCACGTGATCCGCGTCGAACGGCTTCATCATGAAGTCGCTCGCTCCCGCATGCATTGCGCGAGCAATCTGGGCGACCTCATTTTCGTTCAGGCAAATGATCGCCTTCGGACCGTCTCCGCCGTGCATTCGCCGCAGTCTCCTGACGAATTCACAACCGTCCAGGACTGGCATGATGGCGTCCACGAAAATGGCGTCGGGCATCGAAAGAGAGCAAGCCGCAAGCGCCTGACGCACGTCCGAGGCTTCGGTGACCTCAAGGTCCATGCCTTCGAGAACGCGGCGGACAATTTTTCTGATTACGGTGGAATCGTCCACCACCAGGACATGCCGCATCCGCAAACCTTCGTCCGTTTCAATAACGATTGACGGGTTCTCCAAAACTAAGGAGGGATGCTTCAAATGGCGTTAATCGCATCGTCGTCGAGGACATCGCCGACGTTCTTACTGCGTCTCGGCGGCGGCTGGCGCCGGGAAAGCGGTCAGGGTCACGGCGTCCTGGGCGGTCGATACGTTGAGCGCCGCTTGACACTCGCGGGCGAGCAGCGTGGTGAAATAGAGCTGAATGGAGTGGCCGTCGATAGCTTCCGTGGGAATCGGGTTGGCGAGGATGTCAGCCGCCGCGTGCGACAATCGGGCGTTGGTCCCCTTGGCCTCTACGCGCATCGTTATTGCGCCCTCGCCATCAGAGAAGTCCACTCTGATGACTCCCCCGCGAGGAACTGAGCTATTGGCGATGAGACAAAGATTGAGCAACAGCTTGACCGAGTTTCGCGACGCCAGCCGTCGGGCGCCTGTCCAATGCAGACTCGTCCGGTCGGTGGCGAAAATGTCTCGCGCTGCCTTTTCGGCGTCGGCCGTGTCGATCGATGCGCCGAACGAGCCTGCGGCCCCGAAGGCCAGACGGCAGAACTGGAGGCGCGCCGAGGCGGAGAGCGCGCTTTTCTTGATGAGCTCCATTGCTACCGCCCGCATCTCTTCGTCCTGCTCCCCCTCGAGCACTTCAAGGCCGTTGACGATCGCCCCAACCGGGCTGATCACGTCGTGGCACACGCGCGAGCACAGGAGCGCAGCGAGGTCGAGCGGAGCGAGCGACGTCATTGTCAAGGGGCGGATCCCGGGTTCGATCGCGACTTCGTCGCGGCGAGGAGGCAAGCAATGACGCCGCGCCGAAGTCCCTTCGACTCGCTATCTATCCGATTCGTCGCCTGGCCGCGACGCGCGGCTCTAAGATGAGGGAGTTGTCTTGAATTCCCTTCCCCCGCGTTCGGACCCGTCGGCGCTTGATCGCGACGCTCGCGACGACATTGCGCTCTTTCTCGCCGAGGCCGCGCTCGCGGCCGGTCCGGCGGTAATGGAGGAATACGAACGCGGCTGCGACGTCCGTTCGAAGGCGGACGGCAGCCCGGTCACGACGGCCGATCACCGCGCCGAAGCGATCATCTGCAGCCATCTCGCGCGCCTCGCGCATATGCCGCCGATTTACGCCGAGGAAGCCTCGGCCTCCGGAGCGCCGATCGACGTCGCCAGGCGTTTCCTGCTTGTCGACCCGCTCGACGGGACGAAGGAGTTTCTCACCAGGAATGGTGAATTCACGATCAATGTCGCACTGATCGAAGACGGCGCGCCGATTGCCGGGGCAGTTTACGCGCCAGCAATCAGCCGTTTGTGGATCGGCGGCGATGCGGCCTTCGTCTGTGAAGCGCCGCCCGGCGCGGGATTGCCGAAGAAAGACATGCGGCGGCGAATCCGGACCCGCCGCGCGCCCGAGCGGCTGATTGCGCTGGTGAGCCGGTCCCATGCCGACCCGCAGTCGGAATCCTTCCTGAGACGACTGCCGGTCGGCGATGCGCGGCCTGCCGGTTCGTCGCTCAAATTCTGTCTCATCGCCGAAGGTCTCGGCGACGTCTATCCCCGTTTCGGTCCGACGATGGAATGGGATACGGCGGCGGCCGACGCCGTGCTTCGGGCGGCGGGCGGCATTGTCCTCGATCCCGATGGAGAGCCGCTTGCCTACGGCAAAGTCGGCCATGGCCTGCGCAACGGCCCCTTCGTCGCCTGGGGCGACCCGACGGCCCCGAAAAAATTTGGCTTTTGTTAACGTCGCGTCAACGCAGCTTCCTTATGTTTCTGCGATCCGCGGTTGCGCCGGGTCGGATTGAATACGGCGCGAAGGCCGGAGCCTCGGGCTCCGTTCGACCGCGACGCGTCTGCAAGGAGGCTCATGCAATCGGAACTGACCCGGCGTGGGTTCCTTGGCCTAACAATCATCGGCGGCGCTGCTGTCTTTGCCCGCGCGGCGCACCCGGACGCTCCGCCCGACGTCGCTCCGGAGGCTTTCTCCGTCGATGAGATCGTCGACGATGGCCATCGGTTCTTCGGCACCCTATCCCGCGGACTGGCGGACGTTGTTCAGGAAGCGGGTCGTCGGTGGGGACTGCCGAACGCGTATGTTCTCGGCCAGGAGGCGTCCGGGGCGTTCGTCGGGGGACTGCGCTACGGCGAAGGCAAGATGTACACGCGCAACGCCGGAACCCGGCCGGTCTATTGGCAAGGCCCCTCAGTCGGATTTGACGCCGGCGGCGACGGCGACCGGACGATGATGCTGGTCTACAACCTGCCGGCGGTGGCCTCCGTCTACCGCCGGTTCGGCGGTCTCGACGGAGCGGCCTATTTCATCGGCGGCTTCGGCTTCACCGCGCTCAACTCCGACAACATCGTCGTGGTTCCGATCCGCACCGGCGTCGGCGTCAGGCTCGGGGTCAATGTGAGCTACCTGAAATTCACCGAGCAGGCGACCTGGAATCCGTTCTAGTCTACGCTTGTAGAAGCAGCTCCGGCGCTTGAGGGGGGTTTGATGACCGAGGCCACGGATTCGGCAGTCGAGGCTAAGGAAAAGGATCGGAGAGCCGCGATCGTGATTGCGATCCTGGCTCTATTCCTGGCGCTTGCCGAGGCGGGGGCCAAGAAGGCCAGTCACGTCTCGACCGAGAAGAACATCGAATCGTCCGATCTGTTCAATTTCTATCAGGCGAAGAAAATCAGGTCGACGATCGCGGAAACCGCCTCACAGACGCTCGAATCCCAGTTGCCGGGAGTTACCGATCCGCAGGCGAAAGACGCGCTCGAGAAGCAGGCCGCCGCTTTCAAGGCGACGGCGGCTCAATACGAGCACGATCCGAAGAAGCCCGAGGACAGCCTGGACGCGATCCAGGATCGCGCCAACGAAGCCGGGGAGGCGCGCGAACTCGCCAATCGCCGGCTCGAGCATTACGAGCTCGGCAGCGGCGCGGTGCAGATAGCGATCGTGCTCGCTTCGGCCGCCATCATCACCGGCGTCGGCGCGCTGATGTGGTTCAGCATTGCGCTCGGGGCGGTCGGCGTTATCTTGATGGCTTTGGGATTCTTTGCGCCGACGATGATCTCTTTGATCGGGTAGCGCGAAGCGAAACTCAATTGACCGGATATTAACCTTCGGTCCGCGAAATAAGGACGATTGGATCGATTCGCGACTTTGGGTGCTGCCATGAGCGAGGTCATCCGCTTCCAGCCGGCGAAGACGCCTCGTCATTCGGCTCTC